>Ga0157366_1000021_pt1 | contig 106842 bp, 106 predicted proteins | sample AttbisABBM1_FD_113149 | JGI IMG/M metagenome (GOLD analysis project Ga0157366, IMG submission 113149) | Fungus gardens microbial communities from leaf cutter ant in Botucatu, State of São Paulo, Brazil - Atta bisphaerica ABBM1 | ecosystem: Host-associated > Fungi > Mycelium > Unclassified ...
CTTTTAACCCGGAGAGTCAAGCGTTTATTTCGCTTTCTTCTCGCTGACCCGGCGGCTTGTCAGTCGTTGTTCCCGGTCAGTGGAGGCGCATTATAGGGAGTTCTCGGCGGGCCGCAACCCCTATTTTCAATATTTTTTCCAACCGTTGAATGTTTGACCAAAACACCGTTAAAGCGGCAGTTTTTTCAACGATTTAAAGCCGTAGCCCTGCAATACGGGCAATAAAGCGTCAGTATCTTCATTTAACGCCATGCAATACGCCAGATTCTCTTCCTGGCTCGAGACCAGATTTTCCTGCGTCGAGATGAGCCAGGCGGTACGACGGGCAATCGCCGCGCCGGAATCCACCAGCCGGGTGCCTTCCGGCAACACCTGCATCAGCTCTTCAGCTAATAGAGGAAAATGAGTGCAGCCCAGCACGACGGTATCCGGCGGCTCGCGCATGCTCAGCCACGGATGCAGGATCTTCTTCAGCACCGGCAGCGGTACGGCTTCGCCGTGCAGCTTGGCCTCCGCCAGCTCCACCAGCTCTGAAGAGCCCAGCAGCTCAATCTTGCAGTCGGTAGCGAAACGGGAAATCAGTTCGTGGGTGTAGCTACGCTGTACGGTGCCGCGGGTCGCCAACAGGCCGACGATACCATTGACGGTAAGACGGGCCGCCGGTTTGATGGCGGGCACCACGCCCACGACCGGGAAACTGAAGCGCTCGCGCAGGGCCGGCAAAGAGACGGTGCTGGCAGTGTTGCAGGCAATGACGACAATCGCCAGAGGATGCCGTTGCTGCACTGCGCCGACAATCTCCACCACGCGCTCAACGATAAACTCTTCGGACTTCTCGCCGTAGGGGAACGCCACGTTGTCGAAAGCGTATATATAGTGGAGATCCGGCAGCAACTGCCGAATCTCCTGATATACCGACAACCCGCCGACGCCGGAATCGAAAACCAGCACCGTCGGGCGAGGTGTGGCGGTGCTGTTAGAAGGTATAGCTTCCAGTGAGGTAGTATTCTCTTCCTGGAGTAGCGTAGCCATAGGCCGTCTCATAATCTTTATCAAACAGGTTGGCAATTCTACCACGAACTGTCAGATGAGATGTGACCGGATACGAAACTGCGAGATCCCACAGGCTCACGCCGCCAAGTTTAACCGTACGCGTAGTGTAGCCGCTGTAATCACCGTCGTAGCGCTCTCCCAGATACTGGTAGGTTACCGCCCAGTCAAAGTCATACAACTGCCAGTCCAGCTCATATTTCACCTGCTGTTTGGCACGGCGCAGCAGCACTTCGTTGGTCTTGGCGTTACGAGGATCGACATAGTCATAGCCAATCTGGTGCGTCAGCGGGCCGGTATCAAAAGACGCCGTCGCTTCAATACCTTTAATTCTTGCCTGATTAACATTGTAATAGGCAGAACCTGAACCGCTTGATGCATAGCTGATCAGATTATCTATATCATTGCGATAACCGGTGACGCGCCAGGTAACCGGGCCGGTCAGCCCCTCAAATCCCCCTTCCCACTGTTTGCTTTCTTCCGGTTTCAAATCCGGATTGCCGCCAAAGCTGCCGTACTGTTGCCCCAAATTCGGCGCTTTAAACGCAGTACCATAAGACGCGATGGCACGATAGCCCTCAACAAACTCCCAAGCCACGCTGGTTTGCCAAGTGCCATGCCAACCAAACTGCGAGTTATCGTCACCGCGCACCGCACCTTCCAAAGTAAAGGCATCCACTTGTTGCTGCGCTGTCAGATAAAGCCCGGTATTACGTTGGCTCTTGCTATCAGTGATGTAAGCCGTACCCGGCTCGATTTTCTGATTCTGCCAATCGACACCCGTACTGATATGGCCTTGAGCAACCTGGAACGTATTGCCCCACTGCACATTGTATTGCGTGGAATCATCCAGGGTTGCAGATGCAGAATAAGGGCCGTATTTGGGATCATAGTTATAGTCTTTGGTATGGCTATAGCTCGCGATCAACTGCGCAGCATAGATGCCGTCCTGATAGCGCAGACCGCTATCCCAACTTTGGCTATAGAGTTGGCGAGTGTCGGGCAACGCATCCAAATGTGCCGGATCCGCATAACTGTAATTACCGTCATAAGCCGTGCGATTGTCATAACCATAGCCACGAACAAAGCCGCTGAACGCCTCATTGAACTTGTGCTCAATGCCACCATACAGAGATTTGCTCATGAAACCGTCGCGGTCAGGCTGCGCCGGATTGCCGAAGCTGTCCGGCAAATTAGCCACCACATCATACCCTTTGGTATAAGTGTAATTCCCTGCCACCGTCGCCACGGTGCTGTCGCCCAGCTGTTGCTGGGTCGACGCGTCATAGGACTGATAGCCGTTGGAACCGACGCCTGCGGAGAGCGTAGTGCCGTTCTTTTCACGCGTGGTGATGATGTTGACCACGCCGCCGATGGCGTCGGAACCGTACACCGCCGAGCGCGGGCCGCGAATGTATTCGACTTTCTGCACCAGCGAAATCGGGATTTGGCTGAGATCGGAAGAGCCGCTGACGCCCGCCTGGTTAAGGCGAATGCCGTCGATCAATACCAAGACATGGCTGGAGTTGGTACCGCGAATAAACAGTGAGCTCTTTTGCCCCAGCCCGCCGCTTTGACCGATGTCCACGCCCGGCAAACGGCGCATCACGTCGGTCAGGCTCTTGGCCTGCCAACGATCGATATCGTTGCGGGTGACGATGGAAGTCGGCGCCAGCACGGAAGAAACCGGCTGCGGGAAGCGGTTGGCGGTCACCACCAGGTTATCGCCATTCGTGGCTGTCGTGTTGTCTTGCGCCCATCCAGAAAAAGCCGTGACGGAGGAGACCACCGCCAGCAGCGTATTTTTTGTAATTGTCATGAGAAAAGCATCCAAACTTAATTGGCGGATGCCGCAGGATCATGGCCGGTAGTTCGCGACGGCCACGGACATTGCGACGTAACACCGGCAGGTCTTCGGGCTTGGGATTTGCGGGCCGCGGGGCGCGACCGGCAACGGGCGATGACTTCCCATCCTGCAGTGGACAGTGTCTGCGTCGAAACGCTATCGCCGTGACTTCCCCTTACCGCTGCGCGTCAGCTCCGGATTCACACCGGATTCCCTTTTCACTCGCTGCTTGAGGCCGGACGGCAATGCTACGATCAATGAAAATAGATGTCTAGACTGCTACTAATGTTACAAATAATAAACGCGACAAAACTGGACTTCACGGGCTGATTCCCTACAATCCCCGCTGATCAAATTTGCCTGACGAGAAGACACACATGACGCCCGAGAATTTGCCTATTGAACGTTACGATGACCAACTGGCGGAGAAAGTCGCCCGCCTGAAGACGTTGATGTCACCGTTCGCGGCGCCCGAGCCGGAAGTGTTCCGCTCGCCAGTCGACCACTACCGCATGCGCGCTGAATTCCGCATCTGGCACGACGCGGACGACATGTACCACATCATGTTCGATCAGCAGACCAAGCAGCGTATTCGCGTCGATCAATTCCCGGCCGCCAGCGAACTGATCAACCGCCTGATGAGCGCCCTGATCGCCGCGCTGAAACCGGAGCCGATCCTGCGTCACAAGCTGTTCCAGATCGATTATCTGTCGACGCAAAGCGGTAAAATCATCGCCTCGCTGCTGTACCACCGCAAGCTGGATGACGCTTGGCAGCAGCGCGCCGAGCAACTGCGCGACGAGCTGCGCGCGCAGGGTTTTGACCTGCAGTTGATCGGCCGGGCGTCGAAGACCAAAATCATGCTCGACCAGGATTATGTTGACGAAGTGCTGACGGTCGCCGGCCGCGACATGATCTACCGCCAGGTGGAAAATAGCTTCACTCAACCCAACGCGGCCATGAACGTGCAGATGCTGGAATGGGCGCTGGCGGTCACTGCCGGTTCCAAAGGCGATTTGCTGGAACTGTATTGCGGCAATGGCAACTTCTCGCTGGCGTTGGCGCGCAATTTCGAGCGCGTGCTGGCGACAGAGATCGCCAAGCCGTCGGTGGCGGCGGCGCAGTACAACATCGCCGCCAACCATATCGACAACGTGCAGATCATCCGCATGGCGGCGGAAGACTTCACCCAGGCGATGAACGGAGTACGCGAATTCAACCGATTGAAAGGCATCGATCTGAGCGGCTACAACTGCGAGACGATTTTCGTCGATCCGCCGCGCAGCGGGCTGGACGCGGAAACGGTGAAGATGGTGCAGGCTTACCCGCGCATTCTGTATATTTCATGCAATCCGGAAACGCTGTGCGCCAACCTGGAAACGCTGCAGGCCACGCACCGGGTCAGCCGCCTGGCGCTGTTCGACCAGTTCCCGTATACCCATCACATGGAATGCGGCGTGCTGCTGGAAAAACACCGCTGATACGACAGGGGCGCCACATGGCGCCCCGTTTCATTACGGCTCTTGAGTCGGCGCATCCAGCGCCTTGCGCGCCTTCAGTTTGACCCCAATCCACAGCACCAGCGCCACGCAGAGCACCGACGGCAGGAAGTTAGAGCCGATCTGCGGGTACTCGGCGCGTACGATGGCGCTGTACAACAGCAGCCCCAGCAGGAAACAGGCCGCCGCCAGCTTCGGCATGCCGTCCGGCATGGCGCGGTTCAGGTAACGCTGATGCAGGCAGTACACCGCCAGCACCAACGCGATCAGCGGGAAGATCGAAAACGGCACTACCGAGCTGAACAACGCGGCAAAGGAACCGTTGATCGAAAGGCCGGCAATCAACGCCAGCAGTAAAGTGCCATTTTCACGGCCTGGTTTTTCCATCATTTTTTACCTTTTTTATACGTGGGACACAGAAGCTTTTTCTTGTTCGCGACGATACCAGTAATACGCCCCTTTGGAGATCATCCGCAGTTGCAGCACCAACCGTTCTTCCAACTGCTGCCGCTGCTCGGCGTCGATATCCAGCGCTTCCGCGCCGGCGCTGAACACGATGGTGACCATCGCCTCCGCCTGCGCTTCGGTAAAGCTGCGCGGCATGTGATTTTCCAACTCGAGGTAGTCCGCCAGTTCGGCGATGAAATGCTGGATCTCGCGCGCCACCGCCGCACGGAACGCCGCCGACGTGCCGGAGCGCTCGCGCAGCAGCAGGCGGAAGGCGTTCGGGTTGTTGCCGATAAATTCCATAAAAGTAGACACCGAAGTGCGGATCACGCTGCCGCCCTTGGCGATGCGTTGGCGCGCCTGGCGCATCAACTGACGCAGCATCAGGCCGCTTTCGTCCACCATGGTCAGCCCCAACTCGTCCACATCGCGGAAATGGCGATAAAACGACGTGGGCGCGATGCCCGCCTCGCGTGAAACTTCCCGCAGGCTCAGACTGGCGAAGCTGCGTTCGGCGCTCAGCTGGCTGAAAGCGGCTTCGATCAGGGAACGACGAGTCCGTTCTTTTTGTTGTGCTCTGACGCCCATATGCATATCCGGATAGGTTCCATTTTCTCAGTCTAACGCCCTAGACTCGGCAATATAGCAAATTTTATTGCAACAGCATTTATACTAACGCGCTCTATCACACTTCCACCCTGAGCCGATTGTGCTTTGACTCAAAAAGCCTAATGGTGATTGGGTGAGCAGCGCTATGATGTTAAGATACCGTTGTAATCTTGTATAAAAAAACAGGTCTCTCCTACATGCAACAGCACTATCAATTTGATGCCATTGTGATTGGCTCGGGCCCTGGTGGTGAAGGTGCCGCCATGGGGCTGGTGAAACAGGGCGCCCGCGTGGCCGTTATCGAACGGTACAACAACGTAGGCGGCGGATGTACCCACTGGGGCACCATCCCTTCCAAAGCCCTCCGCCACGCCGTCAGCCGCATTATCGAATTCAACCAGAACCCGCTTTACAACAATTCGCGCACGCTCAGCGCGACCTTCCCTGACATTTTACGCCACGCCGATAACGTCATCAGCCAGCAGACCCGCATGCGCCAAGGGTTTTATGAGCGGAACCAGTGCAAACTGTTCGCCGGCGACGCGCGCTTCATCGACGCCAACACCGTCAGCGTCAGCTACATGGACGGCACCCAGGACACCATCCGCGCCGATCACATCGTGATCGCCTGCGGCTCGCGCCCTTACCATCCGGCCAGCGTCGATTTCAATCACCCGCGCATCTACGACAGCGACTCCATTCTCGAGCTGAGCCATGAACCGCGCCACGTGATCATTTACGGCGCCGGGGTGATCGGTTGTGAGTATGCGTCTATCTTCCGCGGTCTGAACGTCAAGGTGGATCTGATCAACACCCGCGATCGTCTGCTGGCATTCCTCGATCAGGAGATGTCGGACTCGCTTTCTTACCACTTCTGGAACAACGGCGTGGTGATCCGCCACAACGAAGAGTTCGAGAAGATCGAAGGCACCGAAGACGGCGTGATCGTGCACCTGAAGTCCGGCAAGAAGGTCAAAGCGGACTGCCTGCTGTACGCCAACGGCCGTACCGGCAACACCGATTCGCTGGGGTTGGAAAATGTCGGCCTGGAGTCGGACAGCCGCGGGCTGCTGAAAGTGAACAGCATGTATCAAACCGCGCTGTCGCACATCTATGCGGTCGGTGACGTGATCGGCTATCCGAGCCTGGCTTCCGCCGCCTACGATCAGGGCCGCATCGCTGCGCAGGCGATCGCTTCGGGCGAAGCCAGCGGTCACCTAATCGAAGATATCCCGACCGGCATCTACACCATTCCGGAAATCAGCTCCGTCGGCAAAACCGAGCAGGAACTGACGGCGATGAAAGTGCCGTATGAAGTGGGCCGCGCCCAGTTCAAGCATCTGGCGCGCGCGCAGATCGCCGGGATGAACGTCGGCAGCCTGAAGATCCTGTTCCATCGCGACACCCTGCAGATCCTTGGGATCCACTGCTTCGGCGAGCGTGCGGCGGAGATCATCCACATCGGCCAGGCGATCATGGAACAGAAAGGTGAAGGCAATACTATCGAGTATTTCGTTAATACGACCTTCAACTATCCGACCATGGCCGAAGCTTACCGGGTGGCGGCGCTTAACGGCTTAAACCGCCTGTTTTAACGCGCTGTCGATGTAGCCCTGCATGTGTTCGCGGATCGCCTCGGCCAGTTGCTCATAACGGCTGCGCAAAGGGGAGCCGGGGCGGTACACCAGCGCGATGGTGCGCTTCGGCTCCGGCTTGTAGCAATCCAGATAGCAGACGCCGTCGCGTTCGCGCTTCGGCGGTACCGCCAGTGACGGCAGCAGGGTAATGCCGCTGCCGGCCGCGACCATATTGCGCAGCGTTTCCAGACTGGTGGCGCGGAAGTGGGTATCCTCGTCCGCGCCCGCCTGGAAGCAGAAGCCCATCGCCTGATCGCGCAGGCAGTGGCCATCTTCCAGCATCAGCAGCTTCTCTCCCGCTAAATCCGGCATCGCCACGCGCTCGCGCTGCGCCCACGGGTGATCGGAATACACCGCCAGCTTCATCGGTTCATCGAACAGAGGCACTTCGATAAACGCCTCGGTTTCCTTCACCAACGCCAGAATGGCGCAGTCCAGTTTGCCGCTGTCGAGTTGCGCCAGCAGTTGGTGGGTTTGCGCTTCGTGCAGGTACATTTCCAGTTTCGGGAAGGTTTTGTGCAGTGTCGGGATGATCTGCGGCAGCAGATAAGGCCCCACGGTCGGGATCAGGCCGATGTGCAGCGGCCCGGACATGGCTTCACCCTGCTGGCTGGCCATCTCCTTCAACACTTTCACTTCGCGCAGCACGGTACGCGCCTGCTCCACCAGCAACAGACCCGCCTGGGTGAACAGCACCTTGCGGCTGGTGCGCTCGAGCAGCATGACGCCCAACTCGTCTTCCAGCTTGCGGATCTGCCCGCTCAGCGTGGGCTGGCTCACATGGCATGAATCGGCCGCACGGCGGAAGTGCCGGTGCTCAGCCAAGGCGACCAGGTACTCTAAATCACGAATATTCATTGTTTCCCTCCATTCCATGATAGCTCATGGCGATAGATAAGATAGCAATGAGCGATTAGATCTATCAAGCCCCAGCGACAATAATGTGTCCCAACGAAGCGATATCGCGCTAAATGCTAAAAATTACTTTTCCTAATTAAGGGGTTAATCAATGTTTACCAGTCAAGAAGGCAAGAAAGTTCCTCAGGTTACTTTCCACACCCGTCAGGGCGACCAATGGATTGATGTGACCACTGATGACCTGTTCAAAAACAAAACCGTTATCGTATTCTCACTGCCGGGCGCGTTTACGCCGACCTGCTCTTCAAGCCATCTGCCGCGTTACAACGAGCTGTCCAGCGTATTCAAACAGCACGGCGTCGACAGCATTCTGTGCGTCTCGGTGAACGACACCTTCGTGATGAACGCCTGGAAAGCCGATCAGCATGCGGAAAACATCACTTTCGTGCCGGACGGCAACGGTGAATTCACCAAAGGCATGAACATGCTGGTCGAGAAAGCGGATCTGGGCTTTGGCCCGCGTTCATGGCGCTACTCGATGCTGGTGCGCAACGGCATGGTCGAGAAAATGTTTGTCGAGCCGAACAAACCGGGCGACCCGTTTGAAGTGTCCGACGCCGACACCATGCTGAAATACCTGGCGCCGGAATTCAAAGTGCAGGAATCGGTCTCCCTGTTCACCAAACCGGGTTGCCCATTCTGCGCCAAAGCCAAACAGATGCTGCAAGAGCGCGGCATTCAGTATGAAGAGATCGTCCTGGGCAAAGACGCCACCACCGTCAGCCTGCGCGCCGTCAGCGGCCGCGCCACGGTGCCGCAGGTGTTCATCGGCGGCCGTCACATCGGCGGCAGCGACGATCTGGAAACCTTCCTGTCAGCTTAATAAGTAATAACAAAGCCAACGTGAACTTTGGCGGGCTACGGCCCGCCCTTTTTTTACCTTTCAGGAGCGGATATGAAACTGTTGAACGTTGATGTCGCGGTCATCGGCGGCGGCACCGCGGGGCTCGGCGCCTACCGCGCGGCCAAACTGTCTACCCCCAGCGTGGTGATGATCGAAGGCGGGCCTTACGGCACCACCTGTGCGCGCGTCGGCTGCATGCCATCCAAATTATTGATCGCCGCCGCCGAAGCGGTGCATCAAATCGAACGTGCGCCGGGCTTTGGCGTGCACCCAAGCGGCAAAACGCGTATTGACGGGCGCGAGGTGATGGATCGCGTCAAACGCGAACGCGATCGTTTCGTCGGCTTCGTGCTGGAAGGCGTAGACGAGATCCCGGCTGCCGACAAAATTCAGGGCTATGCCCGCTTTATCGACGACAACACGCTGCAGGTCGATGACCATACGCGCATCGTGGCGCAGCGCATCGTGATCGCCACCGGTTCCCGCCCCAGCTGGCCGGCGCAGTGGAATGAACTGGGCGACCGTCTGATCGTCAACGACGACCTGTTCAACTGGGATGACTTGCCGCAATCCGTCGCGGTATTCGGCCCCGGCGTCATCGGGCTGGAGCTGGGGCAAGCGCTGCACCGCCTCGGCGTCGACACCAGGGTCTTCGGCATCGGCGGCGCCGTCGGGCCGCTGACCGACAGCGCCGTGCGCGATTACGCCGCCAAAGCGCTGGGGGAAGAGTTCTACCTCGACGCCGACGTGAAGGTAGAGATGATGCAGCGCGAAGGCGACCGCGTATTTATCCGCTATCAGGATCTGCAGGGCCAGTCGCAGGAAATCCTGGTGGACTACGTGCTGGCCGCCACCGGCCGCCGCCCCAACGTCGATCGGTTGGGCCTCGAAAATACCGGCCTGCAGCTCGACGCTCGAGGCGTGCCGCTGGCCGACCGCCTGACGATGCAAACCAGCGTGCCGCATATCTTTATCGCCGGCGACGCCAGCAACCAGCTGCCGCTGTTGCATGAGGCCAGCGATCAGGCGCGCATCGCCGGCGCCAACGCCGGCAGCTTCCCGGAGATCAATCCAGGTCTGCGCCGCAGCGCGATTTCGGTGGTGTTCTCCGATCCGCAGATCGCCATGGTCGGCTCGACCTTCCGCGAGCTGAGCGAGAAGTTCAGCGCCTGCGGCTGTTTTGAAGTGGGCAAGGTCTCGTTTGAGAATCAGGGCCGCTCGCGGGTGATGCTGCGCAACAAGGGCATTCTGCACGTTTACGGCGAGCAAGGCACCGGCCGTTTCCTCGGCGCGGAAATGATCGGCCCGGACGCCGAGCACATCGCGCACCTGCTGGCCTGGGCGCACCAACAGCAGATGACCGTCGATCAGATGCTGGACATGCCGTTCTATCATCCGGTGATCGAAGAAGGCTTGCGCACTGCGCTGCGCGACCTGCAGGCGAAGCTCAAACTCGGCGCGGCCGAAATCGAACGCTGTCAGCGCTGCCCGGGCGAATAACCTCTCATTCTCCGTTCATACCCACCGGGCCTTCAGGCCCGGTTTTTTTGCGCAGCACTTTCCACATTTTCCGCCCTCCTCTTGCCCCTCGGCCCTCCTGCGCTCATTTTTTATGCTTCGGCATTGAGATGATATCAATAATGGCACTAAAATGGCGGACGGAGCCAGAATGGAGGAAGAACATGGAAAAGCATGAACACTATACCTATCGCATCACCTGGTCAGCGGAAGATCGTGAATATGTCGGGCTGTGCGCCGAGTTCCCCTCGCTGTCCTGGCTGGCCACCACGCGTACCGGCGCACTGGAGGGTATCGAAAAAGTGGTGAGCGAAACGATCGCCGACATGCTGGCGCAAGGCGAAACGCCGCCGCAGGCGCTGGCGGAAAAGAACTTCAGCGGAAAACTGGTGCTGCGCATGACGCCGGAACAGCATCGCCGGCTGGCGATCGGCGCGATGGAGGAAGGCGTGAGCCTGAACCGTTATCTGTGCGCACGCCTGGCGGGGTAGAGGTTCAAGGGCGGCGTCGGGCCGCCCTTGTCGTCGTCAAGCCAAACGCTGTTTCGCTGCGGCGATTGCCGCGGCCACCTGCTGCGGCGCGACGCCGCCTTTGGCCGCACGCTTGTCCAGGCAGGATTGCAACGCCAGGATCGGGTAGACATCGTCAGCGATCGTCGCGCTAAACTGCTGCAAGTCCGCCAGCGGCAGCGCTTCCAGCGGTTTGCCCTGGCGAATCGCTTCTACCACCACCTCGCCGACGATGTGGTGCGCTTCGCGGAACGGCACGCCCTTGGCGACCAGGTAATCCGCCAGCTCAGTGGCGTTGGCATAACCCTGCTCCGCCGCTTCCTGGCAGCGCGGGCGTTTCACCTGAATGCCGTCCAGCACCAGCGCCGCCATCTGCAGGCAGTCCATCCAGGTGTCGAGCGCGTCGAACAGCCCTTCTTTGTCTTCCTGCATGTCTTTGTTGTACGCCAGCGGCAGGCCTTTCAGCGTCATCATCATGCCGGTCAGCGCGCCCTGTACGCGGCCGCACTTGCCGCGGATCAGCTCCAGCGCATCCGGGTTTTTCTTCTGCGGCATCAGCGAAGAGCCGGAGGTCACGCGATCAGACAGCTCGACAAACGCCGCCTCGCCGCTGTTGAAGAAGATCAGATCTTCGGCGAAGCGCGACAGGTGCACCATGCTGATGGCGGCGTTGGACAGCAGCTCCAACACGTGATCGCGATCGGATACGCTGTCCAGGCTGTTGCGGGTCGCCGAGGCGAAGCCCAGCCAACCGGCCAGCTGCTCGCGATCGATAGGATAAGCGGTGCCGGCCAGCGCGCCGCTGCCCAGCGGGCTGACGTCCAGCCGTTTCAGGGTATCCTGCAGGCGGCTCTCATCGCGCGCCAGCATCTCGACGTAGGCCAGGCACCAGTGCGCAAAAGTCACCGGCTGCGCGCGTTGCAGGTGGGTATACCCCGGCATCACCGCATCCTGGTTGGCTTCAGCGGTCTCCACCAGCGCCTGCTGCAGCTGGACGATCGCCTGATGCAGATCGCCTATTTGCTGTTTGCACCACAGCTTCAGATCGGTCGCGACCTGATCGTTGCGGCTGCGGCCGGTGTGCAGCTTCTTGCCCAAGTCGCCGACCTTCTCGATCAGCTTCTGCTCCACCCAGCTGTGGATGTCTTCCGCATCGCTTTGGACGATCGCCAAAGGATCGGCCTGGACTTCCGTCAGCAAGGCATTCAGCGCCTGCTCCAGCTGTTGTTGCTCCGTTGCCGTCAACACGTTAACGGTCACCAGCGCCTTCGACCAGGCCACCGAGCCCACGATATCCTGCTCCGCCAGGCGATAATCGAACCGCAGCGAATCGTTGAGTTGCTTGAACCGCTGATCCGCCGCCTGAGTGAACCGTCCGCCCCAAAGTGCCATACCTTTACTCCTGAATTTTTATGCGAAAGGGCGCAGCATGCTGCGCCCTTGCAGAGTCACGCCAATCGGTTATTTATTCTTTTTCTCGTTCAACGCGCGGATGCGTGAAGACAGAGAGAACAGGCGGATAAAGCCGCCCGCGTGGCTGTGATCGTAAACTTCGTCTTCGCCGAAGGTGGCGAACTCTTCGGAATACAGGCTGTTGGCGGATTTTTTCTGGGTCGCCGTCACCTGGCCTTTGTACAGCTGCAGCACCACTTCACCGTTCACCTCTTCCGCCAGCGCTTCGGCAGAGGCCTGCAGCGAGCGGCGCAGCGGCGCGAACCAGCGGCCGTCGTACACCACATAGGACATCTCCAGGCCCAGCTGCTCGCGCCATTTGAAGCTGTCGCGATCCAGCACCAGCTGCTCGATGGCGCGCAGCGCCGCCACCATGATGGTGCCCCCCGGGGTTTCATAGCAGCCGCGGGATTTGATGCCCACCAGACGGTTTTCCACGATGTCGATACGGCCGACGCCGTGCTTGGCGCCCAGCGCGTTCAGGGTTTCCAGGCACTGGTACGGCGACAGCGCTTTACCGTTAACCGCCACGACGCGGCCTTTCTCGACGGTAACGGTCACCTGCTCAGGCTGGTCCGGCGCTTCCTGCGGATCGACGGTCCATACCCAGCAATCCTTGTTTGGCGCATTCCACGGGCTTTCCAGCACGCCGCCTTCGGTGGAGATGTGCCAGGCGTTTTCATCGCGGCTGTAGATCTTCTCCAACGATGCGGTGGTCGGGATGTTGCGCTCTTTCAGGTAATCCAGCAGCGCTTCACGCGAACGCAGGTTCCACTCACGCCACGGCGCCACCACTTTCAACTGCGGCGCCAGCGCGGTGTAGGTGGTCTCGAAACGCACCTGGTCGTTGCCTTTGCCGGTTGCGCCGTGGCACAGCGCGTCGGCGCCCACTTTCAACGCCAGCTCGACCTGCGCTTTGGCGATGATCGGCCGCGCCATCGAGGTGCCCAACAGGTAGCTGCCTTCGTACAGGGCGCCGGTCTGCAGCACCGGATAAACGTAATCGCGGATAAATTCTTCACGCAGATCGACCACGTGACATTCAGAGGCACCGGACTGCAGGGCTTTTTGCTCCACGCCTTCCAGATCGCTGCGCTCCTGGCCGATGTCCGCCACGAACGCCACCACTTCACAGCCGCCGTAGTTCTCTTTCAGCCATGGAATGATGGCCGAGGTATCCAGGCCGCCGGAGTACGCCAGAACGATTTTTTTGATGCCTTGGTTTTGCATGATCTATTCCTTTCTAATTCTAAAATTAAGCGAGGATCCGGGTGCCAATCGACACGCCGTTAAACAAAGCAGGAAGCTGATCGGCATGGCGCCAGCTGGCGATATCCACCGGGCGGCCGAGGGTGCGGGCAGCGTCGAGCGCCGCATTCACCTTCACCACCATACCATCGGTGATGATGCCTTGCGCGATCAGTTGTTCCGCTTTTTGCGCCGTCATTTCCGCAATGCGTTGGCCCTTGCCGTCGAGGATGCCGCTGACGTCCGACAGCAGGATAAGGTCCGCCCCCAGCGTCGCCGCCAGCGCCGTCGCCGCCTGATCGGCGTTCACATTCATTAACTGCCCTTCGGCGGTGATGCCGATGGAGCTGACAACCGGCAGGTAGCCGGCGCCCAGCAGGGTATTGAGCAGCGCGGGCGAGCCGGGCTGCGCGTTGCCGACGTGGCCCAATGCCGGATCGAGCGGGGTCACGACCGCGCTGCCGCCGTCCGCCAGGCTCAGGCCGACGGCGTTGATTTGGTGTTTAATCGCCCACGCCAGCAGCGTTTTGTTGGCGGTGCCGGCCAGCGCCCCGGTGATGATGTCGATCTGATCGGCCGGCGTGACCCGAAGGCCGTTCTTTTTCACCACCGGCAAAGCGAGCTGCTTCATCAGTTCGTCCACCACGCAGCCGCCGCCGTGCACGATCACCAGCGGGCGCTGGTGCTGCTGCCGATAGCTGTCCAACGCGGTAAACAGACGCTCCAGCGCTTCTTCACTGTCTAATAACACGCCACCTAACTTGATAATTAACGGGTTCATTGCTGTTTACTCACGCTGGTTTAAAGGAGTGATTGGGTTTCCGGGAAGCCGAAACGGATATTCAGGCATTGCACCGCCTGCGCCGCCGCGCCTTTCAGCAGGTTGTCTTCCACCGCTACGGCGATCAGATGCTCGCCCTGCACCGCAAAGCCGATGTCGCAGAACGGCAGCCCCACCACCGCTTTCAGCGCCGGCACGCCCTGGTCGTACAGCCGCACCAGCGGCTTGTCGTCATAGGCGGCGTGATAGGCGGCGGCCACGTCCTGCGCGGTCACGCCGGCTTTCAGGCGGCAGGTGATGGTTTCAAGGATGCCACGCGGGAAGTTGCCCAGGTGCGGCGTAAAGATAACCGGCACGCCCAGGTGCGCGGCGATCTCCGGCTGGTGCCGGTGAGTGAAAATGCCGTACGGCTGCAGGCTCACTTCGCAGAAGCTGGTGGTCATGCTGGCCTTGCGCCCGGCGCCGCTGACGCCGCTGGTGGCGTTGATCACCGGCCACTGATCCAGATTCAGCAGCTGTTTTTCGATCAACGGTTTCAGCGCCAGCTGCGCCGCCGTCGGGTAACAGCCCGGTACGGCGATCAGCTGCGCCTGTTTAATCTTGTCGCTCTGCCACTCTGCCAGACCGTATACCGCCTGCTCCAGCAGGGCACCATGCTGATGTTCGAAACCGTAGTACTGGGTATAAAAACCGGCGTCCTGCACGCGGAAGGCGCCGGACAGATCGAACACCACGCAGCCTGCCGCCAGGAAGGCCGGTGCGATATCGTGGCTGACTTCATGAGCGGTGGCGAGGAACACCACGTCGATGCCCTGCGCCGCCTTGGCGACGTCGGTCAACGGCTGCAGCGGCAGATCGACGATGCCTTTCAACTGGGGATGGAGATCGGAAAGCAACTTTCCTGCATCTGCACTTTGCGCTGAAACCGCTAAAGCGGTTATGTTCATGTGTGGGTGGCGATTCAGGTAAGCCGTGAGCTCTGCTCCGGCGTAACCGCTGGCACCAACGATCAGCGTATTCAACATGTGGCCTTTCACCTTCTAAACTGACGTGCGGTCGCTTGCGACCCAGGTAACAGGGCTCGCCAGCGTTGTTGCGCCGTTCACCCACGGAGCCAGGCGTTGATGCTTTTATAAACATCCGGGCATCGGGTTCCCTTACGCTTCGGCTTATTGTATTTTTATTCAAAATAAATGCATGAATATTGATACTATCCTAACCAAAGGCTGTCAACAGTGAAGATGAAATTACCTCCATTTATTGAGCTATACCGGGCGTTGATCGCCACTCCGTCGATCAGCGCCACCGATGCCGGCCTCGATCAGAGCAATGAGGCGTTAATCAACTTGCTGGCCGGATGGTTTGCCGACCTGGGCTTTCGCGTCGACGTACAGCCGGTGCCGGAGTCGCGCCACAAATTCAACCTGCTGGCCAGCATCGGCGAAGGCAGCGGCGGCCTGCTGCTGGCCGGCCACACCGATACGGTGCCTTACGACGAAGGCCGCTGGACGCGCGATCCCTTCACCCTGACCGAGCACGACAACAAGCTCTACGGGCTGGGCACCGCCGACATGAAAGGCTTCTTCGCCTTTATTCTGGACGCGGTTCGCGACATCGACGCGAGCAAACTGACCAAGCCGCTGTACATTCTGGCGACCGCAGATGAAGAAACGACGATGGCCGGCGCACGTTATTTCGCCGCCTCCACCGCCATTCGGCCGGATTTCGCCATCATCGGCGAACCGACCTCGCTGCAGCCGGTGCGCGCGCACAAGGGCCACATGGCCAACGCCATTCGCATCGTCGGCCAGTCCGGCCACTCCAACGATCCGGCGCGCGGCGTCAACGCCATCGATCTGATGCACGAATCCATCGGCCGCCTGATGGAGCTGCGCAAAACCCTGCAGGAGCGCTACAACAACCCGGCGTTCGCCGTGCCTTATCCCACCATGAACTTCGGCCATATCAGCGGCGGCGACGCGGCCAACCGCATCTGCGCCTGCTGCGAGCTGCACCTGGATATCCGCCCGCTGCCCGGCATGACGCTCGACAACATCAACGAACTGATGCATCAGGCGCTGGAGCCGGTGAGCCAACGCTGGCCGGGCCGCCTGACCATCGAAGAGCTGCATGCGTCGGTGCCGGGCTACGAGTGCCCGACCGACCACCGCATGGTGGCGGTGATCGAGGAGCTGCTGGGCACCCGCACGCAGGTGGTCAACTACTGCACCGAAGCGCCGTTCGTGCAGCAGGTCTGCCCGACCCTGGTGCTCGGCCCCGGTTCCATCGATCAGGCCCACCAGCCGGACGAGTACATCGACACCGCGTTTATCGAACCAACGCGCAAACTGCTGGGCCAGCTGGTCAATCACTTTTGCCGACAATAAACCCGACATTAAGCAGGGGAAATGCTTTATGCTTTATGCTTTCCCCTAACTCAAAATAAGTAGAAAACGGCGAAATAAGCCGTGCTGATAACCGACGCGCCGTAATTAAATTTCAGAAAATGCGCCGATTTTGATGTTTTTTTGCTAAAAATAGTGTCAATTGACGATTGGACAGGAACGCGATGTGATCAGGCAGGCGGTCTGCGCCTGACGCGTGAAATTTATTTACAAGATAAAAATCATACAGAACTGGGTCAGGGGTTATATGAACGAACAATATTCGGCAATGCGCAGTAATGTCAGTATGCTCGGCAAATTGCTCGGCGATACCATCAAAGAAGCGCTGGGTGAGCATATTCTCGATCGCGTTGAGACCATCCGTAAGCTTTCCAAATCCTCACGCGCCGGCAACGAAGCGCATCGCCAGGAGCTGCTCTCCACCCTGCAGAACTTGTCCAACGACGAGCTGCTTCCGGTGGCGCGCGCCTTCAGCCAGTTCCTCAACCTGACCAACGTCGCCGAGCAGTACCACAGCATTTCGCCCAACGGCGAGGCCGCCAGCAACCCGGAAGCGCTGGCTCAACTGTTCAGCCGTCTCAAAGACAAAAAGCTCAGCGACAAAGAGCTGCAGCACGCGGTATCGCAACTCTCCATCGAGCTGGTGCTGACGGCGCACCCGACGGAGATCACCCGCCGCACCCTGATCCACAAGCTGGTGGAGGTCAACACCTGCCTCAGCCAGCTCGATCACAACGATCTGGCCGACTACGAGCGCAACAAGATCATGCGCCGCCTGCGTCAGCTGGTGGCCCAGTCGTGGCACACCGATGAAATTCGCAAACACCGCCCTTCCCCGATCGACGAAGCCAAATGGGGTTTTGCGGTGGTGGAAAACAGCCTGTGGGAAGGCGTGCCGGCGTTCCTGCGCGAATTCAACGAGCAGCTGGAAAACTCCATCGATTACAGCCTGCCGGTGGAAGCGGTGCCGGTGCGCTTTACCTCCTGGATGGGCGGCGATCGCGACGGCAACCCGAACGTGACCGCCGAAATCACCCGCCATGTGCTGCTGCTCAGCCGCTGGAAAGCCTGCGACCTGTTCACCCGCGATATCCAGGTGCTGGTCTCTGAGCTGTCGATGACCGAATGTACCCCGGAGCTGCGCGCCCGCGCCGGCGGCGATGAGGTGCAGGAGCCGTACCGCGAAATCATGAAGCAGCTGCGCAGCCAACTGATGAGTTCCCAGGCTTATCTGGAAGGCCGCCTGAAGGGTGAGCGCGTGCTGAAGCCGCATGACCTGCTGGTGAACAACGAGCAGCTGTGGGAGCCGCTGTATGCCTGCTACCAGTCGCTGCAGGCCTGCGGCATGGGCATCATCGCCAACGGTCAACTGCTGGATACCCTGCGCCGCGTGCGCTGCTTCGGCGTGCCGCTGGTGCGCATCGACGTGCGTCAGGAGAGCACCCGCCATACCGAAGCCATCGCCGAGCTGACCCGCTACCTGGGGCTGGGCGACTATGAAAGCTGGTCGGAAGCCGATAAACAGGCCTTCCTGATCCGCGAGCTGAACTCCAAACGCCCGCTGGTGCCACTGAAATGGCAACCGAGCGCCGACACGCAGGAAGTGCTGGAAACCTGCCGGGTGATCGCCGAAGCGCCGCAGGGCTCGATCGCCGCCTATGTAATTTCGATGGCGCGCACGCCTTCCGACGTGCTGGCGGTGCACCTGCTGCTGAAAGAGGCCGGCTGCCCGTTCGCGCTGCCGGTCGCCCCGCTGTTCGAAACCCTCGACGACCTGAACAACGCCGACGACGTGATGACCCAGTTGCTGAACATCGACTGGTACCGCGGCTTCATCCAGGGCAAACAGATGGTGATGATCGGCTATTCCGACTCGGCGAAAGACGCCGGCGTGATGGCGGCTTCCTGGGCGCAGTACCGCGCACAGGACGCGCTGATCAAAACCTGTGAAAAGGCCGGCGTGGCGCTGACGCTGTTCCACGGCCGTGGCGGCTCCATCGGCCGCGGCGGCGCACCGGCGCATGCGGCGCTGCTGTCGCAGCCGCCGGGCAGCCTGAAGGGCGGCCTGCGCGTCACCGAACAGGGTGAGATGATCCGCTTCAAGTTCGGCCTGCCGGAAGTCACCATCAGCAGCCTGGCGCTGTATGCCGGCGCGATCCTCGAGGCCAACCTGCTGCCGCCGCCGGAACCGAAGAAAGAATGGCGGGCGTTGATGGATGACCTGTCCGATACCTCCTGCCGGATGTACCGCGGCTACGTGCGTGAAAACCCGGACTTCGTGCCTTACTTCCGCGCAGCCACGCCGGAGCTGGAGCTGGGCAAACTGCCGCTGGGCTCACGCCCGGCCAAGCGCAAGCCGAACGGCGGCGTAGAGAGCCTGCGCGCCATTCCGTGGATCTTCGCCTGGACGCAGAACCGCCTGATGCTGCCGGCCTGGCTCGGCGCCGGCGCCGGATTGCAGGAAGCGGTGAAGGCCGGCAAACAGGCAGAGCTGGAGGCGATGTGCCGCGACTGGCCATTCTTCTCTACCCGTATCGCCATGCTGGAAATGGTGTTCGCCAAGGCCGACCTGTGGCTGGCGGAATACTACGATCAGCGCCTGGTGGATAAATCGCTGTGGCCGCTGGGCCAACAGCTGCGCGATCAGCTGGAAAGCGACATCAAGGTGGTGTTGACCATCGCCAACGATGCGCACCTGATGGAAGATCTGCCGTGGATCGCCGAATCCATCGCGCTGCGCAACGTTTACACCGACCCGCTGAACGTCTTGCAGGCCGAACTGCTGCACCGTTCGCGTCAGCAGGAGCAGCCGGACGCCCGCGTCGAGCAGGCGCTGATGGTCACCATCGCCGGCGTCGCCGCCGGGATGCGCAACACCGGCTAGTGCGCCTCATCGCGGCCCCGTTTATCGGGGCCGTTTTTTTTATGTCTTGCCTTCCCCACAAAAAAAGGGCGCCGCGGTAAAGCGGCGCCCTTTTCAATGGAGCAAGCCCGTCAGGCGGCGGCCACCGGGCGCACGCCCAGCGTGTGGCAGATGGCGTAGCTCATCTCGGCGCGGTTCAGGGTATAGAAGTGGAAATCTTTCACCCCTTCGCGGCTGAGGATCTTCACCATGTCCATGGCGATGTTGGCACCGACCATTTTGCGGGTCTCCGCATCATCGTCCAACCCTTCGAACATGCTGGTCATCCAGCTTGGCACCCGCACGTTGGTCATGGTGGCGAAGCGCTGCAACTGCTTGAAGTTGGACACCGGCAGAATGCCCGGCACGATTTCCACGTCGATACCGGCGGCGACGCAGCGGTCGCGGAAGCGCAGATAGCTCTCAACGTCGAAGAAGAACTGGGTGATGGCGCGACTGGCGCCGGCGTCGATCTTGCGCTTCAGGTTAATCAAATCGGCCTGTGCGCTCTTCGCCTCGGGGTGTACTTCCGGATAGGCGGCGACGGAAATATCGAAGTCGCCCACGTCTTTCAGCAGCGCCACCAGATCGGTCGCGTACATGTCCGGCTTGCCGCCGCCCGGCGGCAGATCGCCGCGCAGCGCCACGATATGCCGGATGCCGCTGTTCCAGTAGTCGGTCGCGATGTCGCGCAGCTGTGCCGGGCTGGCGTCGATGCAGGTCAGGTGCGGCGCCGCCTCCAGGCCGGTGCGGTCCTTGATCCCCTTGATGATGCTGTGGGTGCGATCGCGCTCGCCGGAATTGGCGCCGTAGGTGACGGAAACGAATTTAGGTTTGAGGATGCTCAGACGATCGATCGACTGCCACAGGGTCTCTTCCATCTCGCTGGTGCGTGGCGGGAAGAACTCGAATGATACGTTAATCTGGCCGTTCAACTCCGCCAGACTCTGATTCAGCGCTTCCCGCTGGTTTGCGTGGAAAAAACTCATACCCTGCTCACCTCTTCTCGATCACTGTTTTATTTCATCTTGATGAGCGTCTATACGTTTAGACGTCTAGATAGAAAATGCCGCATGTTGGCTAAAGAGTCAACAGGAAAATGAGGGGAATAAGATGATTAATCCTCACCCGCTCAAAGAGGAAATTTCATGACAGCGGCAGGGATAAGTATGGCAGGAAAAGCAAAGGGGCGCGGTGAACCCGCGCCCGCAGAGGATTAAAGCAGCTGCGCCAATCGGTTAAGGTCTGACTGGATCGCGCCGGCGGTCACATCGCGGCCGGCGCCCGGCCCGCGGATCACCAGCGGATTATCGCGATACCAGCGGCTCTCGATGGCGAACACGTTGTCGCACGGCAGCAGCGAGGCCAGAGGATGCTCAGGGCGCACCGCCTCCACGCCGACCCGCGCCTTGCCGTTGGCGTCGAAACGCGCCACGTGGCGCAGCACCAGGCCCATTTCGCTGGCGGCCTCAAAGCGCTGTTGCATCTGCTGATTCAGCGCCTCGCCGTTCTCGAAGAACTGATCGACGGAGCCCAGCTCGCAGCCCGCCGGCACCAACGACTCGACCCGCACCTGGTTTGGTTCGATGTCGTAGCCCGCCTCGCGCGCCAGGATCACCAGCTTGCGCATCACGTCCTGACCGGAGAGATCGACCCGCGGATCCGGTTCGGTGAGCCCCTGCTGCCAGGCCTGATCCACCAGCTCGGTAAACGGCACCGTGCCGTCATACTGCAAGAACAGCCAGGAGAGCGTGCCGGAGAAGATGCCGCTGATCGCCAGAATGCTGTCGCCGCTGTCGCGCAGATCGCGCACCGTGTGGTTGACCGGCAGGCCGGCGCCGACGGTGGCGTTGTACAGCCAGTGGCGGCCGGTCTTGGCGAAGGCGTCGCGAATTTGGCGATAGCTGTCGCTGCACGAGGCCCCCGCCAACTTGTTGGCGCTGATCACGTGGAAACCGTGGCTGGCGAAGTCCAGATACTGCCCGGCCAGCTCTTCGCTGGCGGTCACGTCAAGCACCACCAGATCGTCGAACGGGTGCGCGCGCATCCACAGGAACAGCGATTCTTCGTCCAGCTCCTGCGCTTCGTCCTCAAAGAATGCCAGCGCGCGGCTGGCATCCAGCCCGTCGTAGTTCAGCAGGCTGCGGCGGCTATCCACCACCCCCGCCAGGATGAATTCGAAGCCGCTGCGCGCGGAGATATTGGTCTGCTCGCGGGCGAACAGCTCCAGCCAGCGGGAGCCGATGTTGCCCTTGCCGAACAACACCAGGCCGATGCGCTTCTCGGCGCGGAACAGGCTTTGGTGCAGCCCCTGGATCAGCAGCGCGGTCGGCCCCTGGCGCAATACCGCCACCAGGCTGATGCCATCTTCCGCCTGCCAGATAAACTCGACCGGCTGATCTTTCAACTGCTGATAGAAACGGTGGCTGTGCAGCGGATTCTTGCATACCCCGGCGCCGACCATCGCCACCAGCGCCAACCCTTCGCGCAGGTGCAGCTCGCCTGGCAGCGCCGCGGCCTGCAGCGTCACCAGCGCGCTGTTGACCACCTCGGAGGTGTAGCACAGCTGCACCCGATTGCGGTCAGGGTGGATACCCACCGCCAGCGGTTTGATCTGCGCGCGCTTGAGCACCAGATCCAACTCTTTCTGCGCCAGTTTGAAGTCATGCTGAGCGGCGACGTGCAGTTCAATCAGGCACACATCGTCGTGGCTGGTGACAATCTTGGCGCCGGTGCCGGACGCCAATACGCGCTCGATGCGCGTCGAGCCCTGCTCCGGCTGATAGCTGCAGCGCAGCTGAAGATCGATATCGCTGCCGGAGACCGGCTGCAGGGTGCGGGTATGCAATACCGGCGCCGCCAGGCGCGCGAGCTCGCTGGCTTCGTCCAGACGCAGCAGCGGCAGCAGGCAGGCGTCTTTCACCTTGCGCGGATCGGCGCTGTATACCCCGGCCACGTCGCTCCAGATGGTGACGCGAGCAGCGCCGGCCAACGCGCCGACCTGAGTGGCGGAGTAGTCGCTGCCGTTACGCCCCAACAGCACGGTTTCCCCGGCGTCGTTGCGCGAAATGAACCCGGTCACCACCAGGCGTTTGCCCGGATGTTGGGCCAACAATTGCTGCAGCAGCGGGTAAGAACGGCCTTCATCCACCTGCGGCTGCGCGGCGCGCTCGGCGCGCAGGAAATCACGCGCGTCCAGCCAGGCCGCCTGCATATCCAGGTGATTGAGCACCGCCGCCATCAGGCGCGCCGACCAGATCTCGCCGTGCCCGACCACTTCGGCATAGCACACGTCGTCGACGTTGCCGTCCAGCAGTGCCGCCAGACGTTCCAGATCCTGAATGAACTCGGCGATCAGCGGCTCGGCGCTTTCCGGCGGCAACAGGCCGCTGATAAGATCGCTGTGATAGCGACGCAGCGTCTGCTGCACCTGATGCGCAGACAGGCGATCGCTCTGGCTGAGCTTCAACCAGTTGATCAACTGGTTGGTGGTACTGCCGGCGGCCGATACCACCATCATGTCGCCCGGCTGGCTGTACTCCGCCATAATCCCGGCCACACGCAGATAACACTTCACATCCGCCAGACTGCTGCCGCCAAACTTGTGCAGTTGACGCCCGCTCACCGGCCCTGCTACAGCAATTGCATTCATGCTTACCTCGTTGCCGCCGCCTGGAAAGCGCGTTCCAGATCGGCAATCAAATCTTCACTGTCTTCAATACCCACGGAAATGCGCAGCAGGCTCTCGGAGATGCCGGCCGCTGCCCGCGCCTCCGCCGCCATGCCGGCGTGAGTCATGGTCGCTGCATGCGAGATCAGGCTTTCTACGCCGCCCAACGATTCTGCCAGAGTAAACAGCTCAAGGGCAGAGAGAAAACGGCGCAGCACCGCTTCATCGCCGTCCAGTTCAAAACTCAGCATCGCGCCGAAACCGCGCTGCTGACGGCGGGCGATCTCATGCCCCGTATTCTCCGGCAGGGAGGGATGATACAGCTTTTTCACCAGCGGTTGCTGCTGTAAATAGTCAACAATCGCTTCAGCGTTTTGTTGCGCCGCCTTGATGCGTGGCGACAGCGTGCGCATGCCGCGCAGCAACAGATAACTGTCGAACGCGCCGCCGGTCACGCCAATGTTGTTCGCCCACCAGGCCAGCTCGACCGCCAGCTCGGGATCTTTGGCAATCACCGCCCCGGCCACGACGTCCGAATGCCCGTTCAGGTATTTGGTGCAAGAATGGACCACCAGATCGGCACCGAGTTCGATCGGCTGTTGCAGGGCCGGGCTGAGGAAGGTGTTGTCCACCACCGTCAACGCGCCCGCCGCATGCGCGGCCGCGCAGATCGCCGCGATGTCCACCACCCGCAGCAGCGGATTGCTGGGGCTTTCTATCAGCACCAGCTTCGGCTTTTGCGCCAGCGCCTGCTGCAGGGCTTCTTCATTACCCTGATCGACGAACAGCACGCGATAGGCGCCGCGCTTGCTCAGGCTGTCGAACAGCCGATAGCTGCCGCCGTAGCAGTCGTGCGGCGCCACCAGCAGATCGCCGGGCTTCAACAACACGGTGGTCACCAGATGGATCGCCGACATCCCGCTACCGGTCATCACCGCGCCGGCACCGCCTTCCAGCTCCGCCAACGCGCGCTGCACTACGTCGCGCGTCGGGTTGCCACGGCGCGAGTAGTCATGGGCTCGGGGTTGGTTGAAGTCGGTAAAGTTATAGGTGCTGGACAGATGAATCGGCGGGACAACGCAGCCGTACTGTTCGTCGTCGTTCAGGCCGCTGCGTACGGCAATCGTGGCTGGTTTACGCGTCATGGGCTCGCTCGGCTCTCGGTTCGGTGAATGAGGCCTAAAGAGTAATCGCAGGATTGATAGACGTCAATACATCTGGACATCTAAACTTCTCTGCGTATAGATTGAGCAATGGCACAATACCCGCTAAAATTATGCCGATATGACATGACGATAAGATGTTAAGCCACGATGTCCGGCCGAGGCGGGGCATTCAGTGACCCTGGTCGCGTAAAATTGACATTTATTTAGTGAGAACAGTGAAGATCGGGCATAATTGACCGGTTTTTAGAATTTTGTAATTTTTCTGACAAAGTTAAGGTGTCCCATGGCTGAGTGGAACGGCGAGTATGTCAGCCCTTACGCTGAACACGGTAAAAAAAGCGAGCAAGTCAAAAAGATCACGGTATCCATTCCGCTGAAGGTCCTGAAAATCCTCACCGACGAACGGACCCGTCGCCAGGTGAACAACCTGCGCCACGCCACTAACAGCGAACTGCTGTGCGAAGCGTTTCTGCATGCCTTTACCGGCCAGCCGCTGCCGAACGATGAAGACCTGCGCAAAGAGCGCAGCGATGAAATCCCGGAAGCCGCAAAAGCGTTGATGCGCGAACTGGGTGTCGATCCCGATACCTGGGAATATTGAGAACCGCCCGGCGAACGCCGGCGGCAGAAAAGAAAAAAGGCGCCCAGGGCGCCTTTTTCATCGGTCGATAAGAAATCTTATTTCTTAGCGCCTGGTACGCTGAAACGCTTGTTGAAGCGGTCAACGCGGCCACCGGTAGCAACGTCACGCTGCTTGCCAGTGTAGAACGGGTGGCATGCGCCACAAACGTCCAGGTTCAGATCGTGGCCCACGGTGGAGCGGATCTTCATCACGTTACCGCAAGAGCAGTTAGCAGTAACTTCTTCGTATTTTGGGTGGATACCTTGTTTCATGGGAAACCTCAGTTAAGGCCGTGTCGCTATCCAGCCCTGTTTCGCCAGACACCACACGTGGTTGATAATAGAATTTTGGTATCGAATTATACCAAAGGCGGCAAATTATACAGCATTAGTCGGGGCGCGCAATCGGAACCGTACATTTGCCGGTGCGCCGTGTAAACTGATGCCCACTTTTTTTCAATTTGGATGAGATCATGCCCGTCGTACACGTTGCTTTGCCGGTCCCCCTCGCCCGCACCTTCGACTATCTGCTGCCGCCCGGCATGCAGCCGGTGGCTGGCGCGCGCGTGGGCGTGCCTTGGGGCAGGCAGCATGCAATCGGCATCGTCACCGGCTGCAGCGACACCAGCGAACTGCCGCTGGACAAGCTCAAACCGATCGACAGCGTGATCGACACCGAGTCGCTGTTCTCTCCCAGCCTGTGGCGCATCCTGCGCTGGGCCAGCGATTACTATCACTATCCCATCGGTGAAGTGCTGTTCCATGCGTTGCCGATCCTGCTGCGCCAAGGCAAACCGGCCGAGGCCGCGCCGCTGTGGCAATGGTTCGCCACCGAAGAGGGGCGCGCCACCCCGCCCGACAGCCTGAAACGCGCGCCGAAACAGCAGCAGGCGCTGGCGGCGCTGCTGCAACGCCCGGTCTATCGCCATCAGGTCAGCCAGCTTGAGCTGACGGAAAGCGCTCTGCAGGCGCTGCGCGCCAAAGGGCTGATCGATCTGCGCGCTCAGGTCGCGGCCACGCAGGACTGGCGCCCCAACTTCGCGGTGCTTGGCGAGCGGCTGCGGCTGAATACTGAACAGGCCACCGCCGTCGGGGCGATCAGAAGCGAGGATGAGCAGTTCGCCGCCTGGCTGCTGGCCGGGGTCACCGGCTCCGGCAAGACCGAGGTGTATCTCAGCGTGCTGGAGAACGTGCTGGCCAAAGGCCGGCAGGCGCTGGTTCTGGTGCCGGAAATCGGCCTGACGCCGCAAACCATCGCCCGCTTTCGCGAGCGCTTCAACGCGCCGGTGGACGTGCTGCACTCCGGGCTGAACGACAGCGAACGGCTGGCGGTTTGGCTGCGCGCGCGCAGCGGCGAAGCCGCCATCGTCATCGGCACCCGCTCGGCGCTGTTCACGCCGTTCCGTCAGTTGGGCGTAATCATCATCGACGAAGAGCACGACAGCTCTTATAAACAGCAGGAAGGCTGGCGCTACCACGCCCGCGATCTGGCGGTGTTCCGCGCCCGGGAAGAAGACATCCCGATGGTGATGGGCTCCGCGACCCCGGCATTGGAAACGCTGCACAACGTGCAGCTGGGCAAATACCGCCAGCTGAAGCTCACCCAGCGCGCGGGCAACGCCAAACCGGCGGCGCAGCACCTGATCGATCTGAAGGGGCTGCCGCTGAAGGTCGGCCTGTCGCAGCCGCTTTTGAAAAGCATGCAGCACCATTTAAAAGCCGGCAATCAGGTGATGCTGTTCCTCAACCGCCGCGGTTACGCCCCGGCGCTGCTGTGCCACGAGTGCGGCTGGATCGCCGAGTGCCAGCGCTGCGATCACTACTACACCTTCCACCAGCACCAGCGCCAACTGCGCTGCCACCACTGCGACAGCCAGCGGCCGGTGCCGCACCAGTGCCCGCAGTGCGGCTCCACTCACCTGGTATCGGTCGGCGTCGGCACCGAACAGCTGGAGCAGGAGCTGGCGCCGCTGTTTCCCGATACGCCGATCACCCGCATCGATCGCGACACCACCAGCCGTAAAGGCGCGCTGGAGCAGCACCTGGCGGATATCCATCGCGGCGAAGCGCGCATTCTGATCGGCACGCAGATGCTGGCCAAGGGCCACCATTTTCCCGACGTCACCCTGGTGGCGTTGCTGGACGTGGACGGCGCGCTGTTCTCCGCCGACTTCCGCTCCGCCGAGCGTTTCGCTCAGCTGTATACCCAGGTCTCCGGGCGCGCAGGCCGCGCAGGCAAACAGGGGGAAGTGCTGCTGCAAACCCACCATCCGGAGCACCCGCTGCTGCAGGTGCTGCTGCAACAGGGTTACGACGCCTTCGCCAAGCAGACGCTGGCGGAGCGCAACAGCGTGTTTCTGCCCCCCTACACCAGCCACATCATCGTGCGCGCCGAAGATCACGACAACCAGCAGGCCCCGCTGTTCCTGCAGCAGCTGCGCAACCTGCTGGAAGCCAGCCCGCTGAAAGATGATTCGCTGTGGGTGATGGGCCCGGTGCCGGCGCTGCAATCAAAACGCGGCGGCCGTTTCCGCTGGCAGCTGCTGCTGCAGCACCCGACGCGGCGCGTCCTGCAACAGCTGATGAAAAGCTCGCTGCCGCTGATCGGCACCCTGCCGCAAACGCGCAAGGTGAAATGGACGCTGGATGTCGATCCGATCGACAGCTGATCCCGGAAAAGTCCGATTTAGCTGCCGCAGTGCAAACGTTTACCCTTGAAATTGCGAGCGAACGCTAAAAAACCTTCTCAGGTCACATTTTTTATGCAAATTAGGTAACAAAGGCGGGGCGTATTCTGTTTAGAATGTCTGCGAGGGCAAATTTTGTCGCCACATCGCAGCGCGACGGAGTGCCCGAACGCGAGTGGCGTTCAATGACAACAATCCCGCCACCGCATGCCGGACATTGTGAGCAAACAGCAGTAGTGGCGTCGGCATGGGGCTGACGCAAGGAGAAAGGCGTTGGAACACAAGAAAGAGTTATCCATGGCGACCATGAAAGACGTCGCCGAAATGGCGGGCGTTTCAACGGCTACCGTATCGCGTGCGCTGATGAACCCGGAAAAGGTGTCAACGCCAACGCGCCAGAAAGTGGAACAGGCCGTGCTGGCCGTGGGTTATTCTCCTCATGCTCTGTCACGCAATATCAAACGCAACGAATCCCGCACCATCCTGGTGATCGTGCCCGACATCTGCGATCCATTTTTCGCCGATGTGATCCAGGGGATCGAACAGACCGCGGCCCAACAAGGTTATCTGGTGCTGATCGGCGACTGCGCGCAGCAAAATCAGCAAGAGCGCACCTTCGTTAATCTGATCATCACCAAACAGATCGACGGCATGCTGCTGCTGGGCTCCAACCTGCCGTTTGACGCCAGCAAGGAGGAGCAGCGCAACCTGCCGCCGATGGTGATGGCCAACGAGTTTGCCCCCGAGCTGGAACTGCCGACGGTGCACATCGATAACCTGACCGCCGCCTTTGAAGCCGTGCATTATTTGCATCAATTGGGCCACCGGCAGATCGCCTGCGTCGCCGGGCCGGAACAGATGCCGCTGAGCCATTATCGGCTGCAGGGTTACGTTCAAGCGCTACGTCGTAATGGCATTACCGTCGAAAGCAGCTATATTACCCGGGGTGATTTTACCTACGAAGCCGGCGCGCAAGCGCTGACGGCGCTGATGGCTCAGTCGAAACCGCCGACGGCGGTGTTCTGCCACAGCGACGTCATGGCGATCGGCGTGCTGTCTCAGGCGAAGAAAATGGGGCTGCGGGTACCGCAGGATCTGTCGATCGTCGGCTTTGACGACCTCAAGCTGGCGCAGTATTGCGATCCGCCGCTGACCACGGTGGCGCAGCCGCGTTTCCAGATCGGCCAACAGGCGATGTTATTGCTGTTGGAGCAGTTGAACGGCCAGACGGTGGCCAGCGGCTCCCGGCTATTGGACAGTGAATTGATTATCAGAGGCAGCACCGCTGCCCCGAAACGCTAGTCAAATATTTTAGGGTTCAGTAACATGACGGACTTATCCTCTCATCAGGACACAGCGGAATAATAGTGGCACAAAAAGACTATGTAAGCCGTGGGCGCGCAGCAGGAGCTAAGCGCAAAACCCCCAGCCGTAAAAAACGCAGTTCTCCGAAGGTTTCCAAAACCGTGCTGGCGTTAGCCGCCGCGTTGCTGGTTGTCTTTGTCGGTGGCCTCTATTTCATTACGCACAACAAGCCGGAAGACGCGCCGTTGTTGCCTGCGCACACCACGCGACCAGGCAACGGCCTGCCGCCGAAGCCGGAAGAGCGCTGGCGCTACATCAAAGAGCTGGAAAACCGGCAGATCGGCGTGCAAACCCCGACCGAACCGACGGCCGGCGGCGAGCTCAATTCCAAAACTCAGCTGACCGCCGAACAGCGGCAGTTGCTGGAACAAATGCAGGCCGACATGCAGCAGCGCCCGACGCAGTTGAACGAAGTGCCGTATAACGATCCGGGCCAGGCCAACGCGCGCAGCAACCGCCAGCAGCAGCAGATGCAACAACAGCAAATGCAGCAGCAGCCGGTACAGCAACAGCAGCAGGTCACTCAGCCGCCGCGCAACCCGTTCAACAACGGGGCCGCCACCGCGCCGGTGCAGCAGCACCCGCAGCCGAAGCCGGCCACACAGCAACCGGCGCAGGTGAAACAGCCTGAGCCGAAGCCGCAACCGAAGCCGGAGCCCAAACCGGAAGTGAAGCAGGAAACGGCCAAGCAGGACACCAAGCCGGAATCGAAACAGAAGTGGATGGTGCAATGCGGTTCGTTCCGCGCCACCGATCAGGCTGAATCCGTGCGCGCGCGCCTGGCGTTCGAAGGCATCGAGAGCCGCATCACCGCCGGCGGCGGCTGGAATCGCGTGGTGCTCGGCCCCTACAGCAGCCGCGCCGCAGCGGACAAAACCCTTTCACGCCTGAAGGGCGTCGGCATGTCGAGTTGCATTCCCCTCTCCGTTGGGGGTTGAAAAGCGTCAATCCCCCCCCATCTATACTCTCAATATGCCTCGTAGCGTCTGCGAAAGCAGGCGCTGCGGGGACTTCTTTCCGTCTTTAACGAGGGTCTGCTCGTGACAACAATTGTAAGCGTACGCCGCAACGGCCAGGTCGTCATCGGTGGTGATGGCCAGGCAACCCTGGGTAATACGGTGATGAAGGGTAACGTCAAGAAAGTGCGTCGCCTGTATAACGACAAAGTGATCGCCGGTTTCGCCGGCGGCACCGCTGACGCCTTCACGCTGTTTGAACTGTTTGAACGCAAACTGGAAATGCATCAGGGCCACCTGGTGAAAGCCGCCGTCGAGCTGGCGAAAGACTGGCGCACCGACCGCATGCTGCGCAAGCTCGAAGCGCTGCTGGCGGTCGCCGATGAAACCGCCTCGCTGATCATCACCGGCAACGGCGATGTGGTGCAGCCGGAAAACGATCTGATCGCCATCGGCTCCGGCGGCCCGTACGCCCAGGCCGCCGCCCGCGCCATGTTGGAAAATACCGAGCTGAGCGCCCGCGACATCGTTGAGAAATCCCTCAACATCGCCGGCGACATCTGTATTTACACCAACCATTTCCACACCATTGAAGAATTGCCTTCCAAAGCGTAAGGATCGAATACCATGTCTGAAATGACCCCGCGCGAGATCGTCAGCGAACTGGACAGCTATATCATTGGCCAAAACAAGGCCAAACGCGCTGTCGCCATTGCCCTGCGCAACCGCTGGCGCCGGATGCAGCTCAACGAGATGCTGCGTCACGAAGTGACCCCGAAAAACATTCTGATGATCGGCCCGACCGGCGTCGGTAAAACCGAAATCGCCCGCCGTCTGGCGAAGCTGGCCAACGCGCCGTTCATCAAGGTTGAAGCCACCAAGTTCACCGAAGTGGGCTATGTGGGCAAAGAAGTGGACTCCATCATCCGCGATCTGACCGATGCCGCCATCAAAATGGTGCGCATGCAGTCGATCGAGAAAAACCGCACCCGCGCCGAAGAGTTGGCCGAAGAGCGCATTCTCGACGTGCTGATCCCGCCGGCCAAAAACAACTGGGGCCAGCCGGAAGAAAATCAGGAACCGTCCGCCGCTCGCCAGGCATTCCGCAAGAAACTGCGCGAAGGCCAGCTGGATGACAAAGAGATCGAAATCGATCTGGCCGCCGCACCGATGGGCGTGGAAATCATGGCGCCTCCGGGCATGGAAGAGATGACCAACCAGCTGCAGTCGATGTTCCAGAACCTCGGCGGCCAAAAGCAAAAACCGCGCAAGCTGAAGATCAAAGAAGCCTTCAAGCTGCTGGTGGAAGAAGAAGCCGCCAAGCTGGTAAACCCGGAAGAGCTGAAAGAGCAGGCGATCGAAGCGGTTGAGCAGCACGGCATCGTGTTTATCGATGAGATCGACAAAATCTGTAAGCGCGGCGGCCAAAGCTCCGGCCCGGACGTGTCCCGCGAAGGCGTGCAGCGCGATCTGCTGCCGCTGGTGGAAGGCTGCACCGTGTCCACCAAGCACGGTATGGTGAAGACCGACCACATCCTGTTCATCGCCTCCGGCGCGTTCCAGACCGCCAATCCGTCGGATCTGATCCCGGAACTGCAGGGCCGTCTGCCGATCCGCGTTGAGCTGCAGGCGCTGACCACCGAAGATTTCGAGCGCATCCTGACCGAGCCGAGCGCGTCGCTGACCGAACAGTACAAAGCGCTGATGGGCACCGAAGGCGTCAATATCGAGTTCACCGCCGACGGCATCCGCCGCATCGCCGAAGCCGCGTGGCAGGTCAACGAAAGCACCGAGAACATCGGCGCGCGTCGTCTGCACACCGTGCTGGAACGTCTGATGGAAGATATTTCCTACGATGCGAGTGAAATTAATGGCCAATCCATTACAATTGATGCGGATTACGTGCGCAGTCATCTGGATGAACTGGTGGCGGATGAAGATTTGAGTCGTTTTATCCTATAATCGCTCAATCATTGTCTTGTCAGTCATCTGTGTGGGAGGCATTGCCTCCCACAATTATTTCTAACGGACACAGAAGCGAAACATGAGCTCATCAACCCCCACCACCCCGATCTCCGCCTGGCTGGAAAGTCTACGCCCCCGCACCCTGCCGCTGGCCTTTGCCTCCATCGTGGTCGGCTCGGCAATCGCCGCCTGGCACGGCAGCCTGAAACCTGAAGTGGCGCTGCTGGCGCTGTTGACCGCCGGCCTGCTGCAGATCCTCTCCAACCTGGCGAACGACTACGGCGATGCGGTCAAAGGCAGCGACAAAGAAGATCGCATCGGGCCGTTGCGCGGCATGCAAAAAGGCATGATCACCCAGGCGCAGATGAAACGGGCGCTGGTGGTGACGGTGGTGCTGATCGCCCTCGCCGGCTGTTCGCTGATCGCCGTCGCCTGCGAGCAACCCAGCGACGTGGTGGGCTTCCTGGTGCTGGGCGGGCTGTCTATCGTGGCAGCCATCACCTATACCGTCGGCAACAAGCCCTACGGGTATTTGGGGCTGGGCGACATCTCGGTGCTGGTGTTCTTCGGCTGGCTGAGCGTAGCCGGCACCTACTATCTGCAAACGCACACCTTCGACAGCGTCGTGATGCTGCCGGCCACCGCCTGTGGCCTGCTGGCGACGGCGGTGCTCAACATCAACAATCTGCGTGATATCGAGAGCGATCGCGAAAACGGCAAGAACACGCTGGCGGTGCGTCTCGGCCCGCACAAGGCGCGCATTTACCATGCCCTGCTGCTCGGCGGCGCGGTGCTGTGTTTCGCGCTGTTTACGCTGTTCAATCTCCACAGCCCGTGGGGCTGGCTGTTCGTGCTGGCGATCCCGCTGCTGGTGCGCCACGGCCTGCGCGTGCTGCGCGATCCGACGCCGGTCGGCATGCGGCCGATGCTGGAGCATATGGTCAAGGCGGCGTTGCTGGCCAACCTGCTGTTCGCCATCGGCGTGGCGCTCAGTTAAAAACTGATGATTTTGCCAACAGGGCGAATAAAGGGATATACTGAACATTCCAGCGGCAAACAGACGTAAAATCCTATGAAATACGATACTTCCGAACTTTGCGACATCTATCATGAAGAGGTGAACGTTGTTGAACCTCTGTTCTCCAATTTTGGCGGGCGTACTTCATTTGGCGGGCAGATCACCACGGTGAAATGCTTTGAGGATAACGGCCTGTTATTCGATCTGCTTGAAGAAAACGGCCGCGGCCGCGTGCTGTTGGTCGACGGCGGCGGTTCGGTACGCCGGGCGCTGATCAACGCCGAACTGGCGCGCCTGGCCGCCCAGAACGAATGGGAAGGCATCGTGGTGTACGGCGCGGTGCGTCAGGTGGACGATCTGGAAGAGCTCGACATCGGCATTCAGGCGATGGCGGCGATCCCGGCGGGTGCCGTGAGCGAAGGCGTGGGCGAAAGCGATATCCGCGTCAACTTCGGTGGCGTCACCTTCTTCTCCGGCGACCACCTGTATGCCGACAACACCGGCATCATCCTCTCCGAAGACCCGCTCGACATCGAGTGATTTTCGGACATGAAAAAGGGCGCCTGAGGCGCCCTTTTCGTTGCTGCATGGCGTGAGGATCAGACCTCTTCCATTTTGCCCAGCAGCGCGCGCAGGCGATCTTGCCATACGTGCTGTTCTTCTTTCAGCTGTTGGTTTTCGCGCACCAACGCTTCGTGGTTGCCGGAGGCAGCCTGAACTTCCTGCGACAGAGAGTTGTTTTTGTCTTTCAGCTCTTCAATTTCCATCTGCAACAGGGTGATGGTATCAATCGCCTGCTGTACTTTTGCTTCCAGTTTCTCAAATACTTCAAATGACATGCTTCAGTCCCCTCATGATAGCAAGGCGTACATCTATAAGTAGCGGCCGCAACATCGGCTGCAGCTACTGCGAATATTGCATCGCGCTCAGTGACGCGCGCCGTTACGAAAGGCGCGCCGGTCTCGATTCGTTAAAAACGATTGTAAGTAGCCAGTCTCCGCCTGTCTAGCAACATACCGGATCATCGCGCAGTCTGTTGCAATTTTCCTGCCCCCGCCATCAGCAAAAACTGAAAATCCCCATCGCCGCCGCCGCGAGTTGTTAACAACCCTCAGCAAACCACTGGTCAGATCACACTTTTATGGCTCAGAAAGAACACTAAACGACGCGAAATCGCTCAATTTTATGACGCGCCACACACATTTTGATTTCGCTATTTCTCGTTTATGTTCGTTAACGATAAATTTACATCACGTCCTTATTCAATAATTGGACGAGATGAAAAAAACTGTGCCCATAGGCCAGATCTCTACCCCACTGAGCCTATAAACCAACAACCGCCGTTTTGCAGGACAACAACATTATGAGCCAAACCACCAGTCCGACATTAAAAGGCCAGTGCATCGCCGAGTTCCTCGGCACGGCGCTGCTGATCTTCTTTGGCGTAGGCTGCGTTGCCGCGCTGAAACTGGCGGGTGCCAGCTTCGGCCAGTGGGAAATCAGCATCATTTGGGGCCTGGGTGTCGCCATGGCCATCTATCTGACCGCCGCGATTTCCGGTGCGCATCTCAACCCGGCGGTCACCCTCGCCCTGTGGCTGTTCGCCTGCTTCGACGGGCGCAAAGTGGTGCCTTACATCATTGCGCAGGTCGCCGGCGCCTTCTGCGCCGCGGCCTTGGTCTACGGGTTGTACTACAACCTGTTCTTCGACTTCGAAGCGGCCCACCACATGGTGCGCGGCAGCAACGAAAGCCTCGAACTGGCCGGCATCTTCTCGACTTACCCTAACGCACACATCTCCGTCGGCCAGGCCTTCCTGGTAGAAATGGTGATCGCTGCAATCCTGATGTGCCTGATCCTGGCGCTGACCGATGACGGCAACGGTATTCGCTGGCGCCGCTGCTGATCGGTATTCTGATTGCCGTGATCGGCGCCTCCATGGGACCATTGACCGGCTTTGCGTTGAACCCGGCGCGTGACTTCGGGCCGAAACTGTTCGCCTACCTGGCCGGCTGGGGCAAAGTCGCCTTCACCGGCGCACGCGACATCCCGTACTTCCTGGTGCCGATCTTCGCCCCTATCGTCGGCTGTGGCCTGGGCGCTTTCGGTTACCGCGCGCTGATTGGCCGCCACCTGCCGTGCGACGTCTGCGTGACGGAAGAAGAGCCCGACGCCAAGACCCAGCAGCGTAAAGCATGATGGGTGCAGTTTTAAACGGTTAACAACAGCAGGATAATTACCATGACTGTAGAAAAAAAATACATTGTCGCACTCGACCAAGGGACCACCAGCTCACGCGCCGTCGTGCTCGATCACGACGCCAACATCGTTGCCGTATCGCAGCGCGAATTCCCGCAGATCTATCCAAAGGCCGGCTGGGTTGAGCACGACCCGATGGAGATCTGGGCGTCGCAAAGTTCGACGCTGGTAGAAGTGCTGGCGAAAGCCGACATCAATTCCGATCAGATCGCCGGCATCGGCATCACCAACCAGCGCGAAACCACCATCGTCTGGGAAAAAGAGACCGGCAAGCCGATTTACAACGCCATCGTTTGGCAGTGCCGCCGCACCGCCGACATCTGCGAGAAGCTCAAGCGCGACGGCCTGGAAGAGTACATCCGTCACAACACCGGCCTGGTGGTTGACCCGTACTTCTCCGGCACCAAGGTGAAGTGGATCCTGGACAACGTCGAAGGCGCCCGCGAGCGCGCCAAGCGCGGCGAACTGCTGTTCGGCACCGTGGATACCTGGCTGGTGTGGAAAATGACCCAGGGGCGCGTACACGTCACCGATTACACCAACGCCTCACGCACCATGATGTTCAACATCCACGAACTGGATTGGGACGAGCGCATGCTGGAAGTGCTGGATATCCCGCGCGCCATGCTGCCGAAAGTCCGCCCGTCCTCCGAAGTGTACGGCCAGACCAACATCGGCGGTAAGGGCGGCACGCGTATTCCTATCGCCGGTATCGCCGGTGACCAGCAGGCGGCGCTGTACGGCCAGCTGTGCGTTCAACCGGGCATGGCGAAGAACACCTACGGCACCGGCTGCTTCCTGCTGATGAACACCGGCAAAGAAGCGGTGCGGTCGAAAAACGGTCTGCTGACCACCATCGCCTGCGGCCCGCGCGGCGAAGTGAACTATGCGCTGGAAGGCGCGGTGTTCATCGGCGGCGCGTCTATCCAGTGGTTGCGCGACGAGCTGAAACTGATCAGCGACGCCGCCGACTCCGAATACTTCGCCACCAAGGTGAAAGACAGCAACGGCGTCTATGTGGTGCCGGCCTTCACCGGCCTGGGCGCGCCTTACTGGGATCCGTATGCTCGCGGCGCCATTTTCGGCCTGACCCGTGGTGCCAACAGCAACCACATCATCCGCGCCACGCTGGAATCCATCGCCTTCCAGACCCGTGACGTACTGGACGCCATGCAGGCCGACGCCAACACCCGCCTGCAATCGCTGCGCGTGGACGGCGGCGCGGTCGCCAACAACTTCCTGATGCAGTTCCAGTCCGATATTCTCGGCACCCGCGTAGAACGCCCTGAAGTGCGTGAATCGACGGCGCTGGGCGCGGCGTTCCTGGCGGGCCTGGCCATCGGCTACTGGAACGATCTGGATGAAGTGAAGAGCAAAGCGGTGGTTGAGCGTGAATTCCGCCCAAGCATCGAAACCACCGAACGCAACTACCGCTACAGCGGCTGGAAAAAAGCGGTGGCGCGCGCTCAGGCATGGGAAGATCACGAGTAATCTCGAAGTTGCCGTTTCGCCAACAAGCGCTGCCTGCGGGCGGCGCTTTTTTTTTGCCCCGCCCCGCCGCCACCGCGCTGTGATAGACTTTGTCGATATTTTCTTCCCTTTCTCACAGACAGGTTTGCCATGAAACGTGAATTAGCCATCGAATTCTCCCGCGTTACCGAAGCCGCCGCGCTGGCGGGCTACAAATGGCTGGGGCGCGGCGACAAGAATGCCGCCGACGGCGCGGCGGTCCACGCCATGCGCATCATGCTCAACAAAGTGGATATCGATGGGCGCATCGTGATCGGCGAAGGCGAGATCGACGAAGCACCGATGTTGTATATCGGCGAGCAGGTCGGTACCGGCCAGGGCGACGCGGTCGACATCGCGGTCGATCCGATCGAAGGCACCCGCATGACCGCCATGGGCCAGTCCAATGCACTGGCGGTATTGGCGGTGGGCGATCGCGGCACCTTCCTGCACGCGCCGGACATGTACATGGAGAAGCTGGTGGTCGGCCCGGCGGCGCGCGGCGCCATCGATCTCAACCGGCCGCTGGCGGAGAACCTGCAGAACGTCGCCGAACGACTGGGCAAACCGCTGTCGCAGCTGACGGTAATCGTATTGGCCAAACCGCGCCACGACGGCGTCATCGCGCAGATGCAACAGTTGGGCGTGCGAGTATTTGCCATTCCTGACGGCGACGTGGCGGCCTCCATTCTCACCTGCATGCCGGAAAGCGAGGTCGATGTGATGTACGGCATCGGCGGCGCGCCGGAAGGGGTGATCTCAGCCGCGGTGATCCGCGCGCTGGACGGTGACATGCAGGCGCGTTTGCTGCCGCGTCATGAGGTGAAAGGCGACAGCGCCGAGAACCGCCGCCTCGGCGAACAAGAGTTGGCCCGCTGCCGGGAGATGGGTATCGAAGCCGGTCAGGCGCTGCGTCTGGATCAGATGGCGCGCAACGACAACGTGATCTTCTCCGCCACCGGCATCACCAAGGGCGATTTGCTGGAGGGCATCAGCCGCCAGGGCAACATGGCCACCACCGAAACGTTGCTGATCCGCGGCAAGTCGCGCACCATCCGCCGTATTCGTTCGACCCACTATCTGGATCGCAAAGACCCGGCGCTGCACGAGTTTTTGCTGTAACGAAACAGGGCGCCGAATGGCGCCCTGATGATGGATGACAAACCCCATGCCCTTGCCGGGTCGGCAGAGAACAGCGAATAAAAAACAAGGAAAATCAATTTATTGATTTTCGGCTGTTCACCACAAAGGGGAGAAAAACCACGCTTTTTCTTCCCTTTGTCAACGGTATGAGGGCGCCGAATGGCGCCCTGTCGTTATGCGGTATGTCCCTGATGCTGCATCCGGTTGGACAGCGGCCACCAGCACAGCAGGATCAGCAGCGCCATCGCGAACATCAGCAAGCCGAGGCTGAACTGTCCGGTTTGCGGCAGCATGGCGGAAAGCCAGGTCGCGAGCCCCGATCCCATGTTCTGCATCCCGCCCACCAGTGCGCCCGCCGCGCCGGCCAGGTAAGGGAACGGCTCCATCGCCCCGGTGGTCGCCAGCGGGAACAGCATGCCGGCGCCAAAGAAGAACAGCGCGGCCGGCACGATCAGCGTCCAGATGTTCATCACGCCGAACCAGCCCGGGATCCACATCATCGCCCCCGCCAGCAAGCAGCTAATCACCGAATGCCACATCAGCGTGTGGAAAGTCTTGCCGTCGCGCCCGGCGTACCAGGCGCCGAAAAACGCCGCCGGGATCGGCAGAATGAACAGGATGCTGACGGTCAGCCCACTCAGCCCCAACACGCCGCCCATCAACACGCCGCAGCTGGCCTCGAATACCGCAATCCCCGCCAGCGCGCCGATCAGCATCACCAGATAGCAGCTGAAGGTGCTGTCACCCAGCAGCTGGCGGAAACTGGCCAGCATGCGACGTTTTTCCGTTTGCACCGGGCGGGTTTCCGGCAACCAGCGGAACATGGCGAAGGCGACGCAGGCGCACAGCGCCAGCAGGAAGGCGTAGCAGGCGCGCCAGCCGAACACCATCGCCAATGCGCCGCCGATCACCGGCGCCAGCAGCGGGCTGACCAAAATCCCCATGTTCAACAGGCTGTTGGCGTAGCGCAGTGCGGTGCCGGCATACAGATCGCGCGGCATGGTGCGCGCCATCACGCCCGCCACGCCGGTGCCCATGCCCTGAATCGCGCTGGCGGCGACCAGCATCGTCAGGTTGGTGGACAGCAGTGCGCCCAGCGCACCGACCAAGAAGATCATCATGCCGGTCAGGATCACTGGGCGACGCCCGATACGATCCGATATCGGCCCGTAAATCAGCTGGGAGAAACCGTAGGTCAGCAGATACGCCGCCATCACCCGTTGCACGGCGCCGGTGCGAACCGACAGATCGTGGGCGATATCAGCAATAACGGGAACATAAATGGTTTGCGCCATCTGGCCGACGGCGACCAACAGGATAAGCATCACCAGCAGGTGAAAATTCTCTAGTTTTCTCATTATCTTCGTTAACGTTTCAACTCGTCACAGCGTCCCGGTATGGCCGTTGCAGCAGCCAGAACGGCGAGCAGCCCTCTATGGCGGCATAAACTAATCAAAACTGATTTTTTTAGCGAGTTTCAGGCAGATATTGATCCAGGTCACACTGGCAGCAAACCCGACCAGGCTCGTAAATTAAACTGTACGTCTAACGCTTTGGAGTTAAAAATAGCGCCCTTGCAGTAGCCGCGCTTTAGCATTTAATCGATAATTATTTTCATCAACTTGAAATAAAATAACACCATAGGGATTTGGTTCATGAAAACACCTGAGCTGATTTTATTGCAGTTAAAGGCTCTCGGCCCGCACTCGGCCAAAATGCTGGCGGAGCGTCTGGACATCACGCCGATGGGCATCCGACAACATCTGCAATCCCTGGAAAAACGTGAGTTGGTTTGTTACGAAGAAGCGCGCAGCAAGGTCGGCCGCCCGACGCGCTACTGGTCGCTGACCGCACGGGGGCACGCCTTTGCCGCCGCCGATCAGGAGCGGCTGCGGGCATCCGCGCTGCGGCTGTTTGGCGGCGCCGGCGTGGAACCGTTGCTGAGCGCGCGCGAAGAGCAGCTTTATCTGCGTTATGCCGAAGAGCTGTCCGCCGAGCGCAGCCACCAAGAGCGGTTAGCCCGATTGGTGCGTCTGCGGCAACATGACGGTTACATGGCCGAATTGCTCGATCATCCGCACGGTGCGCTGTTGGTGGAAAACCACTGTCCGATCGGCGTGGCCGGTTCCAATTGCAGCAGCCTGTGCAATTCCGAACTGCAGCTGTTTCACCGCCTGTTCGGCAACGACTACCGGATAGAGCGCACCACGCACGCCATTTCCGGCTCACGACATTGTGCTTATTTGATTCGACCACGGGAGCTTTAGAGTATGGCTGAATGGGTAAACGGCAAGGTTACGCAGGTAAAACAATGGACCGACGGGCTGTTCAGCCTGGTGGTCAATGCCCCCATCGATCCTTTCACCGCCGGGCAATTCGCCAAACTGGCGCTGGAGATCGACGGCGAACGGGTGCAACGCGCCTACTCCTACGTCAATGCCCCCGATGACGCCAACCTGGAGTTCTATCTGGTGACGGTGCCGGAGGGCAAACTGAGCCCGCGCCTGAGTCAGCTGCGGCCAGGGTCGGATGTCATGGTGACCAAAGAAGCGGCCGGCTTCTTCGTGCTGGATGAGGTGCCCGACTGCGACACACTGTGGATGCTGGCGACCGGCACCGCCATCGGCCCCTATTTATCGATTCTGCAGCAAGGCGTCGGCCTGGAACGCTTTAACAACCTGGTGTTGGTGCACGCCGCGCGTTTTGCGCGCGATCTGAGCTACCTGCCGCTGATGCAGCAACTGCAACAGCGCTACAACGGCAAGCTGCGCATCCAGACCGTCGTCAGCCGCGAAGAAACACCCGGCTCACTGACCGGCCGCGTGCCGGCGCTGATCGAGGACGGCCGGCTGGAAGCGGCGATCGGTTTGACCATCGACGCCGAAACCAGCCACGTGATGCTGTGCGGCAACCCGCAGATGGTGCGGGACACCCAGCAAACGCTGAAAGACCACCGCCAGATGCGCAAGCACCTGCGCCGCAAACCGGGCCACATCACCAGCGAGCACTACTGGTAGCCCGAAAGGGATCAGCGGAACTTCACCGGTTCGGCTTCCGGGCCGAACCGATTGTCTCCCGGCGTGCCGACGAAGGCGCCCAGATCGATCATCATCATCACGATAATCAGCGTCGGGATAAAACGCCCGACGCCCCATTGCCAGATCGGTGCCAGCATGTGCCAGTTGCCCGCCGCCAGCATCCACGCCAGGATCAGCAGCAACGCCCACCAGCCGGCCTTGTTGCGATCGTGCAGACGTTTGACCAGCACCGCCGCCGTCGGCCACAGCAGCGCCACGATAAAGAAGGCGATGGATTGGATGGCGATCAATTGATAATTGGCCAGCGTAAACGCCGCCGCCATCAGCGCCAACCACAGCCCCATCCAGATCCAGAAGTCGCGCCGCCCGATGCGGCCCTTAAAAGAAAAACACCACTGTTGTAACGTCATCGATTCCTGCGCTCTAAGCCTGCCCATATTCTGCGCCGCAGTGTAACATAGGCGCTGCCGGGCCGAGTTTTCCGCCTTGCATAACGCGGCGCGCCGCACAGCTTTCTCGTCAGCGAACCGATAATGGCGTGGGATCTTTGACAAGGCCCGCGAGTTATCGCTTTAATCGGAGCCATCTTTGTCCTTGATGCCATACGCCATGCTGAGAAAAATCCTCGTCATTGCCTGCCTGTTGCAGGCCGCCGCCAGCGCCTGGGCCAATCCGCCGCCCGCCGATGCAACGCCCGCCGCACCTTACCTGCTGGCCGGGGCGCCGACGTTCGATCTGACGGAGGTCAAATTCCGCGAAAAATACAATCGCGACAACCCGAAGCTGCCGATTGGCGAATTCCGCGCCATTCCGGCCACCGAAGACGATTCGCCGCTGCTGACGCGCGCCGCCAGCAAACTCAACGAAAACCTGTATGCCTCCACCGCGCTGGAGAAAGGCACCGGCAAAATCAAAACGTTGCAGATCACTCACCTGCCGCTGCAGCAGGCCAATGAAGAAAAAGCCGCGCGCGCCATCGCCATCAACTACATGGCGGCGCTGATGCGCCAGTTCGAACCGGCGTTGACGGTGGAGCAGAGCCAGAACAAGGTGAACAACCTGCTGGAAAAAGGCAAGGGATCGCGCTTTTACCAACAGCAGGTCGGCGCCATTCGCTATGTCGTCTCGGACAACGGCGATAAAGGCGTAACCTTCGCGGTTGAACCGATTAAGCTGGCGCTTTCCGAGCCGTAACGGCGCGGCATTTAATGACGAAAAGCAAAGCCTTCGCGCTTAATGATCTCTATACTGTTGGGCAGGTAAACTGCCGGTCCGGCAGTTGTCATTTCGACTCTCGCGTTCCCTAGTTGGAGGAAAAAACATGCGTCATCCATTAGTTATGGGTAACTGGAAGCTTAACGGCAGCACTCACATGGTCAACGAACTGATCGCCGGTCTGCGCAATGAGCTGAGCAGCGTTGACGGCTGTGGCGTCGCCATCGCCCCGCCGGTGATGTATCTGGATCAGGCCAAACACGCGCTGGCCGGCAGCCGCATCGCGCTGGGCGCGCAGAACGTGGACGTTAACCTGTCCGGCGCCTTCACCGGTGAAGTTTCCGCCAACATGCTGAAAGACGTCGGCGCTCAGTACATCATCATCGGCCACTCCGAGCGCCGCACCTACCATAAAGAAAGCGACGAAGTCATCGCCGAGAAATTCGCCGTGCTGAAAGAAGCCGGCCTGATCCCGGTGCTGTGCATCGGTGAAACCGAAGCGGAAAACGCCGCGGGCAAAACTGAAGAAGTGTGCGCGCGCCAGATCGACGCCGTGCTGAAAACGCTGGGCGCACCGGCGATGAAAGGCACCGTGATCGCCTATGAGCCGGTCTGGGCCATCGGTACCGGCAAATCCGCCACCCCTGCGCAGGCGCAGGCCGTGCACAAATTTATCCGCGATCACATCGCCAAGCACGATGCCGCGGTTGCCGCTGAAATCATCATCCAGTACGGCGGTTCGGTGAACGACAAGAACGCCGCAGAGCTGTTCTCCCAGCCGGACATCGATGGCGCGCTGGTTGGCGGCGCCTCGCTGAAAGCCGACGCTTTCGCCGTGATCGTCAAAGCCGCTGCCGCAGCGAAAAAAGCCTGATTGCCTTAGGCTTGCCATAAAAAAACCCCGGCTTGCCGGGGTTTTTTATTGCCGCTTAAACGGCATCAGCGTTTGCTGATTTCGTCGAATACGCCGCCGGTGGCGAAGTGCACCTTCTGCGCTTCGGTCCAGCCGCCGAAGGTGTCATCCACGGTGAACAGCTTCAGCTGCGGGAACTGCCCGGCAAACTTGGCCGCCACCGCCGCATCGCGCGGGCGGTAATAGTGCTGTGCCGCGATGGTCTGTCCTTCCGGCGAATACAGATATTTCAGGTAGGCGGTCGCCACCTCGCGGGTGCCGCGTTTGTCGACCACCTTATCCACCACCGACACCGTCGGTTCGGCCAGGATCGATTCGCTCGGGGTGATGATCTCGAACTTGTCTTTGCCCAGCTCTTTCTCCGCCAGCAGCGCTTCGTTTTCCCAGGCGATCAGCACGTCGCCGATGCCGCGCTCAACGAAGGTGTTGGTCGCGCCGCGCGCGCCGGAATCCAGCACCTCGACGTTCTTGTACAGGTTTTTGACGAAGTCCTGCGCCTTGGCCTTATCGTTGTTATTGTGATGCAACGCGTAGCCCCAGGCGGCCAGGTAGTTCCAGCGGGCGCCGCCGGAAGTTTTCGGGTTCGGGGTGATCACCGACACGCCCGGCTTGATTAAATCAGGCCAGTCATGAATCTGTTTCGGGTTGCCTTTGCGCACCAGGAAGACGATGGTCGAGGTGTAAGGCGCCGAGTTGTCCGGCAGGCGTTTGATCCAGTCTTTCTCAATGCGCCCGCGTTCGGCGATGGCGTCGACGTCATAGGCTAACGCCAGCGTCACCACGTCGGCCTCGATGCCGTTGATCACCGAGGTCGCCTGCTTGCCGGAGCCGCCATGCGACTGGCGCACCGTCACCTTGTCGCCGGTTTCCGCCTGGTAGTGCTTGCTGAATGCCGTGTTGTAAGCCTGATAGAACTCACGCGTCGGATCGTATGACACGTTCAGCAACTGAATATCCTTCGCCATGGCGCCGGACGCCAACAGCACCAATGTCAGACCTACACCCCATTTACGCATCGACAGGCTCTCCCAGAAAATTAAGCGCAACCTCAATCGGTTGATTTAGCATCAGAGCCTGCCAGAAACTTTCCCGGCAATTAAAGAATAAAAAATTTTGGGCTAGATGATTCTGGAATATGTCACCGGCGAGCATAAAAAAGCCCCCGCAAGCGGAGGCTTTTTCGTCGTGCGGTGAGCGGCGTATCAGTACAGCTTTTTCGCCGTTTCCAGCCAGTCGCCCTTGAACGGACGCTTCATGTTTTCGATCGCGTCGATGATGTCGTGATGCACCATCTTTTCGTTCTGAATACCGACGCAGCGGCCGCCGTAACCCTGCAGCAGCAGTTCGATGGCGTAGGCGCCCATGCGCGAGGCCAGGATGCGGTCATAGGCGACCGGCGAACCGCCGCGCTGAATGTGGCCCAGCACGGTGGCGCGGGTTTCACGCTTGGTTTCCTGCTCGATGTGGCGCGCCAACTCATCGATGTCACAGATGTGCTCGGTGATCGCCACGATGGCGTGTTTTTTGCCTTTGGCGATACCGGCCTTGATTTCGCACACCAGATCTTCGCGGTTGAATTCGATTTCAGGCAGCACGATGAATTCGCAGCCGCCGGCAATCGCCGCCGCCAGCGTCAGATCGCCGCAGTAACGGCCCATCACTTCCACGATAGAGATACGCTGGTGCGACGAGGAGGTATCGCGCAGGCGGTCGATCGCTTCCACCACGGTTTCCAGCGCGGTGAAGTAACCGATGGTGTAGTCGGTACCGGCGACATCGTTATCGATGGTGCCCGGCAGGCCGATGCACGGAAAGCCTTCTTCCGTCAGGCGTTTGGCGCCCATGTAGGAACCGTCGCCGCCGATCACCACCAGCGCGTCGATGCCGCGATTCTTCAGGTTTTCAATCGCCTTGGCGCGCACGTTTTCATCCCTGAATTCCGGGAAGCGGGCCGAGCCGAGGAAGGTGCCGCCGCGGTTGATCATGTCGGACACGCTATAACGGTCCAGCTGCTCCATGCGATCTTCGTACAAGCCAAGGTAGCCATCGTAAATACCAAAAACTTCCAGACCTTCTGAAAGCGCAGAACGCACAACGCCGCGGATTGCAGCGTTCATACCCGGCGAATCACCGCCGCTCGTCAGTACACCGATTTTCTTGATCATGACTACCTCTGAACTGTGTAGATGCAATTTCTAAAGAATTCTGTCTCCGCCGATCGTCTTGAAACCTCTCCGGCTGCAGAAAACCAGCTTTATGGCTTATTGCTGGATATTATATCAAAAACACCCAGCTGAATTGATTCAAGTCACGCAATATAACGGTTAAAACACCGCATGGCACGCTGAGCTAACTCAGATATTCATGATAATACTTCGATCTGTGCCTCTATCTGATTATAGCTCCCAATGCCCCTGCCTACCCGGCGGCACCACGGAGCATGGATCCAGGTGAATGATGACATCCGCCCCCGTAAAACGGTGCCGCAACGCCTGTTCCACCTGATCGGCTAACCGGTGCGCCTCGCGCAGCGGCAGCGTGTCGTCCATCTCCAGATGCAGTTGGATGAAACGCGTCGGCCCCGACTGCCGCGTGCGCAGATCGTGCGCGCCTTTCACCCCGGGCCAGGAGGAAACCACGGCGATAATCGCCTGGCGCTCGTCATCCGGCAACGCCCGATCCAACAGCGACTGCACCGCTTCGTAGCCCATGCGCAGCGCGCTATAGAGGATGTAAACGCCGATGCCCAGCGCGAATAGCGCGTCCGCCCGCTGGAAGCCGTACCAGCTTAGCCCAAGAGCGATAAGAATAGCACCATTCATCATGACATCTGACTGATAATGCAGCATATCTGCGCGTACGGCCTGGCTGCGCGTTTTTCTGACCACCCAGCGTTGATAGGTGACCAGCATCAGGGTGCTGACCAACGCGATCACCGTCACCACGACCCCGACGCCGGGATCGCGCAGCGTTTGCGGCGCATACAGATGCTGGAAGCCGGTGAGAAACAGAAACAGGGCGGAACCGGAAATAAACATGCTTTGCGCCAGCGCCGCCAGCGACTCCGCTTTGCCGTGGCCGAAGGTGTGCTCGGCATCGGCCGGCTGCAGCGAATAGCGCACCACCAGAAGGTTGGTCAGCGAGGCGGCGATATCGACCAGCGAATCCACCAGCGCCGCCAACAGGCTGACCGAACCGGTGTGATACCAGGCGACGATTTTGATCAACAGCAGCGACGACGCCAACGCGGTTGCGGCCAACGCAGCGGACTTTACCAGGCGTGCATAGCGCTGTTCCATTGAGGGATCCCGGTCAAAAGGTATGGCGCTCAATATAGCGAAATGTCGGATAAAAAAAACCCCGCCATCATGGCGGGGAAGACAGGGATGGTGTTGTTTTTAAACATTCATCACACTGTTTTAAAAGGAAATTATTTTATTTCCGTCCACCAAACGTCCACATCGACCACATTAATAAAAAAAGCCCCTGATTAAGGGGCTTTCGTTCATCGACAGTTTTTAACCATACTTTCTTGCAAACTCTTCATCGGAATTGCAAAGGTAAACTATGAATTCGATGAAGGCGATAATCGCAGGAATGAATGTCCAGCAAAAAATCAAATACAAAAAGCCCTGTCCTATTTTACCTAAGTAAAATTTATGAACCCCGAAGCCACCAAGGAAAAATGCTAAGAGTGCAGCTGTAATGCGGCTTTTCTCGCCAGTTGTTCCTTGCGCGGCGCCGCAGCTTGGGCAAGCCTTTGCTGTTTCGTGTATTTCTTTGCCGCATCCTCGGCAGAAAACCATACTCGACATAGTGTGCAGTCCTTTTAAATTAGAAGATTTATTGCCTGGATATAGTATCAATAATGTTGAAGTGGCAGAAGATCTTCGGCCAATCAACCGTTCTTTATGGATGGTTTTGTGATTTGACTGCACTTTTGAATAAACCCGCCATATCGGCGGGTTATGGGGTTACAAGTTCAGAGTGAGCTGATCCGTACCGTAATGGCTGCTGGGGAAAGCTTGCCGCGGCAGCCTGAAGCCATCGGACAGATCGGGCGGGTTAGGGGTACAAATATACCGCTCCAATGTTGTCGTTGTAGTGAAGGTGCAGCCACACAGCATATTGTTGCACTGGTGGTAACTGCGCCGGGTGATGTTGCTCATTTCTTCACTGGTGCGAGTCTTTGCTACTGCGCCACAACGCGGACATCTGAACGCCATGGGGTATTGCCTTGGTTTTGGGGTTTGCCTTTGGTAACTATATCACTCATCGGCTGTTTTGTCGGCAGACTCCATTTCGGTGCCTTTGACTTTGACCTCCAGCTCCAACGCCGTCTGATAGCCCTGCTCTCCTACGGTATGCACCACTCTTGCGATCACCCAATCCGCGTTGTCGATCACCGATTTGAACCCGGCTACCTTCGCATGCAATTCGGGGTAAATATCCGGACGGCCGCGCGCCAGTGTAATGCCAAACTCTGCGGCGCCGCGCTGAAGTTGCAACCATTTCGCCGCTGCGGCACGGCGGGCGGCTCGCTCTGTTCTGAAGGTCTGACGCATCACAAACACATTACCTTCCGCGCCTTCCAGGTAATCACCCTCCCGGCTACTGGAAGCCGGTGTTTTTTGCTTTGCCGGCTTCCGTCGACGCTTGATAGCTGTTCCAGGCTTTTTGCCGTAGTTAAGATCCAGCCAATATGCCTGCACGCCGGTGTAAGCATCCCTGTCTGCAACGCGAAAACTATGCCTGTCACCGCTGGCGCGCGTGATGGTGATGCTGGGTAATGGCTTCCCGCTTCGGCTGACACTTTGCCCTGGCACAATGAACAACAGCATGCCGTTCTTGATGGTCGCTATCGCCCCGAGCAGCTCCGCCATGCGTGTTAAAAAGCTGATGTCGCTCTCGCTGGTCTGATCGGCGTGGTCGATCTCCACGTCTTTCAGGCTGCTGCTGACACCGGGCTTCAGATTGTAGCGGCCGGCGATCGCGCTGACGACATCACCAACGGTGACATCGTGCCAGCTATACTCGCGCTTGACGTTAAAATCTTCTCTGAAATCGGCGCTGCGCGCAGTGACCGTTAACCGATCCGGCGGCCCGCTATGGCTGACTTCATCGACGGTGAAGATACCCTTATGCACCAGCGATTCGCCCTCCCACCCGATGGAGACCGAGACATCAACACCCCGCCGCGGCAAGGCAACTTTGCCGTCAGCATCATCGATCACCAGCTCCACAGTATCCGCCTCAAAACCGCGATTATCGGTAACGGTCAGCGACAGTAGCCGGCGGTTCACCTCCGTGACCGTTTCCCCGCCGATAAGTAAATCAAACCCTGGACGCCTGACATAATCGCCAGTGAGCAATTTGTCGATAAATTCCATGTCTGCACCTTATTCAATGTTTTTTACAGGATTGTCGCGGGCGCGCACGTAAACAACGCGCTCAACTTCTCCCGCGCCTGCGACAAGCCTAACGACATGATTTTTATCAATGGCTAACCCACTATGGCAGCATGTTTAACCCATGAGGTAAAAGTCATGTCCGCATTGTTATCAATGGCAACGGCTTCCGCTTTTCATCATGGCGCGTCGGTCAACGAAACCACAGAACTCGGTACGCTTATCCGCGATATTGATACTTCTGTGATCGGCGTGGTGTGCACTGCTGATGATGCTGATGCCGCTACGTTTCCGCTCGACACGCCAACCCTGATCACTCGCGTTAATAGCGTGCTGGGAAAAGCAGGGAAAACCGGCACGCTGTACACCACGCTGAAAGCGATTTCTGACCAGTGCAGCCCGAAGGTGGTTGTCGTACGCGTCGCCGAAGCGAAGAACGCCGATAAGACGCAAGACCAATTAGTTATCGGCGGCGTCAGCGACGAAGGGCGCTATACCGGCCTGTATGCGTTGCTGACGGCCGAAACCCACACAGGCGCACATCCTCGCCTTCTGGCCGCGCCTGGGCTGGATATTGCGCTGTTAGCAGTCGGCTAACTCGGCATTCGATTTATCGTCACCGCCAATCGCCGGCGGGCGCTGGGTGTAATTGTTCGGCTGGGCGTCAAGCTGGCCTTTCAGCGTGTCAAAATCGCTCTGCAACGTAGTGAAATCCTGCTGCAATTTGCCGTGCTTCTGCTCCAGCGCGCTGTATTTCTCCAGCTTGTCGAGGGTGTCACGCTGCTTTTCGGCAATGAGCGTTACCGCCTGGCGCAGTTCGCTGGCATCCTGGGTGAATTGCCGGGTATTACCAGTGAGCAAATTCATGATGCTGGTGAAGAAGTTCTTCCCGCTTTCGCTGCTCGGATCGCTCATCTCTTCAAAATCCATCTGAACTTCACGAGCTGCCGAGAATAAGATCTCTGGTGACTCTTTGCGGGAGGCCAGCGGGTTAACCTCTTGCCCTGCGCAGAACTTCAACATCTCAGTGCCGAAGCTCGCCGGGTTGTCGGTGACCGCCAGGCCACACAGATAGGCGCGACCAGTCGCAGGTAAGGATGGGTGCATCTCGATCGAGGTGTACACCTTTTGCCGTTTGCGGTTGGTCTTGACCAGCTCGTCGGTAGGGTCGATTTGAACTTCCAGCGCCAACTTGCCCTTGAGAGCGCCATCACCGATCTCGCTATAGCGAGCCGCGGTCACATCCCCCTGAGCAGAAAAAACGCCATCCGGCATGAGGGAGAGAATGTGTTCAATATTGACGCGAGCACCTTTGACCTTTGGATCATAGGTTTCCGCCATATCAATGATGTCCTGGCGGGCCAGCACGCGGCCGTCCAGGGTGTCGCCTTCGACAGCAACGCGGAAGAATTTGGTGGACTTCGTCATGCGAAAACTCCGGGTAGTGAAGGTGTTATTAACCTGTGCCCCCATCATTCCCGTTACTGATTAACGTCGCAAAACGTTCGATTTGTCGCGGACTTGCGACAATTAGCGGAGATATTTTGCCGTACGCGGGCGCGATAGCCTGTTGTCATGAAGCAGATTATCGATCACCGCGACGAAGCCAAAAGCCTGTATTGGCAGGCCTATAGCATCCCTCAAATAGCCGAGCGCTTAGGGGTGAGCGCCAACACGCTCTATTCCTGGCGCCGCCGTGATGAATGGGACAACACACCGCTGTTGAAGCGCGTGCAGGAACGCCTGGACGTGCAGCTGCTGCGCCTGGTGGAAAAAGGCGAATCCATCAACAGCCACGACGTTAAGCTTATCGACCTGTTTGGCCGGCAGCTGGAGCGTTTTTCCCGTGATGAGAGGAAGGCACAGGAGCGGGCCACCCGGAAGAAAACACCGAAGAACCACTTCACCCCCGAACAAGTTGAGGAGCTGCGGGCGCTGGTTCTGGACTCACTGTATGAGCATCAAAAACGCTGGTACAAGCAGCGCAGCCGGCGTAACCGCTTCATCCTGAAGTCTCGTCAAATTGGCGCCAGCTGGTACTTTGCGCGCGAAGCGCTGCTGGATGCACTGGAAACCGGCACCAACCAGATATTTTTGTCGGCGAGTCGCGCCCAGGCGATGAACTTCAAGCACTTTATCCAGTTTTTGGCGCGGCAGATTGGCGTTGAGCTCAAAGGCGGCGACACCATCATCCTGAGCAACGGTGCAACGCTGTATTTCCTTGGCACGTCCGCGGCGACCGCACAGTCCTATACCGGCAACCTCTATTTCGACGAGGCCTTCTGGGTTTCCAACTTCCTGAACCTGCGCAAAGTGGCCGCCGGTATGGCAAGCCACATCGGCCTGCGCCGTACCTACTTTTCGACGCCGTCCAGCGAAGAGCATGAGGCGTACACCTTCTGGACGGGAACGTTTTACAACAAGGCCCGCCCGAAAGAGAAACAGGTCGAATTTGATACCACTCACAAGGCACTGAAGAACGGCAAGCTGTGCGGCGACAACATGTGGCGCCAGATAGTCACGATTGATGATGTCATCGCGCAAGGGTTCGACAAGATTAACCTTCAGGAGATCGAGGACGAAAACAGCCCGGAAGATCTCGAAAACCTGTACCGCTGCCGCTTTATCGCCAAAGGTGAGCGCGCATTCGACTATAACGCCCTGATTGGTTGCGGGGTCGACGGCTACAACCGTGATGTCTGGTCAGACTGGAACCCCTACGCCCCGCGCCCCCTGGGTAACCGCCCGGTCTGGATTGGTTACGATCCCAACGGCAACAGCGGCAAAGGTGACAGCGCCGGCCTGACGGTGGTCGCGCCGCCGGCCGTTCCCGGCGGCAAATTCCGCATTGTCGAGACCATCCAGCTACGCGGCATGGAGTACGAAGAACAGGCGGAGGTGATCAAGGCATTGCTGAGCCGCTACAACGTGCAGCACATCAGCATCGACGGCAACGGCATCGGTGATGCGGTTCATCAGTTGGTGGTGAAGTTCTTCCCCGCCGCTGAAAAACTGCTTTACTCGCCAGCCCTCAAGCGCGCGCTGGTGATGAAGACACAAATGGTGATCCGTGCCGGCCGTCTGGAATACGACGCCGGCTTCGGGCAGGAGCTGGTGCGCTCGTTTATGACCGTGCGGAAGTTTGTCACCCCAGGCGGCCAGATCTCCTATGAATCCGACCGCACCAACGGCAGCAATCACGGTGATCTCGCCTGGGCTTGCATGCATGCCCTGATTAACGAACCGATCGGCAGCGATGCCGGCGGCACTGAAGACAGTTTTGTTGAGGAGTTTTAACCTATGGGCCGCAAGCGCAACAACAACCGCCAAAGCAACGGCCGTCCTGAATGGATGGCAAACGAGGCGGCCAACACAGTCACCGCTGACGCTGCTGCAGAACAACAACCGCTCGAGGGCGTGGAGTCATTTTCCTTCGGTGAAGCCTCCCCGATACTGGATCAGCGCAACCTGCTCGACTGCATGGAGTGCGCCAAAAACGGCCGATACTACGAGCCACCCATCAGCCCCTACGGCCTGGCGCGCATGTTCGATGTTGCCGTGCATCACCAGTCCCCCATCATCTTCAAGCGCAACGTGATCATGAGCTGCTTTAAGCCTCACCCGATGTTGTCGCGGCAGGAGGCATCCGCCTTTGTGCTGGATTACCTGGTCTTCGGTAATGGATACCTCGAACGCATCGACAGCAGGCTCGGCCGCCCTATGAAGCTAAAGCACTCGCTGGCAAAGTACACGCGACGCGGTGAGAACCTGGATCAATACTGGTTTGTTACCTATTACGCAGAGGATCACCCTTTCGCGCCTGGCTCAGTCTTTCACCTGCGAGCGCCGAGCATTCACCAGGAGATTTACGGCACGCCGGAGTACATGGCGGTGCTGCACTCCGCCATGCTTAACGGTGAGGCTACGCTGTTCCGTCGCAACTACTACATCAACGGCAGCCATGCCGGCGTGATTGTTTATCTGACCGATCCCGTCGCCAATAACAAGGATGTTGAGAAGCTCAAATCGTCGCTGAAAGATGCCCGCGGCGGCGGCGCATTCAAAAACCTGTTTGTCTACGCCGCCGGCGGCAAGAAAGACGGCCTGCAAATCATGCCCTTCAGCCAGGTATCGGCGAAAGACGAGTTTACCGGCATCAAAGACGCCACTCGCGATGACATGCTCGCCGCGCACCGCGTGCCGCCGCAACTGATGGGCATGCTGCCGAACAATACCGGCGGCTTCGGCGACATCGAGAAGGCCGCCAAGGTGTTCGCCATCAATGAACTGTATCCGATCATGGAGAACCTCAAGCAGCTGAATGAATGGCTGGGTGTTGAGGTGTTCGACTTCACCCCTTACGCGTTGGCTGAGTCTTCAACCCCGCAGTAACCCGCATCCCTCTCTCACGCCATCAGCGCCCCGTCACGGGGCGTTGTGCGTTTGCACGCCAGTGCATGGCTCACAATGAAACAAACGAACAGCGAGCGATACCAGCAGCAGAAACCCTATAAGAAAAAGACCTCTCTGGCACCCCTCAGCGCGCGATTGCTCCCCCGCCTCGCCCGCGCGCTAAAAGGGTGCTTTTTTGTGCAGTTGTGCAGGGGGCGCAAAGCCGCGCCGGCGCTGGTCTGGGTGGGGTTTTCAGGTGGGCAAAAAATTGTGCAAAATTGTGTGCTTTTGTGCAATAAAAAAAGCGCCACTTAAGGCGCTTCAATACGTTACCTGGCGCCGCCTTTCGCTCCGCTCGTTTTCTCCAGCTCACGCAGAAAGGCCAGGACACCCATCTTGAATTTTTCCTGCGAGCGACGCGGCTTATAGAAGGCCGGCGTATTTCCTGCCCCTCCCGATTTTGTCATCACTCCGGCATTCACCATCTGCTCCAATATCCCGCGCGCCGTGGTTCGGGAGATCCCGAGTTTCTCCATGACACTGCGGATGGTGTGCTCGCGTGTCGGGAAATAAACCATGGATGCCAGCAGGTCGGACTGCGCCGCCGAAAGGTGTTTGCGCAGTCCGATCTCCATCATCCATGTTTGCAGATCTTGATGGCGGAGGGCGGCGATTTTTAAATGCTCGGTCACCTGGTTCACGGCTCGCTCGATGATCCGACACTGGTACTCAATGAAGTAGGTCAGATCCATGTCGTCCGTTTCGGTACGCAGATACGCACGTGCGTATTCCCGCGGTGCCTCTTTCAGCAGTTGGGAAATCGAGATGTATCGGAAAGCGCTGTAACCGGATTTAAACAGCACCCAATAGCATAGCGCCCTAGCCACACGGCCGTTACCATCGTAGAACGGATGGAAATAGCCAATATAGAAGTGCGCTATAATGGCCTTGATAACGGGGTGCAGGTAAATTTGCCACGCCGACTCATCTTCGTGGTGCACATTCAGCCACTGGAACAACATACTGAGCAAAGCGGGTAGTTCTTTTGCTGCGGGAGGCTGATGAATGATGTTGCCGGCATCATCACCTACCCAAACATCGTCCGTGGTGCGAAAAATGCCGGGGTGGTAGGCGGCATCATTGATCCCGCCAGTGGCTGCCTGATGAAAGAGCAGCAACAGCTCCGGTGTCATCTTGTCATGGCGTCGTTCCCAAGCAATGTTCATCAAACGACGGTTACAAACGATCATCTGCTCGCTTTCGGTGTGCGGTTTGCGCCCCTCCTGGAGCATCTTTTTAGCCACCGCTCGCGTGGTGGCGGCCCCTTCCAACTGACTGGAGGCAATGCTCTCTTCATCTTCAAAGTCCGACAGACTTTCGTAGGTCAGGTTGTAAGTATCGAACAGCGCACGGATCCCCGCCTCGGTGCACTGTCGGTCGACCCGCGATGTGATGCGCTGCATGTTGGGCGTCAGGATGTATCCGGTTTTGGAGATAAACACCGGCATATGCCAGGTTCGCCGGGCGAACTTGACGAGCGACCAATGCGCTAACGCCACCTCACGCGAATGGTGGCGATGGTAGATATCATCCCAATGCAGATAACGTCCTTTGTTATCGAGGACGGACTGTGAGAGGAAACCTTGCATGTGGTACGCTTCGTTTTCGCCATGCCCTGTGACCAGGCGAATACATTCGTCAAGGTCATTGCGCAGAGTCGCCTGGGGTGGTGGTGCTTGTATGAGTTTTGACATGGTGGCCTTTGCTGTTTTTGCTGCCTAATTTCAGCTTAAATTATACAGCAAATGAGCATTACTGGCATATTCATGTGTCATTTATCTGATGGAGGCTTTTTATGGATAACGCTGTCAAAAATGATAGGCGGTCATCACCGAAACCGTTGCCACCGGCACGCCCCCTCTCATTTGAGGAGGCGCTCAGGCTCACGCAAAGCAAACATGCAGAGATTATTCAACGCTTGGGCAACAACTAAACGTCGCTCCCGGCGTCATTGCAATTGTCCAAATACTCACGCAAGGAGATCTCTCCCTCAACTTTCAGCCCCTGGATACTGTCAGCAACGAAATCACAGTAGCCGGACAGCCCAAGGAACTTACCGCGGAATGCGCCCAGCTCCGGCACATAGTTGATCAGCGCCAGTTGCCCGGCGACCTCCATGGTATTAGGGAGTTCTGTTCGCTGAGGTTGACCACTGCGCCGGCGCTCCTGAAGTTCTCTAAGGGCGATTCTCAAGTCCCTATAATCTTCAAGCTTAAAGTCATGACACTGCATTGCCTTAAAATCCAATGAGCTAATCCGTTCATCGGGGAGTTTTTTGTCAACCATATTCGACCTCATCTACAGTTTACTGCCCGGCATCGACTTTATTTAACGCCACCATAATAGCCAATCTTTCCGCTGGCGGTAGCGCAGCATATTTTGCACGCCAACGCTCAGCTTTTCTCTTGATCCGCTGGCGGTCGATGTAGTTGGCACCGGCAAAAGCATGGCTGTATGCGGCCCCCTCGGCAAAATTCATCCACAGTTGCTCAGTGCGCGGGCCGCCACGGGTCATCACTTGAAACTGGATACTGCGCCAGTCGCCGAGCAACTCGTCGTAGAGCGCGGACGGATAGCCGGAGATCATGACATTAGCGGGCACGGTGCGCAGCACGTCGATCAGGCGGTGATGATCGTCGACGGTATACTCGTGACGATACCGCGCGCGGCTGGTTCGGGTTGCCGGCAGATAAGGCGGGTCGACGTAGATCAGCGTACGGCCGTACTGTTCAAACGGCGTGGCGCGCAGTAATTCCACTGCGTCGCCAACTTCGATCATGAGTCGTTCCGCCTGGTCATCCAGAAAATCCGGATTATCTTCACAAAAAGCCTCTACGGTTTCCGGGTCAATATCCCAACCGATCGTGCACGACGCGGGCGGTTTTCGCAGCATAATTGCGCCGCCGCCCAAGTGCGTTTCGATGTAGGTGTCATGCGGCGGCATCTGGCTGATGATCGCCTGGTAAGCGCCGCTCGCGGCCTTGCTCCCCAAATACCCCATATTATCGATACTCCATAGTTGATAATGACCGTGCTGCAGAACAGCTATTTCTGTCTGTGCGGTACCGGCAACACCAGCTGGCACAGTTGAAACCGTCTATATTTGCCGGTATGGCCAGAACAGACATCATCTCTATACGACGGTGGCGCGGGTTGCTGGGGCCAGCGTAATAAGCATCTTCGAGATCGATGGAAAAGCCGTCATCGTTGGTCAGCTCGAAAGCCTTGAGAAATTCGCGGGTGCGGCGGCGTTGCTCGCGGAAGTGTGTCAGCGCGTCGGCACTGATGTAGGCGGAATCCTGTTTACGCACCAGCCCCGCGGCGCGCAGCAGCTCTTCACGCCAGCGACAGCGCAATGCCCACAAATTGGTAAACCACCAGTTAGCGCAGCACATTCTGGCGATTGCGCCGGGGATCTTGTCGTAAGGCGGTTCTCCGCGGCGGCGCAGGTATGGGTTCAGAGAATGCCAGCAGGGCGGCGTCACGTTGAAGCGTTCGGCCTCAGTGCCCAACGAAACATACACACGAAGTATTTCTTCTGGCATGGCGTCGGTGGGCAGCCTGCTCTTGCACTGCTGGTCGAGCAGCGTTTCAAAGTGGGCGGCGGTGAAGGTTGCCAGCAATTTGACCGCGCGTTTGTCCAGCTCAGGTAGACGTAAGAGATCGTCGAGCCGCTCACGACGGGCAACCAATTGGAGGCCAAAGGTTAGCTGCTTGTCCTGCATCTTCTCAACGCGGGTCAGTACCGTCTTGACCGTCCGCAAAATGTAATTACGGGAGAGCTTCTCGCTGTTGCCTTTCTTGCTCTTACGAATGGCGTTGATGCGCGCCAGCAATGGTGAACGGATAAAATCGGGCTGCGCCATCAGGGCGCCCAGCACCAGCTGCACCTTGCCTTCCCCGCGACGCTGTTCCGCCAGAATGGAAAGCTGCGAATCGCGATCGCGCTCCTGATCCGCGGTGACCTCAATCCAGCGCTGCCGGCGCCGTTGCGCGGCGGTGAGTTTCAGCTCTTTTTCGGCGTCTTCGGTGTACGGGTTGATCCCCTGTTTCGGTGCATTCCAGGGATAGGGCCAGTCAGAAGCAACTGCGCCGCTGCCCGGATAGGGTAGCGGCGGTGATGGTTGGTATCTTCCGCGGGCTGGCTTACTCAAACCAAGCCCACTCGTCATAGTAAAACCAAGGTGAGTTGTACGGCTTACGTTCCACGGTTTCGGCCGACAGCAGCGTTAATGCTCCAGTGGCTGGATCGCGTCTAAATACGCACTCAACTGACTTGTCTTCTCCGCCGGCCGGGTCGTAGCTGACTATTTGCCCTATCTGCGGCTTTCTTCTGGCATGAAGAAGTCGCAGCGTCGCGCCTGTGGAAAGCTTGAACGCTGCGCGGCTTAGCTCCTGTTGGCGGGCTGCGTAGGTTTTCCCGCTACGACGGCCACCCCAGGCCAAAGCACGTACTCGATTGAGATTCGCCAGCCCATGAAAATCTTGAATGTGATTGCGCCATGGATAGAGAGCAGCAATGGCGGCGGCAATAGGCTTTTTCATCCCTGAGCCTCCAGCGCTGTGACGAATTCACACATCGCTTTTGGCGGCACAGCATTGCCCGCCATGTGAACGCACAGTTTGTGCGACGGTGGTTTGATGTAGTCGTTCGGGAATGTCATCGCGAGCATGTTTTCGTCGCGAGTCAAAATGCGCATGCGATCGCCGTCGACAACCGCCCAGCGATCGCGCGTCGTGATCCATACCTGCATCTTTAGCCGCTTCCTCGATAGTGCGAACATCGCGGGCGTTCCAGAATCGCCAAACGGGCGTTAGGCCCACGCTGGCAAGTGCCGTATTGATGATGGGCAGGTCAAAATCAGTTCCTTTAGCCCATATCCACCGCATTGACGGACTTACCGAAAAGCTCGGCAAACTTCACTGGCGTCACCGCGTCAAGCGGGTACTTGATGAGTAAATCGTCAGCTTTCATGTGTTATCCTCCTGTTTGCAGACCTTCTAGACCGTTATAGATCTCTTTTGACCGTTCTAGACCGACTGCTTTCGACCTAAAACATTCCACATATGCCACCTAACAAAACGGAGGATATTCCCGACATGGCACATATGTCAAGCATGGGGGAGAAGTTTCGCCTTATTCGTAAAGCGGAAATGATGACCAGGCAAGAGTTTGCAGACGCCATAGGCCTACCTTATGGGACTGTAACCAACTATGAAACAAAGGGTTTCCAAGTAACAGAAGGTGCACTTATGAAAATCACCAAAAATCCCCGATTCAAAAAGTATGCGCTGTGGCTCACCACAGATGAAACAGCGCCGGAGGTAGGCCAAATATCTCCGGCTCTCTCTCTTGATGGGTCAGGGAAACAGGAGGAAGTTCCGGATTTAACTCCCAACACAGCAAAATCTCACCGTTAAAACGTGATAATTGGTTAGACCTATATTTTGAATTTGCTGACTGCCAGTGGTCGCAGGCCGGCAGCTACATCGGAGGGCTTCGCTATGGCGATTAAGAAGCTCGATGATGGACGTTATGAATTGGACACAAGAGTTGGCGGCCGCGGCAGCAAGCGCGTACGCAAGATTTTCGCAAGACGCGCCGATGCGGTAGCGTACGAACGTTACATGCTGGGCAAAATAGCGCGCAAAGAATGGGATCCAGCAAAACCGGTTAACAAACAGCCGCTGGATGAAGTGAGAAGCACCTGGTGGCTTTACCACGGACAGTCGCTGAAGAATGGTGAGATTGAGAACAGGCACCTGATTAAGACCATCACGGCGCTGGGAAATCCACCGGTTAATGAACTGGACAAGCGGATGCTGATAGAACACCGCAGCCTCAGATTATCCGCGGGGATCAGCGCATCAACCATCAACCGTGACATATACCGGTTATCCGGCATGTTTAGCGCGCTGATCAAAATTGACGAGTTCGCCGGTGAGAACCCCGTACGCGGGTTACCGCCACTACCGGAGAAGGATCCTGGTATGACGTTCTTGTCGGTTGACGAAATCGCAAGGTTGCTTGAGATGCTCAAAGGTGACTATCGGCTGATCGCATTGCTTTGTCTGAGTACCGGCGGCCGCTGGGGGGAAGTGAGTACGCTGAAGGCGTCGCAGGTTGTTAACAGCCGCGTGGTATTCCTGGAGACCAAGAACGGCAAGCGGCGAATTGTTCCGATCTCTGCCGAACTGGAAAAAGAGATACATCGCAACGCCAGCGCGCAACTGTTCAAAGTGGACTACGAAAATTTCTGTAGAAAGCTGAGAAAGGTCAAGCCTGATTTACCGCGCAACCAGGCTACTCACGTGCTACGACACACGTTCGCCAGTCATTTCATGATGAATGGCGGAAATATTATTGCGCTGCAACAGATATTGGGTCATGCCAGCATCCAGCAGACGATGGTATACGCGCATCTCGCGCCGGATTACCTTCAGAATGCGGTTGCGCTTAACCCGTTAAAAGGCGGGCTCGGGGTGTAGTTTTTTCCGTCCACAACCGTCCACCGTTTCCGATTTTGTGACCATTTTAGACCGTTACAGACTGGAAAGGTGGACGGAACGTGGACGGTTAAGTCCCTGATAATGTTGTAAGTGACTGAAAAAAAAGACCCCCGCGTCATGCGGGGGAAGACAGGGATGGTGTCTATGGCAAGGAAAAACAGGGGACTACTCAGTCGTACTTCACTTCTGGGCAGAAGCTTGCTGCAAACCAGAAATTTGTTGCTCCATCTGCTGCATACGCTGCTGATGTTTCTGGTCTAAAACACTTTTTTGCTCTGGCGTCAGCAGGTTATACATTTGGTTGCGCACCCGAGCCATTTCGACCTGGCGCTTGACCTGCTGTTGGGCCATCTTTTCCGCCTGGGCGTACACGGCGGCTTCGTCAAATTTCTCTGCGGTCACCAGTTTATGCATGGCTTCCATTTCAGCTACATTGACACCAGGCAGATCGTGCCGGGCCTGGCGCATCAAATCGCGCATTTGCTGGCGCTGCTGTTCGCTGAGGCTGACACCGTCGAACATATGGTGCTGGCCGGGTATTCGGGTCATCGCGTCGTTGCCGGGAGGTTGGGCTGTGTCCGGTATAGTGTCGGCAGCGAAGGCAGCGGTCGAACCAATTGCCAGCAGTGATGCCATAACTAATGCGGTCACCTTACGCATTTCAACTCCTCAAGCTTTCTCACTTTGCGAATCAACGAGGAGCAGTGTACCGCCACACCTGAAAACCTGCGTCAGTGCATGTAAAACTACGTAAAGTCATGGAATGGCAACAGTTGATGACGTATTTTGCGTCTGGAGGTAAATCATAATGAACAAGATTCTGTTAGTTGACGACGACCGCGAGTTGACCTCGCTGTTAAAAGAACTGCTTGAAATGGAAGGTTTTAATATCGTCGTCGCGCACGATGGCGAGCAGGCGTTGTCGCTGCTGGACAGCTCCGTCGATCTGCTGCTGCTCGACATCATGATGCCGAAGAAAAACGGCATCGATACGCTGAAAGAACTGCGCCAACATCACCAGACGCCGGTCATCATGCTGACCGCGCGCGGCAGCGAACTGGACCGCGTGTTGGGCCTGGAGCTGGGCGCCGATGATTACCTGCCGAAACCCTTCAACGATCGCGAACTGGTCGCGCGCATTCGCGCCATTCTGCGCCGTTCCAACTGGAGCGAACAGCAGCAGCAGGTCGACAGCGGCGCCCCGACGCTGGATGTCGATGGCCTGCAGCTCAACCCCGGCCGCCAAGAGGCCAGCTTCGACGGCCAGGTGCTGGATCTGACCGGCACCGAATTCACCCTGCTTTACCTGCTTGCGCAGCATCTCGGCCAGGTGGTGTCGCGCGAACTGCTGAGCCAGGAAGTGCTGGGCAAACGCCTGACCCCGTTCGATCGCGCCATCGACATGCATATCTCCAACCTGCGGCGTAAGCTGCCGGATCGCAAAGACGGGCATCCGTGGTTCAAAACCCTGCGCGGGCGGGGTTATTTGATGGTATCGGCAACATGATCAACAGTTTGACGGCACGCATCTTCGCCATTTTCTGGTTCACGTTAGCCCTGGTGCTAATGCTGGTGCTGATGGTGCCCAAGCTCGACTCCCGCCAGATGACCTCATTGCTCGACAGCGAGCAACGGCAGGGGTTGATGCTGGAACAGCACGTCGAGGCCGAGTTGCAAAACGATCCGGCCAACGATCTGATGTGGTGGCGCCGCCTGTTCCGCGCCATCGACAAATGGGCGCCGCCGGGCCAACGCCTGCTGCTGGTCACCAGCGAAGGCCGGGTGATCGGCGCGCAGCGCAATGAAATGCAGATCGTCCGCAACTTCATCGGCCAATCCGACAACTCGGATCATCCGAAGAAGAAAAAGTACGGCCGCGTCGAGCTGGTCGGGCCGTTCGCGGTACGCGACGGCGAAGACAACTACCAGCTGTACCTGATCCGTCCCGCCAACAGCCCGCAATCCGATTTCATCAACCTGATGTTCGACCGGCCGCTGCTGCTGCTGATCGTCACCATGCTGATCAGCGCCCCGCTGCTGCTGTGGCTGGCCTGGAGCCTGGCGAAACCGGCCCGCAAGCTGAAGAACGCCGCCGATGACGTGGCGCGCGGCAACCTGAAGCAGCATCCGGAACTGGAGGCCGGCCCGCAGGAGTTTCTGGCCACCGGCGCCAGCTTCAACCAGATGGTCAGTGCGCTGGAGCGCATGATGAACGCCCAGCAGCGGTTGATCTCGGACATCTCGCACGAGCTGCGCACGCCGCTGACTCGCCTGCAGCTGGCCACCGCGCTGATGCGCCGCCGCCACGGCGAAGGCCACGAGCTGGCGCGCATCGAAACCGAAGCGCAACGGCTGGATTCGATGATCAACGATCTGCTGGCGCTGTCGCGCGGGCAGCAAAAGGGCGAGCTGGCGCGCGAGCAGTTGAAGGCCAACGAACTGTGGGCCGACGTGCTGGATAACGCCCGTTTCGAAGCCGAACAGATGGGCAAGCAGCTGGAGATCGCTGCGCCGCCCGGTCCGTGGACGCTGTTCGGCAACGCGAGCGCGCTGGACAGCGCGTTGGAAAACATCGTGCGCAACGCCCTGCGTTATTCGCACACCCGCATCGCCGTGGCGTTCAGCGCCGACAATCAGGGCGTGACGATCCAGGTTGACGACGACGGCCCCGGCGTGAGCGCCGAAGACCGCGAGCAGATCTTCCGTCCGTTCTACCGCACCGATGAGGCGCGCGACCGTGAGTCCGGCGGCACCGGCCTTGGCCTGGCTATCGTCGAGGCAGCGGTCAATCAGCATCGCGGCTGGGTGAAGGCCGAAGACAGCCCGCTTGGCGGTCTGCGGCTGGTGCTGTGGCTGCCGCTGCATCATCAACGCCTATCGTCTAAGACAGAACAGTAAGAGTTTGCTATCCTGCGCCCCTCGTTCACGAGGGGCCTGCAACATGCTGAACATCGTTTTATTTGAACCCGAAATTCCACCCAATACCGGCAATATCATCCGCCTGTGCGCCAATACCGGCTTTAATCTGCACCTGATCGAACCGCTGGGTTTCCCGTGGGACGACAAGCGCCTGCGTCGCGCCGGGCTGGACTATCATGAGTTCACCCGCGTCAGCCGTCATGCCGATTACGCCGCCTTTCTCGCCGCCGAAAACCCGCAGCGGCTGTTTGCCCTCACCACCAAGGGCACGCCGGCGCACAGCGCCGTCCGCTACCAGGCCGGCGACTACCTGCTGTTCGGCCCGGAAACGCGCGGGTTGCCTGCCGACATCCTCGATGCGCTGCCTGCGCAGCAAAAAATCCGCATCCCGATGCAGGCGCAAAGCCGTAGCATGAACCTGTCGAATGCCGTATCGGTAGTGGTGTATGAAGCCTGGCGGCAGCTGGACTATGCCGGCGCGCTGATCAAGGCGTAATTCGCGACATCGCGCCATACTGGAAAGGTTAACCTCTCCAGGAACGGCACATGGCTTTCGTCGCAGAGATTGTCACCCAGCTTCGCCGGCTCGAACCGGCGCTGAACGAGGCGCTGTTGCGGCTGCAACAGGCGCAAGACAGCGAAGCGCTGCACGACGTGCGCGTCTGCCTGCGCCGCATTCGCAGCCTGCTGCGTCCGTTGCGTGGCTGCCCCGGCGCAACCCGGCTCGATCGGGCCGCCGCCGAATTGGGCAAGCTCACGACGCCGCTGCGCGATCTCGAGGTGCTGATCGCCGAGCTGGCGCGTCATCGCCTCGATTGGCAGGCCAACGCGCGCCAGAGCGAACTTCAGGCCCGCTGCCGTCAACTGCTCGCTCATCCGCAGCTCATCGGCTTTCCCTCGCTTTTGCACGCCTGGCCGCGCCGCTTTCGCCGCACCGCGCAACGCGCCGCCAAACACCGTGTGAACCGACGCCTGCAGCGCCAGCAGCGGCAATTGCGCCGGGCGTTGGCTGATACCGGCTACGATCGCCACCGCCTGCGGCTGCTGATAAAACGCCTGCGTTACGCGGCCGAAGCCTACCCGCAGCGCCTTCCCCTCTCTCCCGCCGCGATGGCGAGCCTGAAAGCGGCGCAAAACGCCCTCGGTGACTGGCACGATCGGGAGGTTTGGTGCCTGCAGGCAGAACATCAGGCGGATCTCTGGCCCTTGTTGCCCCGGTGGCAAGCTGAGCAACGCCAGGCGCTGGTCAGCGCGGACGCCTTGCTCGCCGCCTTATCACCGGCACTGGCGGCGAAAACCGGCGGCGCATCACGATCCTGAAAAAAGGCCGCAGCAGGGCACGCCCGGCCCCGAAAATGCCCGATGAGGCGCAGATAATGCGCTATGTTTTGTAAGGGTAATCACCACTCATCATAGGAAACCACATGAAAAAACAACGCTTGAGCGTTGCCATGGCCGTTCTGGCAGCGGGCCTGTTGCTGGCGGGCTGTTCGTCCAAAGTCACCCAAACGTCGCAATATTCGGGCTTCTTGTCCGATTACAGCAAACTGCAGGAAACCACCTCGCCAAGCGGCCATAAAACGCTGCGCTGGATAGATCCAAACTACAAGGAATCCAACTACCGCGGTCTCTATTTCCAACCGGTGGTCTATTTCCCGGCGGAAAAACCGACCACGCGCGTCAGCCAAGACACGCTGAACAAAATCAAGGCGTATGCGACCCAGCGGATTAAAGCCGCGCTGCAGAACCGCTTCACCATTCTGCCCAGCCCGGCAGGCTCACGTGTGTTAGTAGCCAAACTCGCCATCACCGCCGTTTCCGCCGAAAACGAAGACATGAAGTTCTATGAAGTGGTGCCGGTCGCGGCGGTGGTTGCCAGCACCATGGCGGCTACCGGGCACCGGACGCAAAATACCGCGCTGTATATCGAAGGCGAGTTGATCGACCAGGATACCGGTAAAACGGTGATGGAAGTGGTGCGCAAGGCCTACGGTAAAACCGTCAACAATGACAGCACGCCGGTCACGGCGGATGACGTCAAGGCGGCAATCGACGACATCGTTACCGATATCACCCAGTTCCCGAAACAGGGCTGACCGCCGCTTGAAAAACACAGGGGGAGCCGAAGCTCCCCCTGAATGGGCCCGCAGGCGCGGCTTAGATGCCGTCGCCGTACTCGAAGCCGTGGTTGGTGCCATTGAAGTATTGGTCCATATCCATCGACGGCGTATCGCTCTCCGGCCGCCCGACGATGCGCGCCGGCACGCCGGCGGCGGTGGTGTGTGGCGGTATCGCCTGCAAGACTACCGAGCCCGCGCCGATCTTCGCGCCCTTGCCCACTTCGATATTGCCGAGAATTTTGGCGCCTGCGCCAATCATCACCCCTTCACGGATTTTCGGGTGACGGTCGCCGCTGGTTTTACCGGTACCGCCCAGGGTGACCGACTGCAGGATAGAGACGTTGTTCTCCACCACCGCCGTTTCACCGATCACGATGCCGGTGGCGTGGTCGAGCATGATGCCGCAACCGATGGTCGCCGCCGGGTGGATGTCCACGCCGAAGGCGACGGAAATTTGATTTTGCAGGTAGATAGCCAGCGCCTGCCGCCCTTGCTGCCACAGCCAGTGACCGATGCGGTAAGCCTGCAGCGCATGGAACCCCTTCAGGTAAAGCAGCGGCGTGGAGTATTTATCGACCGCCGGGTCGCGCAGGCGCACCGCGAGGATATCGCGCGCCGCCGAAACAATCATCTGGTTGTCAGACTTGTAGGCCTCTTCCACCACCTCGCGCACCGCGATGGCGGGCATGATCGGCGTGGCCAGCTTGTTGGCCAGCATATAGCTGAGCGCGCTGCCCAGGTTCTCGTGCTTGAGCAACGTCGCATGGAAAAAGCTGGCCAGCATCGGTTCACAATCAGCCAGTGCTCGCGCTTCTGATTTAATGCTGTTCCAGACCTGTTCCAACTCTTCTGACGACATCACATACCCCTTTACCTTGCCAAACGGGCCGCTTCACACGGTAGCGCGAAGCGGCCCAGGTCATTTGCGGGGTCAGCATTCAGCTGCCCCGACATATCGTTTTATGTCACGCGCTGGGTTTTTCGTCCTTTCGGGCTCGCCCCAGCAGGCTCAGCGCCGCTTCGCGGGCGTCCTTGTGGCAGTAAAGCACCTGATAAATCTGTTCGGTGATCGGCATTTCCACGCCGTGCCGCTGCGCCAGCGCCAACACCTCTTTGGTATTGCGATAGCCCTCGACCACCTGGCCGATGCTGTCCTGCGCTTCCTGCACGCCTTTACCCTGCCCCAGCATAATGCCGAAGCGACGGTTGCGCGACTGGTTGTCCGTGCAGGTTAGCACCAGATCCCCCAGCCCCGCCATGCCCATGAACGTCGAAGGATCGGCGCCCAGCGCAGAACCCAGACGGCTCATTTCCGCCAGCCCGCGCGTAATCAACGCGGTACGGGCGTTGGCGCCGAAACCGATGCCGTCGGACATGCCGGCGCCGATGGCGATCACGTTCTTCACCGCGCCGCCAAGCTGCACGCCGATGAAGTCGGGATTGCTGTAGACGCGGAAGCTCTTGCCGCAGTGCAGCAGCTGTTGCAGATCGTCGGCGAACTGCGCATCGGTCGCCGCCAGCGCGATCGCCGTCGGCAGGCCGGCGGCCAGCTCTTTGGCGAACGTCGGCCCGGAGAGCACCGCCAGCGGGATCGCCTCGCCCAACGCCTCACGCGCCACGTCCTGCAGCAACCGGCCGGTTTCCGCTTCCAACCCCTTGGTGGCCCACACGATGCGGGCGTCCGGGCGCAGATGCGGCTTCAGCTGGCGCAGCACGTCGCCGAACACGTGGCTCGGCACCACCACCAGCACGTCGCGGCTGGCGGCCAGCGCGCGCGCCAAATCGGCTTCAAGCAGCAGGGTATCGGGGAAGGGAACGTCGGGCAGAAACGCCTGATTGCAGCGATCGTGCTGCAACGTTTGAATTTGCGCGGGGTTGTGCCCCCACAGCACCACGGAATGGCCGTTACGCGCCAGCGTAATGGCCAATGCGGTGCCGTACGAGCCGGCACCGATAACAGTCATTGAAGCATTGACGGTGTTCATCAGGCATCCTGATGTGGTGCGGCACCTTCGCCTTCCGCCTGCTGCTGCAGATAGTTCATGAACAGCGCGTCAAAGTTGACCGGTGCGAGGTTCAGCTGCGGGAAGGTGCCGCGGGAAACCAGGCTGGTGATGCACTCGCGCGCATACGGGAACAGGATGTTCGGGCAGTATGCACCCAGGCAATGCGCCAGCTGCGTGCCTTCGATGCCTGCTACCGAGAAGATGCCCGCCTGTTGCACTTCGCACAGGAACGCCGTCTCTTCGCCCAGGTTCGCCGTCACGGTTACGCGCAGTACCACTTCATACACTTCGTCAGCCAGCTGGCTGGACGCGGTATCCAGATCAAGTTTAACTTCCGGCTGCCATTCCTGCTGGAAAACCTGCGGCGCGTTCGGCGCTTCGAAGGAGATATCCTTGGTATAGATGCGTTGGATCTGGAAAGCCATTTCGGTGCTGTTTTGTTCTGACATGTGAGTAATACCCTTGGTTAAACGTCCTTATTGACACTCGGTGAACCGGCAAGCTGCTTAAAGCAGCGGATCCAGGCCGCCGCGAGCATCGAGTTCATATAAATCATCACAGCCGCCGATATGCCGGCCGTCGATGAAAATCTGCGGCACGGTAGTGCGCCCGCTGCGCTCGATCATCACTTCGCGCTTGGCGTTATCGCCGTCGATGGCGATCTCGTTAAACGCCGCGCCCTTGCTGTTCAACAGCGCCTTGGCGCGATGGCAGAACGGACAGGTCGCTTTGGTGTAGATATCAATGTTAGCCATGGATTGCCACCTCAAATAGGTTAAACGGTTACTTACCGCGCACCAGCGGCAGGTTTTCTCCGCTCCAGCCGGCGATGCCGTCTTTCAACATTGTCACCTTTTCAAAACCGGCCTTGCTCAGGTTCTCCGCCGGCTCGCGGGAGGCGGTGCCGTTGGCACACACGACGATGATCGGCTGCGCTTTGTGTTTTTCCAGCTCGCCCAGGCTGCCGTTTTTGATTTCGCTGGCGGTCAGGTTGATGGCGTTGGCCAGGTGACCACGGCGGAAATCGTCGCGGCTGCGAGTGTCGACCACCACGGCTTCTTCTTTGTTGATCAGGCGGATAGCTTCACCGCGAGCGATCTCTTTGACCTTGGAAAAACGGCTTTTGAAGGTCATGACGATCACGGCGACCAGCAGAGCGATCCAAGCCAGGCTCAGAATAGGGTGTCTGCTTACGAATGGCATAATTTCTTGCAGCATGGGGTGTAACAACTCCCGTCAGTTAAGGGATAAATAAGTCAAGGTTCCAGAGTATACCTGCCGAGTGCGGCAAATACAGCCAATAAGCAAGCGCGATTGTAGAAACTGCGGGCTGCGCTGAGAAATTCCCGAGGTCAGAGCATAAAAGCCCGCGCGATTCGCCGCAACCTTGATCTCTTTGGGCTATTTATCGCCGGTGGCGGTGTAAAATCAGCCGGTTTTTCGAGGGCGAACAGCCATGCTTCCGGCGGGCGCATGGCTATTCGCAGCTTAAAAAGTTCATAAGAGGTCAATGCAATGTCGATCAACAAAAAACCGATGGTACTGGTGATCCTGGACGGTTACGGCCACCGTGAAGAGCGGCAGGACAACGCGATCCTGAACGCCGGTACCCCGGTGATGGATCGCCTGTGGCGGGAGCAGCCGCATACGCTGATCGCCGCTTCAGGGCTGAATGTCGGCCTGCCCGACGGCCAAATGGGCAACTCCGAAGTCGGCCACGTCAACCTGGGTGCCGGGCGCATCGTATACCAGGATCTGACCCGGCTGGACAAAGCGATCGCCGACGGCGACTTCTTCGCCAATCCGGTCCTGACCGCCGCCGTCGATAAGGCCGTAGCGGCCGGCAAGGCGGTGCATATCATGGGCCTGCTGTCGCCGGGCGGCGTGCACAGCCATGACGAGCACATCCTGGCCATGATCAAGCTGGCCGCCCAACGCGGCGCCAAAGCCATTTATCTGCATGCCTTCCTCGACGGGCGCGACACGCCGCCGCGCAGCGCCGAGGCCCCGCTGCAACGCTGCCGCGATGCCTTCGCCGCGTTGGGCGTCGGGCGCATCGCCTCACTGATCGGCCGCTACTACGCGATGGACCGCGACAACCGCTGGGATCGCGTGCAGTTGGCCTATGACCTGCTGACCGCGGCCAAAGGCGACTCCGTGGCCGACGATGCGATCGCCGGCCTGCAGGCCGCTTATCAGCGCGGTGAAAACGACGAGTTCGTCAGACCGACCGTGATCCGCGCCGCCGGTGAGGCCGATGCCGCAATGCAGGACGGCGACGCGTTGATCTTCATGAACTTCCGCGCCGACCGCGCGCGCCAGATCACCCGCGCCTTCGTGAACGCGGATTTCGACGGTTTCCCACGCGCCAAACAGGTGCAGTTCGGCGATTTCGTGATGCTGACCGAATACGCCGCCGACATCGCCACCGCCTGCGCCTATCCGCCGGCGTCGCTGGCCAACACCTTCGGCGAATGGCTGATGAAGCACGACAAAACCCAGCTGCGCATCTCGGAAACCGAAAAATACGCCCACGTCACCTTCTTCTATAACGGTGGCGTGGAAGCGCCGTTCAAGGGCGAAGACCGCGTGCTGGTCAATTCGCCGCAGGTCGCCACCTACGATCTGCAGCCGGAGATGAGCGCCGCCGAACTGACCGACAAGCTGCTGAGCGCCATCCGCAGCGGCAAATACGATGCCATTATCTGCAACTACCCGAACGGCGACATGGTAGGGCATACCGGCGTGTATGACGCGGCGGTCAAAGCGGTGGAGACGCTGGACGCCTGCATCGCCCAGGTGGTTGACGCGGTGCGCGACGTCGACGGTCAGCTGCTGATCACCGCCGATCACGGCAACGCCGAGCAGATGCGCGATCCGGCCACCGGCCAGGCGCACACCGCCCACACCAGCCTGCCGGTGCCATTGATTTACGTCGGCAAACCGGCGCGGGCGGTCGAAGGCGGCAAGCTTTCGGACATCGCGCCAACCCTGTTAACGCTGATGGGAATGGAAATCCCGCAAGAGATGACTGGTAAGCCGCTGTTCATCGTGGAATAATCCTTCTCCATGAGGGAGAAGGCGTTTTTTGCACTATCAAGGGTAACCCGAAGCGCAAACGCAGGCAGCCGGCCGCTGCCTGAACGCACCGCGCCAAGGACGTTCACCGCCATGTGCGCCAGCGTATTTTGCGCTGGCGTCTTGCTGTTGCCGCTCGCCGGCCAGGCGGCGGAAGACAATAAATCCCAGCTGAAAGACATCCAGCAGAGCATCGCCGAGAAAGAAAAAGCGGTGAAGCAGCAGCAACAGCAACGCAGCTCGCTGCAGGATCAGCTGCGTCAACAGGAAAAAACCATCGCCCAGGCCAGCCGCCAGTTGCGCGACACCCAGGGCACGCTCACCCAGTTGGGCAAGGACATTTCCGGCCTGAACGCCTCGATAGCCAAACTGCAAAAGCAGCAATCGACCCAGCAAAACCTCCTCGCCAAACAGCTCGACGCCGCCTTCCGGCAAGGGCAGCACAGCGCCGTGCAGCTGATCCTCAGCGGTGAAGAAAGCCAGCGCAGCGAACGTATTCTGGCCTATTTCGGCTATCTGAACGAAGCGCGCCAGAAAACCATCGAAGAGTTGAAACAGACCCGCGCCGAGCTGGCGAAGCAAAAAACCACGCTGGTGGCTAAACAGGGCCAGCAAAAATCCTTACTGAGCGAACAACAGACGCAGCAGCAGAAGCTGGAGCAGGCGCGCGGCGCCCGCAAGAAAACGCTGACCGCGCTGGAAGCTTCGCTGGAAAAAGACCAACAACGCCTGGTGGAACTGCGCCAAAACGAAGCCCGCATGCGCGACAAGATCGCGCGGGCGGAGCGCGAGGCCCGTGCGTGCGCCGAACGCGAAGCGCGTGAAGCGGCCAAAGTGCGCGAACAAGTGCGCATCAAGGAACAGCAGGCGAAAAAAACCGGCACCACCTACAAACCTAGCGAAGCCGATCGCTCGCTGATGGCGCGAACCGGCGGCCTCGGTCGTCCGGCTGGCCAGCTGATGTGGCCGGTGCGCGGCCGCACGCTGCACGGCTTTGGCGAACAGCAGCAGGGCGAGCTACGCTGGAAAGGCATGGTGATTGAAGCCCGCGAAGGCAGCGAAGTGAAAGCCGTCGCCGATGGCCGCGTGCTGCTGGCCGACTGGCTGCAAGGCTATGGCCTGATGGTGGTGGTCGAACACGGTAAAGGCGACATGAGCGTGTACGGCTACAATCAAAGCGCGTTGGTCAACGTCGGGGCGCAGGTGCGCGCCGGCCAGCCGATCGCGCTGGTCGGCACCAGCGGCGGCCAGGGAACGCCGTCGCTCTATTTCGAAATCCGTCGTCAGGGACAGGCGGTTAACCCACTGCCGTGGTTGGGAAGATAGATTTGCGTTATGTTAAAACCCGTACAGCTTTGTTAATCGGCTGTCTGCTGCAGGTTTACGCTGCGCAGGCAGGAAAACTCTCCATCGTCATCGATGACGTGGGCTACCGCCCTCACGAAGAAAATGCGGTGCTGCAAATGCCGACGGCGATCTCGGTCGCAGTCTTGCCCAACGCGCCGCATGCCCGCCTGATGGCCACCCGCGCCCACAGCCAGGGCCGCGAAGTCTTGATCCACATGCCGATGGCGCCGCTCAGCAAGCAACCGCTGGAGCGCGATACCCTGCAGCCTGCCATGAGCAGCGACGAGATCCAGCGCATCATCCGCAACGCGGTGAACAACGTGCCCTACGCGGTCGGCATGAACAACCACATGGGCAGCGCCATGACCTCCAGCCTGCCGGGCATGCAGAAAGTGATGCAGGCGCTCGAAAGCTACCGCCTGTACTTCCTCGACAGCATGACCATCGGCAGCAGCCAGGCGACCCGCGCCGCGGCCGGCACCGGCGTGAAGGTGATCAAACGCAGGGTGTTCCTCGACGATACCGCGAACGAAGCCGACATCCGCCGCCAGTTCAATCGCGCGGTCGAATTGGCGCGGCGCAACGGATCCGCCATCGCCATCGGCCACCCGCGCCCGGCGACGGTGAAGGTGCTGCAGCAGATGCTGCCCTCGCTGCCCGCCGATATCGTGCTGGTCAAACCGAGCGCGCTGCTGAACGAACCGCAGGGCAACGGCGGTGGCAGCTACGTCCCGCCGCCGGTCAAACCGCAAAAACCGCAGCCGAAGAACCCGTTCAGCGGCGGCATCAAACAGTGCAAGGTCAAACCGCCGAAGGAAAAAACCAACGCCGGCACCGCGCTGGGCGTTATCGCCGACAGCATTGCCACCTCGCCGCCGGTGAACTTCATCAAGCGTCATTGGCAACGCTGGACGCAAGCCAAACCGCAAGCATAAAAAAGGGCCGGAATTCCGGCCCTTTTCACGTTTGCCGAGATTAATCCCAGCTCAGCACCACTTTGCCCGACTTGCCGGAGCGCATGGCGTCGAAGCCCTGCTGGAACTCGTCGATCGAGAAACGGTGGGTGATGATCGGGGTCAAATCCAGGCCGGACTGGATCAGCGCCGCCATCTTATACCAGGTTTCGAACATTTCACGGCCGTAAATCCCTTTGATAAACAGCCCCTTGAAGATGACCTGATTCCAGTCGATCGACATATCCGAAGGCGGAATGCCCAGCATGGCGATACGCCCGCCGTGGTTCATCGCATTGAGCAGCGTGCGGAACGCCGGCGGCGCGCCGGACATTTCCAAACCGACGTCGAACCCTTCGGTCATGCCCAGCTCAGCCATCACGTCGCTGAGGTTTTCCTTGCTGACGTTCACCGCACGGGTCACGCCCATCTTGCGCGCCAGTTCCAGGCGGTATTCGTTAACGTCGGTGATCACCACATGGCGGGCACCGACGTGTTTGCACACCGCCGCCGCCATGATGCCGATCGGGCCGGCGCCGGACACCAGCACGTCTTCGCCGACCAGATCGAACGACAGCGCGGTGTGCACCGCGTTACCGAACGGATCAAAGATCGAAGCCAGTTCATCGGAGATGTTATCCGGGATCTTGAAGGCGTTGAACGCCGGGATCACCAGGTATTCCGCGAAGCTGCCCGGGCGGTTCACGCCCACGCCGACGGTGTTGCGGCACAGGTGCGTGCGGCCGCCGCGGCAGTTGCGGCAGTGGCCGCAGGTGATGTGGCCTTCGCCGGACACGCGATCGCCGATGTTGAAGCCTTTGACTTCCTGACCGATCGCCACCACTTCGCCCACGTATTCATGGCCGACCACCATCGGAACCGGAATGGTTTTTTGCGACCACTCGTCCCAGTTGTAGATATGCACATCGGTGCCGCAGATCGCGGTTTTGCGGATTTTGATCATGATGTCGTTGTGGCCCAGCTCCGGCTGAGGCACGTCGGTCATCCAAATTCCTTCTTCCGCTTTCAGTTTTGACAGTGCTTTCATGGTTTTACCTTATGCAATAACGCCAAGATCCTTACCGATACGTGTAAACGCCGCCACTGCGCGTTCGATTTGCTCCGGGGTGTGGTCGGCGGACATCTGGGTACGGATGCGCGCCTGGCCTTTCGGCACCACCGGATAGAAGAAACCGGTCACATAGATGCCTTCCTTGAGCAACGCATTGGCGAATTCCTGCGCCAACTTTGCCTCACCCAGCATCACCGGGATGATGGCGTGATCGGCGCCGGCCAACGTGAAGCCGGCGGCGGTCATTTTTTCGCGGAACAGACGCGCATTGGCCCACAGGCGATCGCGCAGCGCATCGCCCTCTTCCAGCAGTTCCAGCACTTTGATCGACGCGGCGACGATCGCCGGCGCCAGCGAGTTGGAGAACAGGTACGGGCGCGAACGCTGGCGCAGCCACTCCACCACTTCTTTCTTGGCGGCGGTGTAGCCGCCGGACGCGCCGCCCAGCGCTTTGCCTAACGTACCGGTAATGATATCGACGCGGCCCATCACTTCGCAGTATTCATGGGTGCCGCGCCCGTTGGCGCCGACAAAACCCACCGCGTGGGAGTCATCCACCATCACCAGCGCCTGGTATTCGTCCGCCAGATCGCAAACCCCTTTCAGGTTGGCGATCACGCCGTCCATCGAGAAGACGCCGTCGGTGGCGATCAGGATGTGACGCGCGCCGTCGGCTTTGGCCTGCTTCAGCTGCGCGGCCAGCTCGGTCATGTCGTTATTGGCATAGCGATAGCGCTTGGCCTTGCACAGGCGCACGCCGTCGATGATCGACGCGTGGTTCAGCGCATCGGAGATAATGGCGTCTTCCGGGCCGAGCAGGGTTTCGAACAACCCGCCGTTGGCGTCGAAGCAAGAGGAGTACAGGATCGCGTCTTCCATACCCAAAAAGGCCGCCAGTTTCTGTTCCAGCTGCTTGTGGCTGTCCTGGGTGCCGCAGATGAAGCGCACCGACGCCATGCCGAAACCGTGGCTGTCCATGCCCGACTTGGCGGCGGCGATCAGCGCCGGGTGGTTGGCCAGGCCCAGGTAGTTATTGGCGCAGAAGTTGATCACATGGCTGCCGTCGGCGACGGCGATATCCGCCTGTTGCGCGGAGGTGATGATGCGTTCTTCCTTGAACAGCCCTTCACTGCGCGTGGCGGCAAGCTGTTGTTCCAACTGCTGATAAAAAGACGCTGACATTCGGTTATCTCCAGGATTGGGCTATTTGCGGCATATTTTACTGATTTGTAACCAAACTGACGAGAATGCGCGGGAGAGAATATTAAAATTGCAGCAGATATCACGGCAAAAAGCGGACTTCAATGGCAATGCGGGATATTCGGAGCCCTTCCGCTGTTTGACGCGGCATGAAATGCTATGATAACCGCCATTGAGCGTGGGGCATTGTGCCCCACCAGGCAGCTTAGCAGGGGTAACCCAATGATTATCGTCACAGGCGGCGCCGGCATGATCGGCAGCAACATCATTAAGGCACTGAACGACAAGGGATATCGCGATATCCTGGTGGTGGATAACCTGAAAGACGGCACCAAGTTCGTCAACCTGGTCGATCTGGACATCGCCGACTATATCGATAAAGAAGACTTTATCGCCAGCATCGTGGCCGGCGACGATCTGGGCGATATCGAAGCGGTGTTCCACGAAGGTGCCTGCTCCGCGACCACCGAGTGGGACGGCAAGTACATGATGGACAATAACTATCAGTACTCCAAAGACCTGCTGCACTACTGCCTGGATCGCGAAATTCCGTTCCTGTACGCCTCCTCCGCCGCCACTTACGGCGGCCGCGAAGAGTTCATCGAGGAGCGCCAGTATGAAGCGCCGCTCAACGTGTACGGCTACTCCAAATTCCTGTTCGATCAGTACGTGCGTGAGATCCTGCCGGAAGCGGACTCGCAGATCTGCGGCTTCCGCTACTTCAACGTTTACGGCCCACGCGAAGGCCACAAAGGCAGCATGGCCAGCGTCGCCTTCCACTTGAATACCCAGATCAACCGCGGCGAAAACCCGAAACTGTTCGCCGGCAGCGAAAACTTCAAGCGTGACTTCATCTACGTCGGCGACGTGGCGGCGGTTAACCTGTGGTTCTGGGAAACCGGCAAATCCGGCATCTTCAACTGCGGCACCGGCCGGGCGGAAACCTTCCAGGCGGTAGCCGACGCGGTGGTGGATTTCCACCAGAAAGGCGCTGTGGAATACATCGCGTTCCCGGAGAAGCTGAAAGGCCGCTATCAGGCGTACACCCAGGCCGATCTGACCAAGCTGCGCGCCGCCGGCTACGACGCACCGTTCAAAACGGTCGCCGAAGGCGTGAAAGAGTACATGGCCTGGTTGAACCGCACCGCATAAGCTGAAGGAATTAACGCTGGGTATGAAAATACTGGTTATCGGCCCTTCTTGGGTTGGCGACATGATGATGTCGCAAAGTCTCTATCGCACCCTGAAGGCCGAATACCCGTCGGCGGAGATCGATGTGATGGCGCCGGCCTGGTGCCGCCCGTTGCTGGCGCGCATGCCGGAAGTCAATCAGGCGCTGGCGATGCCGCTGGGCCACGGCGCGCTGGGGCTCGGCGAGCGCCGCCGCTTGGGGCGCGCTCTGCGCGCCAACCGTTACGATCGCGCTTACATTCTGCCCAACTCGTTCAAATCCGCGCTGGTGCCCTTCTTCGCCGATATCCCGCAGCGCACCGGTTGGCGGGGCGAAATGCGTTACGGCCTGCTGAACGACGTCCGCGTGCTCGACAAGGCCGCCTTCCCGCTGATGGTGCAACGCTATGTGGCGCTGGCCTATGACAAAGGCCGCATTCAGCGCGCCGACGATCTGCCGCAGCCGCTGCTGTGGCCGCGGCTGCAGGTGAGCGACGAAGAGATCGCCGACACCACCGCGGCCTTCAACCTGACCGACAGCCGGCCGATCGTCGGCTTCTGCCCGGGCGCAGAGTTCGGCCCCGCCAAACGCTGGCCGCACTATCACTACGCGGCGCTGGCTCAGCGGCTGATCGAGAGCGGCTATCAAATAGCGCTGTTCGGTTCGGCGAAAGACCACGAGGCCGGCGAACAGATCCGCGCCGCGCTGCAGGAAGACGCCCGCGATTTTTGCCTTAATCTGGCCGGAAAAACCCAGCTTGAGCAAGCAGTTATCCTGATCGCTGCCTGCCGGGCGGTGGTCAGCAACGACTCCGGTTTAATGCACGTTGCCGCAGCGTTGAACAAACCGCTGATAGCCTTGTACGGCCCAAGCAGCCCCGACTTCACGCCGCCGCTTTCCGACAAGGCGCGGGTCATTCGTCTGATCAGCGGCTACCACAAGGTGCGTAAGGGCGATGCCGAGCAGGGATACCACCAAAGTTTGATCGATATTCAGCCGCAGCAAGTGTTGGACGCGCTGACGCCGTTACTTGTCGCCAGCGAGGAATAATCATGCAGGTGTTAATTGTAAAAACCTCCTCGATGGGGGACGTGCTGCATACACTGCCCGCCCTGACCGACGCGCTGCAGGCCATTCCCGATATCCGCTTCGACTGGGTGGTGGAAGAAGGCTTCAGCCAAATCCCCACCTGGCACCCGGCGGTAGATCGCGTGATCCCGGTGGCCATTCGCCGCTGGCGAAAAAATTGGTTCGGCAACGACACTCGGCAACAGCGCTGCGACTTCAAACGCGCGCTGCAAGAACGCCGTTACGACGTGGTGATCGATGCGCAGGGCCTGATCAAAAGCGCCGCGCTAATCACGCGCATCGCCAAAGGCAACAAACATGGCCCGGACTGCAAGAGCGCGCGCGAACCGTTCGCCAGCTGGTTCTACAATGTGCGCCATGAGATAGACAAGCAGCAGCACGCGGTGGAGCGCACGCGCGAACTGTTCGCCAAAAGCCTTGGCTACGACAAGCCAGGCAGCTACGGCGATTACGCCATCGCCGCACGCTTTCTCAGCCGCCCGCCGGCCGATGCCGGGCAGTATTTGGTGTTTCTGCACGCGACAACCCGTGACGATAAGCATTGGCCGGAGCAAAACTGGCGTGAGCTGATCGCACTGACGGCGGACAGCGGGCTGAAGATCAAGCTGCCGTGGGGCGCAGAGCATGAACATCAGCGCGCGCTGCGCTTGGCGGAAGGTTTTCCACATGTCGAAGTGCTGCCGAAGCTCAGCCTGCAGCAGGTGGCCGAGGTGCTGGCCGGCGCCAGGGGCGTGGTCTCGGTCGACACCGGGCTCAGCCATTTGACCGCCGCGCTCGACAAACCGAACATCACGCTGTTTGGGCCGACCGATCCCGGTCTGATCGGCGGCTACGGGCAAAACCAATACGCCTGTCGGCCAGAGCAGAGCAACAGCATGGCAGACATTTCCGCTCAGAAGGTGATGACGCTGATTCACGACAGGGTGCCGGTATAATGGGAACATTCTTCAAGCAAATATATCGTTATACGCATGCGCGCCCTTTTAGGCATAACGAAAACCTCTGGCCTTACGTCAAGATAAAACGTGCCGCCAGTGGAGAGATCGTCGAGTTGAATTACCGTCGGCAGCGCGTGCCGCTCGTGCAATTGGCCGATCTGAAAGCGCGTTTCTCTGGCGATATATTGCTGACTGCCACCGGCCCCTCGGTGAAGAATCTCCACCTGGAAAAATTCCCGGCCATGCCTGCCATGGGCGTTAACGGCGCCTATTATCTGCATGATCAGGTAGATTTTAGATTCTATGTCATTGTTGATATGGGTTTTATCGATAAAAAGGCGGAAATAATCGGCGATATCATCACCGACGCTCGCCTGACGCTTTTCACGACGGTGCACGGCGTGGCTAAAATCATCGACAGATTCAGCCTGGAGAAAGTGAAGTGCCGTTTGGCAGTGATTGAAGATGCCGCCTTTAAAATCTACCAAGCCAGAATAGTCAACGAAGAACTGTGGGCGGCCTATCACGATAACAATAACGTCGCGTTTGCCGCCGACAGAAAGGATATCGCTTTTAGCCACGACATTCGCAATGGCGTCTTCGATGCTGGCACTGTCGCCTACTGGGCGTTGCAAATTCTAACGTTCTTGGGTTTCAAACAGGTGTATATCATTGGGTTGGATATGAACAACTTTCACCAACCCCGTTTTTATGAAGCAGCGGAAAATAAGCTGCCAACCGAGTTGGAGGACAAGATCACCAGTCTGATCATGCCGTCGCTGAGCCATGCCAGCAAAATGATGAAAGCCAAGAACATCATGGTAAAGAACCTTTCTGTCGCCAGCGCAGTCAGCAATGACATTTTCGACAAGATCAATCCCGATGAAATTTTCAAATAACGCTTTTCAGCCACGGCAACTTTATGTCGTGTTCCTGTTTCTGTTTTCTTTTTTCAGCGCTATTTTTTGTGGCTATACAAAAGTGAATAATCTGTTTCACCTTGCCGCAATTTTTTTCACGATCGCACTGTATCGCAATGCAGATCTTCGGCTAACCTTTTCGCTGAATCATGAAGTCCGCCGCGGGCTGGGTCTGATTGCAGCGATGTTATGCTACTTCGCTTTCAGCAATCTTTGGTCTAACGATCCGGCCAATATCGAATCAACCCTGACGCACAGCGTTTACCTGCTGCTTTATCTGTCCATGCTGATCAGCGTGCTTAACGGCGCAAAACGCGATTTGCTGTTTACCGTCATCACGCTGGGGCTCACTCTCCTGTGCCTGTATTCGCTCATTTTTGATCACCAAGAAATTCTAGTCAGCCGGCAGGTCTCGAAAAGCAATCCGGGTCCCGGAAACGTCATTGATTTAGCGGGGATGGCAGGGATCGGCATCTTCCTCAGCCTGATCGTATTTCGCGAGAAGCGGCGCCTGGTTATTCTGGCCGTCATACCCATTCTGCTCGGCACCATGCTGCTGACCCAAAGTCGCGGACCGATGATTTCCCTGCTTATTGCCTTGCTGGTAACGCAATCCTATAGGCACTTAAAACTGAAGCACGTCGCTTATTTTCTTATCGCGCTGGTCGCGGTTAGTGCAGTTATTTTATCTTCAGAAATAGGGCAATTGCTGCTGACCCGTTTCGAAGAAATGTATACCCAAAGCTCCCTTCGCCTGAGCATCTGGCACCATATTTTCGAGCTGGTCGGCCAAAGTCCTTACTTTGGTTATGGATTCAACTATGAGCTGTCTTTCACCAATTATTCCGGTGAGTACATACGCACCACCCACAGTCTCTATTGGGGCGCGTTACTGAAAGGCGGTATCGTGGGTCTGGCACTGTTAATGGCGGTATTGAGCTATAGCGGCTTGCTGGCCCTGCGGCGCCTGCGCGACGGCATGCGTCTGGAAGCCGCGCTATTTATCTTTATTCTGCTGTTTTACACATCGCAGGGGATGTTCGTGGTAGGTAATCCGTCTGAATCCTGGTACTTATTCTGGTTCCCGTTGGCGGTGATCATGACGACCAGAGTGAAATCCCACGCCGGTTAACTGCCCGGGGCGGTTCTATAGGCCGCCCCGGATTTTCAGCAATCTTATGCGGCGCCGAGACTCAACATGACCTTCTCCATTACCTTCTGACTGGAGATAATGCTTAAAGGTTGCCGGCGCTGTATATCGCTCAGTTGCTGCGTCTCCGTCGGTACGTGCATGACCTGATGCAGCTCAGGGTTCTGATAAGGACCCGTTTGTTTCGGATCGGCGGTCACGAACAGGCTGACAGTTTTGGTTTTCAGCGCAATGGCCAAATGCAATGGCCCGGTATCGCCGGTAACCAGCACATCCATATTGTCCATCACCCCCAACAATTGCGGCAACGTCGTTTTGCCAATATAACTGGTCACCCGACTCTGTTCTTCCGCCGTTAAACCCGCCATAAATTCACGCTCTATCACTTGCTCTTTTGGTGCACCGATCAAGGTAATTTGATACTCCGTCGAATGCGCCAGCAACATTTTCGCCAGGCCGATAAAGTGGCTAACCGGCCAACAACGCAAGGGCTCAGAAGCCCCCATTTGAAAACCAATCACCACCTTGCCCAATGGTTTCGGCTGCTGAGGAAAATCCACCGGAATAAACATTTCCCGATTCTGCGCATCGCATCCCAATTGGCTAACCAGATCCAGCTTGCGTTGAATCAGGTGGCCTCGATCGCGAATGCTGATGCCGGTCAGCCACTGCTCCATACCGCTCAAATCGTTTTTATAGACATCTTTAAATAAGTACTCGCAACCGGAACATATCGCCGTGATAACATCATATGGCGCTTTCGAATGCAGTATCACCGCCAACTGCGGGCGGTTCTTTTTCAAGCGACGGATGACACCGAGCATATCCTTGGCTTTGTGATCCCAATAAATGACGTCGGAAAAATAGCTGCTGGTTCCGACTAAACCGCCATTCTTGTAGCTGGATACCAACGTGAGTTTGGCGCGGGGATAACGTTCACGGATCGCACGGATCGCCGGGGTATTGAACATCAAATCGCCCAACGCGGTTGTCGAAAAAATAGCAATGCGCTCAAAATCGCGATTTTTATCAAACGAGCGCTTATCTTTATAGTTACTGCCAAACTTCGTATAAAACCGGAGACAAGCGTTAGCCAGCTTGACTTTCCATTGTTTCGACATATTGGTTTAATTCGCTTTAAGTTGATAATACTCGGCCAGCGTCATGCCCACCGTGCGCTGCTGCAGCCAGTCAAACAGCTGCTCCAGATCGCGGTACAGCCCTTCGATATCCTGCTCGGTTTTGAACGTCGGGCTGCCGCCCGGCATAAATTCGGAGGAGTGCAGCATGAATTCGACGTAGTCATGCCCCTGCGCCAGCGATGCCTCAGCCACGCTTATCATCTTGGCCACATTGCCGCCACTCGGCCGCAGCCAATTGACGGACGGCGAACGCCGCTTGCCGCGCAGCCGGTCATAGCCCTGCTTGAAGGCATTCATCAGCGCCGAGTGTTTGTACTGAATGCTCATCGGCACTTCCAGCAGCGACGAAGCGCCCGGTTTGGCGATGTTCTGCGGATCGATGAAATAGGCCTGCGACGGGAACCGGCTGTAATCTGTGCCGCCGTCGCCCTGCGGATTGCCCGGCGAAAACTGCCAGTTGACCCGCGGCGTCACCGAACAGTCCACCTGATAGCCGTATTCCAGCAGCAGCGAGGCATAATATTCGTTGAACGCCCAACGGCCGGCGCGATGACTGAGCATTTTGGTCTGGAAGGCGTCTTCCAGCAGCTTGGTCATGTGATCGACCTTGGCGCGGATCTGATCGGCGGGATACTCGATCAAATAAGGCTTGTGGCGCCAGTCGTCGTCGGTGAGCGGCGTTAACGGCGGGCTGTTCCAGGCATGCAGGTGCATGCCCACTTCACCCGCGCCGCGAGCGATCACGTCGCGCGCGAACTCGACATAAGCCGGGTCCACCGCCATTTCATAGTTGGTGAGATAAACCGGTTTGAAGGCGTATTTTTCGCACAATGCCTGAAAGCGCGGCAAGAAACGCGTGTTTTCGGTCGCGATGCGGTCGTGGTTTTGCCACAGATTATCGCCTTCGGTATCAATGGTGATGAGAAACGCCGGTTTAGTCATGAATATCGAGCCTGATATCAACAGAATGCACTATGTTACGCAGGCCGTTTCGCCAGGGCAAACGACTTTGCTGCCTGGTTTGGACAACGTTGAAGCGCATTCGTCCCCGGCTCGGCGATTTTTTTACGGCCAGGCAAGAAAACCTTGCAACAGTAGCCACATGCGATCGGGTCATTTAGAATTAAAGATTGGTTTCCCAGAAAGCGACTCATGATGAACGACGCGCCAGCCCCAACTTCCGCCCCATCCGTACAGCGTATTTTGATCATAAAACTGCGCCATCACGGCGATATGCTGCTGGTCACGCCGGTCATCAGCAGCCTGCGGCAAAACTACCCGCAGGCGCAGATCGATGTGCTGCTGTATCAGGAAACGCAGGAGATGCTGGCCAGCAATCCGGAACTGTCGACGCTGTTCGCCATCGACCGCCAATGGAAAAAACAGGGCGCCCGCGCGCATCTGGGGCACGAACTGGCGCTGCTGCGTCGCCTGAAGGCGCAACGCTACGATCTGGTGGTCAACCTGGCCGATCAGTGGCGCAGCGCCATCCTCACCCGCCTGACCGGTGCGCGTATCCGTCTGGGCTTCGATTTCCCCAAACGCCGCGGCTTCCTGTGGCGCCATTGCCACACGCAGCTGGTGCCGGTCAACAATCACGCCCACCTGCATACCGTCGAACAGAATCTTTCGCTGCTGGCGCCGCTGAACCTGCCCGCGCTCAATGAACATGTGACCATGAGTTACGATCCGCAGGATTGGCAGGCTTGTGAGCAACGGTTGCAGAAACAGGGCGTTTTCGGCGGTTATATTGTGGTGCAACCCACCTCGCGCTGGTTCTTCAAATGCTGGAGCGAAGAGAAAATGGCCGCCACCCTCACCGCCTTGCAGGCCGACGGCCACCAGCTGGTGATCACCTCCGGCCCCGACGCCAGAGAACAAGCCATGGTCGAGCGCATTTTGGCACTCTGCCCGCCGCAGGGTGTGATCTCGTTGGCCGGCCAGCTGACGCTGCGCCAACTGGCCGCCCTGATCGACCACGCCAAGCTGTTTATCGGCGTGGATTCGGTGCCGATGCACATGGCCGCCGCGCTGCAAACGCCGTGCGTGGCGCTGTTCGGCCCTTCCAAGCTGACTTTCTGGCGGCCGTGGCAAGCTACCGGCGCCGTGATCTGGGCCGGCGACTTCGGCGAACTGCCCGATCCGGACGCCATCGATACCGGCACCGACGAACGGTATCTCGACCTTATTCCTACAGACGCGGTGATTGCAGCCGCGCGGAGCACGCTGGCATGAAAGCATTTCGTTTGGCGATCGTTCGCCAAAAATACCGCCCTGACGGCGGAGCCGAACGTTTCGTTTCCCGCGCCCTGGAAGCGCTGGAGCAACAGGATCTCGATCTGAACGTCATCACCCGCGAATGGCAGGGTGACGCCAATCCCAACTGGCATATCCACCTGTGCAATCCGTTAAAGCTCGGCCGCATCAGCCGCGAACGGGGCTTCGCCGTGGCGGCCAGGGCGCTGTGGCAGAAAGAGCGCTTCGATCTGGTGCAAAGCCATGAGCGCATTCCCGGCTGCGACATTTATCGCGCCGGCGACGGCGTACACCGCCGCTGGCTGCTGCAACGCGCGCGTCTGCTGCCGGAATGGCGCCGCAAGTGGCTGTTCTCCAATCGCTATCACCGCTATGTGATGTGCGCCGAACGCGCCATGTACGCCGCGCCCGAGCTGAAAGCCGTCATCTGCAACGCCGAGATGATCAAGCAGGAAATCATCGCCGACTTTGGCGTGCCCGCCGACAAGATCACGGTGATCTATAACGCCATCGACAATCAAAAATTCCCGCCCGCCGACGAGGCCCAGCGTCACCGTCTGCGCGAGCAATATCAGATCCCGCAACAGGCGCACTGCCTGATCTTCGTCGGCTCCGGCTTTGAGCGTAAAGGGCTGGCCGCCGCCATCCGCGCCGTGGCGGCGACCGACAGCCACCTGTTGGTGGTCGGCAAAGACAAGGCTGAAAAACGCTACCGGGCGCTGGCGCAGTCGCTGGGCTGCGGCGATCGCATTCACTTTATGGGCGTGCAGAAGCAGACCTTGCCGTTCTATCAGGCCGCGGACGCGCTGCTGCTGCCGACGCTGTACGATCCGTTCCCGAATGTGATTCTGGAAGCCATGTCATGCGGCCTGCCGGTTATCACCAGCACCACCTGCGGCGGCGCCGAGTTTATCACCCCGGGCCAGAACGGCTTCGTGACCGACGCGCTCGATGTACCGGCCATCACGGAGGCTATTCGGGCGTTGCCACGCCAGGCGCTGGGATCATCCATGGGCGAAGCGGCGAGATTGCGCATTATGACGGCTACGCCGGCGCATCTGTCCGAACAGCTCATTTCCCTGTATAACCGGTTACTGGATTAGCTATGCGTATTCTGATGATCATCGATGGTCTGCCGGGCGGCGGCGCGGAAAAAGTGGTGCTGACCCTGTGCCAGGGCATGCAGCAACAGGGGCATGACGTCAGTCTGATCTCGCTGCGCGACGTCTGCAATTACCCTATCCCGTCAGGCATTGATTATCAGGTGGTGGCTGATCGCAGCCGTGCCCCCTGGCGCAAGCTGACCGAGCTGCCGCGCCGCGCCGCCGCGCTGGATCGCGCGATAGCCGAACACGAGCGCCAACGCGGCGCGTTCGATCTGGTGTTCTCCAACCTGCATAAAACCGATCGCATCGTCAGCCGCAGCAAGCGGCTGGCTTCGGATCGTCTGTGGTTCTGCATTCACGGCATTCTCTCCACCTCCTACCTCGGGCACCGCAAGGGTCTGGACCGCTGGCTGAAGCAACGCAAAATCGCCAACGTTTACCAGGGGAGAAATATCGTCGCCGTTTCACAGGCGGTCGGCGACGATCTGCAGCGGAACTTGCCGATCCGCCCGCGCCGGTTGGCGGTCATCAACAACCCGTTCGACATCGACGCCATCCGGCAACAGGCGGCGGCGCCTTGCGAACTGGCCGGCCAGGACTATCTGGTGCATGTCGGCCGCTTTCACGCCACCAAGCGGCATGACCGTCTGCTGAAAGCCTATGCGCTCTCCGGCATTCAGGCGCCGCTGGCCTTGATCGGCACCGGGGACGATGCCCGCGTCGCCGAGGTCAAACGTCTGGCGGCAGACTTGGGCATCACAGAGCGCGTGCTATTCCTCGGTTTCCAGACCAATCCCTATCCGTTTATCCGCCATGCCTCGCTGTTGGTGCTTAGCTCCGACAGCGAAGGGTTTGGCAATGTGCTGGTGGAATCGCTGCTGTGCGGCACGCCGGTGGTCAGCACCCGCTGTCCGGGCGGCCCTGCGGAAATTCTGGAAAAAGCCGGCATGGCTAACGCGCTGGCGGAATTAAACGCAGCGTCGCTGGCAGAAAAAATGGCGGAAATTTACGCCAATCCGCCGCAGATAAATCAACAGCAATTGCTGAGCTATGGGCTGAAGCCTATTTGCCGTCAATATATTGAGCTGAAAGAAAAATAATAGAGAAATAAATAAGGCAGGGGATACCTGCCTTATTTTCTTCGTTAGCTGAGCGCCTGCATTTTCTGCCAAACCTCATCGACAGAAACATCTTCACAGTGCCCCGACTCGCTCTGCAAAATATGATGACGGCCGGTCCATGGATGCCAGGAGGCTTTATCGGTATCGCCAAAGAACACCACCATGTCCTTATTCAGCGCGGCGGCAAGATGCATCTGCCCGCCGTCGCTGCACAGCACCCGGTCGCATAAATCGAACCCGCCCAACAGCTCGCGCACCGAGGCCGTCGGGTAAAGCGCGACGCGTTCGTTTTGACACAGCGCCAACAGCTGTTCGGCGCGCTGCTGGTCGCCGATGTCGTCCGGCGCCAGCGTGCCCTGCGGCGACCAGAAGATCAGCACGCCGGTGTGGGGATCGGCAACCAGACGGTTGATGATTTCGGCATAGCGTTCAACCGGCCAACGCCGTTTCGGGCTGCGGCTGCTGATGTGCACGGCGCATAGGCGTTCGACCGGCGGCAGACGATCCTGCAGCCGTTGCGCCGCCAATTGCCGCTCTTCAGGCGTCAGAAACACCCGCACCGGCGGGATCGGAATGGATTGATCGGTTATCGCCGATAAATAGCTGTAGGTGTGTTCGACCTGATGGAGGCCGCGGAAATCGTCCTTGCGGAACGGGCGCTGAATATCTTTCGTGCCCAAATCGGCGCCGATGATATGGGTGGCGCCGGCCATTTTCGCTAAACGCAGGCTGTATTTGCATGGCACCGGGTTGGCCAGAATGACCGCATCGAACTTTATTTTACGCAGCTTCAGGAAGATCATCAGACGCTCGAAATAAACGCCCAACATCGTTTCATTTTTCGCCTTGTGCTTGGCCTTTTTATAGACAAAGACTTTCTCGAGATGAGGGTTGTTTTTAACAACATCCTGACTGACTTTATTGATCAGCAGATAAACTTTAGCGTCCGGATAGGCAATTTTCACCCCTTCAATCAGAGGCGTGGTGCAAACAAGATCGCCGATGTTGTCGCGGCGAATAATTAAAATATTCTTCATTCCGAGCCTGTCGGCGAAATCGCTCGCCGGTTGTCTGAAACTGACACCCAAGGTTACCAAATTAGCGCCTTTCCCTTCCAGTTATGGTACTATTCCGAATAACCCATATAAATGAAATTGATAGAATGTTGCTGCGTTTATATCAGGTACTACTCTACCTCATCCAACCCCTGATCTGGCTCCGCTTACTGCTGCGCAGCCGCAAAGCTCCAGCCTACCGTAAACGCTGGGCGGAACGCTATGGCTTCTGCGCCGGGAAAGTCGTGCCGGGCGGCATCATGCTGCATTCCGTCTCCGTCGGCGAAACGCTGGCGGCCATCCCGCTGGTGCGGGCACTGCGCCATCGTTACCCCGCTTTGCCGATAACTGTGACCACAATGACCCCGACAGGTTCAGAACGCGTCCAGTCCGCTTTCGGCAAAGACGTGCATCATGTCTATCTGCCCTACGATCTGCCCGGTTCCATGAACCGCTTCCTCGACCAGGTGAACCCCAAGCTGGTGATCATCATGGAAACCGAGCTGTGGCCTAACCTGATCAACGCGCTGCATCAGCGGCAGATCCCCCTGGTGATCGCCAATGCGCGCCTGTCGGCCCGCTCCGCCGCCGGCTATAAGAAAATTGGCGGATTCATGCGCGATATGCTGCGCCGCATTACGCTGATCGCCGCACAAAACCAGGAAGACGGCGATCGGTTTATCGAACTGGGCCTGAAACGCTCACAGCTGGCCGTAACCGGCAGCCTGAAATTCGATATCTCCGTCACCCCGGAGCTGGCCGCCCGCGCCGTTACATTGCGCCGCCAATGGGCGCCGCGCCGCCCGGTGTGGATCGCCACCAGCACCCATGACGGTGAAGAAACCATCCTGCTCGAAGCGCACCGCAAGCTGCTGGAAAAACACCCCGACCTGCTGCTAATCCTGGTGCCGCGTCACCCGGAACGCTTCCCGACCGCCAAGGAGCTGGTGCAGAAGGCCGGCTTCAGCTACACCCTGCGCAGCAGCGGCGAAATCCCGTCCGGCAGCACCCAGGTGGTGATCGGCGATACCATGGGCGAACTCATGCTGCTGTACGGCATCGCCGATCTGGCCTTTGTCGGCGGCAGCCTGGTGGAACGCGGCGGGCATAACCCGCTGGAAGCCGCCGCCCACGCCATCCCGGTGCTGATGGGCCCGCACACCTTCAACTTTAAAGACATCTGCGCCAAGCTCTCCCAGGCCGAAGGCCTGATCACCGTGACCGACGTGGATTCGCTGGTAAAGGAAGTGGAAACCCTGTTGACCGACGAAGACTACCGTCGCTACTACGGCCGCCATGCGGTGGAAGTGTTGTATCAGAATCAGGGAGCGTTGCAGCGCCTGCTGCAGCTGCTGGAACCGCACCTGCCGCCCCGGAGTCACTGAATGAGCAGCCGCAAAAGCCTGTCGGTGGTGATGATCGCCAAAAACGAAGCCGGGCTGTTGCCGGACTGCCTGCGCTCGGTCGAATGGGCCGATGAAATCATCGTGCTGGACTCCGGCAGCGAGGACGACAGCGTCGCCGTCGCCAAAAGCCTGGGCGCCAAAGTCTTCACCCACACCGACTGGCAAGGGTTCGGCAAGCAGCGTCAGCTGGCGCAAAGCTACGCCAGCCATGACTACGTTTTGATGATCGACGCCGACGAACGCGTTACGCCCGAACTGCGGCAATCCATCGAACGGGTGTTGAACGCGCCGGACGACGGCGCCGTCTACAGCTGTGCGCGGCGCAACCTGTTCCTGGGCCGCTTCATGCGCCACAGTGGCTGGTATCCCGACCGCGTCAACCGCCTGTACGCCAACCAACGCTATCGCTATAACGACGATCTGGTGCACGAGTCGCTGAACATCGGCGACGCCAAAGTGATCCCCCTCAGCGGCGATATGCTGCACCTGACCTGCCGCGATTTCTTCGCCTTCCAGCGCAAACAGCTGCGCTATGCCGAAGAGTGGGCCGCACAGCGCCACCGGGCCGGCAAGCGTTGCGGCTATTTATCTATCCTGACCCACACGCTCGGCGCCTTCGTCAAAACCTGGCTGCTGCGCGCCGGCTTCCTGGATGGCAAACAAGGGTTGCTGTTAGCGGTGGTCAACGCGCAATATACCTTCAATAAATATGCCGCATTATGGGCATTGGGCCGCAACTACTCAGAGAAGTGAATCATGACCAGCAAAGCCATCTATCCCGGGACCTTCGATCCCATGACCAACGGCCACCTGGATTTGGTGACGCGCGCGTCACTGATGTTCGATCACGTGATTCTGGCCATCGCCGCCAGCCCGAGCAAAAAGCCGCTGTTCAGCCTGGATGAACGCGTGGCGCTGGCGACGCAGGTCACCTCGCATCTGGACAATGTGGAAGTGCTGGGTTTCAGCGAGCTGATGGCGCACTTTGCCGCTCACCAAAATGCCAATATCCTGGTGCGCGGCCTGCGGGCGGTGTCTGACTTTGAATACGAATTGCAGCTGGCGAACATGAACCGCCATTTGATGCCGACGCTGGAAAGCGTGTTCCTGATGCCTTCCGAAGAGTGGTCGTTCATCTCCTCCTCACTGGTGAAGGAGGTCGCCCGCCACGGCGGCGATATCGCGCCGTTCCTGCCCGATGTGGTCACCCAGGCGCTGATGGCGAAGCTCGCCGCCGCGTGATGCTCAGCGCTGGCAGCGGCGGCAAAAGAAGGTGCTGCGCTGCCCGTGCTTGGCGGATTCGATCGGCGTGCCGCACGCGCGGCACGGTTCTCCCGCCCGGCCGTAAACCTGCAGCTCCTGCGCGAAGTACCCCGGTTTCCCGTCCGACTGCAAGAAGTCGCGTAATGTCGTGCCGCCCTGCTCGATAGAGCGCTGCAACACCGCCTTGATGGTCTTCACCAGCAGCGCCGCTTCGGCTTTGCTCAACGATCCCGCCGGACGATCGGGCAAGATCCCGGCGCTGAACAGCGATTCGCTGGCATAAATATTGCCGACCCCGACCACCAGCTTGTTATCCATCAGCCACGGTTTAATCAACGTGCGCTTATTGCGTGATTTTTCATACAGGTAGTCGCCGTTGAACGCTTCGCTCAGCGGTTCCGGCCCCAGATGCGCCAACACGCTGCTGGTCGCCAGGTCTTCGCACCACAGCCAGGCACCAAAACGGCGCGGATCGGTATAGCGCAGGATCATGCCGTTGCTGAGCACCAGATCGACGTGGTCGTGTTTGCCGGCTTCATCTTCGTTTTCCTCGCGCAGCATGCGCAGGCTGCCCGACATGCCCAGGTGCACGATAATCCAACCGTTCTCCAGCTCGATCAGCAGGTATTTGGCCCGGCGCTGCACGCTGAGTACCGGCCGATCGCTCAGCGTCAGGATCTGCTCGGAAACCGGCCAGCGCAGGCGCGCGTTGCGCACCACCGCATACTGAATGCTGTGGCCGACAAGATAAGGCTCTATACCGCGTCTGCTCGTCTCAACTTCCGGTAATTCAGGCATCTGGCTTCCCCTCCGACGTTTTCTACCCTTTATAAAACAAAAAACCCGGCCAAGGCCGGGTTTTTCATTAATCCACTAAAATTATTTAATTTTAGCTTCTTTGTATACTACGTGCTGACGGACAACTGGATCGAATTTCTTCAGTTCCAATTTTTCCGGCTTAGTACGCTTGTTCTTCGTGGTGGTATAGAAGTGACCAGTACCAGCAGAAGAAACCAGCTTGATCTTCTCGCGAACACCTTTAGCCATGATTCAGTTCCTTAATACTTCTCACCACGGGCACGCAGATCGGCCAGAACCGTCTCAATACCCTTCTTATCGATAACACGCATACCTTTAGCAGATACACGCAGAGTTACAAAGCGCTTCTCAGCCTCAACCCAAAAACGGTGTGAGTGCAGGTTAGGCAGAAAACGGCGTTTGGTCGCGTTCATTGCGTGGGAACGGTTGTTACCGCTCACCGGGCGCTTGCCAGTAACTTGGCAGACTCGGGACATGTCTATTCTCCAAAAATCAAATCAGCTCGAGCTTCGTATAGGGTATGGCCGCCTCGTCAGGCTTTTAGAGCCCATCTCAGCAAACTTCATACTGAGGAGACTCTCGTCATCAGGTAGAAACCACACATCAGGTCAGAAACCTGCTGAGATAGGCTCTTGCGCCAAACCCAAGATTCTCAAAGGTGGCGTAGTATACGCTCTGAAGCGTAAGTGCTCAAGTCCCGAACAGCTAAAGATCCCACAAGGATCGCGAAAAAATCGCTTAAAGCCATCCGCGCTCGGCAAAAGAGACGCATTCACCCCGACCGATCACCAAATGATCAAGCACTCGGATCTCCAATAACTGACAGGCTTTCACCACCTGTTCCGTTATCAAACGGTCGGCATGACTGGGTTCAGCCTTACCCGAAGGGTGATTATGCGCGAGAATCAGCGCGGCGGCATTAGCCTTCAACGCTTCGCGCACAATTTCTCTCGGGTAGACGACGACGCTGCTGATGGTACCAGCAAACATCTCCTGATGGCGAATAACCCGGTGCTGATTGTCTAAAAACAATACCAAAAAGACCTCTCGCTCGCGATGCGCCAGCAGGCTTTGCAGATAATGCTGGGTGACGCGCGGATTGAGCATGGCGTTTTCCTGCGACAAATGGCTGGAAAAGAAGCGCAGCGCCAGCTCGGCAATCGCCTGCAGCTGCGTATAGCTGGCGTCGCCCAGGCCTTTTTGACTGCAAAACGCCTGATGATCGGCCGACATCAGGTGGTAAAGCGAGCCAAACCGGCGCAGCAGCTGCTCCGCCAGCTGCATCACGTGCACGCCGGGCAACCCGGTGCGCAAGAAAATAGCCAACAGCTCTGCGTCGGACAGCGCCGCCGCCCCCTGCATCAACAGCTTCTCACGCGGCGCCAGCGCGCCCGGCCAGCACGCCACAGTCGGGTTGCTCATCGTGTTCCTCCCTGAAAGGGCTACAGCATGCCATGTGCCACCCGGTGCGTTCGACAGGTGTTTGATAACATTGCGAAGTGTTTCGCAAAGCACAATGTAACGTCCTGCAGCCATTGCGGAATCGCTCACCTGAACGGCGGATATGCTAAAATGGCGCATCTTTCGGCTTTCAATCGGACAATGATGATGACGGGACTTTCCGGCAAACATATTGTGCTTGGCATCAGCGGCGGCATCGCCGCCTACAAATGCCCAGAGCTGGTGCGCCGCCTGCGCGACAGGGGCGCGGAAGTGCGTGTGGTGATGACCCACGCCGCCAAGGCGTTCATTACGCCGCTGACGCTGCAGGCCGTTTCCGGCCACCCGGTGTCCGACGATCTGTTGGATCCCGCCGCCGAAGCCGCCATGGGCCACATCGAACTCGGCAAATGGGCGGATCTGGTGATTCTGGCGCCAGCGACCGCCGATCTGCTGGCGCGCGTCGCCGCCGGCATGGCCAACGATCTGCTGACCACCGTCTGCCTGGCGACCGACGCCCCTATCGCCGCCGCCCCCGCCATGAACCAACAGATGTATCGCGCCGCCGCCACGCAGGCCAACCTGCAAACGCTGCAGGCGCGCGGCATGCTGCTCTGGGGGCCGGACAGCGGCAGCCAGGCCTGCGGCGACGTCGGCCCGGGCCGCATGCTGGATCCGCTGGACATCGTCGAGCTGGCGAACGGTCATTTCTCCGCCCCGCAGGATCTGCAACATTTGCAGGTTATGATCACCGCCGGCCCGACGCGCGAAGCGCTGGATCCGGTGCGTTTCATCAGCAATCACAGCTCCGGCAAAATGGGCTTCGCCATCGCCCGCGCCGCCGCCGCCCGCGGCGCGCAGGTGACGCTGATCGCCGGGCCGGTGAGCCTGCCGACGCCGCCGAGGGTCACACGCGTGGACGTCATCAGCGCGCTGGAGATGGAACAGGCGGTGCAACAGCGCGCCGCTCAGCAGCAGATTTTCATCTCCTGCGCCGCCGTGGCCGACTACCGTCCCGAGCGGATCGCCGATGAAAAAATAAAAAAACAGGGTGATGAAATCGTCCTCAAGATGGTAAAAAACCCCGATATCGTCGCCGGCGTGGCGGCGATGACCAAAAATCGACCGTTTGTCGTGGGGTTTGCCGCCGAAACCCAGAATGTGGAAGAATACGCGCGGCAAAAACTGGCGCGTAAGAAGCTGGATTTGATTTGCGCTAACGATGTATCGCTTGCAGAGCACGGGTTCAACAGCGACACCAATGCCCTGCACCTTTTTTGGCAGGATGGAGAAAAGCGCCTGGCGCTGAGCGACAAGGCACTCCTTGGCCAACGTTTAATAGACGAGATAGTCAGCCGTTATGATGAAAAAAATCGACGTTAAGATCCTCGACCCGCGCATCGGTCAGGATTTCCCGCTACCGACCTACGCGACACCGGGCTCCGCCGGTCTCGACCTGCGCGCCTGTCTGGATAGCGCGGTAGAACTGGCGCCGGGTGAAACCACGCTGCTGCCTACCGGCCTCGCGATCCACATCGCCGACGCCAGCCTGGCGGCGGTGATCCTGCCGCGCTCAGGCCTGGGCCATAAGCACGGCGTCGTGCTGGGCAACCTGGTCGGCCTGATCGACTCCGATTATCAGGGCCAGCTGATGGTGTCCGTTTGGAACCGCGGCCAGAAGCACTTCACCATCGAGCCGGGCGAACGCATCGCGCAGATGGTCTTCGTGCCGGTGGTGCAGGCCGAATTCAACCTGGTGGAAGAGTTCGACAGCAGCGAACGCGGCGAAGGCGGCTTCGGCCACTCGGGGCGCCACTAAGCGCCACCCAATGCACGAGGGCCGGCAGGGAAGCGTCGCCTGAACCTTGCTTTCCGAGGAGAGGGATGTCTCTGCGGCAAGGTTTTACCGCGACAATTGCAGCGCACACCAGGCAGCGCGGAAAAGGCCGTTAAGGCCGCTGACCCCAGCATCGTAAAAAAGCTATCACATAAGCCGCACAGAGCCTGCTCTGCAGCGGCCGGTGCCCGGGTTTCCGTCAGTTAAGTTTTAGCAAGGGTCTAATCAGACATGGCAGAAAAAGAAAAGACGAAAAGGAATCGGCGCGAGGAAATATTGCAGGCGTTAGCCCAGATGCTGGAATCCAGCGATGGCAGCCAACGCATCACCACCGCCAAGCTCGCTGCGAACGTGGGTGTTTCTGAAGCTGCGCTGTACCGGCATTTCCCCAGCAAGACACGGATGTTCGACAGCCTGATCGAGTTTATCGAAGACAGCCTGATCACCCGCATCAACCTGATCTTGCAGGACGAGAAAGAGACGTTCAATCGTCTGCGCCTGATTTTACTGCTGATCCTGGGCTTTGCGGAACGCAATCCGGGGCTGACGCGCATCATGACCGGCCACGCGCTGATGTTTGAACAGGATCGCCTGCAGGGTCGCATCAACCAGCTGTTCGAACGCATCGAGGCGCAGCTGCGCCAGGTGCTGAAAGAGCGCAAATTGCGCGAAGGCAAAGGCTTTATCGTCGATGAAACGCTGTTGGCCAGCCAGCTGCTGGCCTTCTGCGAAGGCATGTTGTCGCGCTATGTGCGTTCGGAATTCCGCTATCGTCCAACGCAGGAATTCGACGCCCGCTGGCCGCTCCTGGCGGCGCAGCTGCAATAAAGATAACGCCGGGCATGCCCGGCGTTTTTATTTATACCCCGTACTGCTCGCGGTAAGCGCGCACCGCCGCCAGGTGGTCCGCCATTTCCGGTTTCTCTTCCAGATAAGCGATCAGATCCTTCAGCGTGACGATTGAAATCACCTTGCAGTGATAGTCGCGTTCCACTTCCTGAATGGCGGAGATATCCGCGCGGCCGCGTTCCTGGCGGTCGAGGGAGATCAGCACGCCCGCCAACGAAGCGCCGCTGGCGCCGATGATTTCCATCGACTCGCGGATCGCCGTGCCAGCGGTGATCACATCGTCCACCAGCATCACGCGCCCCTGCAGCGGGCTGCCGACCAGCGAACCGCCCTCGCCGTGGGTCTTCGCTTCCTTGCGGTTAAAGCAGTAAGGCACGTCGCGCTCATGGTGTTCCGCCAGCGCCACCGCCGTGGTGGTGGCGATAGGAATGCCTTTATAGGCCGGGCCAAACAGCAGATCGAAATCGATGCCGGAATCCATCAGGGCTTCGGCGTAGAAGCGCCCCAACAGCGCAAGATCGCGCCCGGTATTAAACAGGCCGGCGTTGAAGAAATACGGGCTGGTGCGGCCGGATTTCAGGGTGAACTCGCCGAACTTCAATACCTGCTTGTTAAGCGCGAACTCGATAAACTGGCGCTGATAGGCTTTCATTACTGCTTCTCCTCGTCTGAATCTGCTTGGGTCTTGTCATTAACTGCCGCCCGATCGCCGGGCATAAAAAAGGCGACTTCTCAGTCGCCTTGAAAAATCAGTCCGCCAGCGCCGCTTTCTGCGCCTGGAAGATGGTTTCGATGCCCCCTCGAGCCAGCGCCAACAGCGCCAACAGCTCATCGTGGCTGAACGGCTCGCCTTCGGCGGTGCCCTGCACTTCAATCATGCGGCCGTCTTCCATCATCACCACGTTCATGTCGGTTTCCGCCGCGGAATCCTCCACATACTCCAGATCGCACAGCGCTTCGCCATTGACGATGCCGACGGAAACCGCCGCCACCATGCCCTTCATCGGATTGGCTTTCAGCTTGCCGTTGGCCACCAGGGTGTTCAGCGCATCGGCCAGCGCCACGCAGGCACCGGAGATGGAGGCGGTGCGGGTGCCACCGTCGGCCTGCAGTACATCGCAGTCAAGGGTGATGGTGAATTCACCGAGCTTTTTCAGATCCACCGCGGCGCGCAGCGAGCGGGCGATCAGGCGCTGGATCTCCAGCGTGCGGCCACCCTGTTTGCCTTTAGCAGCTTCACGGGCGTTGCGGCTGTGGGTGGAGCGCGGCAGCATGCCGTACTCGGCGGTGATCCAACCTTGCCCCTGGCCTTTCAGGAAGCGCGGAACGCCCTCTTCTACCGTGGCGGTGCACAAGACTTTGGTATCGCCAAACTCAACCAGCACTGAACCTTCAGCGTGTTTGGTATAGTGACGGGTCAGTGTCAGGGGGCGAACTTGCTGTGGTGCTCTGCCTGCAGGACGCATGGGCTCTCTCCGGCTTCAAATCAACTATTGGCTGCGCATTATACGGGCTTCGTGACGTAATGCCTATCCTGCCCGCAGCCGCGACGCTATAATCGCCCCATCTTTTCCTATTACGGGTACGCATCAATGATCCGCAGCATGACCGCCTACGCCCGGCGTGAAATCAAGGGTGAATGGGGCAGCGCAGCCTGGGAGCTGCGTTCCGTTAACCAGCGCTACTTAGAAACCTACATCCGCCTGCCGGAACAATTCCGCAGCCTGGAGCCGGTGATCCGTGAACGTATCCGTGGCCGCCTGACCCGCGGCAAAGTCGAATGCAACCTGCGTTTCGAACTGGATCCAAGCGCGCAAAGCTCGCTGATCCTGAACGAAAAACTGGCCAAACAGCTGGTTGAAGCCGCCAACTGGGTGAAAATGCAGAGCGACGAAGGGGAAATCAACCCGATCGACGTGCTGCGCTGGCCGGGCGTGATGTCCGCGCAGGAGCAGGATCTGGACGCCATCAGCGCCGAGCTGATGCAGGCGCTGGACGGCGCGCTGGATGACTTCATCGTCGCACGCGAAAGCGAAGGCGCCGCGCTGAAAACGCTGATCGAACAACGCCTCGACGGCGTCAGCGCCGAAGTGGTCAAAGTGCGTGCCCAGATGCCGAACATCCTGCAATGGCAACGCGAGCGCCTGGTCAGCAAGCTGGAAGAGGCGCAGGTGCAGCTGGAAAACACCCGCCTGGAGCAAGAGCTGGTGCTGATGGCGCAGCGCATCGACGTCGCCGAAGAGCTGGACCGTCTGGAAGCGCACGTGAAAGAGACGCACAACATCCTGAAGAAGAAAGAAGCCGTCGGCCGCCGCCTCGACTTCATGATGCAGGAGTTCAATCGCGAATCGAACACCCTGGCCTCCAAGTCGATCAATGCCGACGTCACCGCCTCCGCCATCGAGCTGAAGGTGCTGATCGAGCAGATGCGCGAGCAGATCCAGAACATCGAGTGATCCCGCTCCGCACGCCATCAAGCCCGCGCCACGCGGGCTTTTTTATGGCTGCAGATCAGCGATAGGCGGCCGCCTGCTCTTCCTCCATCAGCCCCATTTTCTGCAGCTGCACCGCAATGCTCCAGGTTGAGCGCTCGAACTCATCGCTCAGCGCCTCCAGCGTCGCCCCGGCCGCATGGCTCTCGCGCAGCCGCAGTTTTTCCTCTTCCGACCAAGGGAAGTAAGGATTGGCCGGCCGGTCCCCGGCCAGATTCTTCTGCCGCTTCTCCTCCGGCGTCAACCGGGCTTTTTTCTGCAGTTCGGATTCACCGTCAAACTCGTTGGCCAACGCGAACAGCAGCCGGATAGCCTCCGGCGCGCAGGCCGCTGAAGCCGGTTTCAACAGCTCGCCGGTGTCGGGATTAACGCCGTTGGCCAGCGCCCTGAGCAACATGCCGGTATTCATCGTTCGCCTCCTGGTTTGAGAAAATGCGCGCCGGTCGCGGCGCCTTGCCCAAACATGTTTCTCCGCCTTAGCCGAGAAAACCACGCTTTGCGCCGGGAAAAATCGCCCATTGCGAGCCAGATTCCAGGCGCCTGAACGTGCGGGACAGTGGTTGCATCAGGCTGCGAGCCGGCAGGCATCATGGAAGACGGCCCACTCAGGAACGTCGGGGGCTTATGAAAAACTGCCGAGCAGCGCGTGCGGATGACAATCGGCAAGATATCCCGCATGCCATAAGTATTTTGTTCTAATTATCACGCAAGGTAATGAAAGGACGGCGATGCTGTGGCTAAATGTGTTTTTTTCCTGCCCGTGAACCGTACGGACCGTTTATGCCACAAATTCTGCAATTTATTATGGCTCTGGTGGTGATCATCGCCCTGGCGCTGCTGGTCAGCAATAATCGCAAGAAAATCCGCCTGCGCTATATCATCCAGCTGTTGGTGATCGAAGGCGCGCTGGCCTACTTCTTCCTGCACTCCGCCAGCGGGCTCAGCGTGATCAAGCACGTCGCCGGCTTCTTCGACACCCTGCTCGCCTACGCCGCCCAAGGGTCGGAGTTCGTGTTCGGCGGCATGAGCAAGGATGGCCTGGCGTTTATCTTCCTCGGCGTTTTGTGCCCTATCATCTTTATTTCCGCCCTGATCGGCATTTTGCAGCATTTCCGCATCCTGCCGCTGATCATCCGCCTGGTGGGTACCCTGCTGTCCAAGGTCAACGGCATGGGCAAGCTGGAATCGTTCAACGCCGTCAGCACGCTGGTGCTGGGGCAGTCAGAGAACTTCATCGCCTACAAGGGCATCATCGGCGACATCTCGCCGCGCCGCATGTACACCATGGCCGCGACCGCCATGTCGACGGTATCGCTCTCCATCGTCGGCGCCTACATGTCGATGATCGACGCGCAGTACGTGGTGGCGGCATTGATCCTTAATATGTTCAGCACCTTCATCATCCTGTCGATCATCAACCCGTATCAGGTCGAAGACGAGCCGGAGCTGAAGCTGAACAAACTGCATGAAGATCAGAGCTTCTTCGAAATGTTGGGCGAGTACATTCTGGCCGGCTTCAAGATTGCGATGATCATCGCGGCGATGCTGATCGGCTTTATCGCGCTGATCTCCGCCGTCAATGCGCTGTTCTCCGCGGTGCTCGGCATCAGCTTCCAGCAAATCCTCGGCTATGTGTTCTATCCGCTGGCCTGGCTGATCGGCATCCCGGCGGAAGAGGCCCTGAAGGCGGGCAGCATCATGGCGACCAAACTGGTGGCCAACGAATTCGTGGCGATGATTGAGCTGAAGAAGATCGCGGCGGAGCTGTCGCCGCGCGGGTTGGGCATTCTGTCGGTGTTCCTGGTGTCGTTCGCCAACTTCGCCTCCATCGGCATCGTCGCCGGCGCCATCAAGGGGCTGAACGAGCAGCAAGGCAACGTGGTTTCTCGTTTTGGCCTGAAGCTGGTTTATGGCTCGACGCTGGTGAGCCTGCTGTCGGCGGCCATCGCCGGCCTGGTGCTGTAATCCCCACTCCCGGCCGCATGGCCGGGAGTTCGCTTTAAAACGCCACGCACACCGGCGCATCCACCCGCATCACCGAATCCTGCGCAAACTGCTGCTTATAGCCGCTGCGCAGCGCCTCGATATTCGCCTCGCTCTCTTTGCCCGGCGCATGGATCAACAGCAGCGCCTTGCTGTTCTCGCGCGCCAGCTTGCCGTCGTGGCCCAGCCACTGGCCTTTGGCATCAAACACCGTCAGCCCGTCTTTAAAGCGCGGCGTCACCTGGCTATCGACGAAGGTTTGCCACTCGGCGGCGGTGATCGCCGGCCCCGCAGGGCGATTCAGGCCGAAGTAGAGCGTTGTTTGCACCAGCGGATCACCGGTGCGGCAAACCGGGGCGGGTGACGCAGCCTGGTGGCCTGGCGCCACGCAGCCGCTCAGCAGCAGGGCGGCCACCACGGCGCCGGCGGCCAATCTCGGGGAGTTTTTCATCTGCAGTCTCGGTTTCTCGGTTGAAGGATTAGCTGCAAAAAGCATAGTCAGCGATGGAAACCAGCGCGAAATTTCTAATGCTTTTATCAACAGCCAGATGTTAAAAAAGGCTGGTTATCGGCAATAAAAACGGAGTTTGGATTAGATAAATTAATCCGAAACACCATCGGTGAAAAAAACTCAGTGGCGCGCGTCCTCGGCGGCAATTACCCTGCCGGCCATCATTCTGACGCAAGTACGCTGTGAATCCCTTATGTTACTGAGCATCCTTTATATCATTGGCATCACCGCCGAAGCCATGACCGGCGCGTTGGCGGCCGGCCGCCGCCAAATGGACATGTTCGGCGTGATCATCATCGCCTCAGTCACCGCGATCGGCGGCGGGTCGGTGCGCGATATGTTGCTCGGGCATTTTCCATTGGGCTGGGTCAAACACCCGGAATACATCGTCATCGTCGCAATAGCGGCGATCGTCACCACCTGGGTGGCTCCCCTGATGCGCCATCTGCGCCGCCTGTTCCTGGTGCTCGATGCCGTCGGCCTGATCGTTTTCTCGATCATCGGCGCCCAGGTAGCGCTGGATATGGGGCACAGCGCGATTATCGCCGCCATCGCCGCAGTGATCACCGGCGTGTTCGGCGGGGTGCTGCGCGATATGTTCTGCAACCGTATCCCGCTAGTTTTCCAGAAAGAGATCTACGCCGGCATCTCCTTCAGCGCCGCCTGGCTGTATATCGGCCTGCAGCACCTCAGCCTGCCGCACAATCTGGTGGTGATCCTCACGCTGGTCGCCGGCCTGAGCGCGCGTCTGATCGCCCTGCGCTTCCGCCTCGGCCTGCCGGTGTTCAACTACCAGCATCCGGATCACTGATCCCGGGGCGGCAGCGCGCCGCCGTTGGGCCAAAACGGCCAAAATGCCGCTCTTCAGCGCGCATATTCGCTCATTCGCCGCTTTTTCCGCGCAAAGCCACGGGCAAAATGCGAGCTAACGCTGCACCCGGCGCGTTAGCCGTGTATACTGTGCGGAGAAAATACACATCCGCTGTTTTTGGCATATCAACCGTTATCAACGAACATCATCATGGCTCAAGGCACGCTTTATATTGTCTCTGCTCCCAGTGGCGCAGGTAAATCAAGTCTGATTCAGGCTTTGTTAAAGACGCAACCGCTGTACGACACGCAGGTTTCGGTTTCGCACACCACGCGCGACAGCCGCCCGGGTGAAAATCACGGCGAGCACTATTTCTTCGTCTCGAAAGACGAATTCCGCCGGATGATCGAGCAGGATGCGTTTCTTGAGCACGCCGAAGTGTTCGGCAACTATTACGGCACCTCACGCGCCGCCATCGAACAAGTGTTGGCGACCGGCGTAGACGTGTTTCTGGATATCGACTGGCAGGGCGCGCAGCAAATCCGCGCCAAAATGCCGCAGGCGCGCAGCATCTTCATTCTGCCGCCGTCGAAGGAAGAACTGGGCCGCCGCCTGCGCGGGCGCGGGCAGGATTCCGAAGAGGTGATCGCCAAGCGCATGGCCCAGGCCGTGGCGGAAATGACGCATTACGCGGAGTACGATTACCTGATCGTGAACGATGACTTCGATCTGGCGCTGTCCGATCTGAAGACCATCATTCGCGCCGAACGCCTGCGTTTGGGCCGCCAGTTGCTGCGGCATGACGCTTTAATCAGCAAACTATTGGCAGACTGAAGGCAGTTTCAGTATCATGCCCAGTCTTTTCGTCACCTGTGGAGTAGCACAAATATGGCACGCGTAACTGTTCAAGACGCTGTAGAGAAAATTGGTAACCGTTTTGACCTGGTGTTGGTCGCTGCTCGTCGGGCGCGTCAGATCCAGACCGGCGGCAAAGATGCACTGGTTCCGGAAGAGAACGACAAGTACACCGTTATCGCCCTGCGCGAAATCGAAGAAGGCCTGATCACCAGCCAGATCCTCGACGTGCGTGAGCGCCAGGAGCAGCAAGAGCAGGAAGCCGCAGAGATTCAAGCGGTTACCGCGATTGCTGAAGGTCGTCGTTAATTAGACAGCGAGTCCGCCTTGTACCTGTTTGAAAGCCTGAATCTGCTGATTCAACGTTACCTGCCCGAGGAGCAGATTAAGCGCCTCAAACAGGCATACCTCGTCGCGCGCGACGCGCACGAGGGCCAGACACGCTCCAGCGGTGAGCCTTACATTACTCACCCGGTCGCCGTGGCCTGCATCCTGGCGGAAATGCGTCTCGACCACGAGACGCTGATGGCGGCGTTGTTGCACGACGTCATCGAAGACACCCCGGCCACCTATCAAGATATGGAACAGCTGTTCGGCAAGAGCGTCGCCGAACTGGTTGAGGGCGTCTCCAAGCTCGACAAACTGAAGTTCCAGGACAAAAAAGAAGCGCAGGCGGAAAACTTCCGCAAGATGATCATGGCGATGGTGCAGGATATCCGCGTCGTGCTGATCAAGCTGGCCGACCGTACGCACAACATGCGCACCCTCGGTTCGCTGCGCCCCGACAAACGCCGGCGTATTGCGCGTGAAACCCTGGAAATCTACAGCCCCCTCGCCCACCGTCTGGGTATTCATCACCTGAAAACCGAGCTGGAAGAGCTGGGCTTCGAGGCGCTGTACCCAAACCGCTATCGCGTGATCAAGGAAGTGGTGAAAGCCGCGCGCGGCAATCGCAAAGAGATGATTCAAAAAATCCTCTCCGAGATCGAAGGGCGGCTGACCGAGGCCGGCATCGCCTGCCGCGTCAGCGGAAGGGAAAAACACCTCTATTCCATCTACCTCAAGATGCACCTGAAAGAACAGCGTTTCCATTCCATCATGGATATCTACGCGTTCCGGGTGATCGTCAAAGAGGTCGATACCTGCTATCGCGTGCTCGGCCAGGTGCACAGCCTGTATAAACCGCGCCCGGGGCGGGTAAAAGATTACATCGCCATTCCCAAGGCCAACGGCTATCAATCGCTGCATACCTCGCTGATCGGCCCGCACGGCGTCCCGGTCGAAGTGCAGATCCGCACCGAAGACATGGATCAGATGGCTGAGATGGGGGTGGCCGCGCACTGGGCTTACAAGGAAAGAGAACAGGGCGAAACCGGCACTACGGCGCAGATCCGCGCCCAACGCTGGATGCAAAGCCTGCTGGAGCTGCAGCAAAGCGCCGGCAGTTCGTTTGAATTTATCGAGAGCGTCAAATCCGATCTGTTCCCGGATGAGATTTACGTTTTCACCCCGGAAGGCCGCATCGTCGAGCTGCCCGCTGGCGCCACGCCGGTCGACTTCGCCTATGCGGTGCATACCGATATCGGCCATGCCTGCGTCGGCGCGCGCGTCGATCGTCAGCCGTACCCGCTGTCGCAGTCGCTGACCAGCGGCCAGACCGTCGAGATCATCACCGCGCCGGGCGCGCGGCCCAACGCCGCCTGGTTGAACTTCGTGGTCAGCTCGAAAGCGCGCGCCAAAATTCGCCAGATGCTGAAGAACCTCAAGCGCGACGACTCCGTCGGCCTCGGCCGCCGTCTGCTCAACCATGCGCTGGGCGGCAGCCGCAAGCTGGCCGAAATTCCGCAGGAAAACATTCAGCACGAGCTGGACCGCATGAAGCTGGCGACGCTGGACGATCTGCTGGCGGAAATCGGCCTGGGCAACGCCATGAGCGTGGTAGTGGCGAAGAACCTGCAGGGCGACCAGTCCAGCCTGGGCACCACCTCCGGCGTGCGTAACCTGGCCATCAAGGGCGCCGACGGCGTGTTGATCACCTTCGCCAAGTGCTGCCGTCCGATTCCGGGCGACCCGATTATCGCTCACGTCAGCCCCGGCAAAGGGCTGGTGATCCACCATGAATCTTGCCGCAATATTCGCGGCTATCAGAAAGAGCCTGAGAAGTTCATGGCGGTCGAGTGGGATAAAGAGACCGAGCAGGAGTTCATCGCCGAGATCAAGGTGGATATGTTTAACCACCAGGGCGCGCTGGCCAACCTGACGGCAGCGATCAACGCGGCCGAGTCCAATATTCAGAGCCTGAACACCGAAGAGAAAGACGGTCGGGTTTATAGCGCCTTTATCCGCTTGACCACCCGCGATCGCATCCATTTGGCAAACATTATGCGTAAAATCCGTATCATGCCGGATGTGATCAAAGTTAACCGCAACCGAAACTAGCGCTTATGAGTCCTGAACGCTATGCGCGGATTTGTGAAATGCTTGCGACCCGGCAGCCGGATCTGACGGTCTGCCTGGAGCAGGTGCACAAGCCGCATAACGTCTCCGCCATTATCCGCACCGCCGACGCCGTCGGCGTGCATCAGGTCCACGCCGTGTGGCCCACCACCCGTATGCGCACCCTGGTTTCCTCCGCCGCCGGCAGCAACAGCTGGGTCAGCGTTAAAACCCATCCCACCATCGGCGACGCGGTCGGCCACCTGAAAGCGCAGGGCATGCAAATTCTGGCCACCAACCTGTCTGCGCGCGCGGTCGATTTCCGCGAGGTGGACTACACCCGGCCAACCTGCGTGCTGCTCGGCCAGGAAAAAACCGGTATCACCGAAGAAGCGCTGGCGCTGGCCGATCGGGACATCGTCATTCCGATGATCGGCATGGTGCAATCGCTCAACGTCTCCGTGGCCTCGGCGCTGATCCTGTATGAGGCGCAGCGCCAGCGGCAAAACGCCGGCCTGTACCGCCGCGACAACAGCATGCTGGATGAAGAAGAGCAGCAGCGTCTGCTGTTCGAAGGCGGCTACCCGGTGCTGGCCAACGTGGCCAAGCGCAAGGGGCTGCCGCGCCCGCAGATTGACGAGCAGGGCCAGGTGGTCGCCAGCGCCGAATGGTGGGCGGCCATGCAGGCGACGGTGCGCAAATGAAAGGCCGCCTGCTGGATGCTGTCCCACTCACCACGCTTTCCGGGGTTGGCGCCAGCCAGGCGGGCAAACTGGCCAAGCTTGGCCTCGACACCATTCAGGATCTGCTGCTGCACCTGCCGCTGCGCTACGAAGACCGCACCCGCCTCTACCCGATCAACGATCTGCTGCCGGGCATCTACGCCACGGTAGAAGGGGAAGTGCTGCGCAGCGACATCAGCTTCGGCCGCCGCCGCATGCTGACCTGCCAGATCAGCGACGGCACCGGCATCCTCACCATGCGGTTCTTCAACTTCAACGCCGCAATGAAAAACAGCCTGGCCACCGGCCGCCGCGTGACCGCCTACGGCGAGATCAAACGCGGCAACCACGGCGCGGAGATCATCCATCCGGAATACCGCATTCAGGGCGAAGCCAGCGAAGTCGAGCTGCAGGAGTCGCTGACGCCGGTTTACCCCACCACCGAAGGGGTGCGGCAGGCCACGCTGCGCAAGCTGACCGATCAGGCGCTGGCGCTGCTGGATACCTGCGCCATCGCCGAACTGCTGCCGCCGGAGTTGAGCGGCGGCCTGATGAGCCTGCCGCAGGCGCTGCACACCCTGCATCGTCCGCCGCCGGACATCCAGCTGGCGGATCTGGAGCTGGGCAAACACCCGGCGCAAAAGCGTCTGATCCTTGAAGAGTTGCTGGCGCATAACCTCAGCATGCTGGCGGTGCGCGCCGGCGCGCAGAGCTATCAGGCACAGCCGCTGCTGCCGGACGATCGGCTGAAAAACCGTTTTCTCGCCCAGTTGCCGTTCTCGCCGACCGGCGCGCAAACGCGCGTGGTGGCCGACATCGAAGCCGATATGCAAAAAGACTTCCCGATGATGCGGCTGGTGCAGGGCGACGTCGGCTCCGGCAAAACGCTGGTGGCGGCGCTGGCGGCGCTGCGCGCCATCGCGCACGGCAAGCAGGTGGCGCTGATGGCGCCGACCGAGCTGCTGGCCGAACAGCACGCCAACAATTTCCGTCAGTGGTTCGAGCCGCTGGGGCTGGAAGTCGGCTGGCTGGCCGGCAAGCAGAAAGGCAAGGCGCGCATCGCGCAGCAGGAGGCCATCGCCAGCGGCCAGGTATCAATGGTGGTCGGCACCCACGCCATCTTCCAGGAGCAGGTGCAATTCAATGGCCTGGCGCTGGTGATCATCGATGAACAGCACCGCTTTGGGGTGCATCAGCGGCTGGCGCTGTGGGAGAAAGGCGAAGAGCAAGGCTTCCACGCCCATCAGCTGATCATGACCGCCACGCCGATCCCGCGCACGCTGGCGATGACCGCCTATGCCGATCTCGACACCTCGGTCATCGACGAGCTGCCGCCTGGCCGCACGCCGGTGACCACCGTCGCCATTCCCGATACTCGCCGCGCCGACATCATTCAACGGGTGAAAAGCGCCTGCCTGGAAGAGGGGCGGCAAGCTTACTGGGTGTGTACGCTGATCGAGGAATCGGAGCTGCTGGAAGCGCAGGCGGCGGAAGCCACCTGGGAAGAATTGAAAGCCGCATTGCCGGAGCTGAAGGTGGCGCTGGTGCACGGCCGCATGAAAGCGCAGGAGAAGCAGGCGGTGATGCAGGCGTTTAAACAGGGCGAGCTGCAGCTGTTGGTCGCCACCACGGTGATCGAAGTCGGCGTCGACGTGCCGAACGCCAGCCTGATGATCATCGAGAACCCGGAGCGGCTGGGCCTGGCGCAGCTGCACCAGCTGCGCGGCCGCGTAGGGCGCGGCGCCGTGGCCTCACACTGCGTGTTGCTGTACAAAACGCCGCTGAGCAAAACCGCGCAAACGCGCCTGCAGGTGCTGCGCGACAGCAACGACGGCTTCGTCATCGCGCAGCGCGATCTGGAGATCCGCGGCCCGGGCGAGCTGCTCGGCACCCGCCAGACCGGCAGCGCCGAATTCAAGGTGGCGGATCTGCTGCGCGACCAGGCGATGATCCCCGAAGTGCAGCGCGTCGCTCGCCATCTCCATCAGCACTATCCGGAACACGCCCAGGCGCTGATCGAACGCTGGCTGCCGGAGAAGGCGCGCTACTCCAACGCATAAAAAAGGGCGCCTGCGGCGCCCTCTTCTTTTTTCTGACTCGCGATATCACCCCACCGCCGGGAACACCGGCAGCAGCAGATACAGCTTGATGACGATGGCGTTGGCGATATCGATAAAGAATGCCCCCACCATCGGCACCACCAGAAACGCCAGATGCGACGGGCCGAAGCGATCGGTGATCGCCTGCATGTTGGCGATCGCCGTCGGCGTGGCGCCCATGCCGAAGCCGCAGTGGCCGGCGGCCAGCACCGCCGCGTCGTAGTTCTTGCCCATCACCCGGTAAGTAACAAAGATCGCGTACAGCGCCATCACCAGCGTCTGCACCGCCAGGATCGCCAGCATCGGCAACGCCAGCGAAGCCAGCTCCCACAGGCGCAGGCTCATCAACGCCATCGCCAGGAACAGCGACAGGCTGACATTACCCAGCACCGATACCGCCCGTTCGAACACGGTATAGAAACCGGTGAAGGCCAGGGTGTTGCTGAGGATCACCCCGACGAACAGCACGCAAACGAAGTTAGGCAGCTCAAACACCGTACCGTTCAGCAGGCCGGCAATCAGCTGCCCCAGGCTCAGACAGATGGCGATCATGGCGATGGTTTCGATCATCACCAGCGAGGTGATCAGGCGGCCGCTTTCCGGCTTCTCGAAACCGCTCGGCTGCACGCTGTCTTCCGGGGTGCCTTCCGGCGTAGAGGAGTGTTTGACCAGATAGCGCGCCACCGGGCCGCCGATCAGGCCGCCCAGCACCAGGCCGAAGGTGGCGCAGGCCATGGCAACTTCCGTCGCGTTTTCAAAGCCGTAGCGCTCGATGAACAGCTTGCTCCAGGCCGCCCCGGTGCCGTGGCCGCCCGACAGGGTGATCGACCCGGCGATCAGGCCCATCAGCGGATCCAACCCCAGCATTTTCGCCATGCCGATGCCGATGGCGTTCTGCACCAGCAGCAGCCCCAGCACCACGAACAGGAATACCATCAGCGCCTTGCCGCCGGCGCGCAACCGCGCCAGGTTGGCGTTCAGGCCGATGGTGGCGGGGTCTGAAGCCCAACCGTACGAAAACGTACGCTAAGTACGTTTTTTGAACAAACGGTCATCAAGCCTCGCGACAATATGACCGTCACAGAGGCCATTCATCCGTTTCTTCCGCTTGCTTCA
>Ga0157366_1000022_pt1 | contig 104177 bp, 73 predicted proteins | sample AttbisABBM1_FD_113149 | JGI IMG/M metagenome (GOLD analysis project Ga0157366, IMG submission 113149) | Fungus gardens microbial communities from leaf cutter ant in Botucatu, State of São Paulo, Brazil - Atta bisphaerica ABBM1 | ecosystem: Host-associated > Fungi > Mycelium > Unclassified ...
AATGTTGGTTGACTTTATTTCATCGGATACGCTTTCGTAAAGCGATAGTAAGCTGATATTCTACCACACTATGAGCAAAACACACTTAACTGAACAGAAGTTTTCCGACTTCGCCCTGCACCCTAAAGTGGTTGAAGCCCTTGATAGTAAAGGCTTTCAATACTGCACGCCGATTCAGGCGTTAGCTCTGCCTTTTACGCTTTCAGGGCGTGATGTTGCAGGCCAGGCGCAAACCGGTACCGGCAAAACGATGGCGTTTCTGACGTCAACGTTTCATCATCTTCTCTCTTATCCTGCGGCGGAAGGTCGTCAGGTTAATCAGCCACGGGCACTTATTCTTGCGCCAACGCGTGAACTTGCTGTGCAGATTCATGCAGATGCCGAACCCCTTACCGCCTCAACCGGCCTGAAACTGGGTCTCGCCTATGGCGGAGACGGTTATGATAAACAGCTGAAAGTGCTGGAGCAGGGCGTAGATATTCTGGTGGCCACCACCGGTCGCCTGATCGACTACGCGAAGCAGAATCACGTTAACCTCGGTGCCATCCAGGTCATGGTGCTGGACGAAGCCGATCGCATGTTCGATCTCGGCTTTATTAAAGATATTCGCTGGCTGTTCCGCCGTATGCCGCCTGCCACGCAGCGCCTGAGCATGCTCTTCTCAGCAACGCTCTCTTATCGCGTTCGTGAACTGGCGTTCGAGCACATGAACAGCGCGGAATATGTTGAAGTGGAACCGGAGCAGAAAACCGGCCATCGCATCCAGGAAGAGCTTTTCTATCCGTCTAACGAAGAGAAAATGCGCCTGCTGCAGACCCTGCTGGAAGAAGAGTGGCCGGATCGCGCCATTGTCTTCGCAAACACCAAGCACCGCTGTGAAGATATCTGGGGCCACCTGGCCGCTGATGGTCACCGCGTTGGCCTGCTGACCGGCGATGTGGCACAGAAGAAGCGCCTGCGCATTCTTGATGACTTCACCAAAGGGGACGTGGATATTCTGGTCGCGACTGACGTTGCTGCCCGTGGTCTGCACATCCCGGCGGTCACCCACGTCTTTAACTACGATCTGCCTGATGACTGTGAAGATTACGTTCACCGCATTGGCCGTACCGGTCGTGCAGGTGCCAGCGGACACTCTATCAGCCTGGCCTGTGAAGAGTACGCGCTGAATCTGCCGTCGATTGAAGAGTACATTGGTCACAGCATTCCGGTCAGTAAGTACAGCAGCGAAGCCCTGCTAACCGATTTACCGCCGCCTAAGCGTCTGCAGCGCAGCCGTTCCGGCAATGGCCCACGCCGTGGAGGCAATAACGCTAACCGTCGCGGTGCGCCACGCAACAACAACCGTAAACGTTCAGGTTAGGCCACCATGCTCAGCGCGTCGTCACTTTATGCAGCGATTGATTTAGGGTCTAACAGCTTTCATATGTTGGTGGTGCGCGAGGTCTCTGGCAGTATTCAGACCGTGGCAAAAATTAAGCGCAAGGTTCGCCTTGCCGCCGGTCTGGATGCCAGTAATCAGTTGTCAGCCGAAGCCATGGCGCGTGGCTGGCAATGCCTCCGGCTCTTCTCTGAGCAACTGCAGGATATTCCCCCCGATCAGATTCGCGTGGTGGCGACCGCCACGCTGCGTCTGGCCGCGAATGCGCAGACCTTCCTCGATACCGCCCAGCAGATTCTTGGCTGCACCATCAACGTCATCAGCGGTGAAGAAGAGGCGCGCCTGATTTATCAGGGCGTGGCTCACACCACGGGCGGCTCCGACCAGCGTCTGGTGGTGGATATCGGTGGCGGCAGTACCGAGCTGGCAACTGGCGATGGTTCGCACGCGTCGGTGTTGTTCAGTCTGTCGATGGGCTGTGTCACCTGGCTGGAGCGCTTCTTCAGCGATCGTCATCTGGCAAAAGAGAATTTTGACCAGGCGGAGCAGGCTGCCCGTGAGATGATCCAGCCTGTCGCCGCGCAGCTGCGTCAGCAGGGCTGGCAGGCCTGTGTCGGTGCGTCCGGCACGGTCCAGGCGCTGCAGGAGATTATGGTGGCGCAGGGCATGGATGAGCGCATCACGCTGAGCAAGCTGCAGCAGCTTAAACAGCGCGCAATCCAGTGCGGCAAACTGGAAGAGCTTGAAATCGAAGGGCTGACACTGGAACGGGCGCTGGTGTTTCCTAGCGGTCTGTCGATCCTGATCGCCATTTTCCAGACGCTCAGTATCGATAGCATGACCCTGGCGGGCGGCGCGCTGCGTGAAGGGCTGGTCTACGGCATGCTGCATCTGCCCGTTGACCGCGATATCCGCACCCGCACGCTTCACAACGTCCAGCGCCGGTTCAGCATTGATGTTGAACAGGCGGATCGTGTGCGTCAGCTGGCGGAGAGCTTCTTCCGTCAGGTTTCCACCTCGTGGAAGCTGGATCAGCGCTGTCGTGAGCTGCTGCTCAGCGCCTGTGCGATCCACGAAATTGGCCTCAGCGTCGACTTCCGGCATGCGCCACAGCATGCGGCTTACCTGGTGCGTCATCTGGACCTGCCTGGCTTCACACCGGCCCAGAAGAAGCTGCTGGCCTGCCTGCTACAAAACCAGAGCGGCAGCATCGATCTGGCGCTGCTGACCCAGCAAAACGCCCTGCCGCCGCGTCTGGCGGAACGGATGTGCCGTCTGCTGCGGCTGGCGATTATTTTCTCGACCCGCCGCCGCGATGACACCCTGCCAGCGGTACGACTCCAGGCGGACGATGATGCCCTGCATCTGACCCTGCCCGCTGGCTGGCTGGAAGCGCATCCGCTGCGCAGCGAGCTGCTGGAGCAGGAGAGCCACTATCAGTCCTATGTCCACTGGTTGTTAACCCTGTCGTAATACCTGCGTCTGAGGCGAATCGCCTTCGCCTCTCCGCCCGACGCGCTTACCCTTTTCTGGCTTTATCCAGCATCGCCCGCAGACCGGCAACCCGGCTCTGCCCGGTTTTCATCCGCTCCTCGGCACTGACCACTTTGCGCTCCGTCTCCCACTGCAGATCGTCCTGCGGCAGCTCCAGCAGAAAACGGCTCGGCTCCGGTCGCACCAGCTCGCCATATTGCCGCCGTTCACGGCAGAGGGTAAAGGTCAGCTCTTTCTGTGCCCGCGTGATGCCGACGTAGGCCAGACGACGCTCCTCTTCGATATTGTTCTCATCGATGCTGCTCTGGTGCGGCAACAGCCCCTCTTCCATGCCCACCAGGAACACATAGGGGAACTCCAGCCCTTTGGAGGCGTGCAGCGTCATCAGCTGCACCTGATCCAGCTCTTCATCGCTTTCACCGCGCTCCATCATGTCGCGCAGGGTAAAGCGCGTGACTACCTGGGCCAGCGTCATCGGCTCGTCGATATCGCTGCCCTCCAGCATTTCGGTCATCCACTGAAACAGCGTGTTGACGTTCTTCATCCGCATTTCTGCGGCTTTCGGACTGCCGGAGGTTTCGAACAGCCAGCTTTCGTAATCGATGCCGCGAATCAGATCGCGGACGGCGTTGACCGGCTCGCGTTCGGTCAGCTGGATGATCTCATTCAGCCAGTGGGTAAAGCGCTGCAGATGCTCCAGGCCACGTCCGCTGAGCGTCTGACCCAGCCCGACATCAAAACTGGCATGAAACAGGCTCTTGCTGCGCAGATTCGCCCATTCACCGAGCTTCTGCAGCGTCGCCGGACCAATCTCGCGACGCGGTGTGTTGACGATGCGCAGGAACGCACTGTCATCCTCAGGGTTAGTCAGCACGCGCAGATAGGCGAGCAGGTCTTTAATCTCCGGCCGTGAGAAGAACGAGGTGCCACCAGAGATGCGATAGGGAATGCGGTTCTGCATCAGAAACTTTTCAAAGGTGCGTGACTGATGGTTACCACGGTAGAGGATCGCGTAATCTTTGTACTGCGTTTTGTTGATAAAGTGATGCGCAATCAGTTCGCCGGTGACCCGCTCCGCTTCATGCTCTTCGCTGTTGGCGGTCACCACTTTGAGTGCGCTGCCCTGCCCCAGCTCGGAGAAGAGCCGCTTTTCAAACACGTGCGGATTGTTGGCAATCAGGATGTTCGCCGCTTTCAGGATGCGCTGCGAGGAGCGGTAGTTCTGCTCCAGCTTCACCACCTCCAGCGCCGGAAAGTCCTGACTCAGCAGCACCAGATTCTGAGGCCGCGCGCCGCGCGAGGAGTAGATCGACTGGTCATCATCACCCACCACCGTGAAGCGCGCGCGCGCGCCAACCAGCAGTTTAACCAGCTCATACTGGCTGGTGTTGGTATCCTGGTACTCATCCACCAGCAGATAGCGGATACGCTGCTGCCAGCGTTCGCGCACCTCCTGATTACGCTGCAGCAGCAGCGTCGGCAGCAGGATCAAATCGTCAAAATCGAGGACGTTGCACGATTTGAGATGCTGACTGTAGAGGCCATAGCAGTGGGCAAAAATATTCTCCTGCTGTGAACGCGCCTGCGCGGCCGCGCCCTGCGGATCGATCAGGTCATTTTTCCAGTTTGAGATGGTGGAGATGAGCTGCTGCAACAGCGTCTTATCCTCCTCCAGCCACTCTCTGGTCAGCTCTTTCAGCAGGGCGAGCTGATCCTGATCGTCGAACAGCGAGAAGTTAGACTTCATGCCCAGCGCCGCCGTTTCACGCTTGATGATCTCCAGGCCCAGCGTGTGGAAGGTGGAGATCAGCAGCCCGCGCGCCTCTTTGCGACCCAGCGTCTGCGCCACACGCTCTTTCATTTCGCGCGAGGCTTTATTGGTGAAGGTCACCGCAGCGATGTGTCGCGCCTGATAGCCGCACTCACGAATCAGATGGGCGATTTTATTGGTAATTACGCGGGTTTTGCCCGATCCCGCGCCCGCCAGTACCAGACAGGGACCGGTAACAAATTCGACGGCACGTTGTTGGCTGGGGTTTAAACGCATAGAAGAAATCGCCTGATTGAATCAAAAGAAAGGGGTTTATACTGGGCGGCAATTATACACAACCGAGATACCAACATGGCGAAAACCGCGGCGGCTTTACACATCCTGGTCAAAGAGGAAGCGCTGGCAAAAGAGATTCTGGCGAAACTGGCGAAGGGCGGCAATTTCCAGCAGCTGGCGAAGGAGCATTCGACCTGTCCTTCCGGCCGTAAGGGGGGCGATCTGGGCGAGTTTCGGCAGGGACAGATGGTACCGGCCTTTGATAAAGCGGTCTTTACCTGCCCGTTGCTGACGCCTTACGGGCCGGTAAAGACCGGCTTTGGTTATCACATTATCAAAGTGCTCTACCGCAACTAGTTACTTCTTCTGCTTCATCTGCTGCAGAACGTTGCTGCACTGGTTGTCTTCGTTGTCACTGGGGGAGATCAGTGCCAGCAGCGCCGCTGCCGGCCCCACGACCGCACCCAGCGCTACGGCAGCGGCCCCACGGGCCAGCAGTGGCCCTGCTTTCACGCCCGCATCCGGATTCTTAAAGGTGCCGCGCACGTAGAGCGGAGAGCGCAGCGTGACGATGCGGACACCTTTACTCTCCGGATTGATCGACAGGTCCAGTCGCTCACTGGCGAAGTTGGCGTTCCCTGACACATTGATAATCGCGTTCTCGGTATCAAACACAAACAGGTTCGGCGTCGCCAGACCGTTCTGCAGTCTGATATCGGTGGCCGCGCAGTTGATGCGAACCTGATCGTCGCCAAAGAGTTTGCCGACCACGTAGTTACCCACGTTGAGTCCGGCGATCTCCATCAGATTGCGGCTGATCAGACCGTCATTCATCAGCAGCTTCAGCTGACCGTTGCTGGTCGCCAGCAGGTCGGCGACCGAGTTGCCGGTGCCGGTAAAGCTGGCATCACCGTTGAGCTGACCCAGGCTGTTCTTCATCGCCTGCACATCCGGGAACAGCTGACGCAAACGCAGCTTGCGTGCATGCAGGTCAACCCGGCCACGCATCGGTGAGCGATCGCCCTCCAGCCGGATAGTACTGTTGAGATTGCCGCCCGCGATACCAAAGCGCAGCGGATCCAGCAGCAGATCGCCGTTTTTGAGCTGTAAGTGGGTATAGAGATCGCTCAGCGGCAGTGAGTTGCTGTGTTCGATACGTTTGCCGCTGAACTTCACGTCGGCATCCATCACATCCCAGCTTTTGGTTTCAAACCTGTCGTGCGGCAGTACACGGTCAGCAGGCTGATTCGATTTCTCACCGCGCCGGGCTTTGGCCTGGGCGGTCTTCTCACTCCCTTTGCCGGAGTTCACACCAATCAGCGGCCCCAGATCGGCCATGCGCAGTTGCTCAGAGGTGAGTTCCCCGGTGAGGGTGGGACGCGGTTTGCCCTGCGTGTAGATCAGCGAGCCATGAATATCGCTGTCGCCGATATGACCGTTAAATTTCTCATAGCGGTAGACCGCGCCCTTTTCCCCGCTGAATTTCGCGATCAGATGGCCGTCCGTTTCATAAGGCGGGGTATCAGGCAGCAGAACGCCGGTCAGGCCATAGAGGTTCGCCAGCGTATCGCCGGAGAAGCGCAGACGCACATTCAGTCCGCCCAGGTTCATCGGGTCCTGCACGCCCCCGGTTACCTGAACCCGCGTGGTGCCGTTTCGCACATCGGCCTGCACCGGGAAAGGGGTGTTCTGGCTGCGCAGCGAGAGCATGCCGCCAATCCTGCCTTCACCGCTGAGCTTTTCATTGTTGTAGGTGCCACTGGCCTGCCAGCCAAAGACGAAGTCTCCCGCGCCCTTCTGCTGATCGTCACCGCCGGCAATCTGCGCATAGGGCACCGGTTTGCCCAGCGGATTCACCTGTACCGTGACATCGGCGCGGTTAACCGCATCGCGATAGCGGATTTGCCCCTGATCAAACAGGATATTATCCAGCCGGAAGGACCAGGCCGAGGGCGCGCTGTTCCTGTCATCCTTGTCACTACCGGCGAGATCGAACGTCCAGTTATTCTTTTTATCCGCCGTCTGAATCAGGCGCGCATCGGGTCGCTGCAGCTTAATCCACGGGATGAAAAGCTCTTTATGCAGCAGCGACAGCGGTGCCAGCGTCGCGTCGGCCCGCTGCAGATGGACCATGGTGACATCAGGAATGCCGGGCGGGTTACCCAGCATGATATCTTCGGCGTGTATCTGCGGCCACGGCACCCAGCGCCGCCAGCCCGACTCGTCGCGATGGCGCACCCAGTCGATCCCCAGATCCCCGCGGATAGCAAAAGGACGATTGAGTTCGGTTGAGACTTTCTGATTGATGGTGGGCTTCAGGCGGTTCCAGTCAAATGTCGCGATTACCACAATAATCACCACAATCAACAACACCAGAATGCCTGCAACCCAACTGACGATTTTCCCGGTACGCGACATGTCGCTTTCTCCTTGCTCTTTCACGGCCTGCGTTAAAGATAGTCGAGACGGCGGGCAACGGCATCAGGGAAGCTGGAGAGTCAGATGATTCAGTTCAGAAAATGGGACAGGCCGCGAAAAGTAGTAGCCCTGAGCCGCGATAGCCGGGGAACCCCTGACCTGCTGCCACTGCTCTTCCGTTTCCACGCCCTCGACAATCACACCGTTACAGTAGCGATTGATGAGCGCCAGCAGCATCGAAAAGAGGCTGCGCCCTTCATCAGAACTGCCCAGCAGAATAAACAGGTCGCGCGACAGCTTGATGTAGTCATATTTCAGTTCGGTCAGCGCGGAGAAATTGGCCATGCCAGAACCAAAATCATCCAGCCACAGCGGGCCCAGTTCCGGGATCTTAGCGACTCTCTCCGCCTGTGGCAGCGCATGATGCTCTGTCAGCTCAAAGCGGATCCAGGGCAGGCGGGCGATCAGGCGACGAATGGCGGGCCGGTGCTGAATAGAGAGCAGCGAGGGGCCATCGATGTTGACCGACGCGACCACACCGTTGCGCTCGAAGAAGGGGGACCACTGCGTCAGCAGTTCCAGCTGCTCATAGATCACATTGAGGCGCTGGGCGATATCGAGCCCGGCAAACCAGGCCTCGGGTGACAGATTCCGTTCCGGCTGGGCAGGATGAGAAACGGCGGTCAGCAGTTCAATGGCGAGTAACCGACCGGTTACCCGATAGATAGGCTGGAACCGATAGCGCCGCTGGCACTGTTGCCAGAAGAGCGGGGTTTCCGTTTGATAATCAGGGTCAATTGAAGACGGCAGCCATTGACTAATACTCTCCATCACCATGGTGTTTTCCTGGTTGATAATATGTCCCCAAAACGGGTGACGCAGCTGCGATTATCGTGAGTGTCTGTGGTAAAGAGATGAACGACCCGGCCACAAAAAGGGAAAGTCTATCAGCTGCGTCGACTGCATAATCGGTAAAAAAAGCCGAAATTAGCGCCTCTTATCCGCCAGATTAGCCCTCTCCTGCACCTTAAGCTAAATCAAAACAGCGTTTTAAAAGCGTTGACGACTGCCATACCAGACGCGAGACTGAGTACTCTTTCACTACGGGTTGCAAACCATGACGCAGAAGAAAATTGCCATTATCGGCGAATGCATGATTGAGCTGTCGGAAAAGGGTGAGAACATCAAACGGGGTTTTGGCGGCGATACGCTGAACACGGCGGTTTATCTCGCCCGCCAGGTGGATGAGCAGCAGTTACGGGTCGATTACGTCACGGCGCTGGGGACGGATTCGTTCAGCGATCAGATGATAACCGCCTGGCAGCAGGAGAAGGTCAACACCGGCCTGATTCAGCGTCTCGATAATAAAATGCCAGGCCTGTATGTGATTGAAACCGATGCGGAGGGCGAGCGCACCTTCTGGTACTGGCGCAGCGACGCCGCGGCCCGCTACTGGCTCGACAGCCCGCAGTCAGAGGCGATCGCCGACCAGCTGGCGCACTATGACTATCTTTACCTCAGCGGCATCAGTCTGGCGATTCTGCCCGCTGCCAGCCGGGAAAAACTGATGCAGCTTCTGGCACGCTGCCGGGCAGAGGGCGGCAGGGTGATTTTCGATAATAACTATCGCCCGCGTTTATGGGCCGATCGGGCCAGTGCGCAGAGCGCGTATCGCGCCATGCTCAGCTGTACCGATATCGCCTTTCTCACCCTGGATGATGAACATCTGCTGTGGGGCGAGCAGCCGCTGGAGGAGGTTATCGCGCGAACCCGCGAAGCAGGCGCCAGCGAAATTGTGATTAAGCGGGGTGCGGAGGCCTGCCTGGTCGCCACGGGTGATGCGCCGCTGATTGAGGTGCCTGCGGTCCGGCTGGCGAAGGAGAAGGTGGTGGATACGACGGCCGCGGGCGATTCGTTCAGCGCCGGATATCTGGCGCGCCGCCTGACCGGCGCATCGGCTGAAGCCGCCGCACAGCGCGGGCATCTGATCGCCAGCACGGTGATTCAGCATCGTGGCGCGATTATTCCGGCAGAGGCGATGCCTGACTGAACTGCATCTGATAAAGCCGGGCATAAGCGCCGTTCTGCTGCAGCAGCTGCTGATGCGAGCCGCGCTCAACGATCCGGCCCTCTTCGATAAGCAGGATCTCATCGGCTTTCTCAATGGTTGAGAGCCGGTGCGCAATAATCAGCGTGGTGCGGTTCTGCTGCAGCGTCTCCAGCGCAGACTGAATCGCCCGTTCTGAGCCGGTATCGAGGGCCGAGGTCGCTTCGTCGAGGATCAGAACGGGACTGTCGCGCAGCAGGGCGCGGGCAATGGCAATGCGCTGGCGCTGTCCACCCGACAGCAGCACCCCATTCTCCCCAATCATCGTATCCAGCCCGTTCTCCATTTTATTGATGAACTCCATGGCATGAGCCATCTGCGCCGCCTGTTCGACCGCGGCGCGGCTGAAGAGATCACGACGGGCATAGGCGATATTGTTGGCGATGGTGTCATTGAACAGATGAACATGCTGAGAGACCAGCGCCATCTGCTCGCGCAGCGAGGCCAGGGTGTAGTCACGCAGATCGTGCCCATCCAGAAAAATTTCGCCGCTGTCGATATCGTAAAAACGCGTGAGCAGGCTGGCGAGGGTCGATTTACCTGAGCCGGAACGGCCTATCAGGGCGACCGTTTTCCCGGCCGGGATATCAATATTGATTGCGTTCAGGGCGGGCGTTTCCGAACCGGGATAGGTGAAGCTGACGTTGCGGAACGCGATATGACCGGCGGCGCGTCCGATAACGCGGGTGCCCTCATCTTTTTCCTGCTCAGTATCCAGAATCGCAAACAGTGTCTGGCAGGCGGCCATGCCGCGCTGGAACTGCGCATTGACGCTGGTCAGGGACTTTAACGGACGCATCAGCATCAGCATGGCGGAAAAGACCGCGCTGAGGGTGCCCGCCGTCAGCGTCGTCATTACCGACGGAAAACTGGCCGCATAGAGCACAAAAGCCAGTGCGAAAGAGGCGATCAGCTGGATAAGCGGATCGGATAACGCGGTGGCCGACACCATTTTCATCCCCTGGCGACGCATCTTGTTGCTGACCTGCCCAAACCGCTCTGTCTCCACCCGCTGACCGCCGAACATCAGCACCTCTTTATGCCCTTTCAGCATCTGCTCAGCATGGGAGGTGACCTGCCCCATGGTGTCCTGCATGTTCCTGCTGATGCGTCGAAAGCGCCGGGAGACGAGGCGGATCGCCAGCGACACCACGGGCGCCAGCACCAGCAGGATCAGGGAAAGCTGCCAGCTGTAGTAAAACATCATGACAAACAGGCCAAGGATAGAGGCACCTTCACGCACCACCGTGACCAGCGAGCCGGAAGAGGCGGAGGCGACCTGCTCGCAATCGTAGCTGATGCGGGAGAGCAGCGTGCCGGTTGATTGCTGATCAAAGAACGCCACCGGCATCCCCATCATATGGCTGAAGAGGCGACGGCGCAGGCTCATCACCACTTTACCGGAGACCCAGGAGATACAGTAACCGGAGATATAGCCGCTGACGCCGCGGATCAGGATCAGCCCGATAATCACCAGCGGCATCCACAGCAGCATCCCCGCATGCCGCCTGCCCATCACATCGTCCAGCAGGCTTTTCAGCAATGTCAGCATAAACGGGTCTATGGCGGCGTTGACGATGAGGGCTATCCCGGCGACCACCAGGCCCAGCCTGAAGGGTGAAATGGTGGGCCACAGTCGCGTAAACGTCTGTCTGGCAGAGAGTGTGGGTTCAGACATGGCATGCATCTTACCGTTGTGTAGAAACGGATGATGATATGTTAAACCGTATCAACCAACCGGAAACTGTCCTTTCGCCATGAATCATAAACAGTCTCAAATGAGACTGGTACTTCTCCCCTGCCTCCAGGCCCGGATCACGCGGGGATAAAATCATTATCGCCTCTTAAGCGCCCGCAGTGTGATATCCGGTAAATTGCGGCTAGTAAAGCGGGCCATGCCGCTCATTTCCCTTACGCTGAAAAATTGTGGTTAATCGCACAGGCGACCCGGCCATCCCCTTCAATCAGACTTATAATTTTTCGAATAAAATTAGCCAGTTATAACCACCCGAGCGCCACCAGGCATAGTCCGAATCTGCCCGATTCGGCCCTTTTCGGATGGACGTTCGCCGTAAAAAAGACCATCTTTTAATCAACAACAGCAGGACGCTGTGCTCTCCGGCCGTGAACAAAACAACTAAAATATTCTCCGCATCAGGACCTATTTATGCACACAGAAATCATTAATATCTGGCCACACGGTGATGCGCCAGGTGCCAGCGATTCGCGGGCACAGCCGCAGATCGTCGATATGGCAAAAGAGTATGAGCCTTACGATCGCGCCGCCACCGGCGTACGTTGCCCGGAGATGGCGATCTGGCATCCGGTCGAATCCAACGGGATCACCCTGCTGGTCGCGCCAGGCGGAGGTTATCAGCGTGTGATGATCGACCGTGAAGGCAGCGCCCTGGCGACCTTCTTCACCTCAATGGGCTACACCCTGGCGGTCATGACCTACCGCCTGCCCTATGATGGTCATCATGAAGGCCCCGATGCGCCGCTGGCCGATGCACAGCGCGCCGTGCGTGTGCTGCGTGAACGGGCGCAGCGCGGCCTGAATGGAAAGTACATTGTGATGATGGGCTTTTCGGCGGGTGGCCACGTCGCGGCCAGCCTGGGCACACGCTTCGCGGAAAAACTCTATCCGGTGCAGGATGGCGCAGAAAACTTCTCACCTCGCCCGGATGCGATGATCCTGGTCTATCCGCTGATCAGCATGCGTGATGGCATTGCCCATGAAGGCGCCCGAACCCGCCTGCTGGGTGCCTGGCCCGATCAGAAAACGATTGAGGCCTACTCCCTGGAAACCCGGGTTCACCCGCTGGTGCCGCCAACGCTGTTGATCCACGCCGCCGACGACGAAGCCGTCTCAGTGAATCACAGCATGGCGTTTTTCAGTGCGTTGCGGGAGCATAAGGTCCCGGCAGAGGTGCATTTTTATCAGAAAGGCGGACACGGATTTGGTATCCGCGGTGTGGCAGATTTGCCCCTCGCCAGCTGGCCGATGTTAGTGACCGAGTGGCTCAGGGCAAAGACCTGATCTTAAGCCGCAGGCGGCACGTCTTTGACGTTGCTGTCCGGCGGCGTGGCTTCATTGCTGGCCGCCGGTGCCGCTGACGGTGCCATCACTTTGTCCCAGCTGTTCTGCAGGCTTTTCACGTTGGTTTCCGCTTCGCCTTCCGGCTGGATCAGAACCATCATCAGTTCCTGGGTCAGCTGCTGACGCAGCTCCTGGTTTAACTGCTCGCGGGTCAGACCCGCCAGGAAGGCCTGCCGCAGCTTCTGATACTGCTCAGGCGCAATATCGACCACGGCGTTCTGCTGGGAGCGCAGCCGCTGGCTCATCAGCACATCAGTGTCGGTGCGGGCATAGGTGGTGAACAGCTTATTCAGCTCCAGCAGCTTCTGCGCCATCAGCGCATCAAATTCCTCCTGCGGTAAGCCTTTATCGCGCACGTTAGCCAGCTCGCGAGCCACCAGATTCATATTCTGCGCCAGACTGTCGTTGCGTCCATCCAGATTGATCGAGCACTGCGCACGCTGATAGAGCACGCGGCAGTCAAATCCCACCTGTATGCCCTGCGCTTTGCTGTCACTGAGCGCGCGCTGAACGTGCCAGAACAGCGCTTCACGGGCCAGATCACCCTGCCAGTAACGCTGCAGATTCTGCGAGTCACGAATCGGCTGCCACGGCGTATCCCACACCAGTGAGAGGCGATCCTGCGTCATGTTGCTGCTGACCAGATTCACCGGCTCGTGCGGCAGCGGGGAGAGGGTGGGCAGTGGCGCAGGCGTTTCACGTTTGCCGGTCAGTGCCGAGAAGGTTTTGTTGATCTGCTCAGAGAGGTTGCGGCTGTCAACATTGCCGACCACGTAGAGCGTCATCGCATCCGGGGTGTACCACTGATGATAAAAGTCGTTGAGCTGGGTTAAATCAACCGGGGCGCGTGGCTGCGCCGCAGGATCGTGCGCCAGCAGCGCCGAGCCTTTCAGGCGGTAGCGCCACCAGACATCCTGCGTATCTTTCGGCCAGGTGGCGACCGGATCGGAGGCCGTCAGCGCGGTGCTCACCACCTGTTCGGTAATCGCCATATTGCCCGCCGTGGCCGCCAGCCAGTTCAGCGCTTCTTTCAGCAGCTCAGGACGGTTGTTCGGCAGACTCAGATTATATTGGGTGGAATCATAAGAGGCGATGACGGGCGGCAGGGGGCGCTGAGGATCCATCGCCTGCTGCCATAGCGCGCGCTGCTGCTGGGTGTCGAGCGCGGTGTTGTGCACCATGGCCAGACGCGACAGCAGATGGCTGAAGCCGGTCTGTTGCGCACTCTCCACCAGTGAGCCGGTGTTGACCACCAGCCGCAGTTCGATGCGGTCACTGGGGCGTTGCGGTGTGGCCAGTAACTGCCAGTTAAATCCGTTATCCAGCTTGCCTTCCTGCCAGGCCGGATCCGGTTGCAGCGTTTCTGCCTGGAGACCATAGCTGCTTGCTGCCAGCACTAATCCACCAACCAAAAGCCGAATTCTGGTGCCCTGCATGTGAACCCCTACTCAAATAATTCAAATATCGTTATCACTGGCGCGACGTGCCGCTGTTATTAACGAATCGGCTGGCGCCGAATCGCGCTGTTATCCAACAACAACGTGTTTGACCACAGGAAGTTCAGGATGTCGCGCAACGAAGTGAAAAACGTCAAAAAAAACAAGTGGAGTTTATTATGCAAATGCCCGCTGTCAGGGCAAGCGACAGCGGGCATTTGAGGGGATTTAAGTGAAATTCAATGATTAAACTGAAGATTCGGACGCTTTATTCTCTTTATTCCGGCCGGCGAGCGTGTCATTGAGCTGTTTGTGATCCAGCTGGTCGACCCATTTCGCTACCACTACGGTCGCCACACCGTTTCCGATCAGGTTAGTCAGCGCACGCGCTTCAGACATAAAGCGGTCGATACCCAGAATCAGCGCCAGACCCTCCACCGGCAGATGGCCGACCGCCGAGAGCGTCGCCGCCAGCACGATGAATCCACTGCCGGTCACCCCTGCCGCGCCCTTCGAGGAGAGCAGCAGTACCACCAGCAGCGTGATCTGATGGAAAATATCCATGTGGGCATTGGTCGCCTGGGCGATAAACACCGCCGCCATGGTCAGATAAATCGAGGTGCCGTCGAGGTTAAAGGAGTAACCGGTGGGGATCACCAGCCCGACCACAGACTTCTTACAGCCCAGCTTCTCCATCTTATCCAGCATGCGCGGCAGCGCTGACTCGGACGAGGAGGTGCCCAGCACAATCAGCAGCTCCTCTTTGATATAGGCGATGAACTTAAAGATGCTGAATCCGGCAAACAGACGCGCAATCAGCCCCAGCACAATCACCACAAACAGCACACAGGTGATATAGAAGCAGACGATCAGCTGGCCGAGCTGCACCAGTGACCCCACGCCATATTTACCGATCGTGAACGCCATCGCGCCGAAGGCCCCTATCGGTGCCAGACGCATGATCATGTTGATGATGCCGAAAATGACTTTCGAGAAGCTCTCAATCACGTTGAAGATCAGCGTGCCGGTGTTACCCAGACGATGCAGGGCAAAACCAAACAGAATGGCAAACAGCAGCACCTGCAGGATGTTGCCGCTGGCAAAGGCGCCAATCACGCTGTTAGGGATGACATCCAGCAGGAAGGCGACGATGCCCTGCTGTTCCGCCTGCTGCGCATAGACCGCCACCGCTTTGGCATCCAGGGTGGCGGGATCAACGTTCATTCCCGCACCTGGCTGCACCACGTTAACCACGATCAGACCAATGATCAGCGCGATGGTACTGACAATTTCAAAATAGAGCAGCGCGACAGCGCCGGTGCGCCCGACGGCTTTCATGCTTTCCATACCGGCGATGCCGGTCACCACGGTACAGAAGATGACCGGGGCGATAATCATCTTGATTAACTTAACAAAGCCATCGCCCAGCGGCTTCATCTGGGTCCCCAGCTCCGGGTAAAAATGGCCTAACAAAACGCCGATGCCAATCGCCATCAGCACCTGGAAATAAAGGCTTTTAAAAAGTGAGGTTTTCATAAACAGGTGTCCACTAACGCCGTGAGGTGATGTTGTCGGATTCGTTATTGTGACTGGCGGGCAACAGAGGTGGCGCCTGACAGTAACCCGAAAATAACACTGTGTTTACGTGATTAATACAGGGCGACAAACCCCCAGGAAATGTCAGGATCGTAATTCTGAACTGAAACGCTTCAGCAAGGGGTTTTGTAACTAAAATTCTCGCAAAATCAATGAATCAGGCAATTATTGCGGCAGTGAGGAGTTTTCTATCCAGGCCTGATTGAATCGGGTCAGAGGCAGCGCTTCCGCGTAGAGGTAGCCCTGCCCGATGTGAATGCCGCGCGCCAGCAGCCAGTCACGCTGCTCTGCGGTTTCCACGCCCTCGGCAATCACCTCAAGGTGGATAATCTCGGCGATCGCCGCCACGATGCAGACCATGGTGTCGTCATCCGGCAGCGCCGCCACAAAGCTGCGATCCATCTTCAGCTTGTTGACCGGCAACGCTTTCAGCTGATGCAGATAGTTGAGATTGGAGTAGCCCATGCCGAAATCATCCAGCGCCACCGCCACCCCGGCCTGCTGCAACAGTCGCAGCATCGCTATCGCCTGTTCTGCATCATCCAGATGCGCCGTTTCGGTCACTTCCAGCACAAAAGTGCCTGGGGCGATGCGGTGACGGGTCAGCAGAGACTGCAGATGGGAGACCACGCCCGTATCGCGCAACTGTACCGCAGAAATATTCACGCTCAGCGGCAGCATCATGCCCTGCCGCTGCCAGCCAGCCAGAATGCGGCACGCCTCTTCAAACACCCAGCGTCCCACTGCGCTAATCACGCCTATCTCTTCGGCGCTGGCGATAAACTCTTCCGTCAGACCGTAACTGCCATCCGGCTGGCGCATACGCAGCAGCGCTTCCGCGCCCGCCAGTGCCCCGGTGCGCATATCGACCTGCGGTTGCAAATAGAGAGCAAACTGCTCATCGTGCAGACCCTGCAGAATGTCATGCTCCTGGGTCAGGCGTTTCTGCGCGCGCTCGGTCAGCGCGGCATCAAAGAAGAGGATCTGATTTTTGCCCTGATGACGGGCCGACATCATCGCCGAGATCGCCCTGTCCAGCAGTTCACTGGCGCTCAGCGGCTGATCGTCGCGCAGCGCCAGACCGATGCTGACGTTAGGGCGCAGCTGAAGCTGGTGCAGGCTGACCGGCTGATTAAGGCGAATCATCAGATTGCGCGCCAGACGCAGGGCGCGGAACGGATTACTGGCGCGCTTCATCAGCAGGACAAAATCGCTGACGCCGGTCTGCGCCAGCAGGGTGTGGTCATCCAGCGTATGGCGGATCTTCTCCACCAGCGTCAGCATCAGCGTGTCGCGCTGCTCATCGCTGAGTATGCCGTTGGCTTCCTGCAGGGTTTCAATGCGGATCACCATCAGACCCAGCGACCGTTCAGGATTGCACATGAACTGCTCGACCAGCGCCAGGAACAGGGTGCGGTTGGGCAGGTCGGTGACCGGAAAGTGGGTGGTCAGCCGGCTCATCTCATCATGAATCGACTCCAGCACCTGCTGATTGCGGTTGTAGCTGCGCACCAGCATGCCGATCTCGTCATCGTGATGGCTGTGCGGCAGGGAGAGTTTATGGGTCAGAATCGCCTGCGGCGGCAGCTCCTGCAGCTCGCGCGAGAGATGACGCAGCGGATGCACCACCAGCCGGTTGATGCACCAGCTGATCGCCACGGAGAGGATCAGCGCCAGCAGCAGATAGGTGATGATCATGGTCGAGAGCGTGCTGAGGATAAACTGGTAGACGCGCGTTGAGTTCGCCTGCAGCACCAGATAAGCCAGCGGCTTTGGCATTCTGGTATTTTCTATCGAGTAGAGCGGCAGGGTAATCTGCACCGGCAGCTCAAACAGGCGGGCCACCAGACGCGGCACCGGTTTTTCTGTCTCAAAGTCAGCATGCAGCGCCTGAAATGCATTGGGCAGCACCACATCGGCGCGCGACAGGATACCGGCCGGTTTCAGAGAGTGAAGAATGTGTTCGGCCCGGGGGATATCGGCCCGCAGTACCGCTTCCGACAGCGGCTGACGAACGGTGTGGGCGATATTCTCCATCTGCTGGGCGTAGTCAATCCTGCGCTGCTGCACAAAATGAAACAGTTGGATGACGATAAAAATACTGATGGTGATAACCGCAACCAGCGAAACCGTCGCCATCTGCTTTATCGTAAGTGACCGGCTTACGCGCAAAAAATTCTCTCCTGACGATGAAAAAAGCCCAGATAGCAGACAGTACAATGCCAGCCAGTATATCCCATAAACTGACTTTTTTACCGTCTGAAAAGTCCGGCTTTTTCCCGGTCAGGATTATTTAAAATCCGCGTAAGGGGTCAGTGGCTGTGGCGGCATATCCAGGTCCCCTTCCCAGCCACCGGCAGCATAGCGCACATAAAGCAGACCATGACTCGGGGTGTAATCCTTCGCCTGCTGGATATCCACACCGGCACCGATAAACCAGTTCGACGTCAGCCGTCGCTCAATCACTGCCTGCAGCGTATAGCCGGTACCGCCGCCGGAACTGCTGGCAGAAGAGGGGTTACAGGCAAGGGTATAGCCCGGATTAACCGGATAGCGCTGCTGGGCATGGGTTTGCGAATGGGACCAGGAGACAGAGCCGCCCAGATCAAACGACCAGTTCTCTGTCCGCTGCCGCCAGGTGACCGGCACGGAAAAAGAGAGATACTGCTGCGGGCTGTAGTAGCCGCCCTGGCCGAAGGTGTAATCGCTGAGATCCTTCTGATAGTGCCAGAGCATGCTGTTCAGCCCGACGGTCGCCCGGCGGTTGTCGCTGTTGATGAGCTTATAGTAATAGCCGCCCATCAGGCGCTCGCGGCTGTTATCGGCGACATTTTTGCCGGTGATCTGATGCGCACTGATGTCGCCCCAGACGCCATGCGCGCCGCCCTGATCGTAACTCAGCCCGATGCTGCCGCCGGTGGCCACCACGCCGCCCCAGCTTTTGCCGCCGCTGGCTGCGGGATCGCGCGTCCCGGCATAGGAGAGCAGCGAACTGGCGATCGGCCTGCGTGAGGCCGTCAGTGTGACGCCGAGCTGTTTCACATCGGTTTTCCAGCTCAGGCCGCCGGTCCAGTTCGTGACTTCAAAACCCAGCGGCGTGGTACCGAGGTCAGCGGACCAGGTCGCGTTATGCCAGCCCGCGGCCAGCGCCGTCCCGCTATCGCGCTGGCGGTTGTCACGATTACAGCCGCCAGAATTGGCATCGTCGCAGCTGCCAAACAGGGCGTCGATGCTGCCGTTCCGGGTGGTAAAGGTGCCTGCGGAGACATCGACCCGATCAACACGGAAAAAGCCCCGGCCATCGGCAAACGGATGTTCCGCCTGCAGCATGGTGGTGTGCGCCGTAAAATCGGAGACGCCGCCGGTGCCGCTGTTGCGTGAATAGTCCTGCTGCACCGTGAGCGTGGTCTGCTGCTGACGGTAGAGATCGGCCGTGTCGCTGCGCAGGCTGCGCTTCAGCCAGTCATCCTGGGGATCGTTGCGGGTTGCGCGGCTGATATTGCCACTGCTCGCGATGCCGCTGGCCGTCATCGCCTGACGATAGTCTGCCAGTGCCTGTTCAGGCTGCTGCTGCGCCCCTTCCAGCCGTGCCGCATCACGATAGACCAGCGCTTTATCCTGCGAAGGGGGCAGCGAGGCGGCACGCTGTTTCAGATCGGTCAACAGCGCCACGGCCCGCGTGGTTTCACCGACCGCCTGCCACGCCAGCGCCGCGCGGCGATCCGCATTCAGCGTGCTCTGCTGCGGCGGCAGCGTCTCCAGCGACTGACGGGCTTCGCCGTTGCGCTGCAGCGCCACCAGCGCCTCAATCCGTCCCAGCGCCGCATCGCGGTTGTCCGCCTGGCGCGACAGCACCTGCTGATACCCCTGCAGCGCCTGCTGCGCGTCCCCCCGCGCCAGCGCCCAGTCGGCCAGGGTCAGATCGCGGCGGCTGGAATCCGGCTGCTGCCGAAGCAGCGCGATTGCGGCAGGCTCATCGCCCGCCTCGCGCAGGGCATCGGCTTCGGCAAAGCGCTGATCCTGCGTCAGGCGGTCAGCCAGCTGGCGCATATCGCTGCTCCATTGTGCTTCCGGCAGACGATGCAGCGTGGCGCTGGCCTCAGCGGCGTTATCGTTGCCCGAGAACCAGAGGGCGGCGGCGTAGAGCGCGGTGCTATCCTGCGGGTGCTGCTGCGCCACGCCGCGCATCACCGCCTCCGCCTGCTGCGCACGACCGCTGTTACGCAGCGCACCCGCCAGCCGGTAGCTGAGCCAGACGTCATCCGGCGTCAGCGCCAGTGCCTGGCGATAGCGATCGGCGGCCTGGGGCCAGCGCCCCTGCTGCGCCAGTGCATCGGCCTCCGCGCGCAGGCTGTCGCTGCGCAGCGTGCGAATCGTGTCGGCCAGAGCGCGCTGCTGGTCGGCGGGCAGCGTATCGATAAACGCCATCTCGCGGGCGGGCGATACCGTACGGTAAAGCCCTGCCAGCCGCCGCACCGCGGTGATATTGGTGCCATCCAGCCGGCGCGCTTTTTGCCAGAACCGTTCAGCGCCGGGCGCATCGTTGCGCGCCATCGCCACATCACCCAGACCAATCAGGGCGTAGCTGTCGCTGCTGTCATAGGTTTGCGCCGCGCGGTAGGCCTTTTCAGCCCCGTCGATATCGTGCTGCGCCAGCGCTTTATCGCCCTGCTCAATCGCCAGCCAGTAACGACTGGTCTGCAGCAGCGACTGCCATTTGCCAATCAGCGTGCTCTGCTGACCCGCCTGAATCGCGCGCTCCAGCCAGCAAATGGCCACCTCACGATGGCCCGCGCGGGCCTGAATCTGCCCCATTGCGCCCATCAGTTCGGCATCACCGGGATTGCTCTTCAGCGCCCGTTCAAGGGCGCGCATGGCGCTGTCAGCGTTACCGGCATCGACCCGCGCCAGCGCCTGCATCCGGTCACGATAGGCGGGATCGGCCAGCTGGCTCTGCTGCTTCGATAACGCCTCCACACCCTGCTGATGAGGCTCGCCGTCGGTAAATACCGCCAGATAGGCCTTCAGCTGCGCCACGCTGCTGTCGCTGACCGGCTGGTCAGTGATCTGCTGCAGCCAGAGGTCAGCGGCGGCCTCACGCCCGCCGCCGCGCTCCGCCAGCCGCTTCAGCTGTGTAATTGCCTGCTCCGGCTGCTGACGCGCAAAGGCCATGCGGGCGATCTGTAATCCGACCCCGACATTGCCAGGATAGCGCTGCTCCAGCACCTGAAGCTGTTGCCAGGCCAGATCCTCCTGGCCGGGAAGGCGCGCCACCAGCCGCCAGTACTCCAGGGCAATATTGGGATCGGGGAAGACGCCGTTAAACAGGGCATCGTAGGCGCTTTTCGCCTCCGCCAGTCGTCCTGAAGTGGCAAGCAGCCGCGCCTGCTGCAGTTGCTGCCGTCCGTCAGACGACATCATGCGCAGGCCGGCGGCAGATTCCCGCGCCGCTGCGGAGTCGGGCGCCAGCCGGTTGAGCTGATCCAGCAGGGTCTGTGCGGTGGTGAGATCGCCCTGATGCAGCGCCAGTCGCAGACGCGCCGCCAGCACCTGGGGATTCTCCGGGTCAATCTTCTCCAGCCGGTAGAGCGACTGCTGCACCAGCTCATATTTGTTGGTCGATTCGCCGATGCGCACCTGGGTCAGCAGCCAGTCAACCGGTGAAACCTGCGGACCGGCGACAGGCGCAGCCTGCCCCGGCAGCGCACCCAGCAGGCCGATCAGCACACCTGCCCGCAGCAGAAGCGACTTATTCATCTTCATCATCAAGCAGACGGCGGCGCGAGATAAGACGCATCAGACGCCAGACCAGCATGGCAAACAGCACCACGACACCCACCGAGCAGAGCGCCAGCCAGAAAGGATGGGTAGCCAGCGCGGCCCAGAGCCGCTCCCACCAGGGGAGGTGGCCCACATAGTAGGTCTCGCCGACACGCAGACTGTTCACACCCGACTCACGGACAATTGCCGTAGAGCCTGAGATGGCCGCACGCTTGCCGCTGTCAGCCAGCGCCTCATCGAGCAGCTGCCAGCTGCGCGGACTGCCATCGGCGAGCAGCGCAACCACACTGCGCTGATCGTAGAACGGCGACTGGAAACCAATCACGGTGGCCAGCGGACCCCGGGAGCCGATGGCGGTGGTGCTTTCTGCGCTGCGTTCCGCCTCGCTGAGAGTCTGAGCCGGCAGAGATGCCCGTCGCGCCGGGGTTTTCAGCCAGCTGGCGGTGGCGTCAACCAGCGCGCTGATCCGGCGGTCGTCCTGAAGATCTTTGGGGATGTCGCCGATCAGCAGCAGATCCGCGTCCTGCTTCTGCGCCGTGCGCCAGTCGTCGGTAAGCTGCACGCGCAGCGCCGGATACCCGGTCTGCGCGCCGATATTGCCCAGCGCATTCAGCAGGGTAGCGACCTGCTGCGCATCCGGATCCGGCTGAACCAGCACCAGCGTCTGGGAGAGATCGGCGTAGCGGCTGAACGGGAAGCCGGCATTCGCCCAGGTCTGCAGCGACGGCATTTCGATGTAGTGGCGATAACCGGAGAAGTCGATGCTGGAGTTGTCGTCCACCACCACATGATTGCTCACCGGGGTGACGGTTTCGCAGCGTCCGTCCGCCGTGCCGCCCATAAAGGTCGTGGCATAGTCGAAATCGAAACGCAGCTGATTCATTACGCCCAGACGGAGCGCCGGGATTTTCAGCTCATGACTCTTGTCTGTCGTTCCCTGCAGCAGGGGAAGGTGCAGCAGCTGCTGTCCGGCCGTGTTTTTCGGCTGCAGCGGGTAGTCCTGAATGAACTGATTGTTCAGGTTGACCGCCAGCCTGGAGCCGTCCGGCTGGGTGGGCGAGGTGTAACGATAGTTCAGATCCATATCGATACCGCGCGCCCGCACCAGGAAGAGATCGGGTGGCAGATTCAGCGTCAGGCTGATCGGATTAGGCTGCAGACCATCAGACTGTAACTGATTTTCATATTGCGTCAGCTCGGCAAAGGTCGTGCGGCGATCGGTGCGTACCCAGTTTGGCGCATCATAAGGCTGGCGCGGGGCCAGCAGCGTGACGCGATCAATGGTGGAGGTATCGCCCCGCAGCAGTAACTCGCCCTGCGCAATGCCGTGCACGGCCGTCAGCAGGTCGTCGTCGTTGCGGCCCAGAATCAGCAGCATTTTCTCATAGGGATTGTCAGGCTGACTGACGATCTCTACGGTCGGTTTGCTCACCGGCGGCAGATCTTTCAGGAATGCCGGGCGCGCATCGTTGGTGGCAAACACCACCGCGTGCTGTTGCTGCGGCAGCTGGTTGTAGAGGACCGGGAAGCGCTGGCCGCGCCAGGCGGCTTTGCTGCCAAACCAGGAGGCGAGGATGGCAGCGGCCCGCTGCTGCGCGACATCGGGCTGGGCGGCAAACACCATCGGCAGGGTCAGCGGCCGCGTGTCGCGCGCATCAAAGAAAGGCTCCGGGAAGTGTGACAGGTCGTTTTTCAGCGGCAGCTTTTGCAGCGTCAGATCCAGGCTGCTGGCTTTACCGATATCGAGCCAGATGGTGCTGTTGGCCGGGTTTTCACAGATGTTGGCGTAGTGACCGACCAGCTCAAAGCGGACGCGGTTAAAATCGGCGATAAACCGGGGGTCCAGCGCAAGCTGCGTCTGATTCTCTTTGCCGATCTGCTCCGGCGTCAGGGTAATCAGGCTCACCAGTTCATCGTTGAGATAGATCTTCAGCTGCGACAGGGTCGGCAGCAGCGCAGGCGATGGCCGATAGCTGAGGTTCAGCATAGCACTCGTGACGACTTCGTCGCTGCGCACCCCAAACTCAATCTGCCCGGTGGTGCGCGTTCCGCGCAGCATCATGCTGCCTGGCGGCGGTGCCAGCTTAGTAAAACTCAGCTGGCTGTTTCGTAGCGGCGCAGCCGACGGCTGCGGTACGGCCTGCTGCGCCGTTTCTCCGGCCGCGCTGACCGGTGCATTTTCCTCTGCTGCAGCGCAGCTTAATGTTGCGGAACCCAGCAACAGCGCAGCGACCCACCTGTTTATTCTCGTTGTCGTCATATCATCAACTCAATGCAGATTTTTTGAGGCGGGCACGCGTCCGATGCCTTGCGGCAACAGCGAAGCCAGCCAGCTTACCCCAGCGGTAAGCAGGTTAAACAACCGACGTAACTGCGGCGGACCATATTCCGCCAGGCGCAGATAACCTTTGAAGCCGAGGATCATAATATCGGTGAGGCTCTGCACCGGTTTATCTTCCGGGAACCCGTCCTGCCACAACGCCCAGGTATCGGCACGGGCGAAGGTACACTGGATAAAATCGATGTGCTGCCGGGTGGTCAGGGACTCAAGGCGAACGCCCGCCCGACGGCCAAAGACGCGCTGCACCGTACAGGGGAAGCTGAACTCCTGCTGACCGCGACGCAGCAGCAGCCAGACCTTTTCATCCTCCCGCAACGCATCCGGCTCGCGCAGCTCCAGACCCACCCCGCCATCGGAGTAGTCCCGCAGCGTACAGGGCAGCATGTGGCCGTTTTCGCGCGCAATGGCGGCAGGCATCGCAATCTCCACGCGATGGGCCTCGCGGATCTGCCGGGCTTCAACCGAGACCGCCACCGCGCCCCCCAGAATCACCATGTTGTAGATGACCCACACCAGGCTGACCCACACCGTTAACACCTCGTTGGCCGGGCCGTGCTGCATGCGCCAGAACGCCATCCCTACCCCCGCCAGGTTAAGCAACACCAGCAGCATATAAGGCCGGGTGATGACCCAGTCCAGATGCCGCTTCTCCACCAGCCCGCCTTTGGCGGTGACGTTAAACTTGCCTTTGTGGGGATTGATCAGCGCAACGGTGGTGGGCAGTGCGATATACCACGCCAGCACCGTTTCGTAGACTTCACTCCAGAACGAGTGCCGCCAGCGCCCCTGAATACGCGAGTTGGTCAGGCTAGTGTGCAGCATGTGGGGCAGCACATAGACCGCGATCGCCAGCGCGGGCGCGTAGATGATGTAGGCGTGGCAGAGCAGAAACGCCAGCGGAGCCAGCAGGAAGATCAGCCGCGGAATGCCGGAGAGAAAGTGCAGCATGGCGTTGGCATAACAGAGTCGCTGCACCCACTTAAGCCCTTTACCGAACAGGGGGTTATCCAGACGGAAGATCTGCACCATGCCGCGTGCCCAGCGGATTCGCTGTCCGATATGCGCCGACAGGCTCTCGGTCGCCAGTCCGGCGGCCTGAGGAATACGGATATAGGCCGAGGTGTAACCCAGCCGGTGCAGGCGCAGCGAGGTATGCGCATCTTCCGTTACGGTTTCGACCGCGATACCGCCAATCTCCTCCAGCGCGGTGCGGCGCAGAATGGCGCAGGAGCCGCAGAAGAAGGTCGCATCCCAGGTATCGTTGCCATCCTGAACCAGGCCGTAAAAGAGTGATCCCTCATTCGGCGTGCGGCGAAAACGGCCCAGATTGCGCTCAAACGGATCGGGCGAAAAGAAGTGGTGCGGCGTCTGCAGCATGGCCAGCCGGGGATCTTTGATAAACCAGCCCATGGTCATCTGCAAAAAGGCGCGCGTCGGCACATGGTCGCAGTCAAATATCGACACGAAGTCGCTGCGGCAGTGCTTTTTCAGCGCATGGTTGATGTTGCCCGCTTTGGCGTGTTCATTCGAGGGACGCACCACATAGTTAACGCCAATGCTGGCGGCGAACGCGCGAAACTCGGGCCGGTTGCCATCAACCAGCAGATAGATGTTAAGCCGATCTTTCGGCCAGTCGATACCCAGCGCGGCGTAAAGCGTCGGCCTGACCACGCTCAGCGGTTCGTTATAGGTCGGAACCAGCAGATCCACCGACGGCCACAGCGCACGATCGGCAGGCATCGAAACCGGCTGACGGTTGAGCGGCCATAGCGTCTGGAAATAGCCCAGCACCAGCACCACCCAGGCATAGGTTTCGGCGGCGATCAGCAGCAGACCCAGCACCAGACTGAGCGGGTCATCCCAGTTGAGTGTCGAGGTGTAACGCCACCAGAGATAGCGGCAGGATACGGTCAGCGACAGGACGATCAGCATCATGGTCGGTAAGCGGCCCGGCACGCGCCGCACCACCATCGCCAGACTCCAGAGCAGCAGCACAAAGATAAACTGCGTCAGCAGGTCAAAGGGCTGGCTGATACAGAGCAGCGCCAGTACCGACGCGATCACGCCCATTCCGGCCAGGAGAGCGTAACGCAGCAGGGGCGGCAGTCTCTTCAGCCGTTTTTCCGCCCGCGCGCCCAGCCACTGCGCCTCTGCCTGCCTGCCACGCCTGTCGAGCCAGCGATAGACCCGCTGCCGCCAGCCAGCCAGGGTGGCGAAGCCGTTCACGCGGCGGCGGCCATCACCCGGCAGGATAAACACCAGCCAGAGCGTCTGAATCAGATAGCGCACAGGATCAAGCGGCTGCGGGCGTTCGGGCGAAATATGCGGATAGAGGCGGCGGCGCTGCTGAATAATCTGCTGCCAGCCCGGTGCCTCCAGCCGCAACAGCGTCACCGCCAGCCCGTACCAGAAGAGATGCAGCGCGCTGGCGAAGCGGGATGCTCCGTTGTTCCGGGCGGTGCTGTAGCGACGCTGCAACGCCAGCCAGGCGGGTCGGGTCAGCAGCCAGCGCAGCGGGTTCATACGCGATCGCCTTTCAGATGAAGCAGCAGCCAGTTCGCCAGGGTGGTGAGCTCTTCGCTGACCAGCGCGTGGGGCCGGTATTCTCCGACCGGCTGCTTCATCATCAGCGCTTCTGACAGTGCTTCATCCCGGTGGATCAGCAGCGGGATCAGCGGATTCAGCGACGCCATCCAGAGCTGATGCAAATCCTGCTGCAGGCGGCTGTTGGCGTTGAACTGGTTGATCAGAAAACGGGTCGCCGCAGGAAAGCGTTGCTGACTCAGGCGCAAATGGCAGTTTGCATCGGGCGTAATGACGCCGAGCAGGCCATCCAGCTGCGCATAGAGCGCCGCATGCCACGGCGCGCTTTCGGCGGGCAGATCAAAAATTATCCAGCCGTAGCGCGTCCGCAGCGCCGGTAGCGCCGCCAGCAGCGGGGCAGCAATCGTGCTGTCCTGAACCGCAGCGGAAGCGGAGAGCTGACCATAGGGGAGCAGATCCGGCCCCTGCGGATAGCGCCGGGCGCTCTGCAGCCAGTCGCCGCCGTGACACAGCGCCTGCATCCAGCCCTGCTCCGCCTGCACCGGCAGATTAAAATGCATGCCGAGCTGGCTGACCGGCGAGCCGTCAATCAGCAGAACCTGTTCACCCAGTGCCGACAGCGCCCAGCCGAGGCCCGCGCAGAGAGAGGAGGTGCCGACACCGCCCCGGATGCCCTGAAGTGCCATCAGCGCCATCAGCGATGCGGCTCCGGCTGTGCGGCAACGGTTTCGGTTAACAATGGCCAGCGCGATACGATCTCTGCCAGCCGTTCTTCGCGGGCAATATCGATATAACGGAACGCGTGCAGAGAAAAGGCGTCACGCAGTGCGCTGATATCATCCTGAGGTCCACCCTCAACGGCGACCGGCGTATAAACATTCGGGTTTGTCATTATTTTTCGCCACGAATAAACAGTGTCGGATTGAGGACAGTGGCCTCTTCGCCTTTTTTCTGAAAAGGGGTTTCCAGAATAAGGACGCTATCAGAAAAGCGTAATTGGCCTGTCGCAGTAATTTTTAATTCGTCAGGTTACAACCTGTGCTGACTATAATAAACTAGCCTGGGCTGGAACAATATCGAATTCATTATGAAAAATTCTTTTTCACTGGGGCTGCGACAGGTTCAGCCTGAAGTCATAACGTTGCAAAATCCCGGTTTTTATTGGGTCACCTGCGCACGCCAGCAGGATATGCGTGCCTTTATTCGACAGGTTATTTCCCAGCAGCATGCCGCCACGCTCATCAGCGCCGGGCTGCCGCCCCGCGAGCTGCTGACGCCCGACCTGACGGGCGGCCCCGGCCGTATTCCGCTCTTTTCTCTGCCGGCAAATAAAAAAAGTCTGCTGCAGCTGGAAAGGGATTTATCCCGCACGCTCAGTCATAAAAGTGGGCTGGTGATCTTCAGCAGCAGTACGGCGCAATGGGATAAATTAAACGAAGCGGAGTTGCGTGACTGGATAACACGCATGCGCAGAATGTTGCGCAAACGAAATATTACACTTCTCATCGTCACCACCGGTATTACTCTTTTTAATCAGACCAGCTCGCTTCAGCGTTATTATCGTCAGATAGACGGACTGGCTTATTTAACCGTTGAGCAGGATAGCTGGCTGTATCAAATAAGCTGGTGGTATACCGGCGAAAGACTGTTTGCCGATCGCACGCTTCGTCTGGGCTATGAAGATGCGCATTTCTTTGCGTTAAAAGAAACGCAGGAACCGCTGAGCCTGAATGATGAGCAACACTATCTGGCCGATAAAAGCGTGCTTGAAGGCGCGCCGCCGCTTTCCCGCCAGTGGCAGCTGTTTGACGATAATCAGCAGGTCTGGTTGCAGGCGCAGCAGGCCCATGCGGCCACCGTGATCTTCAGCCTGAATCACAGTGAACAGATCGGTGAACTGGCAAAAATGGTGCACAGCCTGCGCCGCGCGCGCGGCAACGGGCTGAAAATTGTGGTGCGTGAGATGGGCGTCAGCCTGCGTTACAGCGATGAGCGCCTGCTGCAGGCCTGCGGCGTGAACACCATTGTGCCCACCACGGCAGCGATGTCGCGCTTTCTCACCATGCTTGAAGGGATTCAGGGGCAGCGGTTCAGTCGTCGCGTGCCCGCCAGCCTGGATGCGCTGATCGCCTCCCTGCAGCCGCTGCATGAAAAGGGCTATCTGCGCCTGGATGCGTTCTGTGAGGCGGTCAGCCAGTTAATCAGCAACACCCTGCTGCCGGAAAATGACAAAGGCCTGCTGGTCGCCCTGCGCCCGGTGCCGCAGCTCACCCCTCAGCAGGTTCTGACGCTCTGCAAACCGCGCCGCTTTGGCGATCTGGTCACGGTGCTGGAGGATCGGGTGATTCTGTTCCTCTCCTCCTGCCGCTACAACGACCTGGATAAAGCGCTGAAATTTATCTTTTCACTGCCGCACGATGAGCTGTTTGCCAACCGGATTATCTGGTTTGAGGACAACCAGATCCTCGCCGAGATCGGCAACATTAAAAAAATGACGCCGATGGCGCTGCAGGTGCTGACGCCGGTTTCCGATTTGGTGCGCCCCGCGGCGACCCCGCCAGTGGCCGCGCCGGAGCGCCCGGTTCCGCAGCCCATTACATTACTGCCGGAGAGAGAGTCCTGATGAACCTGATGGATTGGGTGCAGATTGCGCTGCTGCTGCTGTTCATTTTGCTGATCGCCAGACCCGTGTGGCAGCAGTGGCTGCCGCGCCGCTGGAACGGTCTGCTGAATCGCCTGTTACCTGCACGTGCGCTGAAGTCTGAGGGGCACTGGCAGCGTCAATCTTCAAAAACGGATGCCAACATTAATGAAAAATGATCAACCCGCTGCGGCCCACGCTTCCCGTTTGTGGTCCTGCTGGCGCGGCCTGGGCGGCTGGAATTTCTATTTCTTAGTGAAGTTTGCCCTGCTGTGGTACGGCTATCTTAATTTTCACGCCCTGAGCAATCTGGTGTTTCTCGCCTGGCTCCTCTTCCCGCTGCCGTCGCTGCGCCTGCATCGCCTCCGTCACTGGATCTCCCTCCCCATCGGGATCGGGCTGTTCTGGCATGACACCTGGCTGCCCGGGCTCAGCAGCCTGCTCAGCCAGGGCGACCAGCTGGCGGGCTTCTCCGCCGCTTACCTGCTCGATCTGGCTGACCGTTTTATTAACTGGCAGATGTTAGGTGCGCTGTTTGTGCTGCTGGTGATCTACCTGTTTGTTTCGCCCTGGATCCGCATCACCGTGCTGGTGTCGCTGATGATGATCTGGCTCAACGTGCTGACTATCGCCGGCCCGGCGATGTCGCTGCTGCCCACGCGCGCCGCCACGCCGCAGGTGGTTCTGAATCAGACGCCCGCCGCCGCCAGCCAGCCCGCGGCGGCACCGGAGGGGCTCGATCAGTCGGCTGCCCCCACCAGCGCCAGCCTGACCGCCTGGCTCAGCCGCTTTTATGAGAGTGAACGCAAGCGCGTCACCCACTTCCCTGACAGCCTGCCAGCCGATTCGCAGCCGTTCGACATTCTGGTGATCAATATCTGTTCGCTCGCCTGGTCTGATATGGACGCGTCCCAGCTGCGTAATCACCCGCTGTGGCAGCACTTCGACATCATGCTGACCAACTTCAACTCGGCCACCAGCTACAGCGGCCCGGCGGGGATTCGCCTGCTGCGTGCCAGCTGCGGTCAGACCTCGCACAGTGACCTTTATAAGCCCACCGATTCACGCTGCTATCTGTTCGATAATCTGGCGAAACTGGGCTTTAAAGAGCAGCTGATGATGGATCATACCGGTGTATTCGGTAACTATCTCAAGGAGTTACGCGAGTCAGGCGATATTCAGGCTCCGCTGATGTCCCAGGCGGGTATTGCGCCGGAACTGACCTCGTTCGACGGCTCGCCGGTGCTTAACGATGCCCAGGTGATGCAGCGCTGGCTGGATGACCGCAGCAAGAGCAGCGATGCGCGCAGCGCCACCTTCTACAATCTGATCCCGCTGCACGACGGCACGCGCGACCTGGGCAGCACGAAAACGGCCCCGTGGAAGCCGCGCGCTCAGCTGCTGTTTGACCAGATCGACGCCTTCCTGACGCAACTGGAGAAATCGGGCCGCCGGGTGATGGTTCTGGTGGTGCCGGAGCATGGTGCCGCGCTGCAGGGCGATAAAATGCAGATGTCCGGCCTGCGCGATATCCCCAGCCCCGACATCACGCACGTGCCGGTGGGAATTAAGTTTGTCGGCATGAAGGCACCGCATCAGGGACAGCCCCTGAATATCGATGCACCAACCAGCCTGCTGGCTGTCTCAGAGCTTGTCTCGCGCGTGGTCGATGGTCAGGTGTTTAATGCGCCGAATGTGAACATGTCGGTGCTGACGGACAAGCTGCCTCAGACGCCTGTCGTGTCGGAGAATGATGGTGCGGTGGTGATGATGTATCAGGGCAAACCCTGGATCCGGCTTAACGGCGGCGACTGGGTAGCCTACCCGCAGTAGCGCAGCGATGAAGGGGGTTCAGGCGCGTCGGCGCGCCTGAACCGGAATGAACCCGCTGCTATCCGCAACAGGGCGCTGAGCAATCAGCGCTTCTCCTGAAAGGCCTGCCAGGTCAGTAACTGCAGGCTGGCCGAAAAGTAGTTCTGATCCGCCGCCAGCGTATCGCTCAGATAGCCCGTCTCATTCAGCGTCAGGTCACGAACTGCCAGCAGACCGCCCTCAAGATGGTAAGGGGCCGGGGTATTCGCCAGCACGTCAAACCAGGCTGGCGTCAGCATCCGGCTGTAACCCTGCCAGACGCGCTGAAACGGCACCAGCGCCAGACTGTGCGGGTCATACCACCAGATGTTCAGCGGCACGCGAATGGCGTCGTAGCTGAAGCGGCTGGAATAGCCGACTGCCGGGGCAACCGATCCGTCAGCATTCAGCGCCACCCAGTCCAGCGGCAGCCCGGTTTTCCCAAAGCTCAGCTTACCCAGCAGATCGAAGCCGTCATTGATCAGCTTATCCCAGACCTGGAGATGGCTGCGCTCGCCAAACTCATGCCAGGCCTGAAACAGGAAGTAGGAGGGGTTCAGCACTACAAAGCTGCCTTTGTTAAAGCCCTGCGCCCCCGGCAACAGCACGGTGTGCCCGCCAAAATTCGCCACATCCAGCCGGATGATGGCACGCTGGATGCGGTCGGAGGCCTGCTGATAGCTCTCTGCCTGCCACTTCTGCGCGGCACGCTGCAGCGCCCAGGCGAGCAACACATCACCATCCGAGGCGTTGTTTTTGTCGGCAACCGGGTTGTCACTGCCCGGCACATAGCGCCAGTAGAACAGCTCGGTCTGCGGATTACGCAACTGGGTGCGCGTCCACTGCCACAGCCGATCAAAGGTGGCGCGGTCATCGTTAGCGACCGCCAGCAGCATGCCATACCCCTGACCTTCGGTGTGACTGACATTGTTATTGGCGGTGTCGATGATCCGCCCTTCAGGGGTAACAAAACGGCTTTTAAAAGTGTCCCAGCCGCTGGCACTGGCCTGCGCGCTGCAGGCCAGCAGTAACACTGAGCAGATCCAGCCCAGCCAGAATGGCTTACGTTTCATAATTGATCCTATTGATATCGATAGTACAGCGTACTGCCTTCACTGCGTTCAGCCGTCACCGGCACCCGGTTGCTGCCGCCCTGCCCCTGCAGCCAGCCCGAAAAAAGACCGGCCAGCACCGCACCAAACGCCGACTGCCACTCAGCCGGTGAAAGGATGTTGTCGCCTGCCGGTATAGCGTGACAGGTAATCCGCAGCGCCGCCTCTTCCGGCTGAAGCTGCACAAACCCCCAGTTAAAGCGCGCCAGCTGCAGATTACACTCGCGCTCCAGATCCTGCACGGTGCGTGCCGCTGGCAACGGATAGCGGGTCGCCAGCGACTCCCCCATGCGGTAGAGGAAGGCTTCCGCCTCCTGCTGACCGGCGTTGGCGATCATCCCCTCAATCAGCACGCTGACCAGGTCAAACCAGCCCGGCTGCCAGGGATGCGAACCGCCCGAATGCTCACTCATTACTTCTCTCCGAACAGATAGCGGACATAGAGCTGCGCACTGCTTTCGTTGTAGTCACCAAAGGTGTCATAGCCCAGCTGGCCGCCAATCGTCACATCTTTATTGAGTTTATAGTCAGCCCCCGCGTGCAGGTTGTAGCCGACGCCATTTTTACTGCCACCCGAATAGTACGCCTCTTTCACGCTGCCACCGGCGGCAAGCGCCTCCAGCTGCGACTGCAGCCGGGCATCGGCCGGGAAGTACGCACTCTTGTCCTGGCTGTAGCTCTGATAACCGGCGGAACCGCCGATGTTCACTTTCAGATCGTTAAACCGGTGAGAGAACTCCACCGGGAAAGAGACCGCCGCGTAGTTCTGCGGGCTGAAGTAGCCGCCCTGCCCGTAGCTGAAATAGCTGAGGTTTTTCGAAAAGTCCATCCACGACAGGCTCATCCCCACTTTCAGCTCGCGGTCGTCGCTGTGGAACGGACGAACATAAGCGCCTGCCATCGCCTGCAGACTGTTGTTGCTGGCAACATTTTCGCCCAGATAGCTGTAAGCGCCTGCCCCGGCATAGAAGCCCGCATCACCATTGTCATAGCTTAACAGGGCGTTAGCTCCGTTCTTCGTGACCCGGCCCCAGCGTTTACCGCTGGCCTTATCCTCTGCGCCCACGTATGAGAGCAGGCTGTCGGTAATGGCGCGGCGCTCGCCGGTCAGGATCAGCGTCAGGAAGTCGGTCAGCTTCGGTGACCACTGGACGCCGCCCACCAGGGTACTGAGATCCTGCCCCAGCGGCGTACTGCCGAGATCGACCTTGTAACGGTCGCCCTTCAGCGCCAGATTCAGCTCCACGCCCGACGCCGTTTGCGAATCGGTGGTGGCGTTCGGCAGATCATTGACCGTGGCACCGCCTGCGGCGACCACATTGCCCTGGCTCAGCGCATTGGTGCCGAAACGACGCCACGCATCGGCCGCGCCGCTGCCCGCCGTGAGCGAGACCGGCGTGGCGGTAAAGTCAAAGCGCGCCTTTTCAAACGGCACGGTAGAGAACGTCAGCGGCGCTTTGGCTTCGGTGAGTTTGCTCAGGCCTGACTCGCCATCACGCCCGCGCACCTGCACCATACCCTGACTCCAGGTGCCGGTTTTCTCCTGCAGCGAATCCATCATGGTGTCGATCTCGTGCAGCGTCTGCGCCTGTCGGGACGCGGTTTCGCTGCCCGCAGCCGGTTCGCCCTGTGCCGTCACCCCGGCAGGCGCTGCCTGCCACGGCAGCACGGTGCCGTAGCTGGACGCGGTGCGTCCTACCGGCGAAGTGTGGCGATTGATAAAGGGGTTATCCGCCAGCGCCAGCCCGCCTATCGTCGGCACGCTGCCGGGTTGCGCACCCTGCAGGCCGATCAGCTGACCACGCGCGGAACGCAGATAGCCCATCGCCTGCGTATGGTCGCCGTTGGCTTCCGCGACGCGCGCCAGCAGCAGCAGGCGATCGGCCGACGGCGCGGTGCGGTTAAGGCCACGACTCAGCGCACTGGCGCGCTGCACATCGTTCTGCGCCAGCGCCACGTTGATGGCCCCGACGCGGGCATCCTGAGTCGGGGTATCCTGGGTCATCAGGTAGTCATACACCACACCGGCATCCCGGTTCATCTTACCGTCCTGGTAAAGACGGGCCATCGCGAACATCAGATCGCGGTTCTGTGGATCCTGCTGCAGGGCACCAATCAGCTTGTCATAGGCCACCGCATACTGCCGCTGCTGCCGCAGGCGATCCACTTCATTAATCAGATAGCCGTTGCGAATGCCGGCCAGCTGGGTCGGGGTACTGCGCGCCTGCAGCTCAGGGTTGCTGAGGAAGCGCTGTGCCTCACTGCCGAGGCCCGCCTGATTCAGCACCGCCATCTGCGCCGCATAGTCGCCCGCATTCCCCTGCACGCCGCGCTGCAGGTTAGCCCGCACCAGCGAGACGGCGCTGGTGAGATCGCCCGCCTGCGCCAGCTTCTGCGCCAGGTTACCGGCATCAACCGGATTCGCGGGTGGATTGACCGTGAGCGCTTTCAGGGTATTGGCAGCGGCGGCCGTGGCTCCCTGCGCCAGATAGCGATCGGCGGTGCTCATCTGCAGGTTGAAATTGACCCGCTGCGCCAGTTCACGCATCGCTGCGGTCTGTGCGCTGGCGGGAATGCGTGACAGTAAGGTGCTGGCCTGCTGCCAGCCGCCGCTTTCGCTGGCGTTGAGTGCGCCAGCATACAGCTCGCTGCTGCTGGCACCGCTGCGCATGACCGGCTGCATCACGTTAGCGGCCAGCAGCGTATCCCCCTGCTGGCGGTAGAGCCGGGCCAGATCGAGCCGCAGCCACCCCTCCGTGGGATAGCGCTGAATAGCCTGTTGCAGCGTCGCCATCGCCGCGGCGCTGTTACCGGCGGCCAGCTGACGCTTCGCCTGCTGGCGCAGCGCATCGGCTTCATTCGCCCGCGGTGCGACGCTCTGGCGTACGCTCTCCGGCAGGGAGCTTAGCAGGCTGCCAGCTTCAGCCGTACGATTCTGCTGGCGCAGCACGTAAAACAGCCCCTCTTTGGCGCTGCGGTTATCCGCATCGCTTTGCAGGATTTCGCGGTAGATCTGCTCTGCCTGGACGGGCTGATTCGTGCGGCGCAGCACGTCGGCGCGGAACAGCCTGGCGGCCAGCCCTTTTTCGCCCTGCGCCTGCATCAGTGGTTCGCTTAATGTCAGCGCCTGTGCGCTGTCGCCGTTTTTCAGCGCCTGCTGCGCGCTGGCCAGCTGCGCATAGAAGCGGGCATCGTCGGCCTGCTGCTGACGCGACGCACTCTGATCGCCGCCAAGCTGCGCCGCCCGCTGCAGATAATCGGCCGCTTCCTGATAACGTCCGTCACGCTGGGCCACGTAGCCCATGCCCGCCAGCGCATCCGCATCCTGAGGATTCGCACCCAGCACTTTTTCAAAGCTGGCCTGCGCCCCGCCGACATCCCCGCTGTTCAGCGCGCTGAAGCCCGCCCCATTTTCTGCGCCACCCACGTTCTTACGGTAGTAGTCCATGACCGCAGTGTCCTGCGGATGACGCTGCTGCCAGGTCTGATAACGCGCCGCATCGGCGGGCTGCGGGCCGAGCCACAGCAGCGCCTGACGCAGTGAACGGTCAGCATCCTGATTGCCGCTCGCCAGCGCGCTCAGCACTTCAATGCCTTCACGGCGGGTCGACTCCTGATAAGTCAGCGCTTTCCCCAGCGCCAGCTGCGCACCCGTGTCCTGCGGATGCTGCGCCGCAAACTGCCGCAGCGCCTCAACCGCCTGCGGCAGCAGCGTACGGTCGCCGGCCATAGTGAGATAATATTCCGCCGCCACGCTGGCGGGCGGCTCATTGCCGCTGAAGGTGTTGCGCCAGGTCTGTAACGCCGCCGGTATATTGCCGCTGCGCGCCTGCTGACGCGCCAGCGAAAGCTGCGCCTGCGGAATGGTCTGCATCTGGCGCGCATTATCCAGCTCGCTCAGATGGGGATCGCCAGGGGCAACCTGACTCAGGCGGGCGCGATACTGCGCCGCCGCCGCCGTGTCGCCGCCCTGCTGGGAATAGAGCGCCAGCAGGTAGAGCGCCTGGGTGTTGCCGGGTTCCACCATCAGCACCTTCTGCAGCGAAGCCTTCGCCAGATCGTCATGCGCCTTCTGGTGCCAGTAAGAAGCCTGGTCGAACAGCGCCTGCAACGCCGGGTTACTGCTTTCCGCCGCCAGCAGCGGCGAAGAGAAGATCAGCGTGCTGCCCAGCAGCAGCGCATGGCGGATTCCGGCACTTATCAGAGTCGTTTTCATTCTTTTTATCCTTACTTCCTGCCGGAATCACGGTCCTGCTTTGGATGCAGACGCCGCCAGGCATGGCGCTTCAGCATCGCCCAGGCCGCACTGCCCACCAGCGCAGAGACCAGCAGCGCCGCCAGTGCCAGCAGCACCGAGTGCTGGTTGGCGTACCACACCACCATCATGTACCAGGGCATCTCGCCGCTGGGGAACTGTGCGCCGACGCGGAAACTGCGAATGCCGTTTTCATCGGTAATGATCGCGGTATCGCCGCGCACGGCGGCGTTGATCTGCGCCGAACTTAAATCGTTGTGCAGTCGCAGCAGCTGGTCGTCGCTGGTTGCGACCGTCATCACCACCAGTCGATCGGGGTTCCACGGCGAGCGATAACTGAGGAAGCCGCGCCACGCCTCGTTGGAGGAGAAGTAGCGATCGGCATCCAGCTGCTGCCGACTCCAGTCGCCGGTCAGCCAGCCGCGTAATTGTTCCAGCGTATCCGGCTCTTTCACGCCAAAGGTGTTGCCGCTGGCGTCGTACGGTGACGCCGCCAGCATCGCCTGATTAAAGGCGCTGTTGCCGGTGGTGCTGACCGCCAGCAGATCGCTCTGCTGTAAACGTGCCAGATGGGTGCCACCAGCGGGCAGACCAAACATGACCTGATTCTGCGTCAGCGCCACGCCGGTGGCATTCCCGGCGCGCGCCGCCAGATCCAGCAGGGTCGACAGCTCGGCGTTGCTGGGGGTTTCCGGCAGCAGCAGCGTGGTCTGACCGAAGTCGGCAAGACGCGAGAACGGGAAGGATGCCCCGACAAAGTAAGAGAGGTTCGGCAGCATACTGAAGTGGCGGGTATGGCTCAGATCGATCCACGAGTCCTCTTCAATCCGGCTCTTGATGTTGTTATTCAGCAGCACGCCGCAGGGCGCGTCGGCGCGCGGTTTAATATTGAAATAGAGCGCCAGCTGGTTATCGCCGTAGATCAGATAGGGTTCGAGATTAAGCCGATACTGCTCCTGCCGCGCGTCCCCGCCCAGACGGTGCCAGGCATTCTCCAGCAGACCGACTTTGTTCACCGTCAGGTTGCGCAGGAAGGTGCCGTTAAGCATGACGTTAAGGAACGAATTCTCCTCATCAATCCAGGTTTCCGACGGGAAGCGGTAGTGCAGATTGACCGGCACCGTGTCGCCATCCCACAGGAAAAGGTCAGGCGCGGCGCGGAAGTTCACGCGCAGGGCGTCGTGCCAGATGCCGCTGCTGGTCAGGCTCTGATCTTTGCGCAGCAGTTCGCTCAGCCGCACCGGGCGGTCCGTGTTGATCCAGCGCGGGGCATCGTAAGGCTTACGGCTGTCAGGGAGCGGCGAAGAGACCGGCAGCTGGCTCTCATCGGTCGCCAGGGGCTGCGTCAGCCGGTTTGCCGCCTGACGCAGCTGATCCGCGTTGTTGCCACTGACCAGCAGCAGTTTGTAGACCGGATTGATGGGGTTATCCACCAGCTGCAGCATCGGGCCGTTGCTGGCCGGGAAGGTCAGCGTGCCGATGCGCTCTCCGGGATGACCAAACAGGATGCCATTGTTCTCCGGCAGCTCACCGCGCACCACCGGGAAACGAATCCCGCGATAATCACTCTGGATGCCGAGCCAGGATGCCACCAGCGCCGCCGCACTCACCGCATCGGGAGAGAGGTTGCTGGCGAAGCCGATGGTCACGGTGGCGGCGGTCATCCGCTGAGGATCGAGGAACGGTCGCGGGAAATTGCGCAGGCGGGTGCCGATATTCAGCTGCTGCCCCTCAAGGTGCAGGGAGGTCTGCGGCAGGATGGTGACCTGATACTGCTGTGCGCTCTCTTTCTCACACAGCAACTTGTCCGCATCGTTGATTTTAAAACTCAGGTTGTTTTCAGAGACCACCATCGCCGCCGGGATCTCCAGCTCATAGTCGCTGACATCGCTGTCGGTCGCGCCCAGCGGCAGTGTGCCGAGCGGCTGACCGTTCAGCATCAGCTGCAGCGACGTATTCCGCGCTGCCAGTGCGGCTGAGACGCGCAGCGACAGATTGAGCCGCGCATTGGTAATCACCTCATCGCTGGGCAGGGTAAAGGTAATGCCTGACTGTAACTGGCCGCCGGTCAGCGTGATGCCGCGCGTCTGGCCCATCTGCGCCACGGAGAGGGTGCTACTGATCGGCTGATTGATCGCCGCCATGACCGGTAACGGCGCGTCTGCCACCGGTGCTGTCGCCTGGCCTGGCGCATAGGGCAGCGCGCTGGCGGCCGCTTCCAGCGCCGGGTCCGCACTGCTCAGCCCCTGCGGCAACGGCACCGCTGACAGCGCACTGCTGTCCTGCGTAACGGCTCCGCTGTGCGTCGTCGGGGCCGCAGCGTCGCCCGTCGCGGCAGGATTCTGCTGAGCGGCTGTCGCCTCAGCGGCAGGAACCGCTGCGGCTGGCGCTGATCCTGCCGTGTCACCGGGTGAGGCGGATGGTGACGCTGCGGAGGGAACCGCTCCGCTGGCCGGGGCCGCACTGTTCACCGGTGCGGCAGAGGGCGCATCGATGGCGGATGGCTGGGCCGCGCCGGTCGCTGGTGCCACAGAGGGCGCGGCTGGCGACGTTTCGCTGACCGGAGCCTGCGCGGAATCGGTTCCCGGCGTGGCAGACGCTGCGCTGTTCCCGGCTGCCGCAGCTGGCGCGGCTGACGGCGTCTCGCTGGCCGGTGCCTGTGCGGAATCGGTTCCCGGCGTGGCAGAGGCTGCGCTGTCCCCGGCTGCCGCAGCTGGCGGCGTTTCGCTGGCCGGAACCTGCGCGGAATCGGTTCCCGGCGCGGCTGATGGCGTGATCGGAGCCGCCCCGGGCGGCGTCGGGGCTGAACTATTTACCGGCGCCACGCCGCTGTTGTCCACCGCCGCTGGCGTTTCCGCGCCGGCAGGCGTCAGCCACAAGGCCGCCGTCAGTGAACTGGCCAGCAATGTCTGCGTCAGGATCTTCATGCCGCGCCATCCTCTTTCGCCGCCGCGGCAACCGGGTCGACATTTTTACGTTTATCGTGGCGGCCCTTCCAGGTCAGCCAGAACAGCTCAAACACGGTACGGATAATGGTGCCCAGCGAGATCAATGGGTTGTCCTGTTTATACTCCGGCTGAATCCACGCATCGGCACGCGCCAGCACCACGCGCACCAGTTCGCGACGGCGCGCCAGTGGCATCGCTTCAAAGCGCAGACGAATGCTCTCCGCATCGCCGGAAATCTTCGTGACCGGAAGCGTAATCGCCCCTGACTTCAGCAGCAGATCGATCTCTTCGATTTCATCAGACTCGTGACGCCCGTCGGGCGCGTCGAGTTGCGCGCCCCCCATGGAGAGGTTACTGGTCAGTGTGCGCGATGAAATGCCGCTGGCGTAGTGAATAATCGTCGGGATCTGTACCTCAATACGGATGGTTTTACGCACCTGTTTGGTTTCGCGCGCCACGGCAATTGCGGCCATCAGAATGATCAGGCTGAAAATCGCCCAGCCGACGTTCAGGGCAATCACGTAGGGATCGACGCCAAAGTAGTCATGCATCACCGCCCGCACCACGCCAGCCACAATGCCGATGCTCAGCAGCAGCGCCACGATCACGTGCGGACGCACAATATGGAAGTCGAAGAAGCCCTGATCCAGCACGCCGCCTTTATCGGTCACGTTAAATTTGCCATGTTTAGGCGACAGCAGGGTCAGGATGGTCGGGATCACCAGGTGGAAGCACATCACCGTCTCATAAATCTCGCCACAGAAGGTGTAGCGGAAACGGCCATTCATGCGGGAGTTGACGTAGAGTGACATCACCAGATGCGGCAGCACGTAGGCGAAAATCAGTGACGCCGAGGAGTGAATAATGTTGAGGTTAAACAGCAGGTAAGCCAGCGGCGCGGTCAGGAAGGCGACGCGCGGCAGACCAAACTGAAAATGCAGCATGGCGTTGAGATAGCAGAGACGCTGCTGCCACTTCAGACCCCGGCCAAACAGCGGGTTATCGACGCGGAAAATCTGCGTCATGCCGCGCGCCCAGCGGGTACGCTGAATGATGTGCAGCCCCAGACGTTCTGTGGCCAGACCGGCCGCCAGCGGAATCGACAGAAAGGCCGAACCCCAGCCCAGCCGCTGCATTTTCAGGGCGGTATGCGCATCTTCCGTCACGGTTTCAACGGCAAAGCCGCCAATCTCTTCCAGCGCGGAACGGCGGATCACCGCACAGGAGCCGCAGAAGAAGGTGGCGTTCCAGTTGTCGTTGCCCTGCTGCACCGGGCCATAAAACAGTGACCCTTCGTTTGGCATGCTGCGCGCGGCGCGCAGGTTACGCTCGAAGGGATCGGGTGAGTAGAAGTAGTGCGGTGTCTGAAGCAGCGCCAGTTTTGGGTCGTTCAGAAAGGGGCCAACCGTCGCCTGCAGGAAGGTGCGGGTCGCGACGTGATCGCATTCGAAAATGCAGATCAGCTCACCTTTGGTGATTTTCATGGCATGGTTAAGGTTACCGGCCTTGGCGTGTCTGTTGTCGTCGCGGGTGATATAGCCCACCCCCACATCGGCCGCGAAGCGGGCAAATTCGCTGCGCTTGCCATCATCCAGCAGGTAGACCCTGAGTTTGTCGCGCGGGTAGTCAATACACTGCGCCGCCAGCACGGTGTCGCGCACCACTTCCAGGCTTTCATTGTAGGAGGGGATATAAATATCCACCGTCGGCCACAACCGGGTATCGTCCGGCATCGGAACGATGGTGCGTTTTAAAGGCCAGGTGGTTTGCAGGAAGCCGAGAATTAAAATCAGCCAGACGTAAAGCTCCGCCAGATATAAGCCAATCCCTAAGATAGCCTCGACTTCGGAATTAAAATGCAGCGTCTCTGTCGTCCGCCACCAGATATAACGGCTGGACATTAATGCCGAGAGGATCACCATCACCACGGTAATTTTGCGGCTCTTGCTGAAACCCAATAAAAACATCATGCCGATGCTGATCAGACCAAAAATATACTGTTTCTGGCTGTCCATCGGCGTAGTGATGATCACCGCCGCAACAGGTGCAAGCACCAGCAGCAGCAGGTAAAACCCGATTTTACTCATGATTCACCCTGAGAAGCGCTGTGTAAATCAGCTGTCTGGCGAAACCAGCCGGTTAAAAATGGTGAGTACGGATAGGTGCCTGAACTTCGCCATTGCCCACGGTGATATTGAGAATGCTGCTGACGCGTTTCGCGATCAGTTCAATATCAAATGCCGCGGCGGAAGCGGGGCTGAAATCGTAAACAGACTGCTGAGACGCGTTGGCTTCGCCAACACTTTCATCACGGTGAACCACGCCCAGTAAATTATCCCCCAGCCGCTGCTGCATAAAGGCCGTCACATCGCGATTAATATTGCGGCGGTTATCGCACTGGTTCAGGATAAAATAGTGCCCCTGCTTATTATTAAGCGGTTTACCGATCATCCGGTTCTCTTCTATCTGCGGTAATAACGAGACCGATGCGGTATCTGCTAACATCACCACTAAATGCATATCGGCCAGCGCCGTCATGGCTTTAAGGGCCGGACCGGGGCCGGGCGGAAAATCAGCCACAATCACCAGGCCGGGATAATTGAGCACCGTGTCGAGACCGCGCTGAATAAAGTGGGGATCTTTCATCAGGTTATCTTCGAACCGTTCGCGCTGCGGCTCTGTGACGTCGCCATAAGGCAGAACAAAGATATTGCCGCCGGTGGTGAGAATCGACTGACTCCAGTCCGCCTGCTCTTCTGAACGCGCCACAAATCCGCGGCCGTCGTGGAGCGGCACGCCAAAATGCAGACGTAATGCGTTCTGCACATCAAAATCGATGGCCAGAACTTTGCTACCGGATCGCGCCAGGCTCCAGGCCAGATTCGCCGCCAGCGTGGTTTTCCCCACGCCCCCCTTCGGCGAGCACACACAAACTAACGGCATAGCGCAATCTTCTCCAGTAACGGTTTCAGTAAGGTTTCTTTCGGCAGGCTGACTTCACGTGAGCGGAACAGCGCGCCAAACCGTCCCGGCTCAGCGTGAGGCGCGGACGGTGCCACCGCGGGCTGAAGTTCGGCCACGCTGGCGGGCCGGACCGGCGCGGCGACAGGTTCCGCGACGATGGCTTTTTGTGGCGGCGGGGGTGGTAGAAATAAGGCCGACGGGCCCCGCTCAGCCGCTGGCGTGGCCGCAGGGACGCTGCTGCCTGCCAGGCTGTCGAGAATCGAACTGCGGGCCGCCGCCGGTTGCGCACTGAGCGCGGCGTAACGGGGCTGTGCCTCTGCCGGCGACGCAGAGAGCGTTGCGGGGCGCGGTGGCTCTGGCGGAGGTGCCGTAAACTCATCACCGCGCAGCGGCTGCGGTTGTGGCAGGTCTATTCGCTGACCGCCACCGAACGGCGTGTGATGCTCCTCCTTCGCCAGCTGACGAAGCAGTGCCCATTTACTCTGTTCCGCCGGTTCCTGCGTCTGGCCAGACATATCTTTAAAGGCGATGTCGAGCGTTTTTGTTTTTTCTTGAAAACGCTGCAAATCATCATAATTCTTCATTTGAGGTGGCCTGCCACAAGGGGGGAATTTTCCTGGAATATACCACATCCTGTTATTCGCAGTCAGGAAAACCTGATTATAAAAAAAGCATATTTAATTAACGATTTTAATCATACAGATTCACTAATCTCCCGATGATGCCTTCCATAGCCAACCGGCACTCAACATTAATAAATTAAACTTAAGTTAAACTGGCTATTCCTTTCTGAATAATGTTTCAGCAGAGAGGGCTCAGACATTGCCTGGTACAGCCAGCTGCACTCATATCAGGATGGCACCGCTAAAGGAAGATGCAGCGCTGCTGGCGAATAACAGCGACGGGCTGTGATAAGAGAGGGGGAAAATAAAGCGGGGGGACTGATCGTCAGGCCATGACTCTGCCGGTTCAGGCTGAAGAGGGCTGAGCCCGTGCGATATCAGGAAACGCAGGCCCCCGACGGGGCCTGCCGATCCTTAACTGACCTTTTCTGCCACACCGACCGGCTGATTCTCATCCTGATCCACTGCAAAACAGGCAATCTCCTGTCCGCCGTAGTTTTTCAGCTTCGGTTGCAGCTGCACACAGGTGCCAAAACGACGGTGACAGCGCGCATTAAAGGCGCAGCCCGGCGGCGGATTGAGCGGGCTGGGCAGCTCGCCGGTCAGCTTAATCCGCTCACGCCGATCGTCAGGATTCAGTCGCGGTGTCGCGGAGAGCAGCGCCTGGGTGTAAGGGTGACGCGGATTACTGAAAATCGCCTCTTTGCTGCCCTTCTCAACGCAACGGCCGAGGTACATCACCATCACCTCATCGGCGATGTGCTCCACCACCGACAGATCGTGCGAGATAAAGACGTAGGAGAGTCCCATGTCCTGCTGCAGATCCATCATCAGGTTAAGCACCTGGGCGCGCACCGAGACGTCGAGGGCCGACACCGGCTCATCGGCGATCAGGACGTCCGGATCGAGCATCAGCCCGCGCGCAATCGCAATACGCTGACGCTGTCCGCCAGAGAACATATGCGGATAGCGATCGTAGTGCTCGGTTTTCAGGCCGACTTTCGCCATCATCTCCAGCGTCTTCTCACGGCGTTCCGCTTTAGTCAGCTGGGTATTGATCACCAGCGGCTCTTCCAGAATCTGACTCACCTTTTTACGCGGGTTGAGCGAGCCATAGGGGTTCTGGAACACGATCTGGATTTTCTGACGGCGCAGCTTCTGCGCCTGGGGATCGTGTTTCAGCAGATCCTGACCGTGCCAGTAGAGCTGCCCTTCGGTCGGGGTTTCAATCATCGTCAGCAGACGGCCAAGGGTGGATTTACCACAGCCCGACTCGCCCACGACCGCCAGGGTCTTGCCCCGCTCCAGATTAAAGGAGACGCCATCCAGCGCCTTAACCAGACGCTCCTGACCAAACAGACCCTTCTTCACCGGGTAGTGCTTCTTCAGATCAATCGCCTGCAACAGGAACTGATCTCTGGTTGTTTCATGACTCATACGTTGGTCTCCCGGCATCGTCCAGCGGATAGTGACACTTGGACTGGCGTCCTGGAATGGTGCGCAATTCAGGTTCCACCTGACGACAATGATCGGTCGCATAGGGGCAGCGTGGGTTAAGCAGACAGCCCGTCGGGCGGTCATATTTGCCCGGCACCACGCCAGGCAGCGAGGCCAGACGCGCTTTATCCGCCGCAAACTCCGGCAGCGCGCGCAGCAGCGCCTGCGTGTAAGGATGACGCGGTGCTTTAAAGATATCGCTCGCTTTACCGCTCTCCACCACCTGACCGGCATACATCACGATGATGTGGTGTGCGGCTTCCGCCACTAACGCCAGATCGTGCGTAATCAGGATCAGCGCCATGTTCTCCTGACGCTGTAACTCCAGCAGCAGTTCGATGATCTGAGCCTGAATGGTCACGTCGAGCGCCGTGGTCGGCTCATCCGCAATCAGCAGCTTAGGCCGGCAGGCGATCGCCATCGCGATCATCACACGTTGGCTCATGCCGCCCGACAGCTGGTGAGGATAGACATCAAGCCGCGACGCGGGATCGGGAATTCCCACCTGGGTCAGCAGGTCGATTGCCCGCTGACGCCGGGTGCGTTTATTGCCGCCCTGATGCACCTTGATCGCTTCCATAATCTGGAAACCCACGGTGTAGCAGGGGTTAAGGCTGGTCATCGGGTCCTGAAAGATCATCGCCACTTCTGCGCCAACCAGCTGACGGCGCTCTTTTTCGGAGATGCGCTTCAGATCACGCTGGTTAAACTCCAGCTTTTCCGCCATCACTTTGCCGGGGAAATCGATCAGCCCCATGATCGCCAGTGAACTCACCGACTTGCCGGAGCCGGACTCGCCGACAATGCCGACCACCTGGCCCTGCTCAACCTGATAACTGATGCGATCAACCGCACGAAACGGTGCTTTGTCGTCGCCGAAATGCACCGACAGTTTGTCTACATTTAATAACGCCATCTCGGTGCCTCTTTACTGCTTGAGTTTCGGGTCGAGTGCATCACGCAAACCATCGCCCATCAGGTTAAATGCCAGCACGGTAAGCAGGATGACCAATCCAGGGAAGGTCACCACCCACCAGGCACTTTGCGCATACTGCAGCACGTCGGAGAGCATGGTGCCCCACTCCGGCGTTGGCGGTTGCGCACCCATACCGAGAAAGCCCAACGCCGCCATATCCAGGATGGCGTTGGAGAAGCCTAATGATGCCTGCACGATCAGCGGGGCAAGACAGTTAGGCAGAATATTGACGAACATCTGACGCAGCATACCGGCACCGGCCACGCCGGAGGCGGTGACATAGTCGCGGTTCACCTCCACCAGCACCGCCGCACGGGTGAGACGGATGTAGTGCGGCAGGGCGACAAAGGTCAGCGCGATAGAGGCGTTGACGATCGAGGGGCCAAAGATGGCGACCAGCACCAGCGCCAGCAGCAGACTGGGCAGCGCCAGCATGATATCAACGACACGCATGATGATGACGTCGACCAGGCCGCCAAGATAACCGGCCAGCAGGCCGAATATCACGCCGAAAATCAGCGACAGCACCACCACCAGGCAGCCCACCAGCAGCGACAGGCGCGCGCCGTACATCAGGCGCGACAGCACATCACGGCCCACATCATCGGTGCCCAGAATAAAGTTCCAGCTGCCCCCGTCCTGCCAGACCGGCGGATGCAGCAGCGCATCGCGGAACTGCTCAGCCGGCGCATGCGGAGCCAGCACATCGGCAAAAATGGCGCACAGCAACACGATGATGATGTACACCAGGCCAATTACCGCGCCTTTGTTACGTTTAAAGTAGTGCCAGAATTCCTGAAACGGGGTCATCGGCTTGGGTGCAACGGTAACGCTGCCGGGATCAACAACAGACATGATGCCCCCTTATTTCTTGTGACGTATGCGCGGGTTCACCACGCCATACAGCAGATCAACCAGCAGGTTGACCAGGATAATCAGTACTGCCGTCAGCAGCACACCGCCCTGCACCACCGGATAATCGCGGCGCTGCAACGCTTCAATCAGCCAGCGACCCAGACCCGGCCACGAGAAGATGGTTTCGGTCAGAATCGCCCCGGCCAGCAGCGTGCCGACCTGCAGACCGATGACCGTGACCACCGGCAGCATGGCGTTGCGCAGCGCATGCACCACGATCACCCGCATCCGCGTCAGGCCTTTGGCGCGCGCCGTGCGGATGTAATCTTCACCCAGCACTTCCAGCATCGCCGATCGCGTCATACGCACAATCACCGCCAGCGGAATGGTGCCCAGCACGATGGCCGGTAAAATCATGTGCATGACCGCGTCATGGAAGTCGCCCGGCTCACCCCAGAAGAAGGTGTCGATCAGCATAAAGCCGGTCAGCGGCATGCTGTCATCCAGGAAGACGGTGTCGCCGACCCGCCCGGAAACCGGCGTCAGGTTGAGCTGCACCGAGACCAGCATGATCAGCATGATGCCCCACCAGAAGATCGGCATGGAGTAGCCGGTCAGGGAGATGCCTACGGCGGTGTGATCGAAAATGGAGCCACGCTTCACGGCGGCCAGGACCCCAACCGGGATGCCCACCGCAACGGCAAATATCATGGCGCAGATGCCGAGTTCCAGCGTCGCTTTGAAGCGCGGAACAAACTCATCCCAGACCGGGATGCGGCTCTTGAGTGAAACGCCCAGGTCGCCATGCAGTACGCCGTTGATGTAGTTCAGGTACTGTTTCCACAGCGGCTGATCCAGACCCAGCAGCGTCATTAACTGTGCATGACGTTCAGGAGAAATCCCGCGCTCGCCCGCCATGATCAGCACCGGATCGCCGGGGATCATGTGAACAAATGCGAAAGTGAGTAATGTAATACCGATGAACGTTGGGATGACAAGGCCCAGACGTCGGAGTATGAACTGCAGCATAATCCGGGTTCTCTCTTCTCCGCGCGACCGTCGCCGCGAGGGTTGTTATTGCTTACATCTGACGATCGGGTAGGTCCGACCGCGACGCAGTCAGACTGCGCCTCTACCGTTTCCAGTAAAACAGGGAGAAAAAGCCGGGGCGACGCAGGGCCGCCCCGGAAAAGGCGACAATTATTCCTGAATGTCTACCTGAGCAAAGTAGTGTCCGCCCAGCGGATCGACTTTGTACCCGGTGACTTTCTTGCTGACCGGTTCGTATACCGTAGAGTGCGCGATCATCAGCGCCGGTGCCTGGTCATGCATCACAACCTGTGCCTGTTTGTAGTACTCGATACGCTTCGCCTGGTCGGCGGTGGCGCGCGCAGGCTGGATCTGATCCTCAAAGGATTTATCACACCAGCGCGAGTAGTTAGAGCCATCTTTCGCGGCTGAACAGCTGAACAGGGTCGCCAGGAAGTTGTCCGGATCTCCGTTGTCACCGGTCCAGCCCATCATGACGGTCTGATGTTCACCCGCTTTGGCGCGTTTCAGGTATTCGCCCCACTCGTAGGTAACGATTTTGGCTTTCACGCCAATCTTCGCCCAGTCGCTCTGGATCATTTCCGCCATGCGGCGTGCGTTCGGGTTGTAAGGACGCTGAACCGGCATCGCCCAGAGGTCGATGGAGAAGCCGTCGGCCATGCCCGCTTCTTTCAGCAGCGCTTTGGCTTTCTCAGGATCGTAGGCGTAGTCTTTGACCGCGTCGTTGTAGCCCCACATCGTTGGCGGGATCAGGTTTTTAGCCGGCTGGCCTGCACCCTGATAAACCGCGTCGATAATGGCCTTTTTGTTGACGGCCATGGTCAGTGCCTGACGCACTTTCAGGTTATCCAGCGGTTTTTTCTCAACGTTGTAAGAGAGATAGCCGACGTTCAGGCCAGCCTGCTCATACAGGTTGATGTTTTTGTCCTGCTTCATGCGTGCGATGTCAGCCGGGTTCGGATAAGGCATGACCTGGCACTCACCCTTCTGCAGTTTGGCGTAGCGCACTGACGCATCCGGGGTGATGGAGAAGACTAAGCGGTCGATTTTTGGCTTTTCGCCCCAGTAGTTCGGGTTCGCTTTGTAGAGGATGCGCGAATCTTTCTGGTATTGCAGCAGCTGGAACGGACCGGTTCCGACCGGGTTCAGGTCGACGTTTTGCGGCGTGCCGGCTTTCAGCATGTTGTCCGCATACTCTTTGGACAGGATAGAGGCGAAGTCCATGCCGAGGTCGGCGAGGAACGGCGCTTCAGGGCGGGTCAGCACGAAGCGTACGGTGTTGTCGTCCACCTTTTCGATTTTGCTGATCAGCTTCGGCATATCCATGCCTTCGAAATATTCATAGCTGCCGCCGGAGACGCCGTGATAGGCGTTGTTTTTATCCAGCTGGCGCTCAAAGGTGAACACCACATCATCCGCGTTGAAGTCACGCGTAGGTTTGAAATCTTTGGTCGTCTGCCACTTCACACCCTTGCGCAGGTGGAAGGTGTAAGTTTTGCCATCGTCGCTGACGTCCCACTTCTCTGCCAGCGCAGGATGCAGTTCGGTCGTGCCGACAGTGAACTCAACCAGTCGGTTGTAGATCTGACGTGAGCTGGCATCGTAGGTGGTGCCCGAAGTGAATAACTGCGGGTTAAAGCCTTCCGGAGAACCTTCAGAACAGTAGACCAGGGTTTTTGCCTGAACACCGGCGGCGACAGTCATAGCAATCAGGCTCAGACCGACCTTCAGCATCCCGGATTTAGCCAGGGAGTTGATCATGCTTTTGCTCCATTGTGATGTGATGTTGTGTGTATTGCCTGACCTCTGGTTTTTTTATGCGGTTCAGGCGTACCACCGAACAGGTGGTTAAATCGCGCTACGTTTTTTTTGTTTTTCCGAAGCGGGTTGGGCATTCAGAAAATTCCGTAACTGCGGCTTATTGACGCATCAATTTGTCAACAGTTGCAAAGAACGTCAATACAAGGGTTACTTATTTACACAGAGTGTGAGGAATAGCATGCAACGGTAATAAATACCGTTTCCGCACAAAAGCCATACAATGTACAGTGCTGCAGCCCCGATATCCGTGCATTGTGCTGGATGCCAGCTTTATCGCTAGTGATTCTCACCGCTAAAAAACTTAAAACTTTTACCGGCAAATGTTGAATAACTGAACGATTCACCGTGCGTTATGACGTTCATCCAGCGGAATATGCTGGTTTTGATGTATAAGAAATCAGCATGTTGCTGCTTTCGGTCATAAGAAGAACGTGTCGCGAATTATGGTGGCATCTCTGATGTGGCAAGGCCTGCGAGCAGGAAAACGGCGATAATAACGGCTGGCAAGCATCTGGCGCTGCGAATGCCCTTTTCTGGAACTTTCTGGAAGAGGACAGATAAAACGTGAAGCAGTGAAGGACGCGGTGAGCCGGTTCGCTGTGAGAGCGCGTCTGGTTAGTAGGGGAGATTGGGCTTGCTAAGGATTTATCTGCAGCGGCCTTCGTGAAACAGAATGCGACTGCAGGACGTGAAGCGAAGGGAGCATACGCCTGTAGCAAAGCATAGCGGGCCAGGGATGGCACGCGCTGAGCCCGCCAGGGATGGCGGGTTTTGCGTCTTTGCGAAAGGCGTATGCTCCCTGAAGCCGGCTCAGCGGGGTGACTGGGCAGATTCGCGAGGGAGATCGAGCCTGCTCAGGAAACCCGGTCAGATCGGAAAGTCGCTTAAACCATCCCTGGACGCTCGGCCCACGCCATCCCTGGCGTGGGACGCTTTCCTCTTCTGACCGGGTTACCTGCGCATTGAGTTAATCTGCGGCTGCTGAAAACACGTATCCTGAAGCCCGCTCAAAAATCACTCTTTGCCTTTCAACAGGCGAAAAAAAACCTGTCTTTTCAGACAGGTTTCTTAAATATGGTCGGCGAGAGAGGATTCGAACCTCCGACCCACTGGTCCCAAACCAGTTGCGCTACCAAGCTGCGCTACTCGCCGATGGGGGCGCATGTTACTGCTACCCCGGATTAGCGTCAACCGCTTTTTAAGCTTTTGCCGCCGATCGCCTGGAAAGCATGCGGTTACCGGAAATCAGCCGCCTGCCCTCCCCTTTCGTACACCATTACAGCGATTTAGCCTGACTTTTCGCCGGTGCCTGGCACCAGTTATTGGCCGGGTTAATGCCGCCATCTGGCGAGGTATACCCCAGACAACCCAGGATGGTATCGAACAGCTCAACGTGACGATGGGTTCGCCCCACACGCTGCTGCGCCTGCAGACGCTCAAAATTACTGCGGTTCTGACTGTCTTCCAGATACTTATCGGACGCCCAGACCATCATCGGCACGCGGAACTGCTCAGGCGGCGCCATCTCACGCGGCGTGCCGTGCAGATGCATATTCTCGCTGATCGACTCCCCGTGGTCGGCGGCATAGAAGACAATCGCCTTCTTATCACGCAGCTGATCCAGCACGCTGTCCAGCATGCTATCCACATAAAGCACCGAGTTATCGTAAGCGTTGATCAACTGCGCTTTGCTGCAGGTCTCATCCACCCCCATACACTCCGGCTGATACTTCGCGAAGCTGCGCGGGTAACGCTGTGAATAGAGATAATGCGACCCTTTGGTATGCAGGATCACCAGATGCTTGCCCTTCGGGAAACGATCCAGCGACGCCTTCATCTCAGGCACCAGCAGCATATCATCCACGGCTTTGCCCTGATTGCGCTTCTCGGAACCGATCTGCTCACGGAAGGCAAAGTTATTGGCATTAACGTTGTCGTAGAACCAGACTTCGCTTTGCATCGCAAACAGCTCAGAGGTGAAGCCCAGCTCTTTCATCACCGCAAACACATTCTGCTCTTTCAGCGTACGGCCCGGATTATTCATCGTGCCGCCTTCGCGCACGAACATGCAGCGCAGCGACAGCTTGGTCGCGGTATCACAGGATTCACCCCGGAACGCGACCAGATTTTTCTCTTTCGACAGTTTAGGCGTGGTGTCACGCTCATAACCCAGCATACCCATGTGATCCCAGCGCGTGGTCTCACCAATTACAAACACCACATAGGTATCATCCAGCCCGGCAGGCGCGACGTAGGTAAACTTCTTCGCCGGGTCCAGCAGCTCCTCGCTTTGCAGCGACTCATCCATGCGGGTCCAGGCAAACAGTCCGACCGCCGCCAGCCAGTCGGAAGGAAGATAGGAGTGCGCGACCACGCCGCCGTAGCTCGGCAGATCGATGTTCGTGATCTCTTCATTATGCTTCTGCAGCTTGTCGAAATAACGGATTGGCAGCCAGACCAGCGCCACGCAGAGCAGCATAATCAGGGTCGGTTTCAGACGCTGTCCCGGCGTACGCAGTTGCTCATTCAGCGTCATGCTCAGCCGGTTGCGCCAGATCATCAGCAACGGTAACGCACTGACCAGCACCATCCACAGAACGAAGTGGTAGCCGATCACCTCTTTAGAGAGATCGGTGTCGGTGGTCATCACCGACGCCACAATGCCGTAGCCAATCACCACGTTGAAAAACGCCATGTAATAGGCGGCGGCAACAGAAATCAGCACAATCAGCGTGGCGAGCACGCGATAAAACCACTTGCCTCCCAGCGACAGCAGGCGCATCAGGAAGAATGTCAGCAGCACGATCGCCACGACCTCGGTGACCGCCGTCAGCCAGTTCGTGACTGTAGATTGCTTCAGAAAACCGTCAAAACGACGATAGAAAATCGGTAAATTCAGCAAGATACCGAGATAGAGCGCCAGCAATAGCGATAACTTTTGCTGCGTTAGCGTTTTAATGTAATTCATGAAAAAGGGGGTTTCTCCGGTGTGAAGCGCCTGACAAATCTTTAATGTGACTGCCGAAACGCGGCAGAGTTCGCTGAATAAGCGGGCCGGACAAGATGAAGGAAAATTCTGAACGGGTTTATGGGCTATAACGCGAGGTGGCCCAGTAAAACATGGCTGCGTTTGATAGACCAGAAAATAATCTTTGTCGACCTGATTAGCACATTTTTTGTACAAGACAGATCGTGGCGGGCAAACAGAGGGTGGCAGAGCGGAATCGGGGATGGAAAAAAGAGGGGCCTGAGAGACTCAGGCCCGCTGTTCGCTTAGCGAATGATATTCAGCGTCACGTCAATGTTGTTGCGGGTCGCGTTTGAGTAAGGACAAACGATATGCGCCGCATCAACCAGCTTCTGCGCTTCTGCTTCATCCATGCCTGGCAGATGAATGTTCAGGGTCGCTTCGATACCAAAGCCGTTAGGAATAGGACCGATACCAACTTCACCTTCGATCCAGGCATCTTTCGGCATGGCGATCTTGTCACGGCCCGCCACAAACTTCATCGCACCGATGAAGCAGGCAGAGTAGCCCGCAGCAAACAGCTGCTCAGGGTTAGTCGCTTCGCCGCCTGCACCGCCCATCTCTTTCGGGACACCCAGTTTCACGTCCAGTACACCGTCAGAAGAGGTTGCACGACCATCGCGACCACCGGTTGCTTTGGCTTTGGCGCGGTAAACCACTTGTTCTAAAGACATGACATTTCTCCGTTACGCTATTTAATCGCCCGCTACTTACCTGTCCGGTATCAGGCGATGAGGTTTAACGGGTGCCACGCACCCGTCAGCAATTTTTATCGGGACTGGTTCAGGTTATCCCGCAGCCCATCCAGCTCTGTTTTCAGCGCCAGCAGAGTCTCATCGTCACAGGCTGTGGCGCATTTCACCGCTTCAGGAATAGAGGCGGCTTTAATGCGCAGCGCCTCGCCCGCTTCGGTGAGCGTCACAGCAACCTGACGCTCGTCCTGACGGGTACGCTGCCGGTTAATCAGACCTGCGCTCTCCAGTCGTTTCAGCAGGGGCGTCAGGGTGGCGGAGTCTAAAAAGAGCTGCTCGCCGATCTCTGAGACGGTGACATCATCTTTCTGCCACAGCACCAGCATTACCAGATACTGTGGATAGGTGATGTCGAGCTGGCTCAGCAACTGGCGATAGACTTTATTCATCGCCAGGTTGGCAGAGTAAAGCGCAAAGCAGAGCTGCTGATCGACCAACAGTGGCATCGGTTTCACTTTTTTGTCATCTTGATCACTGTTCATGGTGTTTAATATAGGTAGCGCACTAGATAATTGCAAGCAAACTTTTATCAGGGGAACAGGCATGCAGAATTCACTGGAAGAACAGGCGCGTCGTTTCGCCACCGAGGCGCATGCCCGGGCCGGTCAGCGCCGCAAATATACCGACGAGCCTTACATCGTTCATCCGGCGGCGGTCGTGGAGCTGGTACGCAGCGTCAGCCATGATGATGCCCTGCTGGCAGCCGCCTGGCTGCACGACACCGTGGAAGATACACCGACCACGCCGGGGGATATAGAAGCCCATTTCGGCGCGCGCGTGGCCAGCCTGGTAGAAATGCTGACCGACAGCGCGCCTGCCACGGCTAAAAATCGGGCAGCCCGTAAACTGGCGCACTTTCGCCATACTGCCAGCGCCAGTCCTGAGGCGCAAACCATAAAACTGGCCGATATCATCGACAATACCCGCGCGATTGTGCGCTTCGATCCTGACTTTGCCCGCGTCTATCTGGTGGAAAAGCAGATACAGATTACGCTGCTAAAACAGGGTGATGCGCAGTTATGGCAGCAGGCTTCCACCATTATAGAGAGTGGGATCGCACAGCTGCGCGAATCACCCTATAACGTCCCGGAAAGCTGGTTCGTGAAGCAGGCCGCCAAATACAGCGAATTACGCGCATAAAAAACCCGCCAGCGGCGGGTTCTTTTCTGAAGCAGAGTTAGTCGAGCAACTGCCGTCCCAGATAGGGATTGGCATGTAACAACTTCATCAGTTTCTGTGCCGTCGCAGAAGGACGGGTGCGCCGGGCTTCCCAGCTTTTCACGGAAGAAACGCTCACGCCCATCACTTTAGCAAACTCATCAACCTGCATGCCGGTCATTTCGCGCAGGCGCTGTGGCTCTGGCTGAGCGGGTTGCTGACGCTGAATCAGTAAGTCGGCGGCGCGATCATCACGTGTCAAAACAATCTGCTCAAGGCTGCTGAGCAATTCAAACATCGGGTCTTTTAATTCCATAGAGAACTCCTTAAAACTCGCTATGAAGCACGTGAAAGTAGAGAGGTAAGAGCCTCAACCTGGGGCTCTGAAACCGGGCCTGTTACAGGCTGGATCCCGCAAGGGTTTGTTTTTGTTATTTTTGAAACCACTACGGGACGCAGCCTGCTGTGCACTGCTTTAAAAGGTGTCAGTTCAATGCAACAAATGCCGGGAGACTAAGTATGGATAGAGACCTGACTATTTGCCGGGCAATTTCTCATTATTTTTTTCACTATCTTTTGCCGGAGTTGTTCCGACGCCTCTAACACGCTGAGGCAGCTGGTTTTTGTACCCTCATAGCGGACAAAAAAATCAAATGCTGTTTGCTATTTATGCGGGTGCCGTCATGCTTTTTGCAGGCATCTTCTCAATTTTGTGAGGCGGTCTGCCTCTTCAGATAGTGAGTGCAAAATATACGCCAATGGTTTACTTCCTGAACACTTATATTCACTGCCTTTATGAAATTAAGAATAGTCCTGGCAACCCCCTGTGCGCGGCCGCGCGGCGGCTCACAGCAGGTTGTGGATGAATCACCTATTCTGCACGGCCAGACATCACCGGATAAAACAGCAGACTCCCTGATGAAACGGTCTCTGCCTTCTGCCGGTGCAGCGCTCCGTCAATGCTGATGCGCCTGCGCGAAAGAAGTGCAGGCGCTATGGCACGCCGATGACGGCCAGACCGGGAGTTGAACTCTCTAAGGAAAAGCGATGCGTGAAACAGATTTCAATGTCGGCTATCCCTCTTATCGCGTACCGATGATGGGACGTAACGCCGTCGCCACCTCCCAGCCGCTGGCGGCGCAGGCCGGTCTTCGTATGCTGCAACAGGGAGGTAACGCCGTGGATGCGGCGGTCGCCACGGCCATGGCCTCAACCGTGCTGGAGCCGACCGGAAACGGCATCGGCAGCGATGCCTTTGCCATTGTCTGGGACGGCCACACGCTGCACGGGCTGAACGCGTCCGGCCGAGCCCCCGCCGCCTGGCATCCTGCACGCTTTGCCGCTTCAGACACCATGCCTGAAACCGGCTGGGAGTCCGTCACCGTGCCGGGGGCCGTCTCGGCCTGGGTCACCCTGGCTGAGCGCTTCGGCACACTGCCGCTGACCACCCTGGCGCAGCCAGCGATCGATTATGCGCGCGACGGTTTTCCGGTTTCACCGCTGATTGCTCAGCTCTGGCAGCGCGGCTATGACAAGCTGCGGGATCAGCCTGGCTTCAGCCGCTGCTTTGCGCCGCAGGGCCGCCCACCGCGCGCGGGTGACATTTTCCGCAACCCGGCGCAGGCCACCACCCTGCAGGCGATCGCTGAGAGCCGGGGAGAGAGTTTTTATCGCGGCGAACTGGCGCAGAAGATGGCAGACTTTGCCCGCGAGCATGGCGCAGCCCTGACGCTGGAGGATTTGAAAAATCACCGCGCCGACTGGGTCACCCTGCTCTCCCATCCGTTTGCCGGCGGATCGGTTCAGGAGTTGCCGCCTAACGGTCAGGGCATCGCCACCCTGATTGCGCTCGGCATCCTGGAGGAGTGGGAGATTCATCGCTACGCGCCCGATTCTCCGCAGTGGCTGCATCTGTCGATTGAGGCGATGAAGCTGGCGCTGGTCGATCTGGAGCGCTATGTCACCGATGAAGATCACCTCGAATTTCCGGCTGACCGCCTGCTGAGCAGCGACTACCTCCGCCAGCGCGCCGCGCTGATTGACCCCGGCCAGGCGGGCGATTTTCGCTTTGGGTCGCCGCAGCAAAGCGGCACCGTTTATGTGGCCACCGGCGATGCCAGCGGCATGATGGTTTCATTTATTCAGTCTAACTACATGGGATTTGGCTCCGGGGTGGTGGTGCCTGACACGGGCATCAGCCTGCAGAACCGGGGTGCCGGGTTTTCACTCGACCCCTCTCATCCCAACCTTCTGGCGGGGGGTAAGCGCCCCTTCCATACCATCATTCCGGCCTTTGCGCGGGATGAGCAGGGCCAGCCGCTGATGGCGTTTGGCGTAATGGGCGGCCCGATGCAGGCGCAGGGGCATGTCCAGCTGGCGCTGCGCATCATGCTTCACCGGCAAAATCCTCAGGCGGCGATTGATGCGCCACGCTGGCGGGTGGTGCAGGGACGCGAGGTGGTGTTTGAGTCAACGATCGATCGCAACACCCTGAGCACCCTGCGCCGCATGGGACACAACGTGGTGCTGGAAGATCCGCTGAGCAATTACAATTTTGGCGGTGCGCAGGCAATCGTGCGCGATCCTCAGGGCTTCTACATTGCGGCCAGCGAGAGCCGCAAAGATGGTCAGGCGGTGGTGTTCTGAAGCGAAGTTCAGCCTCCTTCGCATCACAGAGGGCGTGCTGCCCGGCACGCCCCGACGCCCCGGCGCGGAGGTGCGACGGCGCGGGTTGCAGAAAGTCTCTGTTTCACGTGTGGTTTCACATTGTGCCGTGACCAGGGATTGTTCTATTCTTTAGGCCATTCTTACCTGGATATCAGACAGTATCACCGACAGGAGTTGAACCCATGGCTTCAGGACTTACCCGCATCCTGGCACGCAGCGGCATGATGATCGCTGGCGTGCTGATCGTGCTGCAACTCACCGCGTGCGGTGATAAAGAAGGCGAGCAGCGCAAAGCATTTATCGATTTCCTCCAGAATACCGTTATGCGCAGCGGCGAGCATCTGCCCAGCCTGAGCGAAAATCAGAAGCAGAGTTTTGGCAACTTCGCCAGCGACTACGCCATCCTGTATGGCTTCTCGCAGCAGGCGAATAAAGCCGTTGAGCAGGGGATGCGCCCGGTGGTCGATGAGCTGTCTGCCATTCGCGTGCCGCAGGATTACCTCAGCCGTCGTGACTCACTCCGCCAGGCCACCAGCGCCCTGGTGATCGTCACGCAGCAGATTGAGAGCGCCAAAATGCAGGCGGACAGCAGCAAAGCGACCCTGAAGCAGCAGGATGATCTGAAAAAAGTCTACGACAGCGCCTACAACAAAGTGGTGACGGTGCCTGCCAATCAGCTGATCCCGCTGTTGCCTCAGCTCCAGGCGCTGAGTCAGGGCGCGGTCCAGGCCGGCGACTTCCTGCAATCGCAGGGAACCCGCGTCAGCTTCAATGATGGCGGTGTGCAGTTCCCGACCCAGGAGCAGGCTTCGCAATACAATGCGCTGATGAGCACCGTGTCAGCCAATGCGCAGGCTCTGCCTCAGGCTCAGGCCGCCGTTCAGGCGGGTCTGCAGTAACGCTTTTTACGGGCAGGCACCGATCGCCTGCCCCTCTCCCTGCCCCTTTTTTTCCCCGCCTCTTCTGCCCCTGAATCCCCCGCTGACTAAAGTGTGATCTGGCGCATTTTCGACCAAAAATAGTTTGTGATCTCAGTCACATTTACATAACAAACCCTGCCATCACGAATGTGATATTCATCACAGATAAGCCGGTGCGCCGGTCAGAATTCAGGCAAAGTCACCGTACCCGCCTCTGTATTTGTGATCAAAGTCACGCTAATAGCCCCCGTCCCCACCGCAAATGAGTGATGTGGATCACACTTATTCCGGGCCCTACGCAGTGCCAGATTCGCGTGATAGAGTCCGCGTGCATACAGTAATACCACCGGCTCTGGTCGGGGTGGCTAAACAAAAACAAACGCGCTCTCCTATTGCAGCGCGTCTCAATAAGGGGTGGGTTTATGTCCTCATCAGTCAAGGTCAAAGTACAGAGCTTTGGTCGCTTTCTGAGTAATATGGTGATGCCAAACATCGGGGCGTTTATCGCCTGGGGTATCATCACCGCACTGTTTATTCCAACCGGCTGGATCCCTAACGAAACGCTGGCCAAACTGGTCGGCCCGATGATCACCTACCTGCTGCCGCTGCTGATCGGTTTTACCGGCGGGCGTCTGGTGGGCGGCGATCGCGGCGGCGTGGTCGGTGCTATCACCACCATGGGTGTGATCGTGGGTGCCGATATGCCAATGTTCCTCGGCGCGATGATTGCCGGTCCGCTGGGTGGCTGGGCCATCCGCTCGTTTGACCGGGCGATCGACGGCAAAATCAAAAGCGGCTTCGAGATGCTGGTTAACAACTTCTCGGCCGGTATTATCGGGATGATCCTGGCGCTGCTGGCTTTCCTCGCCATCGGCCCGCTGGTGGAAGGTCTGTCTCACATTCTCGCCGCCGGCGTGAACCTGATGGTGCAGAACAACCTGCTGCCACTGACCTCCATCTTCGTTGAACCGGCGAAAATCCTGTTCCTGAACAACGCCATCAACCACGGCATCTTCTCGCCGCTCGGTATCCAGCAGGCGAGTGAAGCGGGCAAATCGATTTTCTTCCTGATCGAAGCCAACCCGGGTCCGGGTATGGGCGTGCTGATGGCCTACATGTTCTTTGGTCGCGGCAGTGCCAAACAGTCTGCGGGGGGTGCGGCGATTATCCACTTCCTGGGCGGCATCCATGAAATCTACTTCCCGTATGTGCTGATGGCCCCTCGCCTGCTGCTGGCAGTGATCCTGGGCGGGATGACCGGTGTCTTCACGCTGACCGTGCTGAACGGCGGCCTGGTCTCTCCGGCTTCACCCGGTTCTATCCTGGCGGTGCTGGCGATGACGCCAAAAGGTGCCTACTTCGCCAACATCGCGGCGATTGCTGCCGCCTTCGCTGTCTCCTTCGTGGTCTCTGCGATTCTGCTGAAAACCAGCAAAGTCAAAGAAGATGACGATATCGAAGCGGCAACCCAGCGCATGCATGAGATGAAAGCGCAGTCGAAAGGTCAGGGTGCAGCGGGTGGCGCTATCGCCAGCGATGCCATGAGCGTCGATCTGCATCACGTCCGTAAAATCATCGTCGCCTGTGATGCCGGTATGGGCTCCAGCGCCATGGGTGCAGGCGTGCTGCGTAAGAAAGTGCAGGACGCGGGTCTGAGCAATGTTTCGGTAACCAATACCGCCATCAACGCTCTGCCGGGCGATGTCGACCTGGTGATCACCCACCGCGACCTGACCGAACGCGCCATTCGCCAGGCTCCGCATGCACAGCATATTTCGCTGAACAACTTCCTCGACAGCGCGCTCTACAGCACCCTGACCGAGCGTCTGGTGGCGGCAAACCGCAGCGACCTCCATCGTGAAACGGTCAACACCGCCCTGTCAGACAGTTACGATGAAGGCAACGCACACCTGTTTAAGCTGGGCGCGGATAACGTCTTCCTCGGCCTGAGCGCCAGCAACAAAGAGCAGGCCATCCGCTTTGCGGGTGAGCAGCTGGTGAAAGGCGGTTACGTTGAGCCTGAATATGTTGAGGCGATGCTGGCGCGTGAAAAACTGACGCCGACCTACCTCGGCGAGTCGATCGCGGTGCCGCACGGCACGGTTGAAGCCAAAGATCGCGTGCTGAAAACCGGCGTGGTGTTCTGCCAGTATCCGGCAGGCGTCCTGTTCGGCGAAGATGCGGACGATGTGGCGCGCCTGGTGATTGGTATTGCTGCCCGCAACAACGAGCACATTCAGGTCATCACCAGCCTGACCAATGCGCTGGATGATGACAGTGTGATTGAGAAGCTGGCGAACACCAGCAGCGTGCAGGAAGTGCTGGATCTGCTGTCAGGCAAACCGGCACTCGCGTAATTCAAGGCTGTTTTTCCCTGGGGCGGTCATGCCCGTCCCGATTTCCTGGGGCGGGTTTGCCCGCCCCATCGTCATTTGATATGGGTCAAAAATTATGAAAGCGTTACATTTCGGAGCAGGAAACATTGGTCGCGGCTTTATCGGCAAATTACTGGCTGATGCAGGTATCGAACTGGTTTTTGCTGATGTGAATCAGGCGGTGCTGGATGCACTGAACGCGCGTCATGAGTATCCCGTTCATGTGGTTGGCGAGCAGGCCAGAACAGAAACCGTTAAAGGCGTCAGTGCGGTAAACAGCACCAGTGATGAGATCGTCACCCTGATTGCGGAGGTAGATCTGGTCACCACCGCCGTGGGGCCGCAAATTCTGGAGCGTATCGCCGGTAGCGTAGCCAAAGGGCTGGCAAAACGCAGCGACAACGGTAATACCCGTCCGTTAAATATCATCGCCTGCGAGAACATGGTGCGCGGCACCAGCCAGCTGAAACAGCATGTGCTGAAGGCGCTGCCCGAACAGTATCACGCCTGGCTGGAGCAGCATGTTGGCTTCGTGGACTCCGCCGTTGACCGCATCGTGCCGCCAACCGAAGCGGGCAGCAGCGATCCGCTGGAGGTGACGGTTGAAACCTTCAGCGAGTGGATCGTGGATAAAACCCAGTTCAAAGGTGACCTGCCGGCTATTCCGGGCATGGAACTGACCGACAACCTGATGGCGTTTGTCGAGCGTAAGCTTTTCACCCTGAATACCGGCCACGCGATTACCGCCTACCTCGGCCAGATGGCAGGCCACCAGACCATTCGCGATGCCATTCTTGACGAAAAAATCCGGGCCGTGGTGAAAGGCGCGATGGAGGAGAGCGGCGCCGTGCTGATTAAGCGCTACGGTTTTGACGCAGAGAAACATGCGGCTTACATCCGCAAGATCCTCGGCCGTTTTGAAAACCCCTATCTGAAAGATGAGGTTGAGCGCGTCGGGCGTCAGCCACTGCGTAAACTCAGCGCGGGCGATCGCCTGATCAAGCCGACGCTGGGGACGCTGGAGTACGGGTTACCGCACGCCAGCCTGGTGCAGGGAATTGCCGCAGCGATGCACTATCACAGCGACCAGGACCCGCAGGCGCAGGAGCTGGCCGCGCTGCTGGCAGAGAAAGGTCCTCAGGCGACGCTGGCGGAGATCTCAGGGCTGGATGCTGACAGCGAGGTCGTGGCTTCGGTGGTGAGCGCCTGGCACGCTATGGCATAATGCGCGCGTGTTAGTGACGCAAGCCGGGCGCAGTTCGCCTGCGCCCAACGGCGGTATTGAACCCATGCAGGCAATAATGGAAGAGAAGCAAGCTTTTGAGAACCGGGTGCTTGAGCGCCTGAACGCCGGTCGTTCGGTGAGAAGCTTTCTGATCGCCGCCGTTGAGCTATTGGCGGAAGCCGTCAATCTGCTGGTGCTGCAGGTGTTCCGCAAAGATGACTATGCGGTCAAATATGCGGTAGAACCGCTGCTGCTGGGCGATGGGCCTCTAGGCGAACTCTCGGTTCGCCTGAAGCTGATCTACGGCCTGGGCGTCATCAGCCGGCACGAATATGAAGATGCTGAGCTGCTGCTGGCGCTCCGCGAAGAGCTGAATCACGACACCGGGGAGTATCGTTTTACCGACGATGAAATTCTGGGCCCTTTTGGCGAGCTGCACTGCGTGACCGCCTGGCCGCCCGCACCGGTGTTTCACACCGACGATGCAGAACTGCGCAGCATGCAGCAGCAGCGCTATCTGCAGATGGTGCGATCCACCATGGTTCTCTCCCTCACCGAGCTTATCGCCCGCATCAGTATGAAGCAGGCGTTTAAAAAGTCCGGCAGCTAATCCCGTCAGGCGCCCTTGCGGCGCCTTTTTTGCCTTAACCTGTCGGGAACCGGCGCCAGATTTGGTGTATCCTTGGCCTGTTTTCCTCAACGAGTTGTTGTCATGAAAGAGCAAGAAAAGAACGAAATCAAACGTCTCAGCGATCAGCTGGACGCACTGAACCGCAAAGAGCCGCAGTTACTGGAATCGGGTGATGCCGAGAAACTGGGCGCGCTGCTGAAAGAGAAAGAAACGCTGGTCACGGAAATTGAGCGTCTGCGCAATCAGCGGGTTGAAAAGCTGAGTGCTGAAGCGCAGAAGCTGCAAAAGATGGGCTTCAGCCGCGAAATTACCAAAAAAGAGCAGGCAAATCTGGGTGCGCTGAAGAAAAGCGTGCGCGGCCTGGTCGTGGTGCATCCAATGACCGCGCTGGGACGTGAAATGGGTCTGAAAGTGATGACCGGCTTCGCCAGAACCGCATTCTGAGCCCGCGATCAGGCGGCAGCCTGATCGACATCGGCTTTGTGTTCGCCGGCGGCGGCATAAACCTGCTCCGCCAGCGAATCCAGCAGTTCATAGCGACGGCGATACTCTGCCCGCTTCTTACTGGCGATCTCCTCCAGTGTTTTTCGCGGCAGGCTCAGCGGCAGTCTGAACATCCCGTCCGGTCGAGCCTCGCCACTCAGCGACAGCCAGAACTCACTGTAGCTGGCAAAGAACTTATCCCCTTTGCTGTGACGATAACGCAGACTGCGGAAGACGTGCGTCTCATCGCCCACCGCCAGAATAGCTTCCACGCCGCACTGCTTCGCCACAATAAATACCGCTTCCATTAACAGGCGTTTCGGAAAGAGACCCTGCGCCGCTTTGGTCGCCTCGCGGATCACCTCATTATTGATATGTTTCCGCGGGCCCTGTAATCCGCCAATTAATAAGGTGCGCTGGTTATTCTCGTTCAGAATAGAAAAAGAGAGCGAGGCGATCACGTCGTCGTTATAACGCAATACCAGCGTCACTTCACCTTCACGGTCGAAATAACCCGAGCTGCAGGAGAGCAGGAATTTCTCGCCATTTTTACCGGTCAGCGTCGCCAGCGGATTATCAGACGCGCTCTGCAGCAGCTGACGCAGCGCCGGATTCGCCAGATTATTCATCAGGGTGTAGTGATCGAGAATGGCCTGTGCGCGGGCCGCAATGCTCATCCCCGAGCGCAGATAGGGCCGGTGCAGCTTGGCTGGCAGCAGTCCCTGGGTGCTCATCAGCAGGGCGCGCTGTGGTAATTGCGACAGCGCATCCAGATAATGCAGCGTGGTCAGCGGCGATATTAATGTTCTTAACACAAATTTCAGCCGGAAGCGTTTACTCAGCCAGAGTTTATCCGGCACATATTTCCCACTGATTAACTGGAAAAAAAGCGAGGCAGTTGAATCGGTCGTGGATTCATGAGTAGTTATAATTGACATAATCAGCGACACACAAAGAGTTAAGCAACGATGTCACTGAAAATAACATGGCCAATATCAACGGCAGGTTAATATCGGACAACATTAAAGCGGATATTTTACGATTTCTGGTTCACTTTGAGACTGCATAAAATAGGGATAAAAAAAACCGGCAAAATAGAATTTACCGGTTTATCTTCATTATGTTTACGTTTGGTTAACTTACTGAGCAGCAGCGAAACGCGCAGCCGCTTCGTCCCAGTTAACGACGTTCCAGAACGCTTTGATGTAATCAGGACGTTTGTTCTGATACTTCAGGTAGTAAGCGTGTTCCCACACGTCCAGACCGATGATCGGGAAACCAGACACGCCGGCAACCGCTTCGCCCATCAGTGGGTTATCCTGGTTTGCGGTCGACACCACAGCCAGTTTGTCACCCTGCTTAACCAGCCATGCCCAGCCAGAACCAAAACGGGTGGCTGCCGCTTTCTCAAACTCTTCCTGGAATTTTTCTACGCTGCCGAAATCTTTCTCAATCGCGGCTTTCAGGTCGCCCTGCAGCGTGGTGCCGGTTTTCAGGCCTTTCCAGAACAGGCTGTGGTTAGCGTGACCACCTGCGTTATTGCGCAGTGGGCCTTTTTTGTCTGCTGGCAGCTGATCCAGTTTGGTGATCAGCTCGTCAACCGGCAGATTGGCAAATTCAGTGCCTTCCAGCGCCGCGTTAGCGTTGTTCACATAGGTCTGGTGATGTTTGGTGTGATGGATTTCCATCGTCTGCTTGTCGAAATGCGGTTCCAGTGCGTCGTATGCGTAAGGCAGGGATGGCAGTGAATAACTCATGTTCTTCCTCTCCATTTAGTGGGTGCAGCACGACGGATTCAGGACGTGCCGCGTAAGCAGTCGAATCATTATAGTTAAATTCATGTAGCGTAAAAGGGTAATCAATGCCCTATAAAACCTAAGGAATTGAGAAATCCGGCAATAGCAACCTGTTGTTTTTACAAGATGCTGTGCCTCACCCTGCCTTTTTGACCCTCTCCGTCCGCCGGACCGGGATGCCGATCCCGCACGCAGAGCAGGCGGTCTGTCCGCCCGCCTGCCGCGTCAGCCCTGACTTGCGGACTACCTGCCCAGCTCGCGCAGTGCGCTGTCGAGTGCGCCGACCAGCCAGTCGATGTCACTCTCCTGGAATGCCAATGGCGGACGCAGTTTCAGCACATTCCCATAGGGGCCCGCGACCGAGGTCAGCACGCGATGTTCACGCAGCTTCTCGATTAAATCCAGCGCCAGGGTTTTATCCGGCGTTTTACTGTGACGATCGGTCACCAGCTCGAAGCCGATAAAGAGTCCGGCACCGCGCACATCCCCTACACACTCATAACGATCCATCAGGGTTCTCAGCTCAGCCAGCAGCTTCGCGCCGACGACCCGGCTGTGTTCCTGCAGCCCCTCTTCGGTGATCACCTTCAGCACAGCCTGCGCCGCGGCCATGGCGACCGGATTGCCGCCAAAGGTGTTGAAGTAAGGAATCGAGTCGCTGAAGGCGGCCAGCACATCACTTTTTGCCAGCAGCCCGGAAACGGGGATGCCATTGCCCATTGGCTTGCCGGTGGTAATGAGATCGGGCACGACATCGTGGCGGCCAAAGCCCCAGAAGGCGTCGCCGGTGCGGCCAAAGCCAGGCTGGACTTCATCGGCAATAAAGATCCCGCCGTTGGCGTGCACCACATCGACCGCTTTTTTCAGGAAGCCGCGCGGGTTGGGCAGCACACCGTCCGAGGAGAAAATCGAGTCCGCCAGGAAACCGGCAAATTTAATGCCGTGCGCCGCCATGTCATCAATCTGCTGCTGAATCTGGTCAGCGAACCAGTCGCCAAGGTCGGGCGCATCCACCCGGTAGGCATCCGGCGGCATCACCAGCCGTGTGGTGGGGGCCAGCGGCTGTCCGCTGCCCAGCGCCGGCGACGCACCGGAGGTCAGCTCACTGGTGCCGTGATAGGCCTCCTTGCTGACAATGATGCCGGTGCCGCCGCTGAAGGCGCGCGCGACGCGGATTGCCAGGTCATTCGCTTCCGAGCCGGTGCACATATACATCGCACGATCGATCGCCGCAGGTGTGGTCGCCAGCAGCGCTTCACTGTAATCGAGGATATTTTCATGCAGGTAACGGGTGTGGGTGTTCAGCATTTTCATCTGCTGCGTCACCGCCTCGATCACCGCCGGATGGCAGTGGCCGATGCTCGCCACGTTGTTATACACATCGAGATATTTATCACCTGCGGCATCCCACAGGTATTGCCCTTCACCCCGCACCAGATGAACCGGTTTGCGATAGAACAGACGATAGGATTCGCCAAGCACTTTGCTGCGTTTATCGGTCAGTTTGCGCGTGTCGCTGTCCAGCGCATCGGCATGTTCAGCACGAAAACTGTTGGTATCCATAATGGTGGAACGCGTGGCCATAATGACTCCCGTGACAAGGATGAAGGAGGAAGATCAGACCCCTTCATCATGCCTGCCTGAAAATAAAATGCAACCAAATACACAAATACAACAAAATACACATGACGCAGGGAGATCGCCGCGTTAAGCTAATGCCTGATTCAGACGGACTCCTGCGCCTCACTGGCGTATTATCCGTGCTCTTCGCGCTTAAAAAGGAAACCGCTATGCTGCAGGAAACGCGCCTTCATCGCATCCGCGCCCTGCTGACCCGACTCAATCAGGTCAGTACCGAGCGCATCATCAGGGAGCTGGGGGTCTCACGCGAAACCGCGCGCCGCGATATCATCGAGCTGGAAGCGCTGGGGCTGGCGCGCCGCGTCCATGGCGGACTGGTGGCGATAGAGCCCTCGGCGGAGCCGCCGCTGACGGAACGTCGCAGTACGCAGACCCGGGAGAAGCGCGCGATCGCCCGCGCCGCCGCGCAGTTGCTGCAGCCCGGACAGACGCTGTTCCTTGATGCGGGCAGTACCACCACGCTGCTGGCAGAAGAGCTGCACGCCCTGTCCGGCCTGACGATCGTGACCAACAGCCTGCAGGCCGCGCTGGCGCTGAGCGCCGGAGAGGAAGACCAGCCTCTGAATAATCAGATTATTTTGCTGGGCGGGAATATGTCCGCCGGGGCGCAACAGACGCGCGGTGAGATCACCGTGGGCGAAATCATCCGCTACCGCGCCGATGTGGCGCTGCTGTCGCCGGTTGGCATTGAGGCCGATTGTGGTGCCAGCAGTTTTCATCCGCATGAAGCGGCCATCGCCCGGGCAATGGTTCAGCAATCCGCCGCCTGCTATCTGCTGGCCGATCACACCAAGCTGGGCGTGGTCAGCCGGACAATTTACGCGCCGCCTCAGGCGCTCAGCCTGCTGATTACCGACAGCGGCGGGGATAACGGTGCCGAACTGGATGCGTTGCAGCAGGCGCTGCCCCGGTTGATCGTGGTCTAGCGAAGCGGCAACGGCAGGTAATTTAACGCAGCCGCTGCGGGTGGCTGTAGACCGTGGCCCGGCCCGGCTTGCTGAAGCCGACCAGCGTCAGGTTGCAGCGCTCAGCCACCTCAACCGCCAGACGGGTCGCGGCAGAGACGGCGAACAGGATCTCGACGCCGCACATGGCGGACTTCTGCACCATCTCATAGCTGGCGCGGCTGGAGACCAGCAGCGCCCCCGGCCCCCATGAGGCCTGGCTGCGATAGCCCAGCAGCTTATCGAGTGCCACATGGCGACCTACATCTTCACAGCCGCCGGCCAGCTGACCATCGGGCTGGATCCACGCCGCCGCATGGGTGCAGCCGGTTTTCTGTCCGACAGGCTGATACTCTTTCAGCTGTCCCAGCGCCCGATCGAGCTGATCCAGCGCAAAGGTCTGGGTAAAGGGTAACGGCGACAGCGGCTTGCCGATCTGATCCAGCTGTTCAACGCCACACACGCCACAGCCGGTCCGGCCCGCCAGCGCACGGCGCTGCGCTTTCAGCGCCATAAAGCGGCGGCTGGAAAGCTCTATCTGGACTTCAATACCGTGACAGCCCGGCACGATGTCCATGCCGAAAATATCACCCGGCGCGTCGATAATGCCCTCTGACAGCGAAAAACCCAGCGCGAACGCCTCCAGGTCTTTGGGCGTGGTCATCATCACCACGTGAGAGATGCCGTTATAGACCAGCGCCACCGGCACCTCATCCGCCAGCCAGTCAGGCTGAGCCGTCATCAGATCGGCACGCTGCCAGACCTGCGTTGTGCTGACGCCGGCCTGAGTTGTTAAATCTTCGCCTGAGTCAGGCTGGATAGCTTTCAAAAAGTATGACCTGTTGTTAATAAATAATTGCCGGTGCGGCTGCACGGCGAGGGGCTGACATCGTCTGATTTTGCCTGCAGGCCCGGCACAGCGCAAATAAACAGCGGGGCAATTCATGCGGTTTCAGGTGTGCCAGGGGCGCAGCCACGGCCGCGGGTGTGCAAAATGAGAAGGGAACGGCTCCGGCATTAACATCCGGGGGCAAATCACCCCCGCCATCCGCGGCTGACGCTGAAAATGGACTTGCAATGCCGCTTCCCCGCCGCAGGTTTTTAACAAAATTTAGAAAAAGAATTACTAATCACTAACCTGTTGACCCTGGTCAACTTACAGGCAATCAGGGCTGTTATTTTGCAGGGCTTCGCAATGGAGCCGGAAAAGAAGAACGATAACATGCAAATTAACAGACGGAGTTTTTTTAAGATCTGTGCGGGCGGACTGGCGGGAACCAGCGCGGCGTTGCTCGGTTTTGCCCCCACCACAGCCTTAGCCAGTGTCCGGGAGTTCAAGCTCATTCGCGCCAGAGAGACACGGAATAACTGCACCTACTGTTCCGTCGGCTGCGGCATGCTGATCTACAGCCTGGGGGATGGCGCTAAAAATGCCAGCGCCTCGATTTACCATATTGAAGGTGACCCGGATCATCCGGTCAGTCGCGGATCGCTCTGCCCCAAAGGCGCGGGCGTGATGGACTTTATTCACAGCGAGCAGCGGCTGAAGTACCCGGAATACCGTGCACCGGGCTCTGACACATGGCAGCGCATCAGCTGGGAGGAGGCATTTGAGCGTATTGCCCGCCTGATGAAGCAGGATCGCGATGCCCACTTCCAGACCACCAACGCCGCAGGGGTCACGGTAAACCGCTGGCCAACCACCTCAATGTTCTGCTCCTCCGCCGCCAGTAATGAGACCGGCCTGCTCGACCAGAAGTTTGCCCGTTCGCTGGGCATTCTGGCGCTGGAGAATCAGGCGCGTCTCTGTCACGGCCCGACCGTGGCAGCGCTGGCCCCCAGCTTTGGTCGCGGAGCCATGACCAACAACTGGAACGACATCAAAAATGCCAATGTGGTGATGATCATGGGCGGCAACCCGGCCGAGGCGCATCCGGTCGGCTTTAAATGGGTCATTGAAGCGAAAACCCGGAACAAGGCGCAGGTCATCGTGGTCGATCCGCGCTTTAACCGCTCCGCCGCCGTTGCCGATTTTTACGCGCCCGTGCGGGCGGGCAGCGATGTTGTGTTCCTGATGGGGGTGATTAACTATCTGCTGCAGCACAACCTGATCCAGCAGGAGTATGTTCGCGCCTTCACCAACGCGGCCCTGATCGTCAGTGACGGCTTCAGCTTCAGCGACGGTCTGTTCAGCGGCTATGATGCCGACACCCGTCAGTACGATCGCCAGAGCTGGCACTATGAGCTGGATGAAAACGGCCATGCACGACGGGATGAGAGCTTCACTCATCCACGCTGCGTACTGAACCTGCTTAAAACCCATGCCAGCCGCTATACGCCGGAGATGGTGACGCGCCTGTGCGGCACATCGCAGGACGCCTTTATCGCGGTGTGCGAACAGCTCGCGTCGACCTGCGTGCCGAATCGCACCGCCACCATCCTCTATGCGCTGGGCTGGACCCACCACACTAACGGCTCGCAGATTATCCGCACGGCGGCAATGATCCAGCTGCTGCTGGGCAATATCGGTATGCCGGGTGGCGGCATCAATGCGCTGCGTGGTCACTCCAATGTGCAGGGATTTACCGATCTCGGCCTGCTGTCACAGAGTCTGCCGGGCTATCTGCCGCTGCCCTCCGAGAAGATGACCACACTGGCCAGCTGGCTGGAGAAGGCCACGCCGGTTGCGCCTCTGCCGGGGCAGGTCAACTACTGGCAGAACACCGACAAATTTTTTGTCAGCCTGATGAAGAGTTTCTACGGCGATAAGGCCACGGCGGAAAACCAGTGGGGCTACGACTGGCTGCCGAAATGGGACAAAAGTTACGACTGCATGGCGCAGGCGGAGATGATGGAACAGGGCGCGCTGAATGGCTGTCTGATTCAGGGCTTTAACCTGCTGGCCGCCTTCCCGGACAAAAATAAGGCGGTGCGGGCCCTCTCCCGGCTGAAGTTTATGGTGGTGATCGATCCGCTCAGCACGGAAACCGCCAGCTTCTGGCAACATCACGACGCGTTCAACGACGTCGACCCGGCGCAAATCCAGACCGAAGTGTTCCGCCTGCCCTCCTCCTGCTTCGCGGAAGAGTCGGGATCGGTCGCAAACTCGTCACGCTGGCTGCAGTGGCACTGGGCTGCCGCCGAGCCGCCCGGAGAAGCACTGCACGACGGAAAAATTCTCGGCAATCTGTTTATGCGGCTGCGTGAACTTTATCGTCTCGAAGGCGGAGCAAACCCTGAGCCGCTGATGGCCATGCGCTGGGACTACCGCGATCCGTTCAATCCTGAGCCGGAAGAGGTGGCGCAGGAGAGCAACGGCCAGGCGCTGGCCGATATTTATGACGCCAGTGGCAAACTGCTGCTGAAAAAAGGGCAGCAGCTCAACAGCTTTTCGGAGCTGCGTAACGATGGCACCACCGCCAGCGCCTGCTGGATCTACAGCGGCAGCTGGACGCCGGATGGTAATCAGATGGCGCGGCGCGACAATGCCGATCCCTCCGGGCTGGGCGCGGTCTCCGGCTGGGCCTGGTCGTGGCCGGCCAACCGCCGCATTCTCTACAACCGCGCCTCTGCGGATGCGCAGGGTAAAGCCTGGGATCCGCAGCGCCGCCTGATTGAGTGGGACGGCGCACGCTGGCACGGCATCGATGTGCCGGACTATCCGGTCACGCTGCCACCTCAGCAGCAGGCCGGGCCGTTTATCATGCAGCCCGACGGCATGGGTCACCTGTTTGCGCTGGATAAAATGGCGGATGGCCCGTTCCCGGAACACTATGAGCCGATGGAGAGTCCCCTCGCCGACAACCCCCTGCATCCGCAGCAGCGTCACAGCCCGGTCGTTCGTCTTTTCAGCAGTGACGTCGCACAGCTGGGCGAGGTCGCTGACTATCCCTGCGTCGCCACCACCTACTCCATCACTGAGCTGTTCCGCCACTGGACCAAGCACGCCCTGCTGAACGCCATTGCGCAGCCGGAGCAGTTTGTCGAAATCGGCACCGAACTGGCGGAGGAGAAAGGCATTCAGGCCGGTGACAGCGTCAGAGTCTCGTCACGCCGGGGTTATATCGAGGCCAAAGCGGTGGTCACCCGCCGTCTCCCGCGCCTGATGATTGACGGCAGGCCGGTGGATACCGTGGGTATTCCCTGTCACTGGGGCTTTGAGGGCACCACGCGTAAGGGCTTCCTCGCCAATACGCTGACGCCTTCCGTTGGCGACGCCAACTCGCAGACCCCGGAGTACAAGGGATTTTTAGTGAAAGTCGAAAAAGCGTAACGGTGGATGACCATGGCTTATCAATCACAAAATATTATCCGTCGCTCTGCGACCAGTGGCTTTACCCCGCCGCCGCAGGCGCGCGATCACCAGCGCGAAGTGGCGAAGCTTATTGACGTCACCACCTGTATTGGCTGCAAAGGCTGCCAGGTTGCCTGCTCCGAATGGAACGACATCCGCGATGAGGTCGGTCATAACATCGGGGTCTATGACAATCCCACCGATCTGAGCGCCAAATCCTGGACGGTGATGCGCTTTTCAGAAGTGGAAGAGAACGGCAGGCTCGCCTGGCTGATCCGCAAAGATGGCTGCATGCACTGCGCCGATCCCGGCTGCCTGAAAGCCTGCCCGTCGGCCGGTGCCATCATCCAGTACGCTAACGGCATCGTCGATTTTCAGTCTGAGCAGTGCATCGGCTGCGGCTACTGCATCGCGGGCTGTCCCTTCAACGTGCCCCGCATCAATAAAGAGGATAACCGCGCCTATAAATGCACCCTGTGCGTGGACCGCGTCAGCGTCGGCCAGGAACCTGCCTGTGTGAAGACCTGTCCGACCGGCGCCATTCATTTCGGCAGCAAAAGCGACATGCTGACGCTGGCGGAGGAGCGCGTAGCAGAGCTGAAGTCGCGCGGCTTTGCACAGGCGGGTCTCTACAACCCGGAAGGCGTGGGCGGCACCCATGTGATGTATGTGCTGCATCATGCTGACAAGCCTCAGCGCTATCACGGCCTGCCGGCAAATCCGGGCATCAGCCCGGCCGTGACCTTCTGGAAGGGGATCTGGAAACCGCTGGCGGCGGTGGGTTTTGCCGCCACGTTCGCCGCATCAATTTTCCACTATGTCGGCGTCGGTCCGAATCGCGTCACCGACGCGCACGACGGTGACGACGATCAGCAAGGAGAGGATAAATAATGAACAAGCCCGATCGTCTGGTGCGCTACCGTGCACCGGAACGCATTAATCACTGGATCGTCGCAATCTGCTTTGTCATCACGGCCTTAAGCGGTCTGGGGTTTTTCTTTCCCTCCTTCAACTGGCTGATGCAGATATTCGGCACGCCACAACTGGCGCGTATTCTGCATCCTTTCACCGGTGTGGTGATGTTTGCCGCTTTTATGCTGATGTTTTTGCGCTACTGGAAAGAGAACCTGATCAATCGTGATGACCTCTGTTGGGCCAGAAATATTCACCGGATTGCACGCAATGAAGAGGTGGGTGATACCGGTAAATATAACTTTGGTCAGAAGTGTGTGTTCTGGGCTGCTATCATCAGCTTAGTCCTGCTGCTTGCCAGCGGCATTGTGATCTGGCGACCTTACTTTGCTGATGCCTTCGCCATTCCGCTGATTCGTCTGGCACTGGTGGTGCATTCGGTGTCAGCAGTGGTACTGATCATCGTCATCATGGTGCATGTTTATGCTGCACTGTGGGTCAAAGGCACACTGACCGCGATGGTTGAGGGCTGGGTCAGCGCCGACTGGGCCAGACATCACCATCCCCGCTGGTTTCGTGAACAGCGTAAACTGCCAGAAAAACAGGATAAACGCCCCTGATGAGTATTCGCATAATCCCGCAAGATCAGCTGGAGAAAGGCGAAAAGAACACGGCGGAGAGGATTCCGCCGTTACTTTTTCCACGGCTGAAAAATTTATACAGCCGTCGTGCTGCGCGACTGCGCGACCTGGCGGCGAAAAATCCACTCGGCGACTATCTGCGCTTTGCGGCAACGATCGCCGAAGCGCAGGAGATTGTGCTGTATGACCACCCGCTGCACATCGATCTGCATGCCCGACTGACGCAGAGCGCCAGCGAGGGTAAGCCGCCGCTGAACATCCACACCCTGCCGCGCGATCCACACTGGCAGCGGCTGCTGCACTCGCTGATTGCCGAACTGAAGCCGGAGATGAGCGGTCAGGCGCTGGCGGTGCTGGAGAATCTGGAAAAGGCCTCCGCCACCGAGCTGGAGACGCTGGCCAGTGCGCTGTTTACCGGCGATTATGCGCAGGTCAGCAGCGACAGAGCGCCCTTTATCTGGGCGGCGCTCTCGCTCTACTGGGCGCAGATGGCGGCCCTGATCCCGGGCAAAGCGCGGGCGGAGATGGGCGATCAGCGGCAGTTCTGTCCGGTGTGCGCCAGTATGCCGGTCGCCAGCGTGGTCCATATGGGCAGTGATGAAGGCGCGCGTTACCTGCACTGTAATCTGTGCGAAAGTGAATGGCATGTGGTACGCAGTAAATGTACCCAGTGCGAGCAGTCCCGCGATCTGCACTACTGGTCGCTCAACAGCGAGCTGGCGGCGGTGAAGGCAGAGAGCTGCGGCGACTGTGGCACCTACCTGAAGATGCTCTATCAGGAGAAAGATCCGGCCATCGAACCGGTGGCCGACGATCTGGCGTCGCTGATACTGGATGCCCGGATGGAGCAGGAAGGTTTTGCTCGCAGCAGTCTCAACCCCTTTATGTTTCCTGGCGAATAGGCGATGAATCCGGAGAACCCGATGAAACTGATTGGCAGCTATACCAGCCCGTTTGTGCGTAAGATTTCGATTATCATGCTGGAAAAAGGCATTACGTTTGAATTCGTCAACGCCTCGCCCTACAGCGATGACAGCCACGTACCGCACTACAATCCGCTGGGCAAAGTCCCGGCGCTGGTCGCTGACGATAAGCAAATCTGGTTCGACTCCAGCATCATCGCGGAATTTCTGGAACTGCGCGGGGCAGAGCCTGCCCTGCTGCCTGCTGATCCGCTTGCGTCGCTTAACATCCGTCAGCTGGGGAAGCTGGCGGATGGCATCTGCGATGCCGCGCTGGTGATCGTGCGCGAGCAGCTGCGGCCGGGGGATTTGCAGTCAGAGGAGGTGCTGGTGCGCAATCGGGAAAAGATTCAGCGCAGTCTCGACATGCTGGAAGCGAAGGCCGCAGAGGGAAAATGGCTCAACAACGGTCAGCTCAATCTGGCGGATATCGCCACCGGCTGTATGATTGGCTATCTCAATTTCCGCCGCGTGGTGCCTAACTGGTGTGTTGAGCGTCCGTCACTGGTGAAGCTGGCGGAAACGCTGTTTCAGCGTGAGAGCTTTGCAATGACGACGCCGCCTGCGGCGTGATGGGTGTGCTGTAGCCAGACCTATTAAGAGTGGCAATGGTGTCTGGCACAGTAGAACATTTTATCTGCTGGTCAGCAGCAGAGCTGATCAGAGGAGGCGATAGAGCGCTCGGGAACATGATAACCGTACTTACTAACAGGTTCTTTCAACTCGGTCACCGATACCGGGCTTTGGATTTTCATCTCATGCCTGTCCAGTAAATTCCTGCGGACAATCTCGTTGAAAATACGCTCAGGAATATTATCAGCATCAGAGGTTTTATCATCATGAACAATAAGGTGGCTTGCGTTTTCATACCCTGGTGCCCACATATTATTATTAGGTAAGTTTTTATAAACGGCGATGAGTGGTTTTTTCCACGCAGCCGAGATATGTACAATTGAAGTATCAGGAGTTATAACTATATCCGATTCTTTAATCAATGCCATTACATGATGCAATGTGCAAAAGGGATTTTTTACAACACCACTAGGAAGCGGCACTAATAATTCGTTACGATGATCCAGAATAATTAACTTTATTTCTTTACCTTTATTATTAACTAGATGAATAAGATCCAGCAATTGCTGTTGTGAGAAGTTTCTTTCTGGGGTGCCTGCATAGGCATTAATAATAATCTTTTTCTTTTTTTTCCAGGGGTTAAGAAAATCTTTTACCTCATTAAGCACGCTATCAGGAAAATATAAACTATAATCGACGTTGCCTGTAGCTTTAACGCCAATCATTATGCAGAACAAAGACAATAATTCTGTAACATGCTGTTTTTCATTTTTGAAAGATATTGAAACGGTGTAATGGCCCATATCAGGTTTTTTATTTAACCCAATAACGAACCTCGCATTGATATCATTAAACAGTTTGATCCGATGCACCGGTGTTTCGGATAAACAAGGATCGATAATTAGATCATATTCATTTCTATTTAGCATCTTTATCGTTGCCCTTGAAACGTTATGGTTCAAAGACTTCAGGTAATGGTTATAACTGCAATTTCTCGCCTTATAAACATGTCTGATAAAAGGGTTATATTTTATTACGTCGTAACAGGCTTCGTTTACCAGCACATCAACTGCATAGCCAGCCTGATGAAGGAACCTGATAAGTGGAGTCGAAACGATGATATCGCCCACTTTGCCTTCATTTCGAAAAAGCAATATGGTTTTCACAAAGTCAGGGTTAAAGGTGACTTTTGTCCGTTTATCCCACAGAAGCTTTGCAATTGCGATTCTTACTTTGAGCTTCACCTCTTTGAGAGAGTAATTTTTTCTTCGGTTCCACTCCCGTATTTTTTTGAATGGTCCCTTTAATACGGTGATCCTCGCATCCTTATTCATTTCACCCTTCCTGCTTCCTGAGCACATCATTTTCATGATACCCAAACATCATAAATGAGCAGCTATTTATTTATATAAACTTTCCAGTAAGCGTGTAATTCTACAACACCCTAAAACACTTAGGCCATATAATAACCCTTATTTATTTCGTAGAATCATCATTCATCTAACATCGCTGGTTGGGATTTTGATACAGATACCTATCAACTTTTAACCAAATACACTTTACTGCATCATACGTTAAGATATGGCAATTCAGGTTGCCATATATAAGCATTTCACTTACAAATTGCCCATACTGAGCTGTAATTAATTATTTAATTAAAGAAGATTAGTCAAAAAATTGAGAAACCATGATCTTTATTAACTGCATGCTTATTTCTTTTATAGCAGCGGGATAGACGCTTTTGGAGATAGTATTATCCATCGAAAAAAATCTGTTTTTTAGAGATGCCTCGCAATCTTTTCCGAAGCTTTCAGCGAGTTTACAAAGCAGACGATGTATATTTGAACAGTAGAAAACTGCAAAGGAAGAGAATAACGAGAGATTTCTTTAGCGCGGCTGAAGCGAGCGCCAACCCGCAACAGCCGCTGACCACAACAACTATTCGAGGTAGTTACTATGGCTGGAAAAGATTCTACGTCAGAACCCGCTGTACCCCAAGCACGTAAAAGCATCGTCGGATACCGTCCCAACGGCGGCAGACCGAATCCATTGCCACAACTGACCATCAAAGGACGATGGCTGGAAGCACTAGGCTTTAAGACCGGGCAGAAGATCGAGGTGATCACTGGGCCGGGACAGCTGATTATCCGGCTAGCGACTGAAGGTTAACTGACTGATAAAATAAAAATCCCTGCCAACCTGGCCGGGGTTTTAATTTATTAAGATTGGAACCGTAACTTTTTTGGGATTTGATAATTTTCAGGAATAGTTGGCCAATCATAATTATCTAACCAGCCAATTATTTCAATATCATCAAATATATTTTCAAAAAAGTTACGTAAATTCATTGCGTAAATACGACTCATAACTAGAGCAGCTTTTACAGCAAGCATATCTTTTTCGTCAAGGGCCCTTCTCAACGTAAGTATCATTGATGTAAGCTTTTTAAGCTCTCCTTGTAATTCAGCATCTAAATTCAAAGAATAATCAATAGCAAGCTTATCCTCTGAAATAGCACAAATCTCTGCCAAATCAGCCAATGTCGTTTTGATAAGATCTAACTCATTTATGTTAGTCAATTTTCAGCTTCCTCCCTTGTCCTGCGTTGGTCTTCTCAATGTTCACTGACCCATCAAGGTTAAGAACACCTTTAAGATTTTCATTTTTATCAAAAACTTCAAAGTGTTCTTTATGCATAGCATTAAGATATAGCTGATCCCCTTTCTTAATTAAATCACCTGTTTTACCTTGAGCCTGATAAACACTTTACCCTTGATATTGTTTAGACGTTTTACGAGTTATATTTTTAACTTCACCTCCGAAAGAGGTGTTTTTCAAGAATTCACTCATATTTCCGACAGCGCTGGCATTAGGCACATGTGGGACTTTTTTGCTCGGCAATATAATTGCGGCCAGCATCCCACCCGTGGCTTCGAGCGCCACCTGATTCCCTCCGGATGCCTGCTTAATAGTGTCAGCTACCGCAGACCAGGTATCACTGCTCATCAGCGCCTAAACGCTGTCCGCTACCGCCTGATTCTTACCGGACAGGTCATTAAGCGCTGTACCGCAGTAACTGTCCCTGGTCGCGCAAGACGCCAGCGCCATTGCTACGTCAGCAGCGTAATCCGCCCCACCTCATGCCGCATCGCCGGTATCGGCAAGACCATTGATTATTTCATTCGCAATAGCAGAAGTGGTGCCTTCGCCCAGCTTTTCTCTGACCTGATTTTTAAGAGGTTCAGCAGCCTGCTTCGCCGTTGCACGCGCCTGATCACCGGACAGCGAGTTATTCTCAACAACAACTTAGAAGTTTTTTAATTTCAATACCCGAGTTATCCACATCCCTCCCCCGACAAAGCTTCCGATACTAAAACTAATCTTGCAAAGCAGAAATATATTATCCATAGTGAAATTTATTGGTATCCCTTTGAAAAAAAATAACAAAAACTCCCCTGCAATGTATAAAGTAATTGATGTCAAAAAAATAGATACAATGCTTAATAAGATAAAAAGAGCCAAGTGTAGAAACACATTTTGCTGTCTCATTTTTTGAGGTTCTCCTCAGAGGATTTCTGCTCTATATACTTCCCGCTGAGCTCTGAGCCCAAGCTACCACCGATATCTCCAGCCATGCCGGGGAAATAACCAGGTGTCATTTCTTTTGAAAGCCCAAACTCTCCTTTAATATCAGTATATTTTTGAAGCGTTGGATTGAATTTCGGATCCCAGCCACCTTTCCACCAGTTTGCCCCGGCATTGACTCCCCATGAGAGCCCTTTACCAATGCCATAGCCGATACCAGATCCAGCACCATTGATAAGCGCACCAGACAGTGGATCTTTGTCATCAATCCAGTTACCCAGCGCACCACCTGCGGCGTTCCAGCCGACGGTACCCGCAAGGCCAATACCCATGCTGATAACATTCACCCAACCCGCTATCGCTGCGTTTGCCGGATCTATCGAGCCATCCGTCAAATAACCGATACCTGCATTCGCGCCCGCACCCAGTCCCCACATTACCTGAGCACCACCAGGTAGCAACGCAACACTTCCCGTTGCCAGTACCAGCCCAACAGAATCTCGTTCATTCATCGCTTTCTGGCAGCTTGCAGAACCCGGCGCATCGGCACAACTTGCCATGTCTATTCCATGCTGGCGTATCCATGCAGCCTGAGCATCTTCACTACCGCCGAGTAAATTATTCTCAACCGCGTTCTTACCCGCCTGCGCCCCCGCCACCGCATCCGCTGTGCTGTTACCAACTACCCCGCCCGCAAGGCCCGCCGCCAGCGTACCCAGTGCGCTGATGGTCTGCTTCTCGGTTTCCAACAGGTCGCTGACCGCTTTCCCCGGATACAGCTGGTTCATCACCAGCTTCGCCATCAGCTCACCGCTGACCGCTCCGGCTGCACCCGCCAGCGCTGAGTTGCCGGATGCGTAAGAGCTTACAGCACCCAGCACCGCGTGTGCCATCGCCTGTGCTTCAGGGTTGCCTTCCGTCAGCCTGTGTATCTCCGTCGCCAGATACGGCGCGGCCGCCCCACTCAGCGCCTGCGCCACGTTCCCGCCCGACAGCCCCTGCACCGCCGCCGTCACCGCGCTGATGCCCTGCTGAAGGGACGAACCCGTCCCGAACGGCTTCATCGCCGTGTCGTAAGCCTGCTTCGCTATTTCATCTGGCGTCGGGTTCAGCTTCCCTTTTCCGGCCAGCTCTTCCCTGGCGGCCGCCAGTGCTGCCGGGTCCTGCTGCGCCTTCAGGCCCGCTATCTGGCCCTGCGTCCGCGCGATATCCCCCGCCTGAGCCCCGATTTCGCCAATCAGCTGCGCCGCCTTCAGCCGGTTCTGCTCTTTCTCCTTATCAAAAATAATGTCCAGACCCGGATTCGCGTTCGCCACGTCGCGGCTGAGGTCCGCCACGTCCTGCACCTGTTTTTCCTTATCACGAATAATGAGTGTGCCTTCGCTTACCGCCGACTTCGTCACCGAGTCGGCGCTGCCGCTGTCGTTCACTCCCGCCAGCATCCCGTTCGCCATGTTACCGGCAAAGTTCCCGCCGATGCCGCCGCCGGTGCTCATGCCTGCGCTCTGATGCTGCACCTCATATTCCGCATGATTCTCTGTGTCGCTGAACCCCAGCGTCCCGGTGTCGAGCCGGTTCTTATCGGCGGTGGCAGTGGAACTGATAACCGCGCCGTTCAGCTGTGTGTGCTCACCCACGGTCACGTCAAAGCCGCCCTGACCCGCATAAATCCCGGTCTGTTCGGCCACGCTCTGCCAGTTGCTGTGCATCTTATCCCGGCTCACGTTCACGTTCGCCGACCCGGTTATTGAGCCGAAGGTGAAGCTGCCGCCCGCGCTGGCGCTCTGTTGCTTGCTGTCGTAGCGGTCGCTGTCCTGCTCCGAGGTCAGCGTCAGGTTGCGGCCCGCGTCCACCTTCACGCTGTTGCCGTTTGCCTGCGCGCCCGTGAGCGTCGTGTCGCGCCCGCTGGTCAGGCTGAGCCGGCTGCCCGCGTCCAGCGTGGTTTCGCTGTGCGTCAGCCCGCTGCCCTTTTCGCTGCCCTTCGCCGCGTTCACGCCCGCCGATACCGTGATGCCGTAGCCGCCTGACCCCACGCCGATGCCGACCCCGACGCTGCCGCCTTTGCTGCTGTTCTTACTGTCGGTACTCCGGGTGTTCTGCGCCGACTGCAGCAGGATGTCACGCGACGCCTCCAGGCTCATATCGCCGCCCGCCTTCAGCTGGCTGCCGGTGATGCTGATGTCGCCGCTCTGGGCCGTGCCATTTTTGCCGGTGGCCGTGACGGTCAGGTTCCGGCCCGCCGTCAGCGTGCTGCCCTGCGACTGGCGGCTTTCAGTACGGGTTTCGCTTTTCGACGACTGGCTGCCGTACGAGGCGCTGACGCCGATGGTGTTGGTCCCGCCCGCTCCGCCATTCTGCAGGCTGTCCCGCTCAGCGGCCTGCGCCGCCTGCACCCCGTTCAGCGCCGCCTGCGTGTTCTGCAGCGCGCTGACCCGCGCGTCCCCCGACTTCCTCGCCTGCTGTGCGTTGCTGACCGCGGTATTGAGCGCGCTGCCCGCCGTGCCTGACAGGGCAATGGTCAGACCGCTCTGTTTCTGCTCGAAGGTTTCCTTACGGCTGCGTATATCAAAGCCCGGGTCGATAGTTACGCTGTCGCCCGTCAGGTTCAGATCTTTCCCCGCCACCAGGTCTGCGCCGCCGGCGTGCAGCCGGTTGCCCGCCGTAACATTGACGCTGCCCTGGCTGCTGCCGACGGTGCTGACGCTCTGGCTCTGGGTGGTGCCCTTCTCATCGATTTCATGGCGGGTTGACTGTTTGCCGACGGTGAAGCCAATGCCGCCGCTGCCCAGCAGGCCGCTCTTTTTCTTCTCTTCCAGCTGATAGTGATTCTCGGTCTCGGTCGCCGCGCCGATCTCCACGTCGCGCCCGGCCCGCAGATTGACGTCCTGATCGGCAACCACCGCCGATCCGGTCACCGTCAGATCACGTCCGGCGATGACCGTGACGCTTTCGCCGCTCAGCAGGCTGCCTTTCTCACGGGTGGTAACGTCCTGCGTTACGCTGTGGCCGCTGCTTTTGTTCAGCAGACCTTTATTCTCTGAGCGCTCCTCGCTGTAGAACGACTCACGTTCGGTGGCTGTATTCAGCACCACGTCCTGCTTCGCCTGCAGTCCGACTGCACCCTGTTCGCTGTGCAGCGTGCTGCCGGTGACCGTCACGTCACCCTCACGCCCGATCACCGTTACGCCCTGCTGTCCGCTGAAGGTACTGCCGGTGCTGCTCTCACGCGAGCTTTCCTCTTCGCGGTGGCTGCGGGTATTGCCCTCGCGCTTGTTCTCGCTGTCCTGCGCTGACAGGCTGGCGCGTGCGTCCCTGATGGTAACGTTCTTCGCGCTGACGCCAATCTGGCCCTGTGAACTGTCAACCTGCGCGCCTTCGGCCAGCAGATTATTGCCTGCCACCAGCGTCACGCCCTGATCACCGCTCAGGGAACTGAGCAGCAGACGATCTTCCTGACGGCTGTTGCTGACCGATGAGGTCCGGCTGTTGGCCTCAAGATGGGTGGTATTGGTGGTGGTCTCGGCCCCGATGCGGATGTCGCCACCAGCCTTAACCCGTGCAGAGCCGGTGGCGCTGGCCTGGCTGCCGGTCAGCGTCAGATCACGCCCCGCCGAGAGCAGGAGGTTACCACCCACGTTAAGCTCACTGCCCTGTGCCTGCTGCCACTCGCCGCTGACCTGCGCCATGCGCTTGCCCGCCTCTTCCATGCCGCGGCTGGTGCGATTTCCCATCGCCCCGGCAATCACGTTCAGGCTGCCGCTGTGGCTGCTTTTTGCAGTGCCGATTTCAAGGTTGTTGCGTGCGCTCAGGCTGAGGTTATCGGTGGCATTGAGCTTCGCGCCCTGCAGCCGGATATCGGTGCCGCTGAGGCTGATATCGTCAGCGCTCATCGTCGCCTGGCGCAGGGCATTCTGCAGATCGGTGCTGATCGTCAGCGTCTCCGCCTTCACATCAATGCTTCCCGCTTTGATGTCGCCGCCCAGATGCAGGAACTGATTGCTGTCGACCGACAGTGCCTTGTCCGCAAAGAGATTTCCGGCGTTGGTCACGCTGTCCGCCGAGAGCTGCAGATTACCGCCGCCAATCACCGCGCCATCACCGGTCAGGCGCAGGGTAGTCTGTGCCAGATAGACTTTTGGCACCCACACCGTCTGCGGCCCCTCTGCCGTATCTACCGTTTCGCTGACCAGCCAGACGATATCCTGCTGCAGCGCCGCAATCTGTTGCGGCGTCAGCGCCACACCCGGCACCAGATGGAAATCCTGCGCCACTTTTGAGCCGTTATTCATCAACTCCTGATACTGCGTCATCTCATCCCAGCCATTAACGGAAGGCCTGCCGGTCAGTTTCAGGACCTGCTCGCGCACCAGGCGCTGCTCATAAAAACCGTCGCCCAGTCGTTTATGCACCTGTGACGGGTCATAGCCCACCCGTTCGAGCAGATAGTCGCTGCTGATAAATTTATTACGACTGGTGAAGCGCTCGTCAGTCACCACCAGGAACGGACTACCTGCCGCGGTATGCTGGCTGAACAGGCCGTTATCGGGGATGGTTGTGGCAACTTTCTCCAGCTGTTGCAGCGCCGTCAGGGCCAGTTCAGCCGGTAACAGTGGGCGACCCGATGAATTACCCGCCGCAAGTTCTGTGTCGCCATCATGGTGAGCGACGCCGTCTATGGCAAAAGCCAGCGGGTTACGTTCATACTCTGCGCGCTCAGCGTCCACCGCCTGTAGCGCCGCCTCAAGCTGGCTGACCTGCGCCTGATTAACGGTGGTGTTACTGATGCTCGCTCCGCTGATACTGACGTTACCGTTACCCGTAATGATGCCGTCAATGGTAGCCAGGGCCGTGGTCTCGTCAGAATTGAAGGTTGGATACCAGTGGCGCGTGCTTCTGTCGTAATGGTCGACGATAACCTCCTGACGCCGCTCGTTGACTGAATAGCCCCGGTTGTCGATGTTCCCGCCGCCGTCCAAGGTCAGATTGCCGTTGGCCGTGATCACGCTGGCGTCATTGAGTAACGAGCCGGTGATACGCAGGATTATGTCGCCACCCGCCAGAATATGTGCGCCGATACCTTCATTGACCAGTCTGTCACGCGTCAGAGTGCCGGTTACACTACGCTCACGCAAAGCGCTGTAGTCGCTGATAAAGAGAGCGCTGTCGATATCAATATGTTGTTCAGGGTCCCATTGTTCGATACGACCACGATCATGTTCTCGCCATACTGTATTCTGGTAAGGAGTCGGAACATTTTTTTGCTTAAATCCGCGGGTTTCATAGAACGTCATGGCATAAGTGCCATCAGCGCTCGGACTGAGTGCCAGATAGTTAACCCACAAATCGGTCAGCACACCCTGATTGTTCATGACACGGACCTGAGCGCGTTTGCCTGCAGCGTCAATCGCCAGCAGCGTGCCGTAAGGATTACTCTGCGCCGCGGCCTCATTCTGGAAAGTCAGTTGCTGAGTGGTCGGTGCCATGCTGCTCTTATCGGGCATTATCGTGGTACCAAACGAGCGCCAGTAATAGTTATAACGATGCCACTTGTAGTCGCTGCTCTCTGCCTCGCGCTCAATCACCAGCCCTTCGCGCAGGTTGTCGAGCCGCCGCGCCTCCAGCGTCATATCACCATCTGCTTCGATAAAACTCGCCCGGTTCTCGATCAGGTCATCGCTGTGCAGCGACAGACGATCGCCGCTGTAAAGCAATGCACCCTCTGTGTTGCTCAGCCGCTCGCGGGCCTGCAGCGTCAGGCTTTGAACGGCTGCAATTACGGCAGGCTGGCCATGGTTGTCGATAACTCGACCACGCACGGTGATCTCATCGCCCATCACGGTCGCACTGTTATCCAGCGAATCGACATTCAGCGTCAGGGCGTCGGCTTCAAGCCGCCCGCTGTTCAGCAGCGCACCTGTCGTGAGCTGAACGGTTTTACCCACCAGCATCGCCGGGTTGGTAATAGCCGTGGCATTCAGCACCAGATTACCCGGCAGCAGCCAGTCCACCAGGTTAGTAAACGCCCCGCTCAGCGAGAAGGTCACCGTGCCGTTACTGCTGAGGGTTTCACCCGCCTGGCGGGTATAATCCTGTTGCGCGGTTAGCGTCAGAGCCTGCAGCCCGAGCAGGGTACCGCCCTGATTATCGAAAGCGTGCGCATGGATGTTTAATGCGCCCGCACTCTCCAGCCGTCCGCGCTGATTGAGCAGCACCAGCGGTGAATCAGTCGGTGAGAGATCGGCGTTGAGGGTGAGATCGCCATTCGCCAGCATCTGTCCCTGCCGGTTATCCAGCTGTGCAACACCCCGAAGCAGAAGCTTTCCGGCGCTCTGCAGCCGTCCGCTGCTGTTATCGATGTCACGGGCAGCTATGTCGGTAAAGGTCGTGCCGAGTAACAGGCCGCCGTCGCGGTTACTCAGACGATCGGCCTGCAGTGAGAGTCCCGCCTGGCTGCTGAGCACACCCTGTGTGCTGTTATCGATCGCCGTGGCCTTCAGCACGAGATCCTGGGTGGCGACCAGCTGGCCGCCCTGATTGTTCAGTTGCACAGCGTCAAGGGAGAGCGCCGCGCCGCTGTGGACTTTGCCCTGCGGGTTGTTGAGCACATTGAGGTGATAATTTCCCGCGCCCTGACTGATCAGCGTGCCGCTGGCATTCTCCAGTTGCCCTGTTGTCAGATTAATCGCCTCACGACTGCTGAAGATGCCCTGACGGTTATTGACCGTCGCAGCATGAATCTGCTGTTCACCGTTACTGCGCACCGCACCGCCGCTGTTATCCATCTCTCCTGACAGCTGCAGGCTGAGCTGTTGCTGGCTGTCGATGTGGCCGCCCGCGTTGTTCAGCGTCTGCGCATCAAGCTGGAGCGCTTCGCCGCTCTGCACGTTGCCCGCCCGGTTATCCAGATCCCCGGCCAGGTTCAGCCTTAACTGCCGCTGACTGTAGAGCAGACCACCCTGAGTGTTATCGAGACGCTCAGCGGTGATCGTCAGCCCTTCACCAGCCAGCCACTGGCCGCCTGCATTGTTAATGTTACCGGTGCGGCTGCCTCTGGTCTGACCCTGCACGTTCAGCTGCTGCTGCGCAGAGACTTTACCGGCCAGGTTATTGATATCCTGTGCAACGCGCAGCGCCAGCCCGGCGCCTGACTGCAACACACCGCTGGCGTTACTGAGCCAGTTTGCCGAGAGCTCAGCCTGCTGCTGACTTTGCACGCTGCCCGCCGTGTTATCGAAACCGGCACTCGCGGCAGTCCAGTTCGCCTGACTGCCCATCCAGCCCTGCGCATTGCCAATTTCTTGCGCCTGGAGCGTCTGGCTTAGCCGACTGAAGATGCGGCCATTACTGTTATCCAGACGACCCGCGAACTGCATATCCAGCGCGTCCAGCGCATTGACCGCGCCCCCGGCATTCAACAGATTTGCGGCGCTGACCTGCGTGCTGCCGTTGCCGGTCAGGGTGCCGCCCTGATTGTCCCAGTCGCCTGCCAGGCTGAGCGTCAGCGCCTGCTGGCTGAGAATCTCTCCTGACTGACGATTGTTCAGTGCGCCACCCTGCAGGCGCAGATCGCCGCCGCTTTGCAGCGAACCGCCATCGTTATCAAACAGCGTCGCGGCGGTGCCCTGGATCGCGAGAGCGTTTTTCGCCGTGAGTTTTCCGCCCTGGTTGAGGATATCGCCGCGGCTGGTCAGCGTCAGATCACCGCCAGACTGCAAGCGGCCGCTGGCGTTATTGAGTTGATCTGCCGTCGCCGTAACCTGCTCACCGCCCTGCGCCGTCCCACCGCTGTTCTGCCAGAATCCGCCGCTGTTGAGCGAAAGATGATGACCTGCTTCGATCCCGCCATCGCTGTTGTCCAGGCCCTGTGTCGTCGTCAGGCTCAAATCCTGCAGCGCAATCACTTTGCCCTCTGAGTTATCCAGTCCGCTTGCCGTCAGGCTCAGATCACGCTGGCTGATAATCTCGCCCTGCGCATTATTCAGATGCTGCGCGGTCAGCGACAGCTGGCCGCCGTTCAGGGTGCCCGCCTGATTATCCAGATCGCCGCCCGCGCTAAGCGTCAGCGCATTACCGGCCAGAAGATTACCCTGACTGTTGTTAACCGCGTCGCGGGCAGTGACAGACAGCGCCGCCTGGGTTTTGATGGTGCCGCCCTGGTTATTCAGGCTGCCGGTTTCAAGCGTCAGATCGCCGTTATTGCCCAGCTCGCCCGACGTGTTGTCAAACAGCCCATCAATCCGCCAGTGCTGCGCTGCGTTATCAAGCGCGACCATACGGCCACGCTGATTGTTGAGCGAGGCGGCCTGAAAACTGAGCTGCTGGCTCTCAATCGAACCCTCGCTGTTGTCCAGCCCGCCAGACAACGTAAAGCGGCTCTCGCCGCTTCCGGTCTGCGACCATCCCGCCTGCTGGCTGAACAGGCTGCGTCCGTCGACCTGCCAGCGTCCGGCGCTAATCTGTGCCTGCTGCGCCTCAATATCTCCAGAGGTGTTTATCACCAGCTCCGTGCCATTAATCACCGCCTGACGCACGGCAACCCCCGCTTCCTGAGCAGTCAGGGTGGCGCGGCTGGCAGCGACCTGAGCGCCACTGAGATCGACCCGGCGTCCGCGCGCGCTGACCTCTTTTTTGCTCAACAGGCTGCCACTGGCGCGAATGGTATCCTGGCTCTCCAGTTGCAGACTGGCTTCCTGCACTATCTGGCTGCTGGCATCGCTGCCCGCCAGCAGGTGTCCACTGCTCTGGATGCTGCGGGCTGCCGTCAGCCGTACGTCACCAGCCGCCGCCAGCGTGCCGGACTGGGTAATCCCGCCTTCGCGGCTCTGAACCGTCAGCTGACCGCCACTGTGGAGCTTGCCCTGATAATCAACGCTGTCTCTGGCCGCCAGGCTGATGTCACCTGCGGCCTGCGTGACGCCATCCTGTGCCGCTGGTTGCCAGACGAGTTTACCTTCGCTGCTCACCACCAGCGTTTTATCCGCGTGCACCTGGGCGTTCTGATTCCGTACCCCGACGCCCGCTTCGGTACCAATCATGCGGATCTGGCCGCTGTACATGCCGCCCATCTGGCCCATGTCGATCGCCAGTTCAGGTCTGGTACTACCGTCGTCAGCCAGCGGTGTGATCGTCTGGGTGTCGGCACTGATGCGGTTGCGACCAGCTACCACCGCCAGCTCTTTTTTGGCCCAGACGCCCGCATTGATCTCCACCGCGCGGGCCAGAACGTCTACGTATTCAGTATCATGACGGGGATCGCCGTTGAGTCCGCCGCCTTCAATGCGCACCACGCCGCGCTCAACCTGATAACCCGCCAGGCTGCCGTCAGCGTTGCGCTGCGGTTTGCCGGTGGTCAGCGTCATCCGTCCGGCATTGATGGTGCCGCAGCCGTTGCAGACAATCCCGGCCGGGTTGGCAACGATCACCTGCGCCCGTCCGCCCGCCACTTCCATATAACCGCGAAGCTGGCTGGGATTGTTGCTGTTCACTTCGTTGAGGATCACCCGCGCGGGTGCAGCGCCAGGCTTGAGGTTCGGGTTACCCTGAATCATGCCGGCCAGTTGCGTGGAGGTCATCACTGCTGAGTTATTGAGGATGGCACCGTTCTGTGCGACGTCGAACTGCTGATACTGGTTGTGTGAGATTCCTGCCTGATTGGGCGCGGTAATATTGACCTGCGGCAGCCCGTTCTGAGTAGCGATGACGTCCGGCCGCTGACCTGGCGTAGCGTTGCCATCCGCCACAATGCCGTTCGCCAGTGCTGGCCCGGCACACAGCGCCAGTCCCAGCAGCCACGCCGTGCGGCGTAACGTAACCCAGAGACGCGCCGCACCGCTTCCCCGGCTCTGGCCGGGTTCAGTGCTGCAACTGCGGGCAAGTTCGGACACCACCCGGAGTTCACCGTGGGTGCGGCTGAAAATAATACGATAACAATGTTTATTCATGGGTCACATCCGTGTGAAAGTGAGTGGTCAGATTTCCAGGTTGAGGCTGAAACCCGCCGTGGCACCGGAGGTATGAAAACCCTCGGGTTTAATGAGCGGCACGCCCGCAAACAGGTCGTAGCTGAAGCGACCCCAGAGTGAGCCGCGTACGCCGATGGCACTGCCTACCAGCTGATGCCCGACCAGATCCCGGGCGCCAGGCCCGCTTACCCGACCATAATCGGCGGCCAGATAAAGCTCATGCCCGCGTGAGAAAAGATCCCAGCCGATCTCGTTGCGCCACAGCAGACCTTTTTCACCTGACAGCATCTGTTCACCGTCAAAGCCGCGTACCGTGTAACGCCCGGCAATCGCCATGCGCTCCTGCGGCGTCAGCGCATTCGGACTCCATTGTCCCCGCACGCTGCTGTAGACCCGCCATGGCTGCTCGCCGAAGGCGAAAGGGTGGTTGATGCCGAGGTCGCCCAGCAGTATGCCGGTACGCGCACTGCCCTGATGGCGCGGCTCTTCCGGTGCAGGTAATGCATTGAATGCCCCTGTACCGCGCCGCCAGGCAATATTCGCGTCCAGCGTGCTGCTGCCAAAATAGCTGCGCTGATTCAGGCCCAGTTCCCAGCCTGCGGTGCGCCGCTTTTGCTGCTCTATGTCGATATTGTTGACGGCGTTGGTGGAGTGTTTGCGGTAGCCGCGCAGATTCAGCGTGGTTTTGCTGGACTGGTCGCGATAGAGCAGGCGGGAGACCGTGAGCTGAGCATTGTCGCTCTTACCGCTGTAGCGCAGCACCTCATTGGCATTGGGAATGTTCTGGTGATAGGTGTAGTCGTTGTAGTTGGCGGAGACGGCCCAGTACCCGATCGGGAAAAAGTAGTTCAGGGTATGCGAGCGGCTGCCGAACGGCCCACGCTCAAACAGATTTTTGCCCATGTTGGCGTAAAACAGGTCGTTCTGCGCAAAAGGGGCGTCCACAGCCAGCGTGGCAGAACCGAGATAGCGTCCGGTACTTTCAGATCCGCTGTCATCCAGTCCCAGACTGAGCCGTACCGGTCTGCCTTCGTGCCAGTTGACCTGCAAATCGCTGGTGGCTTCCTGTTCGCCCGGCACAATTTTAATGTCAGCACTGGCGCTGGGCACCCGCTTAAAGTTCTCCAGGCCCTGCTCTATATCGCGCAGATTCAAAATATCGCCTGATGACGCCGGAACGGCATTCCAAAGCCGTCCACGCCAGGAAACGGGTTCTTCGAAGCGGATCTGGCTGATACGGCCAGGCTGCAGCGTCAGCGTCAACACGCCCTTCGTCAGATCCTGCTCCTGCGCCATAACGCGGGTGGTGACATAGCCTTTGGCGAGAATCGCATTCTGCACTTTGTTGATGACCAGCATGATGCCCTGTCCGCCCAGGCAACGGCCGGTAGCGTCTGAAGCAGCATCGATAGCCCACTGAAAACGGCTGGCTGCCTCGCCCGTCAGGGCGATCCGATGGATGGTAAAGCAGGGCTGCTCATTAACAGGATAACCGGGCAACCGACTATCAGGACGCGGAAGATGTTCATTCACCTGCGGCGCATTCTGCTGTTGCAGCACGCGCTCACGCGTCTGCTGACGCTGTTGTTCGCGGGCATCAATGGCCTGGCCCTGTTCGCGAGACGTTTCGGCAGCCGGGGCTGCCATCAGCGGGAAAGCGAAGCAGAACAGCGCACCCGTCACCAGGACGAGCAGATGCCATAGGGATAAAAAAATCCTTTTCATATGAATTCCATTTCACTAACTGTAACGAGGTGTAACTTCTGGCGAATTATCACTCTGAAAAGAGCAAAAACAAGAGGGCGGACTTTTTTTCAGGCGGTTTCTTAAGCTGCGGATTGACGGAAAGAAGAGACGGTTGAATCGGAGAGGAGAATCAAATCAGATTATTGATATTTAATAATAAAAAGAAAAATACAAAGCCAGATAATGGCGGGTTTTACCTGCACCCGGATGACATTTTCCGGTTGTTTTAAGCACGTTTTGTACTCATTTGAACATTAAAAAAGCAGCCGCTGAAACGGTCACGCTGACCGCCGGATTCAGGATGCAGACCAGAAAAAAATAAAAAAGGGACGATTGCTCATCCCTTTTTGCCTCAACCAGAGAGGATTACTGCAGCAGCGAGATATCCGCCACCTGCAGGAACAGCTCGCGCAGTTTTGACAGCAGCGTCAGGCGATTGATTCGCACCGCCTGATCGTCGGCGTTCACCATCACTTTATCGAAGAAGTTATCGACCGCGGTACGCAGCTGTGCCAGTTCGACCAGCGCATCCTGATAACGGCCTTCCGCGAAGTAAGGTTGCAGCTTGCTGCTCAGCGCGGTGACAAAGGTCGCCAGCTGGATCTCTTCATTCTCTTTCAGCAGCGACGCCTGCACGCTCTCATTCAGCGGTTCAGTCGCTTTTGCCAGAATATTTGAGACGCGTTTGTTTGCCGCTGCCAGTGCTGACGCCGCCTCCAGCGTACGGAAGTGCGACACGGCTTTCATACGTGCATCAAAGTCAGCCGGACGGGTCGGACGACGCGCCAGTACCGCCTGCAGCGTATCGATGCTGTGACCCTCTTCCTGATACCAGGCGCGGAAGCGACCCAGCATAAAGTCGATCACATCATCCACCACACGGGCGTTGCTCAGCTTGCTGCCATACAGACGCACCGCTTCTTCCGTCAGGGTCTGCAGATCCAGCGGCAGGTTCTTCTCAACGATGATACGCAGCACGCCCAGCGCCGCACGACGCAGCGCGAACGGATCTTTGTCGCCTTTCGGATGCTGACCAATGCCGAAAATACCGGCCAGGGTATCCATCTTATCGGCAATCGCCAGCGCACAGGCGACCGGGCTGGACGGCAGATCGTCACCGGCAAAGCGCGGCTGATACTGCTCATTCAGCGCGACCGCCACATCTTCAGCTTCGCCGTCGTGACGCGCGTAGTGCATGCCCATCACGCCCTGGGTGTCGGTGAACTCAAAGACCATGTTGGTCATCAGGTCGCACTTCGACAGCAGGCCGGCACGGGTGGCGTGATTCACATCGGCGCCGATCTGGCCGGCGATCCAGCCCGCCAGCGCCTGAATGCGATCGGTTTTATCGCGCAGCGTGCCCAGCTCTTTCTGGAACAGCACGGTTTCCAGACGCGGCAGGTGATCTTCCAGACGCTTTTTACGGTCGGTATTAAAGAAGAACTCCGCATCGGCCAGGCGTGGACGCACCACTTTTTCGTTGCCCGCGATAATCTGGCGCGGATCGCTGGATTCGATGTTAGTGACGAAAATGAAGTTCGGCAGCAGATTACCGTCGTTGTCATACACCGGGAAATATTTCTGATCGCCCTTCATGGTGTAAACCAGCGCTTCGGCGGGCACCTTGAGGAATTTCTCTTCAAAGGTGGCAGTCAGCACCACTGGCCACTCCACCAGCGACGTGACCTCTTCCAGCAGACTGTCGCTGATATCGGCATTGCCGCCTAAACGGCGCGCGGCCGCTTCAGCATCCGCTTTGATCATCGCCTTACGGGTCTGATAATCGGCGATCACTTTGCCACGCTTTTCCAGCGCGTCAGGATACTGATCGGCGCTCTCAAGGATGATGTCGTTTTCGCCCATGAAGCGGTGGCCGCGGATGTGACGTCCTGACTCAATGCCCAGAATGGTGCCAGGGATCAGCTCATCGCCCAGCAGCATCGTCACGGTGTGTACCGGACGGACAAACTGCACATCGCTGTCGCCCCAGCGCATCAGTTTTGGCACCGGCAGTTTGCCGAGCGCGTTAGCAATCATTGCTGGCAGCAGCGTCTGAGCCGCTTCGCCTTTCACCTGGGCGCGATAAACCAGCCATTCGCCTTTATCGGTAGCGAGACGTTCGGCCTGATCGACGGTGATGCCGTTGCCGCGCGCCCAGCCTTCGGCCGCTTTGGTGGCGTTGCCGTCTGCGTCAAACGCCGCAGCGACGGCCGGTCCGCGCTTCTCCACTTCCCGATCGGGTTGTGCGGCGCTCAGGTTCGCCACTTTCAGCGCCAGGCGACGCGGTGCAGCAAACCAGCTGACCTCGCCGTGGCTCAGGTTCGCGGCATCCAGTTCCGCGGTAACCTGCGCAGCAAAGGCTTCCGCCAGGCTGCGCAGGGCTTTTGGTGGCAGCTCTTCGGTGCCGATCTCCACCAGGAAGGTTTGTTCAGTCATGGCTGCCTCTTACTTTTTGTTATTGCACATCGGGAAGCCCATCGCCTCGCGAGAGGCGTAGTAAGCTTCAGCCACGGCTTTGGTCAGAGTACGGATGCGCAGGATATAGCGCTGACGCTCCGTGACCGAAATCGCTTTGCGGGCATCCAGCAGGTTAAAGCTGTGCGCCGCTTTCAGAATGCGTTCGTAGGCGGGCAGTGGCAGCGGTTTTTCCAGCGCCAGCAGATGCTGTGCCTCTTTCTCGTACTGCTCAAAGCAGGTAAAGAGGAAGTCGACGTCGGCGTATTCGAAGTTATAGGTGGATTGCTCCACTTCGTTCTGATGGAACACGTCGCCGTAGGTGGTTTTGCCCAGCGGACCGTCGCTCCACACCAGATCGTAAACGCTGTCGACGCCCTGGATATACATCGCCAGACGCTCCAGGCCGTAGGTGATCTCGCCGGTCACCGGCTTACACTCCAGGCCGCCAACCTGCTGGAAGTAGGTGAACTGCGTCACTTCCATGCCGTTGAGCCACACTTCCCAGCCGAGTCCCCAGGCACCCAGCGTCGGGTTTTCCCAGTTATCTTCGACGAAGCGAATATCATGCACCGTCGGGTCCATACCCAGCTCTTTCAGTGAGCCAAGGTAGAGCTCCTGAATGTTATCTGGTGAGGGTTTGATGATTACCTGGAACTGGTAGTAGTGCTGTAAACGGTTCGGGTTTTCACCGTAGCGGCCATCGGTAGGACGGCGTGATGGCTGCACGTAGGCGGCGGCAATCGGCTCCGGGCCCAGTGCGCGCAGGCAGGTCATCGGGTGTGAAGTGCCAGCGCCCACTTCCATGTCCAGCGGTTGAACAATGGTGCAGCCCTGACGCGCCCAGTAATCCTGCAAGGTCAGGATCAGCCCCTGAAAGGTCTTGGTATCAAACTTTTGCATGTTAAGTGTGCACGCGCTTCGGTTGGATTAAAAAAAGAGGCCGACAGTATACCCTTTGACCGCGCGATGTGCAGCCGTAAATCCCGGACGATAGCGGCCCGTTTAAGGGGGATTCAGCACGCTGCTGTACAGAGGGGTCTGAATCCTGCTGGCGGCAGTCGTTGCACTGGTCGCATTTGGCTACCCTTTCCCGCACGGACGCTATGCGCAAGAGGACGCTATGCCGCAGAAGATTTACTGGATCGATAATGTACGCGCGGTTGCCTGCCTGATGGTGATCGTCATTCACACCACCACCTGGTACATCACCGGGCCAATGGCGGTAAAGGGGGTTGCCTGGGATGCCGCTAATCTGCTGAACTCGGCCTCACGCGTCTGCGTTCCGCTGTTCTTTATGATCTCCGGCTACCTCTTTTTCGGTGAGCGCAGCGCCCAGCCGCGCCATATGCTCCGGCTGGTTCTCTGCCTGCTGTTCTACAGCGCCGTGTCACTCGCCTATATCACCTGGCTGACGCCCATCAGCGAAGGGCGATCGATCCTGAAGATGCTGCAGAAGCCGGTGTTTTATCACCTCTGGTTCTTCTTTGCGCTGATCGGTATCTATCTGCTGTCGCCGCTGATTCAGGTGAAAACGGTGCAGGCGCGCTATGTGGCGCTGCTGGTGCTGGTGCTGGCGGTGCTGGCCAACCCGAATACGGTCAGCCAGTCGCTGGGCCCCTTTCATTTCCTGCCGGTAAATCTCTATGTCAGTGGCGACAGTATCTACTATCTGCTCTATGCGCTGCTGGGGCGGGCTATCGGTTCGATGGAGACCACCCGGCGCGGCCTGACACCGCTCGCCGCCGGGCTGTTTATCGCCTGTGTGGCGGGCATAACACTCGGCACCAAAAAGGCGCTGATCGTTAATGGCGCGTTTAACGATACCTGGTATCTCTACTGCGGACCGCTGGTGTTTATCGCCGCGATCAGCCTGCTGGTGGTGTTTAAAAACTGTCTCAACCAGCGCACCCTGCCCGGTTTTTCGCTGATTGCGCGCTATTCACTGCCGATCTACGGCTTTCACGCGCTGTTTATCCACTATCTGCGCACGCATCACTACGATGACATGTCACGCCCGTGGCTCGACCTGCCCTGGGTGTTCGGGCTGACGCTGGGCGGCAGCCTGCTGCTGGGCATGGCACTGAAACGCGTCGACACCCGTCACTTTGTCAGCTGATCGGCTTCGCGCTGACGGGCGCGTCGTAACTGGCGCGCCGATGAAAATCCTGCCGCCAGCGCCGCTTTCTCGGCGGACTCTCCCTGCTGCTGCCGCTGACGCGCCACGCCCACCCGCAGCTGTTCGTGGTACTCACGCACGCTGATCCCCAGATGCTGACGAAAGAGCCGCGCCAGATGGCGACTGCTGACGTGCGTGCGTCCGGCCAGTTCGGTCAGCGTCCAGCCATGCTCAGGATGGGCAATCATCAGATCCTGCGCCCGGTGAATGGCGGGATGGAGATGGTTGCGGTAACGCAGCCACGGCGAGAGCTGCGGATCATCACCGGCGCGCCGAAACCAGACCACCATTTCACGCGCCACCGCCAGCGCCGTGGGCGTGTCGCAAAGCTGATTAATCAGATGCAGCGCCAGGTCGATACCCGCCGTGATGCCCGCGCTGGTCCAGATGTTCCCGTGCCCGACAAAGACACGGTTCTCTTTGACCCGTGCGCGCGGGGCGGCCGCTTTCAGACGAGCAATCACATCATGATGCGTCGTGCATTCAACCTCATCCAGCAGCCCCGCCTGCGCGGCCAGCAGGGCACCTGAGCAGACGCAGACCAGCATACAGGTCTGCGCGCGCAGCGCAGCCTGCTGCCGGGTCAGCCACTGGCGCGCCTCGGCGGCCTGCGGCGTGGCAAAGCAGTGCCGGGAGTCATAGACGCCCGGCACCACCAGCAGACTGTCGGCGGGAAGCTGTTCCGGCAGCGGTTCGATGCCGCCAATGGTCATGCCGGTGGAGCAGACAACCTCCGGCTGCGGGCCAATGTAGCGCAGCGTAAAATGATCGCCCGCCAGTTTCAGCGTCTCGGCCGGACCGGTCAGATCCAGCACCATGACGCCAGGCAGGGTTAAAAACCAGACGGTGTGACTCATGGGCCGCGCTACACCAGATCCCAGCCACGGGCGCGCCAGAGCGCAGGCAGCTGCGCCATGTCATCGAAGCGCGTCACCAGCGGATGATCCAGTTCCGGGTTATGTGCGTCTGCGCAGTAGTAGTAGACCGGAATCCCGGCGGCGATCCCGGCGCGGGCGCCCGCTTCAGAGTCATCCACCAGAATGCAGCGCTCAATCGGCACCTGCATCTGCTCCGCCGCGTGGTACATCAGTTCCGGATCGGGCTTCCAGTGCAGAATGTCATAGCCACTGTAGAGGTGCTCAGCAAACAGCGGCAGCATGCCGGTTAATCCCAGCGAGTGCTGCATCTTCTTTACCGTTCCGTTTGAGACCACGCACATCGGCACCCTGATCTGCTCCACCAGCGCTTTCGCACCGGCGATCGGCTGCAGCTGCTGGTCGAACAGTCGCGCCACTTCCGCGCGGTAGGCGGTTTCGACCTCCTCCATCGGCAGCGACACCTGATGCGCCTCACCCACATCACGAATGATGTCGTAAAGTTTGACGCCCTTATACTTTTCAAACATCTCCTGCAGCGACAGCGTCAGGCCATAGCGGGCAAAGGTATTCACGTAGGCCTGGGTGCAGAGCAGTTCACTGTCCACCAGCGTGCCATCGCAATCAAAAAAGACGCATTCTACTGACATCAGATTCTATCCTTCGATTCAGGTGTGGGTTCCTCACTTTACCGCACTCCGTACAGATTGCGAGACTGGCAATCGGTTGCGAAAAATCATTGTATTGCCCCGGTAAAATCGCCAGGATACGCGCCGATGATTTTTTCTTCTGGATGGATGGCATGAGCAAGCAAGGCGTTTTGCAGCGCATTTTCAGGCTGCAGGAACATGGCACCACGGTGCGTACCGAAGTGATCGCGGGTATCACCACCTTTCTGACGATGGTCTATATCGTCTTCGTCAATCCGCAGATCCTGGGCGTCGCGGGCATGGATACGCAGGCGGTGTTTGTCACCACCTGTCTGATTGCCGCCTTCGGCAGCATTCTGATGGGCCTGTTTGCCAATCTGCCGGTAGCGCTGGCACCCGCTATGGGACTGAACGCCTTTTTCGCTTTTGTGGTGGTCGGAGCGATGGGGTATTCCTGGCAGGTCGGCATGGGCGCCATTTTCTGGGGTGCGGTCGGCCTGCTGATCCTGACGCTGCTGCGGGTCCGCTACTGGATGATTGCCAATATCCCGCTCAGCCTGCGCGTCGGCATTACCGCCGGTATCGGCCTGTTTATCGCCATGATGGGGCTGAAAAATGCGGGCATTATTGTGGCTAACCCCGATACCCTGGTGGCCGTCGGCAACCTGACCTCGCACAGCGTGCTGCTGGGCGCGCTGGGCTTCTTTATTATCGCCATTCTGGCGTCGCGTAATATCCACGCGGCGGTGCTGATCTCCATGATGATCACCACGGCTATCGGCTGGATGCTGGGCGATGTGAAGTTTGTCGGCCTCTTCTCCGCGCCACCGTCGGTAACGTCGGTGGTCGGTCAGGTCGATATCAAAGGCGCATTCAACATCGGCATGGCCGGGGTGATCTTCTCCTTTATGCTGGTCAATCTGTTCGACTCCTCCGGCACGCTGATTGGCGTCACCGATAAAGCGGGCCTGACCGATGAAACCGGCACCTTCCCGCGCATGCAGCAGGCGCTGTTTGTCGACAGCATCAGTTCAGTGAGTGGCGCGCTGGCGGGCACCTCCTCGGTGACCGCCTATATTGAGAGCTCCTCCGGGGTGGCGATTGGTGGCCGTACCGGCCTGATGGCGGTCGTCACCGGCCTGCTGTTCCTGCTGGTGACGTTCCTGTCACCACTGGCGGCCATGGTGCCGGCTTACGCCGCGGCGGGCGCGCTGATTTACGTGGGTGTGCTGATGACGGCCAGCCTGTCGCGCGTGCGCTGGGATGACTTAACCGAAGCCGTTCCGGCATTTGTCACCGCCGCCATGATGCCGTTCAGCTTTTCTATCACCGAAGGCATTGCGCTGGGGTTTATCGCGTACTGCGTGATGAAGCTGGGCACCGGGCGCTGGCGTGAAATCAGCCCCTGCGTGGTGATTGTTGCACTGCTGTTCGTACTGAAGATTGTCTTTATCGACGCGCACTGAGCGCAGTGACTGAGCGCCGCAACCCACCGGTTGCGGCGTTGTCACATCTCAGGATGCAGATTACGCTCGCTGGGCAGGCTGGTCAGCCGCAGCGCATGCGGCCCGATATTGGGCTTGCCCATCTCCATTTCCCGTAATGCGCGCCACTGAAAGGCGTTATCCATCTCCCACAGATAGAGCCGCTGGGTCGCGGATGAGAGCGCACACGACCAGACCAGCACAGGCTCTGCATCGCAGACCACCTGAATATCGGGATAGAGCGACGACCGCAGCCGCCCCGCACCCGGCAGCAGACGCAGCGAATCCAGCCCCCGATCGCCCTCTCCCGTCAGCTTGAGAATGCTCTGGTGCAGCGTCCAGATCTGGGTCACCGCTTCCATCGCATCCTGCTGGGCATTGATCCAGGCGATTTCGCCGGAGGTCAGCCCCTGAATCAGCTGCTCCTGCGTCTGACGGCTCCGCGCATGCACAATCTCCATATCCAGACCGGCACGTCCGCCCTCTTCGGCCAGCAGCACCCCTACGGTATTACCCGCATAGGCGATGCTGAAATCGGGCAGATCGCGGTCGGCAAAGGCGGGCCGTCCGTTATCCTGAATGGTTAAGCGCGGCAGCTCGTTGATGCCATAAATCCGCTGCATCAGCTGTGCCAGCAGGATACGCGCGGCAAGGAAGCGTCCACGGCGTTTATCAGCAAACTGCTGTGCCGTGTCCCGGATTGCCTGGGGAATGTGCATCTCACTGGCCGGGAAACCGGGGTCACCCGTCCAGCGTACAAAATGACCAGCCATCTGTCGCTCCGTGAAAATGGCCAGATAATCATCAGAGGCATTGTAAGAATTTTCTTAACTTAATGCACCCGGCAACGCACGGATTGGGCTAAATTCGGAATAGGACGAACGGATTCACGGGGGCAAAGCGGACAGTATTATCACAGTTAAAAGAATTCACTGTTGCGAACTCTGGATGCGGAGTAAGAAGAGGAAGAACTATGTTGCTGGACGAGATGGTGAAGCGAGAGCGTAGCCTGCACGGTTCTCAGCGCCGCGAGCGGGCATGGCTTGAACAGATACTCCATCCTGCATTTTGTGAGATAACCCGTTCAGGAAGTTTTATCACCCGGGCGCAAACCATTGAAGCACTGATAAAAGAAGAGCCACAACCCGTCATGCTCAGCAGTGGCTTTCAGCTGGTGCGAACAAGCGAGGTAAGTCTGATACTGCACTACCGGAGTTGGGATGCTGACGGTCAAAGGGCCGCACTGCGTGCCTCGCACTGGGTGCGTGAGGGGCAAACCTGGCGTATGGTTTTTCATCAGGGAACACCTGCATCGGAACCGGATTTGATGCGTGAACCCTGACCTCATCATCCGTTCCCGGAAAGAGTTTTACACACGGTGACACCGCTGTCGTGCGGGTGTCATGATGCTGTCGGGTCCGGATCGTGTTGCTGCCGGGCTTTCTGTCGCACACTTTTCTTCCTGTCGATTCAACGGAGAACGCGAATGAGCAGCATCAACCGATTTAAAGCACTGCGCCTGGCCCGCGCCTGGTCACAGGAGCAACTGGCAGAGCTGGCCGGATTAAGCACCCGTACTGTACAGCGGATTGAAAATGGCGAGCGGCCGGGTCTGGAGACGCTGAGTGCGCTGGCTGCGGTCTTTGAGGTCAGCGTCAGTGATCTGACCGATCCGCAGAATGGCGAGAATCCGGCGCTGGATCAGCGGATTGTTGATGCGCGCAGCAGGATCGCGGAGGAAGCACGCTTTTATCGCTCCCTGATCACCGCGGTGGTCGTCTGCACACTGCTTTTCGCGCTTAACGGCGTGACGGCGCCTGGCAATCACTGGGCACGCTGGGTGGCGATTATCTGGGGGGCCTTGCTGTTCATCCGCGCGATGCGGACCTTTGTTTTTCATGGGCTGGCGGACCGCTGGCAGCAAAAGCGCCTGCAGAAGATACTGCGCCGCTGAGGCGTTCACAGGGGGAGTCTCTGATGATGGGCTGTGCGGTTCATGCGCGTCGCGATGCGGATCGCGACGCGGGTAGCATCAGGCGAAACGGCTTGCCTGCTCAAAGCTCAGACGCGGCAGGCGCGGATGCAGTTTTGATGCCTCACCATAGCCGAGGTTGATCAGCAGGTTGACCTGATACTGACCATCCGGGAAGAAGGCGTCGTTCACTTTCGCCGGATCAAAACCGGACATCGGACCGGCATCCAGACCCAGCGAACGGGCCGCCAGAATCAGATAACCCGCCTGCAGGCTGCTGTTACGGAAAGCCGTCTCTTTTGCCGCTTCCGGGCTGCCGGTAAACCAGCTGCGCGCATCAGCATGCGGGAACAGGGCGGGCAGCTGCTCATAGAACTCACGATCCCACGCTACAATCACCGTGACCGGTGCGCTCATGGTTTTGTCCAGATTGCCGGAAGAGAGGGCCGGTTTCAGCTTCTCTTTCCCCTCCGCTGAGGTCACAAAAACAAAACGCGCAGGCGAGCAGTTTGCCGACGTTGGCCCCAGAGCCGTTAAGGTATAAAGCTGTTCCAGCAGGACATTATCGACCGGCTTATCCTGCCAGTAACTGTGGGTGCGGGCGTCGTTGAACAGCGTGTCCAGAGCGGTCTTATCGAGCGGTGTACTCATGCAACTCTCCTGTAGCAGGCGAAAAGGTTCGCCCGAATAGCTTCACGTATAGGGTCGGCTTGCGGCCTGATGCGGCGGGAGCGGGATCGCTCACGGCGGCACATCAGATCGGCGCCTCTACCGTTATACGATAATGGCGTGCCGCCGCAAAATAACATATCGGCAAGAATCACTGCAGAGAGGGGAATAACGGAGGAACGCGCGCGGCGGGAAAGCCAGCCTGACAGCCCACGCTGCCAGGCCAGAGGGATTATTTACCGATACAGAAGCTGGAGAAAATACGTCCCAGCAGATCGTCAGAGGTGAACTCGCCGGTGATCTCGCTTAACGCCTGCTGAGCAAGGCGCAGCTCTTCAGCCAGCAGCTCGCCCGCCCAGGCGCCGAGCAGCTGTGCTTTGCCCTGCTGCAGGTGGGTTGCCGCTAACTCCAGCGCCTGCAGATGACGGCGACGCGCCAGGAAGCCCCCTTCCATATTGCCGGAGAAGCCCATGCTCTGCTTCAGGTGATCCCGCAGCGCATCGACGCCCTCGCTGGTACGTGCCGACAGACGAATCAGTGAGTGACCATTGACGTCCGTCAGACCGGGAGACTCACCGGTCACATCCGCTTTATTACGCACGACCGTGATCGGCAGTTGTGGCGGCAGACGCGAAACGAAATCGGGCCAGATGGCCGCCGCTTCGGTGGCATCGGTGGTGGTGGCGTCCACCATAAACAGCACGCGATCCGCCTGTTCAATCTCCTGCCAGGCGCGCTCAATCCCGATGCGCTCCACTTCGTCGCTGGCCTCAAGCAGACCGGCGGTGTCGATGATGTGCAGCGGCATGCCATCAATATGAATATGCTCGCGCAGCACGTCGCGGGTGGTGCCCGCAATGTCGGTCACGATGGCGGCTTCACGGCCTGCCAGCGCATTCAGCAGGCTCGATTTACCGGCATTTGGCCGGCCTGCAATCACCACCTTCATCCCTTCACGCAGCAGGCTGCCCTGACGCGCTTCGGCACGGACGGCATCCAGGTCACTGACCACCGTATTCAGCTGCGCTTCAATTCTGCCGTCAGAGAGGAAATCGATCTCCTCATCCGGGAAGTCGATCGCGGCTTCGACGTAGATGCGCAGATGCGTGAGTGCTTCCACAAGATGATGAATACGGGTTGAGAAAGCGCCCTGCAGCGAGTTAACGGCTGAACGAGCGGCCTGTTCGGAGCTGGCATCAATCAGATCGGCTATCGCTTCGGCCTGCGCCAGATCGAGCTTGTCATTCAGGAACGCCCGTTCGGAAAACTCACCCGGCTGAGCAATCCGCACGCCTGGCAGGGCCACGATGCGCTTCAGCAGCAGGTCGAGGATCACCGGGCCACCGTGGCCCTGCAGCTCCAGCACATCTTCGCCGGTAAAGGAGTGGGGGCCAGGGAACCACAGCGCGATACCCTGATCCAGCACGCTGCCGTCGCTGTCGGTAAACGGCAGATAATCGGCGTAGCGCGGCTTAGGCAGTTTGCCCAGCAGCTGGCGGGCGACCTCTGCCGCCTGTGCGCCAGAGACGCGCAGAATGCCGACGCCGCCGCGTCCGGGCGGTGTTGCCTGGGCAACAATGGTATCGCTGTGGCTCATAAATTTTCTCTCGCTACAAAAAACACAGGCGGTCGCTTTGACCGCCTGAGAATAGACTATATAGGGCGGGATGGCTCCCGCGCTGGATCGCTTACGCTTTCTTCTTGTCGCGGCTATGCAGACCACGTTTTTCCAGGCCGCGATAAATCAGCTGCTGCTGGAGAATGGTCACCAGGTTGCTGACGATGTAGTACAGCACCAGACCTGACGGGAACCACAGGAAGAAGACGGTGAAGATCACCGGCATGTACGTCATGATCTTCTGTTGCATCGGATCGGTCACGGTGGTCGGTGACATCTTCTGAATGAAGAACATGGTGATGCCCATCAGAATCGGCAGGATGTAGTACGGGTCCTGCGCAGACAGGTCATGGATCCACAGAATGAATGGCGCATGACGCAGTTCAACCGAGCCTGACAGCATGTAGTAGAGCGCCAGGAAGATAGGCATCTGAATCACCAGCGGCAGACAGCCACCCAGCGGATTCACTTTCTCTGCTTTATACAGCGCCATCATTTCCTGGCTCTGCTTCTGCTTGTCATCACCCAGACGCTCACGCATCGCCTGAATTTTCGGCTGCAGCATGCGCATCTTCGCCATCGAGGTGTACTGCGCTTTGGTCAGCGGGTACATGATGCCGCGCACGATGAAGGTGATCACGATAATGGAGAAGCCCCAGTTACCGATGAAGCTGTGGATAAATTTCAGCAGCTTGAACAGCGGCTGAGAGATAAACCACAACCAGCCATAATCCACGGTCAGATCAAGGTGCGGCGCAATAGCAGCCATCTTGTCCTGAATTTCCGGGCCGACCCACAGGGTTGCGCCCAGATTCTGCTGTGCGCCTGCGGCGATGGTTACCGGTGCAGATTTATAGCCAATCGCCGCCACGCCGTTACCCAGGTTGCTGGTGTAAAGGGTGTTGGTGCCTTCGGTACGCGGAACCCATGCGGTTGCAAAGTACTGCTGCAGCATCGCCACCCAGCCATTGCTGGTGGTGGTGTTCAGGTTCTCGTTATCCGCGATGGTGTCGAATTTGTACTTCTCATATTTCGACTCGCTGGTGGAGTACGCCGCGCCACGGAAGGTATGCAGTGCAAAGTTGTTGCTGCCGGTATCACGATGCTTAGGCAGATCGATAGTCTGCTTCAGCTGGCCAAACAGCGACACTTCCAGCGGCTGCTGGGTGGTGTTGTTGACATGATAGTCGACATTAACGGCATATTCGCCACGCTTGAAGATGAAGGTTTTGGTGTAAACCACGCCATTTTCAGCGGTATAGGTCATCGGCACACGCAGTTCAGCCTGGCCATCAGCCAGCTCGAAGTGATCCTGTGCCGTGGTGAATAGCGGACGCGCACCGTTGTTCGGGTTATCCGGACCATTACGGCCGGTTAAACCACTCTGCGCCTGATAAAGGAAGGCTGGCGTCGTTTCAAGCAGCTGGAACGGCTGGTCAGAACCCAGTTTGTCCGGGAAAGTCAGCAGCTGTGCCTGTTCTACATCACCGCCGCGGGTGTTGATATTTAATGACAGGACATCAGTCTTAACGGTGATCGTCTGGCCCTGACCGCTGGCCGGTACACCCTGACTGGCGGTATCACCCGCTACGCTGTTGGTGCCCTGTGTGGTCTGTGTCTGCTGTGGCTGCGGAGCGTGGTCCGTCTGCCAGGCTTGCCAGATCATAAAGGTCACGAACAGAAAAGCGATGAGAAAGAGATTGCGTTGCGAATCCATCGTTAATGTTCTCTGGTATCAAAGGTTTTTGGCGGCACAGGATCGTCACCACCCGGGTTCAAGGGGTGGCATTTTAATACGCGTTTTAATGTCAACCAACTGCCTTTTATCAGGCCGAACCTGCGTAACGCCTCAATTCCGTAATGAGAGCAGGTCGGGTGAAACCGACAGTGTGGTCCCAGTAATGGACTGATACCGCGTTGATAGACGCGTATCAGGACGATCAGGAGCCGCGCGCCAGGCGACAGTGACGACGCCATAATTTCTCCAACGCTTCCGCCAGCATACGGTTATCCAGATCGGCAACCCCCTTCTTCGCGACCACCACGAAGTCCATCGACGGCAGTTCATGTTGACGCAGACGAAAGCTTTCGCGGGTCAATCGCTTGATCCGGTTGCGTTCGTGGGCGCGTTTCACATGTTTTTTAGCGACGGTAAGACCGATGCGGGGATGCCCCAGCGCGTTAAGGCGGCCGAGAATAGTGATTTGCGGCGTGCCAGCCCGTTGTGGCTGCTGGAAGACGAAAGTGAAATGAGTGGGAGTTAACAAGCGTAACTCCCTGGGAAATGCGAGCTTACCCATGAGGGCTAGCTTTATTACTTAGAAACGGTCAGACGAGAACGGCCTTTAGCACGACGACGTGCCAGAACCTGACGACCATTTTTTGTTGCCATACGAGCACGGAAACCGTGTGAACGGTTGCGCTTCAGTACGGACGGTTGAAAAGTGCGTTTCATGGCGGTTTCTACCTAAACTTGAAAATTTTCACTGGGTGACGCGTTTCGGGCCAGTAAATCGACCGACGCCTCAATGTGTCTTTAATAAAGAGGCGGGATTGTAATAATTGTACAGTCCCGAGTCAATTTACTTCGCGTGGCACGGTACCTGAAAACCCGCATACAGCCCGCTGAGTTCCGACATTTTGCTTTGGGGCGCAATGTCGGGTGGGGAATTATACGGGCTCCGCTCTAAAGCGCAAGGATCGTACGGGATCTTATTACGATCGGGAGACAGGATCGTGGGGATAAAACGAGACATCGTCCGAAATTCTGACGCTTTTCGCCAGATCCCTGCGGGTTTTTCCGGCAACTGGCATAAACTTCTTTGCGCGCCTCAGGCCTGTGGATAAAAAGGATCAAAACTGTGTAGAAAGGGAAGATCTCTGTCTCGCTTTGCGCTATGATCCGCCCTTCCGCTGACGATCCTCCGCTGATTGCAGGCTGGAAAACCGCTGATAGCGGTCGCAGGCGCTTTCTTTCGTCTGTGTCAAAAAATGAACGTTTCTTAGAGTAACGCCTACTATTCTTATCGAATTTGTACGAGTGGAGTCCGCCGTGTCACTTACGCTTTGGCAACAGTGTCTTGCCCGTTTGCAGGATGAGCTTCCTGCCACCGAATTCAGCATGTGGATCCGTCCACTGCAGG
>Ga0157366_1000024_pt1 | contig 101843 bp, 117 predicted proteins | sample AttbisABBM1_FD_113149 | JGI IMG/M metagenome (GOLD analysis project Ga0157366, IMG submission 113149) | Fungus gardens microbial communities from leaf cutter ant in Botucatu, State of São Paulo, Brazil - Atta bisphaerica ABBM1 | ecosystem: Host-associated > Fungi > Mycelium > Unclassified ...
CGCGCAATCGCCAGCAGAATAGCCAGGCATCCGCCAATGGCGACCGAGAGGATCAGCAGCCAGAGCGTGATCGCCACGCCGGTAAAGCGATAACCGTCTGTCCAGAGCAGCGATTTCCAGTATTCCTGAATAATATCAATCATAAGTCGCCCTCTTCACGCCTACCGTATAGCGCCGGTTCAGCCACCACAGCACGCCATTCGACAGCGTGGTGAACAGCAGATAAATCACGCCCGCCACGATGGCGAAATAGAACGGCTGCCAGGTGCTTTTTCCGGCCAGCTGCGTCGCCTTCACGACATCTTCCAGTCCGAGCAGCGAGACCAGCGCGGTGGCTTTCAGGATCACCTGCCAGTTGTTACCGATGCCGGGCAGCGCATAGCGCATCATGGCCGGGAACAGAATGCGGCGAAACACCTGCGCGCCGGTAAAACCAAACGCGGTGGCCGCTTCAATCTGCCCTTTCGGCACCGCCATAAAGGCACCCCGGAACGTTTCAGTAAAGTAGGCACCATAGATAAAGCCGAGCGTGATGATACCGGCGACCATCGGGTCGATATCAAACTGCGCCATGCCCAGCGCATCGGTGATCTGGTTGAGGACAATCTGCAGACCGTAGAAGATCAGCAGCATTAATACGAGGTCGGGCACGCCACGGATCAGCGTGGTGTAGCCTTCAAAAATCATCGCCAGAGGCCGGCTGCGCGACAGTTTCGCGCCTGCGCCGATCAGCCCCAGCAGCACTGCCAGCACGACGGAAGTGAGCGCCAGTTCCAGCGTCACCAGTGTGCCCCTGAGAATTACATCAGAATAGCCATACAGCATCGAAAGGGTCCTGTCGTGGGGTGAAAACAAAACGCTGCCCGCCAGACATCGACGGGCAGTTTAGCTTTATCACTCTGGCGTCTCTGCCATCCGCCCCCGGGGCGCAGCGGCGTTAAGCCGTCCGTTCCGGCGGGCTTCAGCATCCAGAGGATAAAGCGACAGGATGGTTAGTCGCCGTACACATTGAAATCGAAGTATTTCTTCGCAATCTTGTCGTAGGTGCCATCTTTACGCATATCAGTAAAGGCTTTGTCGATAGCGGCCTTCAGCTCGCTGTCATCTTTACGCAGCCCCATGCCTGTTCCGACACCAAAGATTTTGTCATCTTTCACCGCCGGACCGGCAAACGCGTAGTTCTTGCCCACTGGCTGCTTCAGGAAGCCTTCGCTGGCCTGGACTTCATCCTGGAAAGCGGCATCAATACGGCCCGCATTCAGATCCTGATAGACCAGATCCTGGTTCGCATAAGGCGTAATCGTCACCCCTTTTGGCCGCCAGTTCTCATTGGCATAGGTTTCCTGTGTGGTGCCCTGCAGCAGACCGATGTTTTTGCCTTTCAGCGATTCAATCGTCGGCTCGATTTTTGATCCCTTCGGTGCCACTAAACGTGCGTTGGCGGCGTAGAGTTTTTCTGAGAAGGCGATCTCTTCCTGACGTTTTGCTGTGATGGAGAGTGAGGAGATGATGGCATCAATTTTCTTCGCTTTCAGTGAAGGGATCAGCGCATCGAAATCACTTTCGACATAGGTACATTGGGTATGGATACGTTTGCAGATTTCGTTAGCGAGGTCGATATCGAAGCCCACTAACTTGCCTTGCGCGTTTTTCGACTCAAACGGTGGGTAAGTTGGATCTGTACCGATGCGGATTGACCCCGGAACCGCCGCAAAGACGCTGGCAGCACTGGATAAGCCCAGCATCAGGGAAAGAGCCAGAACACGCTTTTTCATAGATTACCCTCAAGTGAAGTGCTTTTTGTTATGTGGTTCGTGATGTGAATGCGCTAATTAATCTGCATGTTTCATGCCAGATCTGCAAGTTATCCACGCAGTTAGCGTGACGCCAGTGCGGTGAAAACCGCCTGTTTATAGGGGGGAATATAGCAGTGAAGTAAAAGAGAAAAAGCGATGATGTTAACTTTTGGTGCGTCAGATGCACGAAGAGTGATCCGGGGCGCGCTTATGCACTAATTAAGTGCGCCCGCGGAACTTTATGCACCCTGCCAGCGCATAAACAGATCTTCCGGCAGGTCGATATCAAACTGATCGATAACGCGATTAACGGTCTGGTCGATGATCTGGCCGATGGTATCAGGACGGTGATAGAACGCCGGGACGGGCGGCATGATAATAGCCCCCAGTTCGGCCGCCGTGGTCATCATGCGCAGATGACCGACATGCAGCGGGGTCTCGCGCACGCACAACACCAGTTTACGCTGCTCTTTTAACACCACGTCCGCTGCCCGGGTCAGCAGGGAGTCACTGTAGCTGTGAACGATGCCCGACAGGGTTTTCATCGAGCAGGGTAAAATCGCCATGCCCAGCGTTTTAAACGACCCGGAGGAGATATTCGCGGCAATATCGCGCACATCGTGCACCACATCGGCCAGCGCCTGTACGTCGCGAACCGAGTAGTCGCTCTCCAGTCCCAGCGTCTGTCGCGCCGCCTGACTCATGACCAGATGCGTTTCCACCTCTTCCACCTGCTGCAACACCTGCAGCATGCGCACGCCGTAGATCACCCCGCTTGCGCCAGAGATGCCAATGATGAGTCGTTTCATAGTCCAACCTTGTCTCCGCTAATGCACCATCATAACGCGGCCGGACGATTTCTGAAAACAAACAGGGCGGGATTGCTCCCGCCCTGTTCTGTGCTGTCCGCCTGCCGGGGATATCAGCCTTCGTTGTGCAGCTCGAGGTTCTCGACTTCGTTCTGGCGCTGAAGCGCTTTCGCGTCATCATTACGCAGCGACTCAAGATACTCCAGATACTGCTGATCGACATCTTTGGTCACGTAGACGCCGTTGAAAACCGAACATTCAAACTGGGTAATATCCGGATTCTCTTCACGCACCGCTTCGATCAGATCGTTGAGATCCTGGAAAATCAGCGCATCCGCTTTGATCAGCTGGCGGATCTCTTCCACTTCGCGGCCATGGGCAATCAGCTCCGTGGCGCTCGGCATATCGATGCCGTAGACGTTCGGGAAGCGAATTTCCGGGGCCGCTGACGCCAGGTAAACCCGTTTTGCGCCCGCTTCACGCGCCATCTCAATGATCTGCTCGGAAGTGGTGCCACGCACGATGGAGTCATCCACCAGCAGCACGTTTTTATCACGGAATTCCGCGCGGTTCGCGTTGAGCTTACGACGTACTGCGCTGCGACGTAACTGCTGACCCGGCATGATAAAGGTGCGGCCGACGTAGCGGTTCTTCACGAAGCCCTGTCGATAGGGCTTATCGAGAATACGCGCAATCTCCAGCGCGATATCGGTTGAGGTTTCCGGGATTGGAATCACCACGTCGATATCGAGATCTTCCCACTCGCGGGCAATTTTTTCGCCCAGCTTGGTGCCCATACGGACACGGGCGCTGTAGACCGAAATCTTGTCGAGGAACGAGTCGGGACGTGCAAAATAGACATACTCGAACAGGCACGGATTGCTTTTCGGGTTTTCAGCACACTGACGGGTCGACAGCTGGCCCTCTTCAGTGACATAAACCGCTTCACCCGGTGCCACGTCACGGATGAACTCAAAGCCCAGCGTATCAAGCGCCACGCTCTCTGAGGCAACCATATATTCGGTACGGCCGTCAGCGATGACGCGCTTGCCGAGGACCAGCGGACGAATGCCGTTAGGATCGCGGAAGGCGACCATGCCGTGTCCGATAATCATCGCCACGACGGCGTAAGCGCCGCGCACCTGCTGATGCAGGGCTGCAACCGCAGAAAAAATGTTGTCAGCTTCCAGCGGATCGTTCTGGAAGCGATCCAGTTCCTGCGCAAAGATGTTCAGCAGGATTTCAGAATCTGACGTGGTGTTAACGTGACGGCGACCCTTTTCGAACAGATGCTTACGCAGTTCATGGGCGTTAGTCAGATTACCGTTGTGCGCCAGAGTGATGCCATAGGGCGAGTTGACGTAGAAAGGCTGCGCTTCAGAGGCACTGGAGCTTCCCGCCGTAGGATAACGCGCGTGACCAATGCCCATGTTGCCCTGCAGACGCTGCATGTGACGTGCTTCGAAAACGTCGCTGACCAGGCCGTTTGCCTTTCGCAGGCGAAAACATTTCAGCGCATCGATAGTACAAATGCCTGCGGCATCCTGCCCGCGGTGCTGGAGCACCGTTAACGCGTCATAGATCGACTGGTTGACCGGCATGAAACCGGTGATACCGACAATACCGCACATGTTGTCATTTCCTCATTAAGCCGCACTCCCGGTCACATCACCGGGGTAAAAAACTCGACGTGCTTTTCAGGTAATCAAAAAACCACCTGATGATATAACTGAACTCGGGAATGAGTTGAGACTGTTGCCAGTCCGGACTTTTGGAAAAGCCAGTGAATGTATCAAGGAAGAACAGCAAAGCGGCCACAATCAGCACACCACGCAACGCCCCGAAACAGACTCCCAACACCCGGTCGGTTCCCGACAGGCCGGTTTTTTCCACCAGCGTGCCGATAACGTAGTTCACTATGGCCCCGACTATCAGGGTTGCCACAAACAGCACACCGATGGCGATACCGTTACGAACCAGTTCGTCGTCAAAACCTGTAAACCAGACTGCAAGGTAGGCGTAGTAATGACTGGCGACAAAAAACGCGCATCCCCAGGTAACAAGAGATAAGGCTTCCCGGACAAACCCACGAATCAGGCTGACCAGAGCCGAAAAACCAACTACCGCAATAATGACGTAATCAATCCAGATCATGAACTCTTCCAGCGCCAGTGCAATTGCACCCCTGCATCCAGTTCGGGGCGCATTCTAACAGAAAAAGAAAACGTTTGCGTAGCGGTTTTCCTTTTCTGCATCCATAAAAAAGGCGATAAAAAAATTCGCTATCGCCCGGGTGATTCTCAGCCGTTCATGCCGTTGAAAATCGTCACTTTTTCCGTCACGCTGCGCTATAAATGAACGCGCCAGCCGGTAAAAGACGCTGCCTGTTACTGCTATCGGCAGCGCCAATCACCCGATTAGCGGGCGCTGTAGGGTTTCACCACACCGCCCAGTCCGGAGATGTTTTTCAGCTCGCCCACTGCGCTCTGCATTTTGGCTTTAGAGGCATCCGGCCCGACATAAATTCGGGTAATCTGCCCCTGCACCGGCGTTGACGGCACGGTAAAGGCGCGATAGCCCGAGAGCCGAAGCTGTGCCACGATCTCGTTCACTTTGCTGGCATTTTTCAGCGCGCCCAGCTGCACCACGTACGCCTGTCCTGCCGGCGCGGTGGTCTCTGCCGCTTTCGGCGCCGTCTCTTCCTTCGGCTGCTCAACCGCTTTTGGCTGTTCAGCCGGCTTCGGCTTCGGCTGCTCTGCCACTTTCGGCTTTGGCTGTTCCACGGGCTTCGGCTTCGGCTGCTCGGTTACTCTGGCTTTCTGCTGCTCGGTGACCTTCGGCTTCGTGACCGTCTGCGCAGGCGCAGACTGATGAACCGGCGGCGGCGAGACCACAGCCGGATCGCTCTCCTCTTCCGGCTGGGTGCGGCCCTGTTCTGCCGTCACGTTGGTTTTACCGCTGCCGTTACTGCTGCTCACCGCATTGCCCGCCCCTTCCGGCGGCTGCGACGGCAGCGACTGCGTGACCGGCGGTACCATTTCGCTGTCCTGCTGGTCGTCCGGTTTTGGCACCAGCGGAATCGCGGCGAACTCCTCTTTATAATGCTTTTTCTGACCATCCAGCAGCCCTGGCAGGACAATCACGCCAACGGCGACCAGAATAATCGTGCCGACTAAACGGTTCTGAAACTTACTTGCCACGTCCTTTCTCCGTTTCAATCGATTCCATGACCTGCGCCACGGTGTGGAATGACCCACAAACCAGCACAACGTCCTGCGGCGCGGCCTGCTGACGCGCCTGCTGCCAGGCGAGTTCAACCGAGCTGAACGCCTCGCCCTGCGGCAGGCTGCTCAGCAGCTGCTCCGCCGTGGCACCGCGCGGGCCATCAAGTGGCGCGCAGTACCAGGCATCCACCACCGGAGCCAGCGCCGCCAGCGTTCCGGCGATATCTTTATCATGCAGCATACCCACAACCGCGTGCACTTTGCCGCGTGCCGGCAGGGCGGCCAGTCGTGAAGCCAGATAGCCCGCCGCATGCGGGTTGTGCGCCACGTCCAGAATCACACGCGGGGATTCACTGATGGTCTGAAAACGTCCTGGCAGCATCGCCAGCGGCAGGCTGGCGCGAATGTGCGCCTCGCTGACCGCCAGCCCGGACATGCGCAGGGCCACCAGTGCCGTCGCCGCGTTGGGCAGCGGCACCTGCGGCAGGGGCAAATCGTTCAGCTCACCGGCCGCATCCCGCAGCGACCAGCTTTCCGCCTGCGCATGAAAGGACCATTCACGGTCGCGCTGCATTAGCTTAGCGCCCTTTTCCTGCGCCACCATGGCGATACTCTGCGGCATTTCCGGCTCACCGACCACCGCCGGTTTGCCTGCCCGGAACACACCCGCCTTTTCCCGCCCGATGCTTTCGCGATCCGGGCCAAGCCAGTCGGTATGATCCAGAGCAATGCTGGTGACGACGGCGACATCAGCATCAACGATATTGGTGGCATCCAGTCGTCCGCCGAGGCCCACCTCAAGGATCACCACATCCAGCTTCGCCTGGCGAAACAGGTTGAGCGCGGAGAGCGTGCCGAATTCAAAATAGGTCAGTGAAATGTCTGCCCGTCCCGCTTCAATCTCCGCAAAGCTGGCGCAGTGCTGCGCTTCGCTCAGCTCCTCTCCCTGAACCCGGACGCGCTCGGTGTAGCGCACCAGATGGGGTGAGCTGTAGACGCCAACCCGATAGCCTGCGGCCATCAGCAGGGTTTCCAGCGTGCGGCAGGTGGTGCCTTTGCCGTTGGTACCGGCGACGGTAAAAACAAAGGGGGCGGGTTTCAGCAGGTCGAGACGTTGTGCCACCTGGCGAATGCGATCCAGACCCAGTTCGATTGCCTGGGTATGCAGGTGCTCAAGATAATAAAGCCACGTGGCCAAAGGCGACGTGGCTTGAGGAAGGTGAAGATTGTCCATATGTCCCGTTTTGCTTATTGATACCCGGCAGACTGCTGCTGCGGTATACGGTGCATTGGTAAGAGGCGCGGTGGACGCGCCTCTCTATCTCCTGTCAGGCCTCGTTGCTTTCCGATTCAGTCGGCGCAGGGGCGGACTGTTCACCGTCATGCAGCGGTGCCGGCAGGTTCATCATTTTTGCCAGCAGGCTTGCCAGTTTGTAGCGCATTTCCGGACGGCGGATGATCATGTCGATCGCGCCCTTTTCAATCAGAAACTCACTGCGCTGGAAGCCTGGCGGCAGTTTTTCACGCACGGTCTGTTCGATAACGCGTGGGCCGGCAAAGCCGATCAGCGCTTTCGGTTCCGCCACGTTGAGGTCACCCAGCATGGCAAAACTGGCGGAAACACCGCCCATGGTCGGGTCAGTCAGCACGGAAATGTAAGGCAGACCGCGCTCCTGCATTTTCGCCCGCGCCGCACTGGTCTTCGCCATCTGCATCAGCGACATCAGCGCTTCCTGCATACGCGCACCGCCACTGGCGGAGAAGCAGATCAGCGGACAGTTATCTTCTAACGCCTGCTCAACCGCACGGACAAAACGCGCGCCGACCACAGAGCCCATTGAACCGCCCATGAAGGCAAATTCAAAGGCGGCCGTAACAACCGGCATGCCGTGCAGCTGACCTTTCATCACGATCAATGCATCTTTTTCGCCGGTGTCTTTCTGGGCGGCGACCAGACGATCTTTGTACTTCTTGGAGTCGCGGAACTTGAGCAGATCTTTCGGCTCGAGTTCACTGCCAAGCTCAACCAGGGTGCCCTGGTCGAGGAAACTGCCGAGACGCTCACGGGCGTGCATACGCATGTGATGGTCACACTTCGGGCAGACCTCAAGATTACGCTCCAGCTCGGCGCGGTAGAGAACCTGGCCACAGCTGTCGCACTTGGTCCAGACCCCTTCCGGGATACTGGCTTTGCGCGCAGGCGTCGTGGTGCTTTTATTAAGAATTCGTTCAATCCAGCTCATTGATGACCTTTCTGTTTAAAACTGACCTGGTCCAGTCGTCTTGATACTGCTGAAAACCGCTTCAGCAGACGGTAAATGTCGCTCATTAAACCACAACCTGTTCAGACTGTGGATAAAAATCTGGTCTTACCCCTGAGCAAAGTCTCAGGGCAGCTTCTGCTGTTTAGCCTGACGGCGATGACGCCAGACTTCGATGACGCCCGGCAGGACGGAGACCAGGATAATGCCCACAATCAACAGCTTCAGGTTTTCCTGCACCACCGGCAGATCGCCAAACAGGTAGCCCGCATAGGAGAAGAGCAGGACCCATAACAGCGCACCGGTGACGTTGAACAGCGCGAAGTGGCGATAGGACATATGGCCCATACCGGCAACAAACGGCGCAAACGTGCGGACAATCGGCACAAAGCGCGCCAGGATGATGGTTTTTCCGCCGTGACGGGCATAAAACGCATGGGTTTTATCCAGATAGCTGCGGCGGAAAATCTTCGAGTCCGGGTTACTGAACAACCGTTCGCCAAACAGCCGGCCAATGGTGTAGTTCACCGCATCGCCCAGAATCGCGGCGGTCACTAACAGCGCCACCATCAGATGCACATTCAGATCGTTCCCCGGCAGGGCTGCCAGCGCGCCTGCGACAAACAGCAGGGAGTCGCCCGGCAGGAAGGGCGTCACCACCAGTCCGGTTTCGCAGAACAAAATCAGGAACAAAATCGCGTAAATCCAGACGCCGTACTGAGCAACCAGCTCGGCAAGGTGCACATCAATGTGCAGAATAAAATCAACCAGAAAATGGAGGAACTCCATAGCGTGCCCTTTAATGTCCTGAAAGTGAATTAATCCGCGAGGAACAGGGGTCCCATCGGCGGCTGTGGTAACGCAAAGTGGGATGGATAATCCACCGCCACCAGATACAACCCTTCTGCCCGGGCTGTAGCGGCCGCTAACGTCCGATCTTTCGCCGCCAGCAGCGTTGCCATCCATGACTCCGGCTTGTTGCCGCAGCCTATCTCCATCAGGCTGCCCACGATATTGCGCACCATGTGATGCACAAAGGCGTTGGCTTTGATATCCACAATCACGTAAGGGCCCTGACGCGTCACGTTGAGGTGAATCACGTTGCGCCACGGCGTACGCGACTGGCACTGCACCGCGCGGAATGAGGTGAAATCATTCTCGCCCAGCAGGCATTGCCCGGCGCGCTGCATCTTTTCCGCATCCAGAGGATGGTAAAAGTGCGTCACGCCCTGCGCCAGCACCGCCGGACGCAGACGCTGATTGTAGATCAGGTAGCGATAGCGGCGGGCGGGGGCGCTGAAGCGGGCATGGAAATCTTCCGGCACCGCTTTTACCCAGCGAACGGCTATGTCCGGTGGCAGATTGGCGTTGACGCCCAGCGTCCAGGCGCCGTCAGGCCGCTGCGCCGTGGTATCGAAATGGACCACCTGCCCGGTGCCGTGCACGCCGGCATCTGTCCGGCCGGCACAAAAGATGCTGACCGGATGATCGGCGACTTTCGACAGCGCACGCTCAACCTTCTCCTGCACGCTGCGGACTTCATTCTGGCGCTGCCAGCCGTAGTAACGGCTGCCGTCATACTCTATGCCGAGCGCCAGTTTTTGCGTCTGACCTTCGGACATGCTTACAGGTACTCCTGAACCAGTTTCTCTGCGGTTTTCACCGCCCTCAGCGCGCCGCCGAAACGGATGTTGTCCGCCACGGACCAGAACTGCAGCAGTTCCGGGATGCCGTAATCGTTGCGCACAGCGCCGATGCTGAGCTCGCCGTTGCCTGATGCATCCGTAACCGGCGTCGGCACCTCATCTTCTTCGCTGAGACGAATGTCAGACGCCAGCGCCAGTTCGGCACGCGCTTCCTCCGCCGAGAGCGGACGCAGGTTTTCAATGTGCACGATCTGCGCATTTCCGTAGAAGACCGGCGCCTGAACGCTGCTGACCGCAATCGGCAGGCCTTCGTCCTGCAGCACTTTACGCACCTGCTCAACCACCCGGCGCTCACTCTCAACGCTGCCTTCCGCATCCGCCTGTTGCGGCATCAGGTTAAACGCCAGCTGACGACCAAAATGGTGATCGTCGGCCGGGATGCCATTCAGCAGGCGGGCACTTTCACCGGCCAGCGCATCGACCGCCACTTTGCCGTAGCTGGAGACCGAGATCAGATTGGTAACCTGCAGGCGGCTCAGTCCGGCCGCATCGAGCAGCGGTTTAATCGCGGTCAGCAGCTGGCTGACCAGATTATCCGCCACGCTGATGATATTGCGATTACGGTAATCCGCCAGCACGTGCGGGTTCACATCCGGTACCACCAGCGGCACATCCGGCTCCAGCGCAAACAGCTCGCTGCTGTCGATGACCAGACACCCGGCGTTGGCCGCTTCCTCCGCAAAACGGGCTGAGGCGTCACGCCCCGCGACGAAAAAGGCCAGCTGCGCCTGCGACCAGTCGAACGTCTCAGCATTTTCGACCCGCAACGTGCGGCCCTCGAAACGTTTGTTTTCGCCCGCGCTATTTTCGCTGGCCAGCAGATACAATTCACCAACCGGGAACTGGCGTTCCGCCAGCAGTTCCAGTACAGCGTTCCCTACTGCGCCTGTCGCGCCCAGTAGCGCAATATTCCAGCCGTCAGACATGTTGGTTTACTCCAGACAATGACATAAAAACAGAAGGCGGTGATATTCACCGCCCAGGGATTCAGATTTATCCCCCTCCTTAACCAGCACGCGGCAGCGCCGCCTGCGTTCACTGCGGCATCGCGCGCCGGTTACGCCGGAGAGTGGATTGCGTTAAAGCCCAGCTGATTCAGCATCTCAGCCGCGGTGGCGTCATTACACTTCACCCGCAGCGATGACCACTCACGGCGCTCCAGATATTGCTTACGCAGGCGATCAAATTCGCCGGGCTGCGCCGCCACTTTTCGCAGGGGGGCATCATCGCGGCGCACATCATACACCAGATGCGCCAGGCGTTTCAGCGTTGGCTGATCCAGCGGACCATTCAGGGTGATTTCACTGAATTCCGGCTCCGGCAGCAGGGTGCTGAGCGGCACCTGCTGCGGCTGACCGATAAAATCACACCAGGCTTCGAACACCTGGGTCGTACCGCGAGCCTTGCCTTCCAGCGTGTAGCCTGCAATGTGTGGTGTGGCGATGTCGACCCTGTCCAGCAGCGCCAGAGAGAGGTCCGGTTCCGGCTCCCAGACATCCAGCACCACACTAAGGTCGTGCCGCATTTTCAGCACCTCCAGCAGCGCGACGTTGTCGACCACCGGGCCGCGACAGGCGTTAATCAGAATGGTGTTGGGCTTCAGCGCCATCAGCAGCGCGGCATCGGCCAGGTGCCAGCTCTTATAAGGCCCCTCTTTGAACAGCGGCGTGTGGAAAGTCAGGATATCGGCCTGCGCAGTCACCGCCTCCAGCGACAGGAAATCCCCTTCGTCACCGCGATCGGCGCGCGGCGGATCGCACAGCAGGGTTTTGATGCCCCAGGCTTCCAGGCGCTTCTGCAGCCGTCCACCGACGTTGCCGACACCCACGATGCCGACCGTACGATCGCGCAGCTGGAAACCATCACGTTCCGCCAGCAGCAGCAGCGCGGAGAAAACGTACTCCACTACCGCAATGGCGTTGCAGCCGGGCGCCGCAGAGAACGCAATGCCGGCCTGCTGCAGCCAGGCCTCGTCGATATGATCGGTACCCGCCGTGGCGGTGCCGACAAATTTCACCGGCTTGCCCGCCAGCAGCGCCTCATTCACCTGCGTCACTGAGCGCACCATCAGCCCGCTGGCATCGGCCAGCTCATCCACCGGCAGCGGACGTCCCGGTACCGCGACCACGTCGCCGGTCCGGCTGAACAACTCACGGGCATAAGGCATATTTTCATCGACCAGAATTTTCACCACGGCTTTCCTGTCTGTTGCATGAGAGGCAATTATTCTGGCACAAAGCACCGCGTTAGCCTAACCGGGTGCGGTAGCGCTCCGGCGTGGTGCCCGCCTGCTGCTGAAACATCACAATCAGCGCCGAGGCGGAACTGTATCCCAGCTCATGGGCGATACTCTGCACGCTTTCGCCCTGCTCCAGCAGCACGATGGCGCGCAGAAAGCGCAGCCGCTGCCGCCATTCGCCAAACGTCATGTGAAGCTGCTGCTGGCAGCGCCGCGCCAGCGTCCGTTCGGTGGTAAAGACCCGCGCCGCCCAGCCTGCCAGGGTGGTGTTATCCCCCGGGCAGGCTTCAAGGGCATGGAGCACCGGCGCCAGAAATTTATCCTGAGAGGTGGGCAGATAACTCTCCTGCACCTCCGCCAGCAGCAGGCGATCGCGCAGTACCTCACACAGTCGCCACTGCGCTTCGGTTTCGGGCTGTTCAAGCTGTTGATCGGCAAAGGTATCCAGAATGGCGTGTGCAATGGCGTCGATTCGCATCAGGCAGGCTTGCTGCGGCAGACCAGCGCAAAGCGGGGCCGCCAGATTAAAGGTGCGGAACTGCGCCTGACGATGGTTATAACTGCTGTGCTGCTGCCCCGGCGGGATCCAGACCGGCATGTCAGCCGGGGTCAGCAGGCGTTCACCCTCTACCTGCATCTCCAGCACGTAACTCTTTACCAGAATCAGCTGGCCCCAGGCATGGGCATGCGGCAGATATTCCGTGCGGGCATTGGCCTGTTCATAGCGCATAAAGTAGCGCAGCTGCGAGACGTCGGCGGGCGGCTGGTAGGTCACTTTCAGAGTCATTCTGTCCGCTCTGTTAAAATTTTTGTCCGATATTAACTATCTGGATAAAACCGGACAAGCGTACACTGCGTCGCATCATGATTCAGGAGAGTCCGTATGTTTTTTCTCTATCCGCTCGGTGCGGTGATGATCTGGTCGATCAACGCGATCGTCAGCAAACTGTCGGCCAGCGCGATCGATCCGGCAGCCATCTCATTTTATCGCTGGCTGCTGGCGCTGCTGGTGCTGACGCCGTTTGTGCTGCCCGGTGTGTGGCGCGCCCGTCAGGCGATTAAGCCCCATCTCTGGCGGCTGGCGATACTCGGTCTGCTTGGCATGGTGCTCTACCAGAGCCTCGCCTATTATGCGGCGCACAGTGTCAGCGCTCTCTTTATGGGGATCATCGGCGCGCTGATCCCGCTGCTTACCGTGCTGCTGAGCGTGGTGATCCTGCGTATTGCGCCGACATCCGGCATCCTGTTCGGCAGCATCCTCTCCTTTGGCGGTCTGGTGTGGCTGGTCAGTGAGGGCAACGTGATGCAGCTGCTGCATCACGGACTGGGTAAAGGGGAGCTGATGATGCTGGCGGCTTCCACCGCCTATGCCCTTTACGGCGTGCTGACTAAGCGATGGGCGCTGCCGCTGCCCATCTGGCACAGCCTCTATGTGCAGATTCTGGCTGGTGTCCTGATGTTGCTGCCCGGCTTTCTGCTGGCACCTGATGTCTCGCTTGACCGGCATAACCTGCCTCTGGTGATGTTTGCTGGCCTGTTCGCCTCCCTTATCGCGCCATTTTTGTGGATCCACGGGGTACAGCGCCTCGGCGCGAGCACCACCAGCATCTTTATGAATCTGACGCCGCTGTTTACGGCGCTTATCGCCGTGCTGTTTCTTCATGAGCAGCTGCACAGCTATCACTGGATCGGCGGGGGGCTGACGCTGGGCGGGGTGATCCTGGCGCAGCGACTGCGCACGCCCTTAACCCGGTACAAATCGGCTAACCTGCGTGAGTTTTAAATAATATGGTCACCCGCAGTCCGCCCAGGAGCGGACTGCGATCCAGGTGCATGGTTGCCCCATGCCAGGCACAGATATCCTGCACCAGTGCGAGACCGATACCGGCTCCCGGCTGGATACCGACATTGTCCAGCCGCTGAAAAGGCTGTAACGCCTTCAGCTGCTCTGCACCCTCAATGCCCGGCCCGCTGTCCTCAATTTCAAGGCCCCCCACAATCACCCGCGCGGTGACAATGCCGCGACAGGGGGTATATTTAATCGCATTGTCCAGCAGGTTGGCGCACAGTTCGCCAATCAGCACGCCATCGCCCCTGACCAGACAGCTCTCTTCCCCTTCGAAACCCAGATCGATCTGCCGGGTACGGGCCGCCATATAGCGGCTGAAACAGGCATCGCGCACGATAGCCGCTAAATCAACCCGCGCCATCGGTTTATCCTCGCCATGACGCGCTTTGATACGGGCTAACTGTAAAAGCCGATCGGTCAGAATAATGGTCTCATCCAGTGTATGACGCATCCCGAGCAGACTCTCCTGCCAGGCTTCAGGACGCTCACTGCTGAGCGCGACGCTGACCTGCGTTTTGAGGATGGTCAGCGGTGTGCGCAGCTGATGTGCCGCGTCAGCACTGAAACGATCCTGGCGCGCCAGCAGTCCCCGCAGTCGGGCAAGATAGCGGTTAAAGGCGATGATAAGCGGTTGCAGTTCTGACCACGGCAAGGAGGGAAGAGGCGTTAATTCGCCACCGTCGCGCTGCAATACGATGCGCGACAGCCGCCGCAGCGGGCGCAAAACCCGACGCAGCATCAGGCTGGCCAGCAGCAGTGTCATCAGAACCAGTCCGCTCTGGCTGATCAGCGCAGTTTGCATTAACTGGCGGGCAAACTCCTGACGTGAGTTGATGGTTTCCGCCACCAGCACCAGCGCCATGCCATCCACTCCCGCTTCGCTCACCGGCTGCCATAATGCCGCAACGCGAATCCGATGCTGGTGATAGCGTCCATCATAAAAATGCACCAGTGCGGGATAAGCGTTCGACATTTTGCTGGTGATGGGTATGGGCGGCAGATCGTTATAGCCTGATAACGTTTTTCCCTGCGGTGAAATCACCTGATAAAAGAGCTGATCGTTCATGTTACGTTCGAAGCTGTCGAGCACAATCCACGGCACATCAACCTCCAGATGCTGTTCCCGCACCACCAGCCGCTCTGCCACCGTTCGCGCCGACGCCAGCAGCGAACGGTCATAAGCCTGATTAGCGGCCGCCAGCCCGCTCTGATAGTGGGTATAGACTGAGAGCGCCCAGAGCAGTAAAAGTGGCAGGCCAAACCATGCCAGCAGCTCACCCCGCAACGAATGAATCAGCCGCATGAGAGCGTTTCCAGGCTGTAACCCAGCCCGCGCAGGGTCACGATCGCCACGTTGCTGCCTGCCAGCTTTTTACGCACCCGATGTACATAGAGCTCGATACTCTCCGGGCTGGCTTCATCTGACAGGGTAAAGGTCTGCTCGTACAGTGACTGACGCGAAACCGGCCTGCCCTGCCGCTGCATGAGTGTCGTCAGGATGCTTGCTTCCCGCGGCGTCAGCGCCAGGGGTCTGTCTGCCAGCAGAAAATAGCCTTCGCCATCCAGCACCAGCTGACCCAGTGACTGGTTTTGTGATGTCTGACTCTGACTGCGTCGCAGCAGCGCCCGTAACCGCGCTTCGAGTTCATCCATTTCAAAGGGTTTCGTCAGGTAGTCATCTGCCCCCAGGTTCAGACCCCGAACACGATCGTCCAGCGCACTGCGTGCAGTCAGTAGCAATACCGGCACACTTTGTCCGCGTCGCCGCAACCGTGCCAGCACCTCCAGTCCATCCATGCGTGGCAGTGAAATATCGAGCACGACCAGTGCATAGGCTTCACATTGCAAAGCATGGTCGGCCGCCATTCCATCCGCGACCCGGTCGACGGCGAACCCTTTTTGGGTGAGAGCTTTTTCCAGCCAGCGTGCCAGCTCTTCCGTATCTTCAACCAGTAAGAGACGCATATCACATCCTGCTATTAAATCCGCGCACTGAAAGGTAAATGAAAGGTAACTGTTTTAACAATTCGGTAACGCTGATGTTTCAGCGGCAATCACACTCTGGAAGAATGAATGGAGCATAAGATGAAAAAAATCATCCATACCGCCCTTGCCACTACCCTGCTGTCGCTGATGGCAACCCCCCTCGTTGCCGCCGGGGAGCCCGGTCGCACCGAATGTATCGCGCCAGCTAAACCGGGTGGCGGGTTCGATCTTACCTGCAAGCTATTGCAGGTCTCTCTTCAGGAAACCGGACAAATTAAGACGCCGATGCGCGTCACCTACATGCCCGGCGGTGTCGGCGCGGTGGCCTACAACGCGATTATTGCCCAGCGGCCGGCTGAAGCGGGCACCGTTGTCGCCTTCTCTGGCGGCTCACTGCTGAACCTTTCACAGGGTAAGTTTGGTCGTTATACCGTGGACGACGTTAAGTGGCTGGCGGCGGTGGGTACCGATTACGGCATGGTGGCCGTTCGTGAGGATGCACCGTGGAAAACGTTAGGTGAGCTGATGACGGCGATGAAAGCCGATCCAACCAAAGTGGTGGTCGGTGCCGGTGCGTCAATAGGCAGTCAGGACTGGATGAAAACGGCGTTGCTGGCGCGCGAAGCGGGAATCGATCCACGTAAAATGCGTTATGTCGCCTTTGAAGGCGGAGGTGAGCCGGTAACCGCCCTGCTCGGAAACCATATTCAGGTGGTCTCAGGTGATATGAGTGAGATGGTGCCGCATCTGCAGGGCGGCAAAATGCGGGTGCTGGCCGTGATGTCCGATCAGCGTCTGCCGGGTCAGCTGGCCGGGGTACCCACGGCAAAAGAGCAGGGTTTCAATATCGTCTGGCCGATTATTCGTGGCTATTACCTCGGTCCAAAAGTCAGTGATGCGGATTATCAGTGGTGGGAACAGGCCTTTAAAAAAATGGCTGAGACGCCGGAGTTCAAAAAGCAGCGTGATCTGCGCGGACTGTTCGAATTTAACCTGACAGGCCAGGCGCTCGACAGCTACGTGAAGAAGCAGGTGGCGGATTACCGTGAGCAGGCCAAATCCTTTGGTCTGGCCAAATAACGGGAGCAGATGATGAGCGATCGCATTTTTGCCAGCCTGTGGCTGGCGCTCTGCCTTGGCGGCATGGTGATGGCCTGGCAGATTCAGAGTGAATACAGCTACGAACCCGTGGGGCCGCGTCCTTTCCCGATGGCGATCCTAGGCCTGATGGCCATCTGCGCCCTGTTGATGCTCTTTCGGAAACCGGACACCATTCAGTGGCCCGCAGCTGGCACGCTGAAACGGCTGGTAGCGCTGGCGCTGATGATGATGCTCTATGGCTGGCTGTTTGAGACGCTGGGCTTTGCCATCTGCACGACGCTGCTGACCTTTGGCATCGGCCTGCTGTTTGGGGCGCGCTGGTGGGCCGCCGCGCTGGCCGGGCTGGTGATGGGCAGCTCGCTGTTTTACGCCTTTGACCGTCTGCTGGAAGTCACCCTTCCGGTCGGCAGCTGGCTGAGTTAAGGAGAGCATCATGGATACCTGGTCCTTTTTAATGCAGGGCTTTGCCGTCGCCATGACGCCAGAGAATCTGCTGATTGCCCTGATCGGCTGCTTTATCGGCACCATTGTTGGCCTGCTGCCTGGCCTGGGGCCAATAAATGGCGTAGCCATTCTGATGCCGCTGGCTTTTGCGCTGCACCTGCCGGCCGAGTCGGCGCTGATTCTGCTGGCCACGGTTTATATCGGCTGTGAGTATGGCGGGCGCATCTCCTCCATTCTGCTCAACGTCCCGGGCGATGCCGGCGCAATCATGACCGCGCTGGATGGGTATCCGATGGCGCACCAGGGCAAAGCGGGCGTCGCGCTCTCTATTTCGGCGGTCAGCTCGTTTGTTGGCTCCACGATTGCTATTGTTGGCATTATTCTCTTCGCCCCGCTGCTGGCCAGCTGGTCACTGGCGTTTGGACCGGCAGAGTACTTTGCCCTGATGGTGTTTGCTATCGCCTGCCTGGGCAGCATGATGAGCCACAATCCGCTGAAATCTTTTCTTTCGGCGCTCATTGGACTGGGCATGGCCACGGTCGGGGTGGATGCCAATACCGGCGTCTATCGCTTCACGTTTGACAGCGTTCATCTCTCTGACGGCATTCAGTTTGTGGTCGTTGTCATTGGTCTGTTCTCGGTCAGTGAAATTTTGCTGATGCTCGAGTCGACCAGTAGCGGCCAGAAAGCGGTGCGGGCAAGCGGCCGCATGATGTTCAACATGAAGGAGGCGGCGATGGCCACAGGCGCGACGCTACGCTCCTCTTTTCTGGGGTTCTTTGTCGGCGTTCTGCCTGGTGCCGGAGCGACCATTGCCAGCGCTATCGCCTACATGACGGAGAAAAAAATCAGCGGCAGTGAGCAGTTCGGTAAAGGGGATATTCGCGGTGTGGCCGCACCGGAAGCGGCAAACAATGCCTCAGCCTGTGGCTCCTTTATCCCGATGCTGACGCTGGGTATCCCCGGCTCCGGCACCACAGCGGTGATGGTCGGCGCTTTAACGCTCTATAACATCACGCCAGGTCCGGCGATGTTTGTTGAGCAGCCAGATATCGTCTGGGGTCTGATCGCGGCACTGCTGATTGGCAACGTTATGCTGCTGGTGATGAACATTCCGATGATCAATGTTTTCGCCCGGATGCTGAGCATTCCGCTCTGGTTCCTGGTGCCGGCAATTGCCGCCATCTCCGCAGTGGGCGTCTATGCCGTGCACAGCACCACCTTCGATTTGCTCCTGATGGTCGGCCTGGGAATCTTTGGTTATATTCTGCGCAAGATGGACTTTCCGATGTCGCCGCTGATTCTGGGCTTTGTGCTGGGTGAGATGCTGGAGCAGAACCTGCGTCGTGCCCTCTCAATCAGTAACGGTAACCTGGTTATTCTGTGGGAAAGTCCTATCTGCAAAGTGCTGCTGGTGCTGGCGATTTCGGTGCTGGTTCTGCCACCGATCTGGAAACGCTGGCGTCGCTATCGCCTCAGACTGGCTGAAGAGTAAATCTCACGCTGAACTGTGCCTCCCCCGTGGGATTTCGCGGGGGCTTTTGCTATCATGGCCTATTCTTTTTCCGGCGCACCCGACGCTGTTCTGTTTTCCCAAGGAATCCGCCATGCAACCTCTCAGCGGCCCCGGTGTGCCGGTCGGCGATCGTTCATCTCTTAATCCGCAAACCGGCGTAACACGTCACGGTTCTGTGGCGGGTGAACAGCCCCTCTCCCCGGCTCAGCGCACGACATTAGAACGCCTGATCGTGCGTATCTTATCGCTCAGCAATCTGAAGGCACCTGAACTCTGGGCGGGCGTCCGGCATGAGGTGGGCGTGAAGAGTGAGGCGGAGCTGCAGTCGCGTCACTTTCCGGCTGCGGAGCAGTATCTCAATGGTCGTCTGACTCAGGCGCAGAATGGCCATGCCACGCGTCAGTTAATGACTCAGCTCACAGAACTGCTGCCGAAGGGCAATAACCGTCAGGCGGTGAGTGACTTTATCCGCCAGCAGTTTGGTCAGACCGTTCTGAGCTCGCTGAGCCAGGACCAGCTGCGTCAGGTGCTGACGATGCTGCAGAACGGGCAGATGGCGATCCCACAGCCGCAGCAGAGCCGCGTCAGCGATCGGACCCTGCTCCCGGCGGAGCATCAGACGCTCAATCAGCAGGTGGTCCGTCTGGCCGCCGCCACCGGAGAACCGACTGGCAAACTCTGGACGGCGGCGCTGAAACTGGTCGGACTGACCAGCGGCGATCCCATCCCCTCGCGCCACTTCCCGCTGCTCACCCAGTATCTGCAGGTACGTCAGACGCTGAGTCAGCACAGCGCACCCACCTTACAGCTGCTGGAAGCCTCGCTGAAACAGCCGCTGGATCAGCACGAGCGGCATAGCCTGGAGGAGTACAGCCAGCAGCGTTTTCAGGCCACACCGCAGACGGTGCTAACCGTGACGCAGACGCAGGATCTGCTGAACTTCCTGTTCAGCCGTCGCGCCGATCGTGCCGAGAAAGTTCACGAACAGCCGCTGGCCGCCAGTGAGATTAAACCGCAGCCGATCTGGTCGCCCTTTGTCGCCTCGCTGCCGTCACCGCTGCAGCCCCTGGCGCAGCGTCCCCTGCTGGGTCTGTTTGTTGCGCTGGTGGTGATTACCCTTCTGCTCTGGCTGGTGCTTTAGGTCAGCAGCCACAGGATGCATCGGGTGCGGTGACGGGCCATTCGCCCGGCGCCTCCCCCCAGGTCAGCGGATGACCTTCCCGTTTCCAGAAATCCAGCCCGCCAGTCAGCTCCTTCACCTGAAATCCCAGTTCCGCCAGCTTCAGAGCCGCTTTCGTCGAGCCGTTACAGCCGATGCCGTCGCAATAGGTAACATAAACGCGGTCGCGGTCGAGCGGCTCGCAGCTGGAAGCATTGATCTCACGGTGGGGAAAATTAATCGCGCCGCTGATATGGCCGGCGCGATAAGCCGCCGGTGCGCGCGCATCGATCACCTGAATGCCAGGCAGATTCCGTGCCAGATCCTCAGCCAGATCCCAGGCGTCTGTATAATAAGCGAGTTTTGCCTGCAGATAGTCGAGGCTTTGCTGCGGCGTGGCGGCGGGAAAATGTAATACAGATGACATCGCGATTCTCCTGTTGAAGTGAGTGTGCAGTTTACGGCAGAGTGGACTGCCTGCTGATACCCATTTTGCGCCAGGAATAAGACCCATATGAGTTCTCCGCTGTTGCAGCTTTTCCAGCATCAGGCCAGCGGCGGCGTGCGTGAGCGCCTCTGCACCACCCTGCGGCTGGCCATTAACCGGCATCATCTGCACGCCGGTCAGCAGCTGCCCTCCAGTCGCCAGCTGGCGCAGGATCTCCGGATTTCACGCGTCACGGTGGAAGCCGCCTATGGTCAGCTTGAGAGCGAAGGCTATCTGCGACGCGAGATCGGTCGCGGAACGTTTGTGGCCATCGCGATTCCCGCAGGCACCGCTTCAGCGGCACGCGTTCAGCCCGCCCGTTTCTCAGCGCGGGGGCAGCAGGTGCTGGCAACCGGAGGCTGTCAGGATCCTCCGTTTCCTCACGCCTTTGCCGCCGGTTCCCCGGAGTTACGCGCTTTTCCCCATGACAGCTGGCGACGCCTGAGCAGCAGCGTGCAGCGTTCGCTGGGCAGCGCCGCCATGGGATATGGCGATCCCTGCGGCTACCTGCCGCTGCGCAGTGCGATTGCTGATTATCTGGTGCTCTCGCGGGGTATGCAGTGCCAGCCGGAGCAGGTGATTATCCTGACCAGTTCGCAACAGGCGCTACAGCTGCTGGCGATGATGTTCGTCGATCCCGGAGATGATGTGTGGATAGAGGAGCCAGGCTATCCCGGCGCACGAAACGCGCTGCTCGCCGCAGGCGCAAAGGTGCACGGGATAACCGTCGATGCCGAAGGCGCAGTGCCGGGTCACGGCAGTGCAAAGCTGATGTATCTGACCCCTTCACACCACTATCCGACCGGGGTAACGCTGAGCCTGCCCCGCCGTCTCGCCTGGCTCGCCTGGGCGCAGCGCAACCAAAGCTGGCTGATTGAAGATGACTACGACAGCGAGTTTCATTATGACGAGCGCCCGATTCCTGCGCTGCAGGGACTGGACCGTCATCAGCGGGTCATTACGCTCGGCACCTTTTCGAAATCGCTGTTCCCTTCACTGCGTCTGGCGTGGATGGTGGTGCCTCCCGCGCTGATTGCCCCTCTGGGCCAGGCTCGCAGCGTGCTGGATGGACACAGCGCCCTGCTGCCCCAGGCGATTACCGCTGCCTTTCTGCAGCAGGGACATTTTGCCACTCATCTGCGGCTGATGCGTCAGCTCTATCACAGCCGTCGCGATCGGTTGCTGGAGCAGATTGCGCAGCGGCTCTCACCGTGGATCACGCCCATCGCCAGTGGCGGCGGACTCCAGCTGACGGTGACAGTGGAACAGGACGAAGCGCGCTTAACCGCGCTCGCGGCACAACAGGGGTTGCTGTTGCCTCGTCTCAGCCCGCTCTATGCCGGCTCCGCGTCTCAGCAGGGCTGGATACTCGGCTTCGCCGCGCTGACGCCTGATGAGATTGTGGGAGGGTGCGATAAACTGCTGAGGCTGCTGCAGCGGGAGGGATAAATCTGGCCGGCGCCGGTTTACCGCAAGCCAGAAAACAAAAGGGCCGGCAAAGCCGGCCCTTCAGCGTGCTGACGTAAAAGATTACGCCTGATATTTACGCATGGTCAGCGTGGCGTTGGTGCCACCGAAACCAAAGCTGTTGGACATCACGGTCGTCAGCTCTTTTTCCATCGGCTCAGTCACGATGTTCATGCCGGTGGCAGCTGCATCCAGTGAGTTGATGTTGATGCTTGGCGCGATAAAGCCATGCTCCAGCATCAGCAGCGAGTAAATCGCTTCCTGCACGCCAGCCGCACCCAGTGAGTGACCGGTCATTGCTTTGGTTGCTGAAATGTAAGGGGTTTTCTCGCCAAACACTTCACGAATCGCACCCAGCTCTTTCACGTCGCCCACTGGCGTAGAGGTACCGTGGCTATTCAGATAGTCGATTGGCGTGTCGACGCCGTTCATTGCCATCTTCATGCAGCGCACCGCACCTTCACCTGAAGGCGCAACCATGTCTGCACCGTCAGAGGTCGCACCATAGCCGACGATTTCGGCATAGATGTGTGCACCGCGAGCCAGCGCATGCTCCAGCTCTTCAACCACCACCATGCCACCGCCACCGGCGATAACAAAACCGTCGCGCTCGTTGTCATAGGTGCGTGACGCTTTTTCTGGTGTGTCGTTGTAACGGGTAGAGAGCGCGCCCATGGCGTCGAACTCACAGGCCATTTCCCAGCAGAGCTCTTCGCCGCCGCCGGCAAAAACGATATCCTGTTTGCCCAGCTGAATCTGCTCAACGGCGTTACCGATACAGTGCGCAGAGGTAGCACAGGCGGAGCTGATCGAGTAGTTTACGCCATGAATTTTGAATGGCGTGGCGAGACAGGCAGAGACGCCAGAAGCCATCGCCTTGGTGACCACGTAAGGGCCAACCGCTTTCAGGCCGCGTGGGCTGCGCATTGCATCAGCACCAAAGACCTGGAAGCGCGGGGAACCACCGCCTGAACCTGCAATCAGACCTACACGCGGGTTGCTCTGATACATTTCATCAGTCAGGCCGGAATCTTTAATCGCTTCTTCCATGGAGAGATAAGCATAGATGGACGCATCACTCATAAAGCGCACAACTTTGCGATCGATGAGGCCGGTGGTATCTAATTTGACGTTACCCCAGACGTGACTACGCATGCCGGAATCTTTCATCTCTTCAGAAAAGGTGATGCCAGAGCGTCCTTCACGCAGAGATGACAGCACTTCCTGCTGGTTATTACCAATACTGGAAACGATCCCTAAGCCAGTAATCACAGCACGTTTCATTCAATCTTCCTCATCCACTTCTTCGTAATTGGCATGCACTCTAGCGTACACTTGTACGCCGAACAAGTCCGATCAGCTATTTCCTTTTGTAAATTTGCGTCATGTGACCTGGGTCGTTAAAATCGCGCCACTGCCTGAAAAACGAGCCTTTCCCGTGAAATTAACCCCGGTTAAACATGCGCAGCTAAACTGGAATGAACAGGGTACACCTGTTTCCCGAGCGTTTGGCGACGTCTATTTCTCAAACGACAACGGTCTGGAAGAGACACGCTATGTGTTCCTTGGCGGCAACGGTTTCCCGCAGCGTTTTGCGGCGCATCCGCGCGATCTGCTGATCGTGGCGGAAAGCGGGTTTGGTACCGGCCTGAATTTTCTTACTCTGTGGCAGGCCTTCGACGCCTTTCAGCGTGAACAGCCTGGTGCGACAGTAAAACGTCTGCATTTCATTAGCTTTGAGAAATTTCCGTTAACCCGCGCGGATCTGATCGCGGCGCATCAGCACTGGCCCGAACTTGCCCCCTGGGCAGAAGCGCTGCAGGCCCAGTGGCCGGCTGCCCTGCCCGGCTGCCAGCGACTGCTGTTTGACGGCGGGCGCATCACGCTGGATCTGTGGCTGGGCGATATCAACCTGCTGATGGAAAAGGTGGATGAGAGCCTGCATCGTCAGGTCGATGCCTGGTTCCTTGATGGCTTCGCGCCCGCAAAGAATCCCGATATGTGGACGCCCGCGCTGTTCAGCATGATGGCGAAGCTGGCGCGTCCACAGGGGACTTTCGCGACTTTTACTGCTGCAGGGTTTGTGCGGCGCGGTCTGCAGGAGGCGGGATTTGACGTCACCCGCCGCAAAGGATTTGGCCCGAAGCGCGAAATGCTGTGCGGCAGCCTGCAGGATGCGCCTCTGCTCCCCGGGACGCAGCCCTGGTATCATCGCCGTCCGGCGGCGCAGCGGGAGGTCGCCCTGATTGGCGGCGGCGTGGCCAGCGCGACCCTGGCGCTGGCGCTGCTGCGCCGAGGCTGGCGGGTAACGCTCTACTGCGCCGATGCGGCGCCCGCGCTGGGTGCCTCCGGTAACCGGCAGGGCGCACTCTATCCGCTGCTCAATCAGCATGACCCGGCCCTCGCTACCTTCTTCCCGGCGGCATTCAGCTTTGCCCGGCGACTCTACGACCAGAGCGGGGTCACCTTTGAGCATGAGTGGAGTGGCGTGCTGCAACTGGGCTGGGATGAAAAGAGCCGCAAAAAGATCGAACAGATGCTGGCGATGGATCTGCCTGAAACCCTCGCCTGCGGCGTCGATGTCGCAGAGGCGGAAAACCGGGCGAAGGTAGCGCTGGGCTGCGGCGGCATTTTCTATCCGGAGGGCGGCTGGCTCTCACCGGCTGAGCTGACCACCGCGCTGCTCGCCCATGGCGAAACACAGGGCTTACGCATTCACTGGCTGCACCGGGTAAGCGGGCTTTCTCAACAGGAGGATGGCTGGACGCTGACCTTCAGCAACCGCCCGGCGGTTCACCATTCCGCGGTGGTCCTGGCAAACGGTCACGCGATCGCCGACTTTGCGCAAAGCGCCCCGCTGCCAGCCTACCCGGTAGCGGGTCAGGTGAGCCATGTTCCCGCCACGCCTGCCCTCAGCGCGCTGCAGACCGTGCTCTGTTACGACGGCTATCTGACGCCGGTCAGCGCCCAGTTTAGCACCCACTGTATCGGTGCCAGCTACCATCGTGGTGAAACCGCAACGCATTATCGCGAGGCGGATCAGCAGGAGAATCGCCTTCGCCTGCTGCACTGTCTGCCTGACAGCCGCTGGGCGGAAACGGTGGATGTCAGTGAGGGAGAAGCCAGAATGGGCGTGCGCTGCGCCACGCGCGATCACCTGCCGATGGTGGGCGGCGTGCCCGATTATGCCGCGACGCTGGCACAGTATGCGGATTTACCGGCCCGGCTTGCGGCAGGCAGTCAGATTGCTGACGCGCCCGATCTGCCGGGGCTTTATCTGTTTGGTGCGCTGGGTTCACGCGGCTTGTGCAGCGCACCGCTGGCGGCCGAGGTGCTGGCCGCCCAGCTGGCAGGTGAGCCACAGCCGCTGGATGCGACCACGCTGGCAGCACTCAATCCGAATCGCTACTGGGTCAGGAAACTGCTGAAGGGGAAAGCGGTATAAAGCGGGTCTGCAGGGCGGCGCTTACCGCCCTGTCATATCATGCGGAGAGCTGGCGCGCCTGAACAAACAGGTTGTCCCACATGCCGACCACCAGCGCCTGATCGCGCGGTGAGAGTTCGCCTGCGGCAATGGCGTTCTGCAGGCTGCGGGTCACCTGAACCTGCAGCGCTTCTGGCGTATGCTCATCCAGCTGCTCCACTTCAGCGACCGCCAGGGTCAGGTGCCCGCGCAGATAACCGCTGGCGAACAGTTCATCGTCACTGGCATGCTCGACCATGTCGTCAATCAGGGCCAGGATACGCGCTTCAAATTCTGCGATCATCTCAATTCCTCTTTTGATAATGTCATCCTGCATCACAGATCGTCCGGCCAGGGAAACTGCGCCGCTGTTAATGAAGGCCTGCCATAAAATTCCGCCAGGGCGGTAATAAAACGCGCGGGACGCGCGGGAATACCCGCCGTCAGATAGCTCATGACCTGAGCATGTACCTTACGCTGAAACGCAATGCGATCCGGCTCACAATCTCCGTCGAGATTGTCACAACTGACGTTGAAGGGAAAGCCCGCCGCCATACAAAACATCCACTCCAGCGCCTGTGGCTTCACTTCAACGGCTTCAAACTGGCTCTGGGTCAGCGCATCGCGGCCATCCGGGCAGTACCAGTAGCCAAAATCGACCAGTTTACGGCGTGCCTCACCGGCGATGCACCAGTGAGAGATCTCATGCAGGGCACTGGCGTAAAAGCCGTGGGCAAAAACCACCCGGTTCCACGGCGACTCTGCATCAGCAGGAAGATAGATCGGTTCATCGTCGCCTTTAATCAGGCGTGTCTGAAATTCATCGCTGAAGCAGCGATCGAACAGCGTAATCAGCTGTTCATAATGATGGGTCGGGTTCATGACGTTATCACGTAAAAAGTTACGATTGCAGTGTGGAGAGCCACGCCATCACGGCGCTGCCATGGCTGTCCCACAGGAGTTTTATGCTCATTACGGCAGAGACAATCACCACCATCGGGCGGATCAGTTTCTGCCCGCGGCTCAGCACCAGCCGGGCGCCCAGACGCGCGCCGCAGAACGCGCCGAGCATCATAATCAGGCCGGTTCCCCACACCACTTTGCCGCCGAACATAAAGAACAGCAGACTGCCCACGTTAGAGGTGAAGTTGAGAACTTTGGCATGGGCTGTCGCCTTCGCCAGGTTGTAACCGCAGAGCGTGACGAAGGCCAGCGCGTAGAAAGAGCCCGCGCCCGGCCCGAAAAATCCGTCATAGAAGCCCACGGCACCGCCCCCGACCAGCGCATAGGCGAGGCCGTGCAGGCGACGCGCCCGGTCTTCTCCACCGAGACGCGGCATCAGCAGAAACCACAAGCCAATCGCGATCAAAAACAGCGGCAGCATCTGACGCAGAAAGTCCGCCTGCAGGCGCTGGATCAGCACCGCGCCCAGCACGGACCCCAGCAGCGTCATGGCGATATTCAGCCACTGCTCACTCAGATTAACTGCGCCGCGTCGCACAAAGTAGAGGCTGGCGGAGAACGACCCGCCGACCGATTGCAGTTTATTGGTCGCCAGCGCCTGAGCCGGTGAGAGACCCGCCGCCAGCAGCGACGGTACCGTCAGTAACCCCCCGCCACCCGCAATCGAGTCAATAAAACCGGCGAGCATGGCAATCAGAAACAGCAGCCCGACCAGCAGCGGACTGACCACGAACCACTCCATGGAATCCCTTACAGTAGATGTTTATCCAGCAGAGCCTGACAGGCAGGCGGTACCGGCGGCGGTTCACGTTTCACCGGCGCGCCCGATCCGGGCTGCTTCGGCAGGAACCAGCTCTGCAGTTCTGCGCCACAGCCATCGCCCGGAGGCGGTGGCGGCTGATCTTCACAGCCGATACTGCCGGTCGGGCAGCGCAGCCGCACATGCATATGCGCCCGATGCGCGAACCAGGGCCGCACTTTGCGCAGCCAGTCACGATCGGCACCGGCATCCGCACAAAGCTGCTTTTTAATCGCCGGGTTGACGAAGATGCGCGTGACATCATCATCTTTCGCCGCCAGTTTGATCAGGCTGTCGATTTCCGGCTGCCAGTGGCGCGCAATCACGTTTTTATCACCCGGCCCGACCAGATCCAGCGGCTGCGGCTTCAGCAGCTGCTGCGCGGTCCAGCGGGTTTTCGGCAGTTGCAGCCAGATATCGACATCCAGCCCGGTCTGATGGCTGGCGTGACCGCTGCTGAAACGTCCGCCAGCCGCCATGCCCATATCCCCAATCAGCACATTACCCAGCTGCAGGTTGTGCACACGGGTCGTCAGCCGCTGAATAAACGCAATCAGATCGGGATGACCGAAATAACGACGCTGATCCTGACGCATCACCTGATAGTCGGGTGAATTGAGCGGCAGTGCCCGGGCGCCAATAATACAGCCATTCGCAAAGCCGCCGATGGACTGCGGTGTGCCGCTGATCGGCTGCTGAATACGCTGCCACGGCGTCGCCGCCAGGCTGGAGGCGCTGAACAACAGCGCGCTCAGAGTAAGCAGAAGTGCCTTCATGCCATCACCAGCGCGGCACGGTGCTGTTAACGTCACCGTTCTGCGCCCGCTGGCGCAGCAGATGATCCATCAGGACGATCGCCATCATCGCCTCGGCGATCGGCACGGCGCGGATCCCGACGCAGGGATCGTGGCGGCCTTTGGTGATCATCTCCACCTCTTCGCCGTCGCGGGTAATGGTTTTACCCGGCACGGTGATGCTGGAGGTCGGTTTCATTGCGAGGTTGGCGCTGATGGTCTGGCCGCTGCTGATGCCGCCCAGAATGCCGCCGGCGTGGTTACTCTGGAAACCATCGTGACGGATTTCATCCCGATGCTGGCTGCCGCGCTGGCTGACCACCGCGAAGCCGTCACCGATCTCTACCCCTTTCACCGCGTTGATGCTCATCAGCGCGTGCGCCAGGTCGGCATCCAGACGGTCAAAGACCGGCTCACCCAGGCCAGGCGGCACGTTGTCAGCCATGACCGTGACTTTAGCTCCGATGGAGTCGCCCTCTTTTTTCAGGCCGCGCATCAGTTCATCCAGCGCCTCCAGCTTCTCCGCATCCGGGCAGAAGAAGGGATTCTCTTCCACGATGCTCCAGTCTTTCAGCTCACAGGCGATATCCCCGATCTGCGCCAGATAGCCGCGCACCACCACACCATGTTTCATCTGCAGATACTTCTTCGCTATCGCACCGGCGGCCACGCGCATCGCGGTTTCACGCGCCGAAGAGCGGCCACCGCCACGGTAGTCGCGCTGACCATACTTCTGCTCGTAGGTGTAATCGGCATGGCCGGGACGGAAGAGATCTTTGATCGCGCCATAATCCTGCGACCGCTGATCGGTGTTCTCAATCAGCAGGCCAATAGACGTGCCGGTGGTCACACCCTCAAACACACCGGACAAAATTTTCACCTGATCCGGCTCGCGACGCTGCGTGGTGTAGCGCGAGGTGCCAGGACGACGACGGTCGAGGTCATGCTGGATATCCGCTTCGGTCAGGGGGATGCCCGGTGGCACCCCATCAACGATGCAGCCCAGCGCAAGACCGTGGGACTCGCCAAAGGTAGTTACTCGAAAAAATTGTCCGATGCTGTTTCCGGCCATGCTGTTTCCTTGTCAGGGTTCGGCGGGCGAGGCTTCGCCCCACTTTTAGTCTTTGTAAAAGGAGAAATGGTGTTGTGCGTCGACGATCTGCTGGCGTGTCAGCGTAAAGACACCGTCACCGCCGTTGTCAAACTCCAGCCAGGTAAAGGGCACATCGGGATACTGCTCGATCATATGCACCATGCTGTTACCGACTTCGCAGACCAGAACGCCCTGATCGCTGAGATAATCAGGCGCGCAGGCCAGAATGCGGCGCACCAGCTTCAGGCCATCGCTGCCCGCCGCCAGACCCAGCTCCGGTTCGTGGCGATATTCATTGGGCAGATCGTCCATATCTTCCGCATCCACATAAGGCGGGTTAGTGACGATCAGGTCATATTTCAGCGGCGGCAGTTCTCGGAACAGGTCGGCACGAATCGGCGTGACCTGATTGATCAGGCCATGTTCTTCAATATTCTGTTCGGCCACCGCCAGCGCACCGGTCGAGATATCGACGGCGTCAACCTCCGCTTCCGGGAAGGCGTAAGCGCAGGCAATCGCGATGCAGCCGCTGCCGGTGCACATATCCAGAATATGCGCGGGTGGCGTGCTGATAAGACCGGCAAAGCGGTTCTCGATCAGTTCGCCAATCGGTGAACGCGGCACCAGCACGCGCTCATCAACAAAGAATTCGTGACCGCAGAACCAGGCTTTGTTGGTCAGGTAGGCGACCGGAATACGCTCGTTAACGCGACGAATGACGCGCTCGACAATCAGAAGACGCTCGCTGGCGGTCAGACGCGCGTTGCGCATATCTTCCGGAATATCCAGCGGCAGCCAGAGAGACGGCAGGACCAGTTGAACGGCTTCGTCCCAGGGATTGTCTGTGCCATGTCCGTACCAGATTCCGGCAGCGGAAAAGCGGCTTACCGCCCAGCGCAGCATGTCCTGAATGGTGTGCAGTTCGTTCACTGCCTCATCGACGAAAATTTTGTCCACGTAGCCCTCCGCAGGCCTTTTGCTAAATCGGCCGATAGTGTGCCATGAAGCCGGGGAGAATTCAGCGCAGCGAGGTGAAAAAGCTGACAATTAATGACACTTAACGGTAAGGTATCGGCTCTGCTGTGTGACAGCCTTTTCTGATAAGACTGACCTGCCATGAGTAAAAAAACACCGCTAAGCCCGGATGATGAGGCGCTGTTTCGCCAGTTAATGACGGGGACACGTCAGTTAAAACAGGACACTTATGTCCATAAAGCGCCGGTAAAAACCCGCGAGATTCCGGTAAAACGTCTGCTTTCCGAGCAGGCGGACAACAGCCATTACTTTTCGGATGAGTTTCAGCCCCTGCTCTCGACCGAAGGGGCTACCCGTTACGTGCGCGCCGATGTCAGCCATTTTGAGCTGAAAAAACTGCGCCGGGGCGACTGTACCCCGGAGATTTTTCTCGACCTGCACGGCTTAACGCAGATGCAGGCCAAGCAGGAGCTGGGCGCACTGATCGCCGCCTGCCGCCGTGAACATCTGTTCTGCGCCAGCGTCATGACCGGACATGGAAAACATATTCTGAAGCAGCAGACGCCGCTGTGGCTGGCCCAGCATCCGTGGGTCATGGCGTTTCATCAGGCGCCGAAAATGTTCGGCGGTGATGCTGCGCTGCTGGTGCTGATTGAGATTGAGGAGTGGCAACCGCCTGAGTTGCCCTGACAGGGCCGGTGTCATCGGCCCCTCGTCGTCAGATGGCTTTCGCCAGCTTCTTCGGACTGACCTGCCACAGCAGTTTACCGGCACTCTCTGCCGGATCGAACTCGACGCAGGCAATGGCGGAAGTGGCAAACATCGGTGGGGTTTCCTGCGGGCAGAGTTCGGAAACCAGGTAGCCCACCAGGGGCAGATGGGAGATGACCAGCGCCGATTTCACCCCTTCGTTCGCCAGCGCCTGCAGATAGCAGCCGACCAGACCCGGATCGCCACCCGGCGTTAACTCCGGTAACACGTCCTGGCCTTCCGGCAGGGGATAGGCTTCACGCACGGTAGCGAGCGTCTGCTGCGCGCGTAAATAGGGACTGACCAGGACACGCTCGATGTCCGGCGTCTGGCTGTTAAGCCAGTGAGCCATCTGACGCGATTCATCACAGCCACATAAGGTTAAAGGCCTGACTGAATCACTTGCTGCTTCCAGAGCCGCATCGCCGTGACGCATGATAAAAACTTGCATAAAGCACCGCTGTTGTTTGTCGATATCGCCCAACGCGACGCGTCAGACTCTTCACTCTGCGAATGAACGCTGTGTTTTACCCTAATGGCTTCAGTATAGTCAACCGGTTGTTTATTAAATAAGCACTTCTCAGATTCATGCTGCGCCGCACACGCGGGCGGCGCTTTTCTAACCCGCTGAATCGGAGCCGTTATTCCATTTCACAGAGAAATGTAAAATTTCGTCTGTTCCGCAGCCGCCTGAATCAGCGCCTCACAGGGGGCAAATCGCTCACCGTGCTGCTGCGCGAGACGGTTCAGCCGGCTGACCATTTCCGCCGCACCCAGTTTATCCATGTAGTGGAACGGCCCGCCCAGGAAAGGCGGAAAGCCGATGCCAAACACCGCCCCCACATCGCCGTCCCGGGCGCTGCGAATCACCTGCTCATCGAGACAACGGGCGGCTTCATTCAGCATCATCATCACACAGCGTTCTGCAATCTGTGCCCCACTCTGCCTGGCCTGCGGCGTGACCTTCAGCAGGCTGTAAAGCGAGGCGTCCGGTTTTTTACGCTTCCAGCGCGGCAGGTCATAACGATAGAAACCCCGGCCATTTTTACGGCCCTTACGGCCATCCCTGATCACCGCATCAAACGCGGCGGGTGCGGCAAAGCGTTCACCATAAGCCTGATGCAGGATGGGGCTGATTTTGCTGCCGACATCAATGCCGACCTCATCAAGCAGCTGAAGCGGACCAACCGGAAAACCAAACCTCACCAGCGCCCGATCGATGTGCTCAATCGGCTCCCCCTCCAGCAGACAGCGCATCGCTTCATTTATATAGGGGGTCAGGATGCGGTTGACATAGAAACCCGGCTTGTCTGCGACGACGATCGGCGTCTTGCCCTGACTGCGCGCCAGTGCCACAACGGTAACCAGCGTCGTGGCCGAAGTATTCAGATGCGGGATCACCTCCACCAGCGGCATTTTTTCCACCGGACTGAAATAGTGCAGCCCGATGACATTCTCAGGACGCTGCGCCCCGGCGGCGATATCCGCAATCGGCAGCGAAGAGGTGTTGGAAGCAAACAGGGTATGCGGCTGACAGTGTGCCTCGACGTCGTGCACCATCTGCTGCTTCAGGGCAAGATCTTCGAACACCGCTTCGATCACCACGTCGCGCTGCGAGAATCCCTGATAATCGATGCCACCTGTGATGCGCGCCATCTGCTGCTGGCGCGCTGCCGGGGTCAGCTGACGACGACGGACCTTTTTGCTGAGCAGATCCCAGCTGGTTTTCAGCGCATGGCTGACGCCTTCCAGGCTGATATCTTTGATGCGCACCGGCAACCCGGCGTTGATCGCGGTGACGCTGGCAATACCGCCGCCCATCAGCCCGCCGCCCAGTACCGCAACACGCTTCACGGTCGCGGGTTCAGCTTCACCGCCCCGCTCCTTTTTCATCGCCGTGGTGGCAAAGAAGAGTCCGCGCAGCGCAACGGACTCCGGCGTCATCGCCAGTTCGCCAAAGGCGCGCGCCTCCGCATCATGGCCGGCGCGGCTGCCCTGCTCCAGCCCGATGCGCACCACCTCAATCAGCCGTCTGGCGGCCGGATAGTTATCCTGCGTTTTCGCCGCGGTCTGGCGTGTCGCCAGCGCAAACAGCGCCTGGCGGGCGACCGGGCCATGCAGCAGCCGATCGCGCAGCGGCAGGACGCGTCCGCTGACCTTACCCTTTTTCACCCGCGCAATTGCGGTCTCCAGCAGGATCGGGCGGGGAACCGCATCATCGACGACGCCGAGCTTTCGCGCCTGCTTCGCGCGCAGACTTTTGCCGGTCAGCATCAGCGGCAGCGCCTGCTGAACGCCGATTAAACGCGGCAGCCGCTGCGTCCCGCCAGAGCCAGGCAGCAAGCCGAGCTGTATCTCCGGCAAGCCGAGGCGGGTTTTATCATCCAGCGAGCAGATGCGCGCATCGCAGGCCAGCGCCAGCTCCAGTCCACCGCCCAGACAGGCCCCGTGAATGGCCGCCACCACCGGAAAAGGCAGCGCGTCTATCATCGCCATCACTTCCTGGCCCTGCTTCGCCAGCGCTTCAGCTTCCTGCGCACTCTGGCAGCGGTCAATCATGCTGATGTCCGCGCCCGCGATAAAATTGTCCGTTTTGCCGGAGATCAGGACCAGTCCCGCCAGCTGCGGATCGCGTCGCGCTTCCGCAATGATGGCGGCAATCTGGCCAGCGAATTCCGCTTTCAGGGTGTTCATCTTCTCGCCAGGGACATCAATCGTGATAATGCCGACGTGATCCTGTCGCATCGTCAGCTGAAAGGCATTCTGCTCCATTATTCGGCCTCCAGAACCATTGCCGCACCCAGACCACCCGCCGCGCAGGCGGTGACCAGTCCCAGCCCGCCACCACGGCGGCGCAGTTCATTAAGCGTCTGGGTAATCATACGCGCGCCCGTGGCGGCAAAAGGATGGCCATAGGCGATGGAACCGCCCAGCACGTTAAAACGCTCTTCGTTGACCTCGCCCAGCGCATGCGGCCGGTTCAGCACCTCACGGGCGAAACGTTCGTCACGAAACAGCTGCAGATTGCTCAGCGTCTGGGCCGCGAACGCCTCATGCATATCTATCAGCGTCAGATCGGCCAGGCTCACCCCGGCACGATCCAGCGCCAGCGGCGAAGCATAGGCTGGTCCCAGCAGCATGTCCTGCTGGACATCAATGGCGGTAAACGCGTAGCTGCGCAGGTAGCCCAGCGGCGTGACGCCCAGTTCCCTGGCGCGCCCTTCCCGCATCAGAATGACGGCTGCCGCGCCATCCGTCAGCGGCGTGCTGTTGGCGGCGGTAACGCTGCCGTGCTGGCGGTCAAAGGCGGGACGCAGTCGGGCGTAATCCTCTGCTTTAGCGTTCATCCGCACGTTATTGTCCTGATCGATTGCGGCTTTCCACGGCGGTACAAAGGCTGCCATGACTTCCTGATTCAGTACCCCGGATTGCCAGGCTCTGGCGGCATGCTGATGGGAACGGAGCGCCAGCGCATCCTGAGCCTCACGGGTGATACCGTAGCTTTTCGCCATCTGCTCGGCCGTGTCCCCCATCCGCAGGCCGGTCGAGTACTCCGCCACCGCAGGCGGCACCGGCAGCAGGTCGCGCGGACGCAGCCGTTTAAGGATATGCAGTTTCTGCCCCAGGCTGCGGGCCTTGTTGAGATCCACCAGCGCGCGGGCCAGCGTTTTAGTGACCCCAATCGGCAGCACTGACGAAGAGTCTGCCCCGCCGGCAATAGCGGCAGAAACCGTACCCGCCATCAGGCTCTCTGCCACATTCGCCACCGCCTGAAAACTGGTGGCGCAGGCACGGCTGACGCTGTAGGCGTCGGTATTCACATTCAGCCCGCTGCTTAAGATAATTTCACGCGCAATGTTTGGCGCTTCCGGCATCTGTACCACCTGACCAAATACCAGCAGCTCAATCACGTCAGCCGGTAACTCACTGCGCACCATTAATTCGCTGACCACCATCCGTCCCAGCTCGATGGCGGGAATGCCATGAAAGCCGGTCGCCTGGCGTAAGAAAGGGGTTCGTAACCCATGGGTAATTGCGATGCGTTCGCCATCACGCGTCAGCAGCGGCTGCGCTTTGCTCATTGTTCTCACCTGTAGCCGGGACTGTGGCATCATTGCCTGAAGAGGTCTGACCTGATCAGTGTTAACCACAAGCGGGTGAGCCACCAATAGCAGAAAGGAAAAAGTGCGAAGGGAAACACGAAATTGAAAAACGCCGCGCTGAGGCGGCGTAAGAGGCGTTAACGCAGGCCGAGCTGGAAAATCAGGGTTTCAGCCTGGCAGCTGAAGGTGAAATCGATATCCAGCTGCACGCCCTGATCGACATCGCTGAACCGGACGTCAATCACACAGGGTTCCGATTCCACCTGACGGGCACGCTCAGTCAGCCGGGCGGCTTTGGCTTCCGCATCCTGTCGCTGCGGGAACCACTCTGACCAGCTGGCGGTGCAGTCGGTATTATCCATTACGGTGCCGACATCAACGCAGCAGCAGGCAGCGGTTTCGGTCGCACTGCATTTTTTAATGGCATCAGTCATCTTTATCTCCTGCCCCGGCTTCGGGTGAGTTAAGCGATTTTATGGCCGGAATTTTACCCGCTTGCGATAAGATGCGCCACGCGACTGTGGCTAAGTGACGAATATCACAATAAAAATTGATCCAGAACAAACTGGAATCGGTATGCTGTCTTCATCAGGGTGCTTTTTGTTATGCAGATCGAATTTTAAGCGATCAACTCTGAAATATTTTAAAAACAATATTGCAACTTGCACACAGGTCGGACCTATACTCTCCGCACTGGTCTGATATGTGCGTTTACCGTCAGTCCCTACAATCCGCCGTCCTTTGTTACGCGACGTTATAGCGTTAAATAATAATTCACATGAGGTTGTGGTCATGAACCATAAGAACCTGTTCGCAAAGTCAGCCGTGGCGGCTGCAGTGGCGCTTGTCTCTTCACACGTTTACGCAGCTGGGTTTCAGTTAAATGAGTTCTCTACGATTGGTTTAGGTCGCGCCTACTCAGGCGAAGGGGCAATGGGTGATACGGCGGCATCCGCCAGCCGTAACCCGGCAACGATGGCGTTAATGGATCGCCCGGAGTTTTCCATCGGGGCGGTTTATATTGACCCGGATGTGGATATCACGGGCCGCAGCCCGACGGGACGCAGCCTGGATGCCAGCAATATCGCCCCGAATCAGTGGATACCCAATATTCATTACGTTCAGCCCATCAACGATCAGTGGTGGATTGGCGCATCGGCAACCTCTAACTATGGCTTAGCAACAGAGTTTAATAATGGTTACACCGCTGGCGGCTACGGCGGTAAAACGGACCTGATGACCGGCAACTTAAACCTCAGCACCGCTTACCGGTTTAATGAGCACTTCAGCGTGGGCGTCGGTTTTGATGCGGTTTATGCTAAAGCGAAAATTGAACGCTATGCCGGTGAATCAGGCGCGAGACTGGGCGTACCGGCTGATACGCAGGTTGCCCATCTGAAAGGCGACGAGTGGGGCTACGGCTGGAATGCCGGTATCCTGTATGAAGTGGATGAAAATAACCGCTTCGGCTTCAGCTATCGTTCAGAGGTGAAGATCGACTTTGATGGCGATTACAAAAGTAATCTGCCCTCCCGTCTGAATGCGGTCAACAACCCGGAAGTGTCAGGCGTGCCTTTTGGTACCAACGGCACGACCGTTCCGGGCGCGTTAACCCTGAATCTGCCGGAGATGTGGGAAGTGTCGGGCTGGCATAAAGTGGCTCCGCAGTGGGCGGTTCACTACAGCATGGCCTACACCAGCTGGAGTCAGTTCCAGGAGCTGAAAGCCACCGGTTCTCAGGGCCAGACGCTGTTCTATAAAGATGAAAGCTTCCACGATGCCTACCGTATCGCGCTGGGCACCACCTATTTCTACGACAGCAACTGGACGTTCCGCACCGGTATCGCATTTGATGACAGCCCGGTGCCAGCCGATAAACGCTCTATCTCGATTCCGGATCAGGATCGTTTATGGCTGAGTGCAGGTACGTCATACGCCTTCAACGATAACGCCTCGGTCGATCTGGGCATCTCCTATATGCATGGACAGAAAGTGACGGTAAAAGAAGGTCCTTATACCTTTAACTCAGAAGGCAAGGCCTGGCTTTACGGCGCGAACTTTAACTACAAGTTCTGACCGGATAGCACAATTAAAAAGGGCGACTCAACTGAGTCGCCCTTTTTTGTCCCCCTGAATCGCATGCTGGCTCAGGGAGCCTGCGTCCTGCGTTTACTGCGCGTCGATATCCTTCAGGTCATCCTGAATCGCAGCGGCGTTTGGATTCTCTTCCGGCTTGAGTTTGCCGCCACGCGCCAGGAAGTCGTGACGCTGGAAGTAGGCGTTACGGATAAAGGCGTACGGATCGCTCTGCTGCTTCAGGATCGCATCGGAATCCAGCAGTTGCGCGCGGGTCTCAATCCCCTCCAGCGTCCACTTACCAATCGACATCGGCCAGGTCAGCCAGCCGAGGATCGGATAGAGGGTATCAACGTAGTCACCGCCATCCTGCCGTATAGTGAAGCTGCCGTAAGCCGGCAGCTCAACGTAAGGACCATAGCCGACACCATAGTGGCCCAGCGTTGTGCCGAAACGGTGCGGCTGTTCACGCGCCAGTTCCGGATCGGCTTTACCGGCGACGTCAATGAAACCACCCAGACCCAGCACACTGTTCAGGAAGAAACGGGTGAAGTGGATACCCGCATCGCGTCCGTCACCGACCAGAATGGCGTTAACCATGCTGGCGGGCTCTTCCAGGTTGCCGAGGAAATTGCTCAGGCCGGTTCGTGCAGGCACCGGCACATAGTCGCGCCAGGCGACAGCGACCGGACGCAGCACATAGGGATCCAGCACATTGTAGTTAAAGTTAAACATCGTGCGGTTAAAGCCTTCGAACGGATCGCTGCGCTGCGCAGGATCGTTATTTGCCGGCTTTGAACTGGCACAACCTACCAGAAGGACGCTGGCCACAGCCAGGCTGGTCAGGCGATAATTCATTCCAATCTCCCTGTGCGGATGAAAAAGGGCTACCCATCGTTCAGGCACAGCCCGGCGTCGAATCGGCTTACCCGATGAGCATAGCTGACTTTATGCCAGAGGCAGCAGGCAATGGCACGCAGCCACCTGAACAGGATCGTTGATGACGTTCAGGGAAGCTGCTGATTAATCTCTACCGCGATCGGCTGATGACCATCCCAGGGCGTCACGGCGCTTTCACCCAGCCAGTCACCCGGCTGCGGGGTGGCGCTGCCGTCGCGGGAGATACGCACCCGAACCGCGACCTGATGCTGCGCCGACAGCAGGCGATCCGGCATCATGGCATTGCTGTCATCCAGCGTCAGCGACAGCGGGAAGTGGCTCAGCGGCATGCGTTTCACCGCCACCGGCACCGGTGACGTCCCGTCAGAAACCGAAATATACAACACTCCGTCCTGCGGTAACATTTTTTCTGCCTGCGGGGTCAGCCGCACGGTCAGCGCCAGCTGACGGCTCTGCTCTCCGGCATCGCTTCTCGCCTGCTCAATGCTGCGGGCGATCATCGCGCGTCGTGTGTCATCGGCAGGCAGCACGTTCAGCAGGGCCTGCCAGGCCTCAATCGCCTGATCGTACTGCTGCTGGCCGTAGGCGTTAAACGCCAGCAGGCCAAGCGTACGCGGGTTTTGCGGCTCCGCTTTCAGCAGGGCGCGCAGCAGCAGTGACGCCTGACGGTTATCCTGCGGATCGGGAGAGCGCGTCAGCACCTCTGCATAATCCTGCTTCAGCGTCATATCGTTGGGTGAGAGCTGTAGCGCATGCTCAAACGCCTGACTGGCGATATCAGCCTGATTCAGCACCATGCCAAGCCGCCCCAGCATGCTCCAGTCGGCCAGATTATCCGGTTCCGTTTGCAGGGCGGTACGCAATCCGAGCTCTAAACGTGCCAGCTCCTCCATGCTGAGCGGTCTGGCGCCGGGGTCCATCAGCCGCGCACGCAGCGCAGGGTACGCCTGCTGCACCTGCATCCAGCCGGTGTACTGCGTCAGGCCGCCGGTTTTCAGATAGGTTCCCAGCGATACCCCAATCAGCACGAGCAGGCCCGGCAGCAAAATCCAGCGGCTGCTGCTGTGAGACGGGAGGCTCTGCGCCGGCGGAATATCGGCCAGCAGCGTCTGCTGTAACTCGCGCTCCATTACTGGGCGCTCAGCAACAACGCCCTGCTCTTCATCCTGCGCCAGCTCATCGATCCGCTGATGGTAAAAGCGCTGATTGAGGCGATCGCGGTCGCCCGGGCTGGCCTGACGCTGCCGCCAGCCCGCGGCCAGGAACAGCGTGCAGGCCGCCAGCAGTAACAGAAAAAGGGTAATCCAGAATGCACTCATGACGGCTTCCTGTCTGACTTCAGTAAGGCATCAAGACGCTGTTGCTCAGCGTCATCCAGCGCACTGTGGGTGTGACGCCGACGGCTGCGCAGAATAATCACCGCGCCACCCAGCAGCACAAACAGCGCCGGGCCAGCCCACAGGATCAGCGTTGACGGGGTCAGCGGTGGCGAATAAGAGACGAAGTTGCCGTAGCGCGCCACCATGTAATCAATGATCTGCTGGCGGCTCTGCCCCTGCTTCATCAGCTCATAAACTTTCAGCCGCATGTCGGCGGCAATCATGGCATTCGAGTCGGCGATGCTGTTGTTCTGACATTTCGGACAGCGCAGTGATGCGGTGAGGTCACGGTATTGCGCTTCCTGAGCCGGAGAGTCAAATTGCAGTGTGTCGATGGTCGCCCACAGATTGATGCTGAACAGCAGGCCACAGATCAGTAACAGCGATCTCATGATCCCGCCTCCGCACTGTATTTCACCCACAACGGTTTTACTTCCTGCTCCCAGACGCGCGCGTTGAGATCGCCGGCGTGGCGATAGCGGATAATCCCTTTACCGTCGATCAGAAAAGTTTCCGGTGCGCCATAGACGCCGAGGTCGAGTCCCAGCATGCCGCTGCCATCGTAAAGACTCAGGGCGTAGGGGTTACCCAGCGTGTTCAGCCAGTTAACCGCCTTATGGCGATCGTCTTTATAGTTCAGGCCGACCACCCGAATGCCCTGCTCCGCCAGTGTACTCAGATAGTGATGTTCGGCGCGGCAGGTCGGACACCAGGTTGCCCAGACGTTCAGCAGTATCGGCCTGCCATCGGTCAGCACGCGCTGGTCGTAGGTTTTGCCGGGCTGGTCGAGCGCTTCCAGCCGGAACAGCGGCACCGGTTTACCGATCAGCGCCGATTCAAGACGGGTCGGATCGTCGCCATCCGCATTGCGGGTCAGCTGCCACAGCAGCGCCGCTGCCAGCAGCAGAAACAGCACCAGCGGGATAAACAGGATTTTCTTGTTCATGCGCGCTCCTCACGTGCGGCTTTTTTGCGCGAGCGATAGCGGGGATCCCACAGGCAGAACAGGCCCCCCAGCGCCATCAGTACGCCGCCAGCCCAGATCCAGCGGACAAAGGGTTTGTAGTAGATACGCACCGCCCAGCCGCCATCCTCCAGCTCCTCGCCCAGCGCTGCATAGAGATCGCGGCTGAAACCCCCATCAATCGCCGCTTCGGTCATCATGGTTCGGGCCGCGGTATAGAAGCGTTTTTCCGCCTGCAGCGTCGCTTCCGGTTTCCCGTTGCGCGTGACATCGATAATCCCCATGCCCCCGCTGTAGTTAGGCCCCTGCAGGTTCTGCACGCCGCGGAAGACAAAGTGATAGTGATGGATGTCCACGCTATCCCCCGCCCGCATCCGCACGTCGCGCTCCACGCTGTACTGCGTGCTGAAGGCGATACCGATCACCGTGACCCCGACGCCAAGGTGGCCCAGCACCATGCCCCAGTGGCTGCGGGAGAGGTGACGCAGCCCGGTCAGAAACGGATGGCGATGCGTGGCGCGTTCGTGCAGTTCCAGTAGCGTCAGCACAATGATCCAGAGGGACATCAGTAAGCCCACCACGGTCATCGCCGCAATGCGATCCTGCAGCCACCAGGGAATCATCATCGAACAGGCCAGGGTAACGAGCAGCGCCAGCGCCAGTCGTTTGGCCAGTTTCTGCGGTTCATCGCGACGCCAGCGTACCAGCGGCCCGATCCCCATCAGCAGCGCAAACGGCGCCATCAGCCAGCTGAACATCGTATTGAAGAACGGCTCACCCACCGAAATGCTGCCCAGTCCCAGCTGCTTGTGCACCAGCGGCAACAGCGTGCCGAGCAGTACCACCAGCATGGCCGCAATCAGCAGCACATTGTTGCCCAGCAGAAAGGATTCCCGTGACCAGGTTTCGTTCTGTACCCGGCTCCGCACCTGCCCCCCTTTGATCGCATAGAGCAGCAGCGAACTGCCGATGACAATCACCAGAAACGCGAGGATAAACATGCCGCGCGCCGGATCGGAAGCGAACGAGTGGACCGACACCAGCACGCCGGAGCGCACCAGGAACGTACCGAGCAGGCTGAGCGAAAAAGCGGTGATCGCCAGCAGCACGGTCCAGGCCTTAAAGGTGCCACGCTTTTCGGTGACGGCCAGCGAGTGGATCAGCGCCGTGCCCGCCAGCCACGGCATGAACGAGGCGTTCTCTACCGGATCCCAGAACCACCAGCCGCCCCAGCCCAGTTCGTAATAGGCCCAGGCCGAGCCCAGCACAATGCCGATAGTCAGGAAGACCCAGGCCGCGGTGGTCCAGGGACGCGACCAGCGCGCCCACGCGGTATCGAGCCGTCCGGCCATCAGCGAAGCGATGGCAAACGCAAAGGCCACTGAGAATCCGACATAACCCATGTAGAGCAGCGGCGGATGGAAGATCAGGCCGATATCCTGCAGCATCGGGTTCAGGTCGTGCCCGTCTACGGGGAAGTCGGGCAGCGTGCGGGCAAACGGATTCGACGTCAGCAGGATAAACAGCAGGAAGCCGAGATTGATCATCCCCATGACCGCCAGTACGCGCGCCAGCGCATCCTGTGGCATACCGCGACTGAAGATCGCCACGGCTAAGGTCCAGGTGCTGAGCAGCAACACCCACAGCAGCAGCGATCCCTCATGCGCGCCCCAGGTGGCGGCAATGCGGTAGTAGACCGGCAGCAGGCTGTTGGAGTTGGTGACAACATAGGCCACGGTAAAATCGTTGCAGATAAAAGCCCAGACCAGCAGCATAAAGGCCGCAGCGATGCAGTCAAACAGCCCACAGGCCAGCGGGCGCGCCATCGCCATCAGCCGCGCATCCTGACGAATTGCGCCCCAGAGTGGATAACTGCTGAGCAGCAGCGCCAGCCCCAGCGCCAGACAAAGCAGAAAAGTCCCGGTTTCCGGCATCATGATGATTTATTTCCCGCCTGATACTGTGACTGCGGGCCGCTGTGATTGCTCTTCATCGCGTCTTCTATCTCCGGCGGCGTATATTTCTCATCGTGTTTGGCCAGTACTTCTCTGGCAACGATCTGGTTACCGTCCGCCAGCACGCCCTGTGCCACAACGCCCTGCCCTTCCCGAAACAGATCCGGCAGGATGCCTTCAAAACTGACGCTGACGACGCCGCGCGCATCATAAAGTTTGAACGTTACCGCCAGGCTGTTCGGGTCCCGGTGCACGCTGCCGGGCATCACCATGCCACCGACGCGCAGCCGCTGGCCCGCCTCCGGCTTCTCATGCGCCTCGCCTTTGCCATAGAGGATTTCACCCGGGGTATAAAACAGATCGATGTTTGAGCGCAGCGCATACATCACCAGCGCGGTGGCCAGGCCCAGGCCAAGCAGAATCGCAACGGCCGCACAGAGGCGATTGCGTCGACGGCTATTCACACACTCTCTCCTGCCGCTTCAGCCGCGGCTTTTCTGGATTTAGCTGCCCGGATGCGACGTTCACGCGCATCACGCTGGCGGATCTCCGCCAGCAGGCGGCGGCGCAGTAACAGGGTATGCAGCGTCAGTCCCGCCAGCGGAAGCAGCGTGCAGGCCACCGCCAGCCAGACGTAAAAGGCGTAGCCGCCCATGGCAAAAAAGGCGTGCCAGGAGGAAAAGGCCGGCGTCATTTCTGCTCTCCCCGTTTTGCGACGTCAAGTGCCCAGGGGCGATGGCGTTCCGTTAACAGAATCAGGTTGCGCAGCCGCATCAGCGTCAGCGTGATAAACAGCAGCAGATAACCGAGGATGGCCCAGCGCAGCGGCGTTCGCATCACCGGCGCAATCGCCTGCTGAAGGATGCCGGACGAGCCCTGATGCAGGGTATTCCACCACTGCACCGAGAAGTGGATGATGGGCAGGTTGACCACGCCGACCAGAATCAGGACGCCGGCGGCCCGGCCTGCGGTGCGGCGGTCATCGAACGCGTGCCAGAGTGCAATTACGCCCATATAGAGGAAAAGTAACACCAGCTCCGAGGTGAGGCGTGCATCCCAGATCCACCAGGTTCCCCACATCGGTTTGCCCCACGCGGAACCGGTGACCAGCGCAATAAAGGTAAAGACCGCGCCCACGGGTGCCATGGCGGCGGCAACCAGATCGGCCATTTTCATCTGCCACACCAGACCGGTAAACGCCGCGACGGCCATGGCGGCATAGATGCCCATCGACCACATGGCAGCGGGCACATGGATATACATGATGCGAAAACTGTCGCCCTGCTGATAGTCAGCGGGAGCAAATCCAAATCCCCAGATCCAGCCCAGCAGTAATGTCGCCACGCCGGCTATCGCAAACCAGGGCACCAGGCGCCCCGAAAGCTGATAGAGCCGTTCGGGCCGGGCCAGCTGATGTAACGCTTTCCACATATCAAATGCTCACATTAACGATAAAAAAGGCCGCGTCTTTTCATGCGCGGTTACTGCAACGTAATCCGTAACGCCGCCGCCGTGGCAAACGGCGAGAGCGTGGCGCTGCCTGCCAGCATCGCGCCAAGAATCGCCAGATAGCCCCCCATCGGCAGGCCCTGACTGGCGGCTTCCATCGCGGCACTGGCGAAGATCAACACCGGAATCGCCAGCGGCAACACCAGCAGGCTGAGCAATACCCCACCCCGGCGTAATCCCACCGTCAGCCCGACGCCGATGGCACCGAGAAAACTCAGGGTGGGCGTGCCGAGCAGCAGCGTCAGGGCCATCGCCCGCCAGCCATTGAAATCCAGCGACAGCAGCAGCGCCGCCAGCGGCGACAGGATAATCAGCGGCAGACCGGTGATCAGCCAGTGCGCCACGACTTTGCCGATGACCGTCACAGGCAGCGGCGAAGGTAACAGCAGAAGCTGCTCCAGCGAACCGTCGCTGAAATCGTCGCGAAACAGGCGCTCCAGCGCCAGCAGCGACGCCAGCAGCGCAGCCACCCAGGCGACACCCGGCGCAATGCGCGCCAGCTGCTGCGGATCAGGTCCGATGCCCAGCGGAAACAGGGTAATCACAATCAGGAAAAACCACAGCGGATTGACCACATCAGCGCCGCCGCGAAAGGCGATACGCAATTCACGCTGAATCAGGCGAAACAGCATCAGCTTGCCTCCGCATCGCCAAGGCGAATTTTACGCACCCGCGCGGCCGCAGCGGGTAGATCCTGGTGGGTTGTCAGGATTACGGCGCCCCCGTTATCGGCATGGGCGGCAAATCTGGCCATTAATTTTTCAACCCCCGCTTTGTCGATGGCGGTCAGCGGCTCATCCAGGATCCAGACACGGGCCTGGCTGAGCCAGAGGCGCGCCAGCGCGACGCGACGTTGCTGACCCGCCGACAACCGGCTTACCGGCACCTCTTCGTCACCCGTGAGGTCGACACTGTCAAGCGCAGCAAAAATCTGCGCGTCACTGCAGTCAGGATGGTAGAACCGCAGATTTTCCAGCGGCGTGAGGACGCCTTTAACGCCGGGATGATGGCCCAGATAAAGCATCGCCTGATGCCAGGCGTCGCGCTGCCGCAGGATCGGCTGCTGCTGCCAGCGTATCTCACCCTGCTCAGGACGGCTCAGCCCCGCCAGCAGTCGCAGTAGCGAGGTTTTACCGGCACCGTTGGGGCCTTCAATCTGCACAATGTCACCGGCAGAGACGCGAAATGAGAGCTGCTGAAACAGCGCGCGTTCATCGTATGCACAAGTGAGCGTAATGATTTCCAACATCGAGGGGGGAATCGCACCAGCTAAAAGTGGCCGGGATATTACCACAATGTTGCTAAGGGCCGAAGTCTGAGCCGCTGCTCAGGCTCGCTGTCAGGGGGTTATTCGTGCGGTCTGGCGCTGAGTCTGAATAAAAATGCAGGTATGAAAAAGCTTGTTACGCTTATTCGCATCGCTCGTTACATAATTGGCAAATAAAAAACAGCTACGCTTATTACGCCACAGCACTATCACCAGGAGAAAATATGAAGCCTTCATCAGGTAATGAACAGGGTCCTAACGACGTCGATAGCGAAGAGAAGGACAAGGGCACTGACATCGAAGTCGATGAGGAGGCATTACCCTCCCGCGCCGCGGCGATCCATGAAGAGATTCGTCAGGATGGGGAGAAAGAGCTGGAGCGTGACGGGATGGCCCTGCTCTGGTCAGCCATTGCCGCAGGCCTCTCCATGAGTGCCTCACTGATGGCGAAGGGGATATTCAAGGTCCACCTTGATGGCGTGCCGGGTGCATTTCTGCTGGAAAATCTCGGCTACACCTTTGGCTTTGTCATCGTCATCATGGCGCGCCAGCAGTTATTTACCGAAAATACCGTCACGGCAGTGCTGCCGGTCATGCACAAACCGACCTGGGGTAATGGCGGTCTGCTGTTACGGTTATGGGGTATTGTCCTGCTGGGTAACCTGATCGGTACGGCACTGGGTGCACTGGCCTTTAACGAGATGCCCATTTTTGACGAGGCGACCCGTCAGGCCTTTACCGACATCAGCATGAAAGTGATGGAGAACTCGCCCGGCTCGATGTTTGCCAACGCCGTCATTTCCGGCTGGATTATCGCCACCATGGTCTGGATGTTCCCCTCTGCGGGCGGGGCCAAACTGGTGGTCATTGTCATGATGACCTGGCTGGTTGCGCTGGGCGATCTGGCGCACATCGTGGTGGGATCGGTGGAGGTGCTCTATCTGGTCTTCAATGGCAGCATCAGCTGGCATGAGTTCCTCTGGCCGTTTGCCCTGCCTACCCTGCTCGGCAACATCACCGGCGGCACCCTGATTTTTGCGCTGATCAGTCACGCACAGATCCGTAATGACATGAGTGAAGCGGCGGTCGCCAAAGCGAAGGCGGAAAAGCGCAGGCAGGAGAAGCGTCGTGAGCGTGAAGAGCGCGGAGAAAAAGAGGAAGGTGCTGAATAACTGTCGTCAGGTAAAAAAGTGCAGCGCAGAAGGATTTGCGCTGCACGTGTTATCTGGCCCCTGCATGAAAAAAGTGGTCTCAAAAGAGAGGCTGAACAGCGACATTGCTGACGTAATGAGCAAACGCGCGGCGACCTGATGAATCTCATCGCCTGTTTCGCTATACTGCGTGCCGCTGTCCCCTTAGTTAAATGGACTAAGAATAAAATCGCAGTAAATACATATTAAAAAAAAGATAATTACCCAAAACACACCTCTCTAAAGTACTCACTTATGTACACAACAACCAGCCTCCATTTTGTGAAGTCTATCGCGATATAGCATAACGATAGTTATTAGCTATAAAGTTAAATCCCCATTAACCGATAAGTATTACCAATTAGATAACGACTCTTAGTTCCTGTAGAGTCGCGTGACCTTGACAATGGATGACGTCATACGATGACAACAACAGTATATGACCGTGTCAATAAACTGATTGCAACCGACTCTCGCTGGTCTCGCGAGTTGGATGATCTAGGTTACATTGGACATGTAGCCTTTGTTGATGACACAGGCTTTGGGAAGATGTCGGTCAGAGATGACCACGTTTTGACACTTGCTGGTAACGGACTTCTGATACAACACTGGAAGCAGTGGTGGTCAGGTGACCTTAACGAGCCCCGACCTCCGATTCTTCTGAATGGTGAAGAAGCAATCACATTGCACATCGTTAAGATCTCTACCAATGCTATAATCTTCAACATCGGCGAAATGTTGGCTGCGCAATTTGTTGATGATGATGGAAGTATAAAAATTAATGCTGTGTTCGCTGGCTCAGGAGCGCCTCACGCAGGTGGTAACTGGCGTCAGTCAGGCTGTGCGCGAACTGCAATTGAATCTGCTAAGTCGTTCGATATCAAAACTGGCGGTGATGTCAGATATGTCGACTTTAACAGCGGTAAAATGAATTTAGAGCAAGATAAACATCTTATCTCAGATGTTGCAGATGCTCTCATACAGAAGGGGATGATTATGGACATGAATAATCCACTGAGTCAGCCAGTTCCGATTACAGAACAAGAAGTAGCTCACATTCGTCAATTGATAGCTAATGGCGACATTACGCCATGTGCACCAACGGGCGGAAAGCCAGTAAACTGGAATGCATCAGCTATCAAACGTCTTGATGATGCTATTGACAGCATTCGTCGTGATGAAGCTGCTATGGCCAAGTAATAAGTAAGCCAACAATGAAGCCCGGACTGCCGGGCTTTTGCGTTTATAAGGTGGGCCTGCACGGCTCGTAAACCGAAACCACAGAAATCGTAACTTTTCCCAGCACGATAACCCCTTCCAGCCCCTCCCCGTCGATCGTCTCGCCGTCCTGAGTAATAATCCCAGACCTGAACAATTTTCCCAGTTGCGGATAGTCTTCCAGCTGATATGCGACTGTGTCGCCTGGCGCCATAGTCATTGACCGGTCGACCAGAACGAATCCTGTTGGCGTTTCGATGCGGAGCATGTTGTACGGATGAGGGGCAAAGATTTTATTCAGGTCGATGCGGCTCTCGATAAAATCCTGCGCAGGCGATGGAAATCCCATGTCAGATGCCCCCGTTCGGGTTGAACTGCTTGTACGTCTTAGCTTCACCCTCCTGAGTGGACACGTCCCGGAACGTCGATGTGTGCGACTTTATCCACTGATTGGCCTCACGCAGACTCAGGTGCCAGTTGAGCAACTCCAGCTGACGAACGAACTCCTGAGTGGTGACGGTGACACCACCACCTGGTATACGCCTGATGGCGTTTACGAATGCGTCTTTAATCTCATAATCTCGCGGCATGACAAATCCTCCCCTTATAAATACTGTATGCATAAACAGTAATATCGATCGGCGGATTTGATCAAGGCGAAACGGGGAGCAAAATTGTAAAGCTGCGGCTGGTGCTGAATTTATGCTCTATAGCCCGGGCGATGCATAGTTTTGCATGACGAACATACATAACGTGCTCACGCTTCGCTATTGCCACATCCATCACTATCAATCGGCCCGGAACACTGTATGGTGCGGCTCTCAGCGAATGCTGATACTGAGATTTTTCCTTTTTGTCCCAATTGATGCCTGCGTAACGCGGGCTTTTTTGTGCTCTGAAATCGGTGAACAGATAACCATTAAAAGCGAGACGTGAGGCTAAAGTTTTTCTTCGGGTTGGCGATACTTGCTGTGAGTTTTCCACTCTGAGATGTACTGGTAAGTTTTGTGTTAGCCCACCTCTGGTGGACTTTTTTTACGCATAACCCAAATTAGTTACCGCTTACGCTTGTCATACCAGCTCAGCCCCCTACCATATGACTGTTGTGTATAGGCCCGCGCTCCTACCGCTGGCTGAAGAGGCGCATGGCTGGCTCGCCTTAAACCTCGTCACAATCATGAGATGCCTCACAAGAGTATCAATAGCCCAACCACGACTTATGCCTGCCACCCGCCTCGGGGGCAGGCATTTTTTTCAAGCCATTGTTGTTACTGTAAATTTATTGTTATAAAAAGAAGCGCAGGCTGACTTCTGCCATATAATCAGTGCTGGTACCTGCATGGGTACCATAATAATAGCTAGGTACTTATTTGCCGCTGCCCTCCCCTGGACAGCGGTTTTTTTTGCTTCTTAGATGATTAGTTCCACCAATTGATAGGATTTACGCTTTCTTAACAACCAAATAATGACTATGCGTTATCATATATGGGTAACACACAGCTACCGTGTTGCGTACAAGAAGTTTCTACCGCTCGAGTTTTTCGCCCGCGCTTTGCGGGCTTTTTTTGCATGCCGCTTGGCTCTGAGTGCAGCGCTCAACTACCCTGACAAAACCCACCCCGCAGCCTGCTCAGAGAGGCGCGGTTGAGTCATTGCCCGGTCGCCGGGCTTTTTTATGCAGGCTGGTCAGGCCAGGTGATGTCTGGCGCTTTGGATGTATCAACCCGGTTAAGCAGTACGCGATATTTTTTCCAGGCGTTCAGCTCAGCCTTCTCTTGCTCAGTAGCGATATCAAGTTCAACCGCGTCCTGAAGTGGTGCGATCCTGTCTGTGCTTTGGCTCATTAAGAGTGATTTCTGCGCGGATGCTACGGCCTCCTCCTGAGACGGGGTGAGTACAACAGCAGCAACTTTGCCATTCTGATATTTCCATCCGCCACCTATGAGATCGCTCAACTCCGGCATACCTGTGGCTTTAACTTCAGCGACCGAAAGACCTGAAGGGAACATAGATGACACGTCCATGGTTGCCGAAACGATTATGCCGTTGCTGTTGAAAGCAACCTTAAGAGTGTCTTCTGAAAAGGATTTCTGGCAGTCGTACCAGTCCTCTCCTGTGTCTGATTTAAGGTACATCGCCCCTGAGAATGGTGGCTCTTCAGGAGTGTATGGCTGGAAGTTTTTCAAAAAAATCATAATTGACTCACTGTAATCCAGTTACCGTTAATTTGTTTCTGAATGGGGCGTGCAGTTGCCGTAACCGTTCCAACATCCCCTGTATCGATGCTGCTGAAAGAGTATCCGCTAGGGCATGTGAATACGTTTGTATTGTTAGCCTTATATAATGTTGTGACAGAGCCCAGCCGCGTATCCGTCATGAAATTGCTTCTGGACCAGGAGCTGATAAAGTCAGAGAGATTCCCACCCCACTTAGGCCCGTAAAGATCACCGCTTGGGAGCACCTGCCACGTTCCAACAGGGTTTAAGCTCACCATTGATCCATCCTGCCTCATATCAAAGGTGATAGTGTTTCCACCTGAGATTACGATAAATCGGCGCGCTGCAAAGGTTCCTATTTTTTCATAAAAAAGCTCATCACTGCGCTGCCCTGCCGAGCCTGACAAACGCAGGCCAAAAGTCTGGTTTGAATTATCTCCAGGCGCGTTTACGACAGAGCTTTTGTTTAAATAATCCTGCCCGGTAAAAGCCACCGCTCCTGCAAAGGTAGCTGTATTAGAAACATTGAGCGCTTCAGGATTAACTGTTTTTCCGTTGAAGGTAGTGACGGTAAGGTTGCTGAGCGTAGCATTGCCGCCTGTGATGTTGACGGCATCCGAACTCTGAAGAGCCTGTGAGCCTAACCCGAGATTTGAGCGCGCGGTTGAGAGTGCGGCAGAGCCATCTGACTTAATGTCTGAAAATGGAGACTTTCGGCCCAAAGTCAGCCTGGCAATAGCATCTTTAAGCTGAGAATTTGCGGCCTTGCTAAGCGTAAGACCTGCAGCTTCAATGACTGATGAAATTTCTTCCTGCAAAGAATCGAAATAGTCTGCATCAAGCGCGGTAGGAAGCTCCCCCGTCTGCGGATTACCACCGGTAAATCCATTTTTACCCGCGCCAAACTTATCTTTCTGGGCGGTTGATGTGTCAATGCGATGCATAATTACTCCGGGTATCTGAAAATGACATAGGTATGCGACGGCGCCAGCTTATTCAGAACGCATTCGGCCGTGGTGTCGCCCCACGTTCTGATGCTGTCGGTGCTGTTACTGATAGCCGTCATCGGGTTTATCTGGATAGCTGATGGCATATTGACCTGCCAGTAGTAGCGCCATTCATCGCTGTAAAGTGAGTCAGTGCATGCTGACAGGCAGGTAAACTGGCTTTTGTTATAGCGCGTGATAGTGACGCCGATGTAACCCAGCGCCTCAAGCTGAGCCAGATAAAAAGCCTCATTAATGCCACCGGCGAGATTGAGCTTTGCATCCAGCCGCTGTCGCCGCTGCTGCAGAGTCTGAACACCTGAAGGTGCGCAGCTGTCCGGCAGACCACTGATACGCTCGTAACGGTCAATCAGCTCCGTTACTGAACGCGGGTCAGTTTCCAGCATCAGCGCATCACCCCGCCCGTGCACCTCAGCCAGCGAAGGAGCGAGCCCGGTGAGCAGCAGGTCATCTGCATCCCATGCCGGTCCACGTGGCAGCAGTGCGCCCAGCATCTGCCGGTACTGCGCCGTCAAGTCCATGAGATTGTCCCCACCACGCCTACCTCGCCTTTTCCGATCGTTATATCAGCGGACGGACTGACCAGCGTGTGGCTGTACTCGCCGGCAGCAATGCTGATCGCCTCACTGATGCGTGATGGTTTAAGAATGCTTTCAGGGCCTCCATCTCGCAGCATCATGGAACGAAGCTCCGCCTCTGCCGCGTATCGGATTTCAGTTGTATCCGGATTTAACCGTATCTGAAAATTAACGATATGCGGAGTGGCAGCAAATACGTAGATGTCTGCTCCTGCTACCGGTGCACGCGGTTCGATGTAGGCCTTTACAGCAGCCACGGTTGCGGCATCAGGAATTGGGTTGATAAGGTCGTTGTTGGCAACCATAACCCCGACCGTTCCGCGACCGCTCCAGTGTCGGTAAGTCCATGCACTGTCAACGCCCGCGACTTCTTTAGCCCAAACCTCATAATCACCGTCAGCGCCGCCCTGCGGGGTCCAGTACCAGCGCTCAATGACTCGGGCCCGCCAGAGCTCTAAATCCTCAACGTCAGCGCCGCCCTGAATGCTGTCAGCCACGCCAGCCGAGGTAAGACCTTCAATCGGGCTGGCCAGCCGCATAGCCAGACCGTCATCAGTGTTCCCGGTTGCCCCTGCCGTGTCGCAGGCAACAGGCACACGGAGCACGCCGCCCGCTGATGTGGCAGTTGCTGTAGCGGTGAATGACATCAGATCGTCACGCTGGATGGTGACTCCTGCAGGTATAGTGATACCGGCTGTGGCGACCGCCCAGCGGACATAACCTGACGCTGTCGTAGCTGCTTTGCGCGGGCATCGCTTCATGTTGGCATGGCGCGTCAGCCACTCCTCATCAGCAAGGTCCGGCAGCAGGTTGCGTGCGAGGTAGTCAATATATCCATAAACGGTATGTACGGCTGCCGCCTGAACACGCCCGTAAACCTCAGCATCAGTGCGACGCAGCGCTGCCAGCGTTGTATCTGCTGCCAGACGGGTAAGAATGTCGCTGCGGACGGCGGTGATTAACTGAGGGAGTGTCGGGCGGGTAAATCCACTGTCAGCCATTTAGATCACTCCATAAATCGTTAAATGAATAAGTTGCACGGTTGCCGTCCCTCTGAATGATGACAATCGAAGCGCTGAGCGTGCTGATCCCGGTCCGCTCTGCCGTTACGTCTACGCGCACTGCCACGCCGTCATCGACCAGCCACTGCAACGCCTGACTGATATATTCGCGGGCTTTGAGTGAGGTGTTATTGGTGAGCTTCTCGCGACTGAGAAGATAAAGGCGCGATCCGATGCGGTCATTTTGAGTAGTCGGAAAGCTGTCGCCCCACCATCCGTTATCCTGTCCGGGGTTGTCATCAGCCTCAGCCTTTCGCCAGGAGAAAAGCGAAACAATCACGGCTCTGGTAAGCGGGTCGGTCGGCCAGGTTGCATCCTGTTCAGAGCCATTTACGACGATTATCATGACGCCACCATTTTCTGAGTTGTCACGTCGGTTGTGCCGCCTCCTGAGCCGTTCTCTTTATGCGTATGGCCGTTGTAAGCAACGCGCATCGCTGACATGGTCAGCCCGGAAGAATCACATTTATCTTTGATTTCACCTGTCGCTTCGATGTCCATTTCGAACCGGGCTTTAGGCGCATTGGTGAAGGTAATCGGCTTGCCTGCACCATTTACAATGATTCCTGCCCGGGTGAGTGTGACCGACTGCCCCTGATCGTCATACACCGCCACCTCACCTGATTTCAGACCTTTAATGCGATATCGACGGTCAGAAACAACCAGCACCACGCCGTGTGACCTGTCACCGTCAAAGTAGGCGGCCACAGCCTCTGCGCCTGTCAGCGGTGCGGCGGTAAAACCGTAAGGCTCCATGTGCTCGATATCGCTCTTTCCCTCGCCCCCGGCCATCTCAACCTGAAGCATCTGGCACTTTGTGGCCGTGTTCAGACCGCGAACCACGGCGCGGGCCAGCAGGTTTGACAGCGCACGGCCCATACCTGACATCGGGTTAGCCATCAGAAATCATCCTCTTCTTTCTTTTTCTTACGCTTGCCGGGTTTGGCAGGTTCAGGGAGATAAGCGTCAGGAGGCCCGACACGGATTTCGGAAATGGTGCCATTCTCATCCTGCTGGTAAGTCACCTCGGCGATAACCATCTGCCGGTTGTTAAAGCCGAGAATGGGGTCGAAAACGACAACCTGCAGATTAGGCAGCCAGAGCGAGCCGTCACCCTGCCGCCAGCCCTGCACGGTGTAGGTCACCTCGTCGGTGCGCGCAGCACGCTGGCGCATCTCAAACTCAGCCCGTGCGCTGCAGGTGGCCGTGGTGGCGTTGCCTGTCTGGCGGATAATCATCGGACGGTAGCGCTTCAGACCGCCGTCAATGGTCTTTGACCTGATGGCCGTAGTCGTGGCTTCGCCAAAGTCATCGTCGTTTCCCCGGCGCTGCCCGGAAACCTGATAGTCACTGAACCGGTCACGAATGCTCTTTTCGGTGTCACAGGAAAGGATATTTTCACCCAGCACCAAGGCGGTATGCGCCTTCTGACTGCCAATGCCGCCGATAACCAGATTGCCCTGCGAGTTGTCATACGCCAGAGCCTGCTGCAGTCCGAGCATCTTGTTGAGAACATCCATGACCGTTTCGCCCTGGTCTGCCTGAACGCCCTGCAGGGGCCCTGACGCACCGCCGGCATCAACCACCGCTATGCTGAAGGGCTTTGCCAGCTCAGCGGCCACCTGCGCCAGAGTGCGGCCTGAATACTGTGACGGCGTCGCTGAGCAGTCGATGAGGTCAGCCGTTTTACTGCGGCCCGATATTCCCACGCTGATGCTGCGTGCGTCATACCGGACAGGCGTGGCTTCGATATAGCCGGTAAGAACTTTGTCGGTGCCTATCAGGACTTCAACGAGGTCACCGTTTTTAATCCGGTTGCTGCGGTTAGCCTGGTCGGTGTCACCCGGCCAGCTTCGGGTAATCTCAACGGTGAAGTCGCGGGCAATACGCTCAATCCCTGCAGCGATCCGGACTGATGTCCAGCCGCCCCACTCCTGGCCGTTCACCCGGAGAATAACGGTGTTGTTCATCGTAACGGCACCCTGAGTTTCTGAACCGGCACAAAGCCGGGATGGCGTATGCCGTTGCGTGCCGTTATGTCACCGGCGCGTGATGCGGAGTCGTACCAGTCTGCAGCCAGTACCAGAGCGGGCATCACCTGTGCCGGTGTGCGTTCCGTCATGCGCTCGACCTGCTCAAGGCGGGCCGAAATATCACGGTTTACATCAGTCCGCACGGTGACCAGCGCCTGATACAGCCCATCATCGGTGACACGTTCCATCTCGCGGTCAATGGCCTCATTAAGGCTGTCACGCACCTGTGCCAGGTCATCCCATGTGATGACGGTGCCACTGTCAGTTGATGACGTGACGCCTGTTGAAGCTGAGGCGGCAGTAACATATCTCTCTGATGTGGCTGTGGTCGTGGTCGCTGCAGAAGATAGTGATGCAGCGGTAGTAACAGCAGCTACCGGCTGAACGTTGCTGACAGCCGGATGCGAAACCCGCACTGGCTGCGACGGGTCCTGCTGACGCGTGACGGTGCTGTTTGCTGGCTGAGGCAGGCTTGTGACCGCTGCGGCAGCCTCACTTATCGCCGTGGTGCGCACTGCCTGCGCCACATGATTGCGCTGTGTGGTCTGTGTCTGCGCCGTCTTGCTGTCAGTGTTCCAGACGCCTCGCGGTGCCAGACCGGAATCAACCGTGACACCGGTCAGGCCCTTAATCATCGCCATCAGGTCGGAGGCGTTACCGTTCAGCCGTGATCCTGCCCGCCACATGGTTTGCAGCCGATTAACAAAGCTCATGCCGCTGGAAGGCGGCTTCAGTAGCACTGACAGGTCACCCTGCATAAGGCGTGATGCCGCGCTGATACCCGAGTCAACGTACTGAAACGCGCTGGTTACGTTGCTGAACATGCCCGTTGCCTCATCCAGTACACCGTCCTGCAGGAAGTCAGGCATGCCATCCATGCCAAAGGCACCGAATGCCGATGAAATGGCGTCGTCCAGAAACGAAACGGAAGATGATAATTTCTGCCCGGTTGCCAGCCCGGCGGTCGGAAAGGAAAGCTCACCCGACTCAACAAAGCTGAAGCTCACCCGACACATGCGGCCTTCGTTCTGAGAGTGGCTGACGCGAACGGCATCATCCACAACCACTGTCATCTCGCCATAATAAGGATGAACCAGCGTACACGAACCCGGCTTTTCGATGGCCTCAATCAGCCGGTTGCGCTGCTCAAAGAAGTCATCGCCAATCAGATAAGCCTGCACACTGAAGCGGCGCGTCGCCCGGCCTAAATCTTCAGCCCACGGCTTGTCGCGATTGGGATACTCATGGATTTGCACGCGGCGGCCAAAGGTTGCCTCATCGCTGTCTACCTTAAACGCGATGCCGCGCAGTGAGGCATCCTGCAGATTATCTTTCCAGCTCATGGTTTGTTCCAGGCAATAAAAAACCCGCTAAACGGGCTGAGTTTTCAGGCTGCTGAATTTTGCATGATCATAACCATGTCGGGGTCCATCTGTTCGATGATCCTCTCACGGGCATTATTCAATAATTTTTTTCACCCGCCCCTGCCCCACTTATTCATGGTCCGCGCACACCCGCTTACTTGCTCAGTTTCGGTTGCAATCAGCAGATCAAGTCGATTGAGCTGATTCATATGACTGATGCCATTCAGAATCGCTTCGCGAAATGTTTCGTATACCCTGATTTCAAACTGCGGGCTCAGCCATGCTGCATAACGTATTGCTACCAACTCAAGACCCCACACGCCGTGATTTAGGCCGCCATTAATGATTTCGACCGCCGTGCATTTTTGCACTCCGCTCAGAGTTTGAACAAAGCCCCTAATCTGCTTGCTGCGCATGAACTGGCTAGGCCGCTGGTTGTCAGTAGCCTCGCCCTTCAATACTGCAGCTGCATGAAGGTCATTCAGGTTGTAGCGCCCTTCATTGTCCACGCGAACGGAAACACCATTCACTATGACGGTTGGATATGTCATGTCGAAATTACCTTTTAGTGATGAACCCTGTCGCACAGGAATACGGCCCCAAGACGGCTCCGACAGCCAGCCGGTTCCTCAAGGTGCATCCTGAAAGGTTCTTGGTTTGGATTGCGCGTGCGATGCGCGGTGGAATTTAGGCAATAAAAAACCCGCCGAAGCGGGTTAATATTTATTTCAGGTGTATCTGTATCGAGTAAGAATCACCAATTTTCACAAAAAGTGAATCAGCTTTTTCATCGTAAGACTCAAAGCGCTGAACGCTCTCAAACCTCTTCAGCTTGTTCTGGAAAATTGTACTGTTGGTGCCGGTAAGGTATTCATATGCTTTGCCAGCCAGTGCAACATTAACCTCATTCATCGACTTATCTTCATTTGCGTAGAAATGAATACTTATCTTTTCAGCGCATGGCGGCTCATAAACGGTCACGTAAATCTGCGGTTCATACTCTGACTGCTTGCTATCATCAAACGAATCTTCAAGAGACTGCTCCTTTCTGAAAGAATACTGATGCCTTAGCATCCCGCCATCTTTAAAAACCTGCACCTTCTCAGGTTTTTTGCCAATTGCAGCAATGAGGTCTTTTTCGTTAAACGCGGGGTAACACTCTCTTGCCGCCACCCCGTTAACAAAAAACAAAGCCATTAAAAATGCAAACAGGCGCATTCAGATATTTCCCTTCATTTTGGAGTCGAGAACCGATTATAACCCACATCGAGATCAAACCAAGGAAGTGCACTACCAGCAGGCTCAACGCGCATTCCGGGAGGTGCGTTTTCGAAGGAAACTTTGAGCTCACCCTTCTGTGCTGTCGCATCACTGCGCATCAAAGGACCACTCATGCTCTGCGGGTTAAGTGGAACATCGCCACTCTTTAGCTGCTGCTCATTGTTATACCAGCCGCCAGCTTTCCATCTCTTTTTCAGTGACTCCCAGAATGATTCAGTGCCATCTTTCTGAGTAGTCGCGTCCGAAATCTCTTCCAGTTTTTTGAACATGTATAGTGCTACGGCTATTGATACTGTCAGAGCGCTCAGCTTGCCTATTTTGGTAAGCACCGCGAGCAGACCGCTTGCTTTAGTCGTGGCGGTTGTAAGTGTTCCAATAACCTGAAACGTGAATAACCCGGCCATAACCCCACCAATTCCGGTAATGACTCCGTTCATACCGCCCAGGGATTCCGTCAGGCCGTCAATTTTGGTCCAGACGCGCTCAACTACCGGGCCGAATTTATCCCAGTCAGAAATCAGCAATCCGATTCCCAGCGCGGCCAGCCTCAGAAATATCCCCATAGGTGAGAGCTTCAGTCCGCGACCCAGAATACCCAGAGCGAAGTTAACTCCCAGCAAGGCAAGTTTAACTCCCACAAAACCGGCAGCAATTCCAAATGCACCACGAATAACCTTTGGGTTTTTCTCAGCAAATTCACTGAAGCGTTGTGACATATCACCCAGCCAGCCAACCAGCTTTTTAGCATCACCGGAAAAAGCACCGCCAATTGCAGCTAAACCGTTAACCGCAGTACCGGTCATAGAATCCCACAGGTTGGTTAGTGTATTTAATTGAGCATCGACTCGCATATTAAGGCTGGCTTGCTTTTCCATTTTTTTCTGAATCTGATCATAACCACTCTTTCCGTTGCGAATGAGCGCACCAAGAACTTTTCCAGTCTCATCGTCATCACCAAATATTTGCTTAATAATTCTGGTTTGGTTTTGAGTGGTCAAACCTTTCAGTTTATCGAGCTGTTTAAAAAGGTTATCTATACCCCCAAACTCACCCTTGCCGTCAGTGAAATCCAGTTTCATTCCTTTACGGCTGAGAAGTTTATTTGCAGCCCTCATTTTTTTAGTATCAAACCCTGCCTGAAATACCTTCCTCAGGGCGTTACCAGCCGAAGCTCCCTCCATTCCCATCTGATCCATCATGACGGCAATGGGCGCTAAGGCTTTAGATGCCGTCAGCCCATCTTTACTCACCAGTTTCAAGACTGAACTTGTCCCTGAGAAGAATGCAAGCATGTTGGTATCATCGACGCCCAAGTAAAAAGCTTTCTGGATCGTGTCGAATAATCCCATCATATCTTCTGAAGCTGTGCCGGTAGCATCCTGCATTTTTGCAGCAAACTCTGCAGCAGCCTCAGGTGTCTTCTTAAGCTGAACCGCCAGATAAGCGGAAGCCTCACCAACACCACTCAGGATGTTCTTGGCTGGTATACCCTGCCTGACAAGCATCTGCATCATGTTCTGAAAATCAGCAGTGGTGCCAGGCAGCTTATTACCCAGACCGATTGCCAGCTTGCTGATTTTTTCGAAATCAGAGCCCACCGCACCGCTGGCATCCATCATGGCAACTTTCAGCCCTGTAGCTGCATCCTCCTGCTTGGCAAAAGCAACCAGAGAACCCGTCAGCCCGGCAGCAAGACCTCCTGCCATAGCCATGCCACCTTTGCCAGCTTCCTCTGCATCCTTACGGAACCGGCGGAGGTTCTTTTGCATGCGGCCAAGTGCAGGTGAAAGCCTGTCAACGCCAGTGATAAGCGCTTTCAGTTCAAATTCAGCCATTGGCTTTTCGCTCCCGTTCTATCCGGTTCGCCTGACCGATAAGTAATTGCAGGCTTCTTAAGTCCTCGCTCAGGACTTCCAGAGGATTTATGCGCCAGTAACTGGCGCAATCGAAGTACAGATTAAGCAGCTCTTTCGCTGTCAGGCCTGAAGGAAAAAACCCGCAACTACCCAGCCAGCAGCATTCAGGTCTGATGGCGACATGTCATCGACCGAACTCGGCGGGATACCACCCAGCTGACTGATGTATTTAGCCACCACATGTGCCAGCAGCTTTACTGACTCATCCTGATTCATCTGGTAGGGATAACCCAGTTCACGGACATCCTTGCCCGTTGGATCGCGCAGCTCCAGCACATGGATAGTCTCACCGTGTGCCGTAATAGGTTTTGAAAGCTGAAGTTCACTCACTGATAGAATCCTTCTGAGCCGTGGAATTCGAGGTCTACCGTACCCTCTTCCGCATTGTGGTTTGCTTCACCGAACTGGAACGCTTCAGACAGCACATAAACCATGCCGTTAGCCAGTTCGGCGGTGATGGTCATCTGGTCAGAATCCATCAGCTTTGTGACCGGAAACGCCTTAGGCACCTTGAAGGTGCCTTTGACATAAGGCGCACGGTGCGTCTCTTTGTAATCCACGTCACCGGCAAGGCCGATTACGTCATCACGCACTTTGGTGTTCATCGGCACCTCAATGCCGCCGGTCAGCGACAGCTGCTGGCCGTCCACCTTGACGTATGCTGTACCCGCAATCTTTGCCATTACGCGGTCTCCTCGCTGTATTGCAGACGGAACTGATTAAGCAGCGCAAAGACGCGCAGCTGGTTGACGTAATCCGGCGGGAACAGGACATCCACGCGGGTCGGGTCGCTGACGTTGCGATCTACCACCAGATGCTCTTTGAAGAGATCGAAGTTCTCGACAATGCCTGCCCGCTCCATCGTGCGGTAGCTGGCGCACATCTCACCTTTCAGCACGGCAGGCGTCACGATGGCCTGACCCGGACCAAAGCGCGTACCGTCATTTGCCAGCTTATGGCGCGGGTACTTACTGGTTATGATGCTTTTCAGCTGCCGGATAACGTAGGCACTGGTGTGCAGCGTTTCGCTGTCCAGGTAGCTGTTATCCGCCACGCCATAGGCGTTTTTCTGATAGGTCGTGATATCGCGCTGAATGCGCAGCACGCCGCTCTCAGCGTAAGCTGTGGCGATGCCATGCTTCAGCAAAGACTGTTGCTCGGTCAGGGTGAACCGACTGCCTGCTGGTGCCGGTAATGCGCCGCTTAGCTCTCCGGTCTGAGTCGGGCGGGCCGGGTCAGTGCGGATAAACACGGCGTTACGGGCGGTGCGCAGTGCGACCAGCTCATCAGCAGAGGTCTGAACAGCGGGCTCATAACCGGCTACGGTAATGTGCTGGTTGTTCATGGTGTCGCCGAAGGCCACCAGGTCAGAGAGAGTGCCGATTTTCGCCGTGTAAACGTGGCCGTATAGCTGGCGTGCATAGCCCCAGCGCCCGGAAGAATCATTCATCTCCAGCGCCAGCGTTGCCAGCGAAGCGGAATCACTGAAGGGCGTGCCGATGAAGTCAAACGGCTCATCGCCCATCGCGGCCACGGTTGCAGCCAGTGGTGGCGAGCCATTACCGCCAGTCATTGAGGCAATCGCAACGTTAACGCCGTCAGGGGTGGTTTCACTTCCCACGGTGCCGTAGTAGTTCAGCGCCAGCGGGATATCGTTTCCTGTCAGGCCTTTGTGCCGGGCAGTAAGTGTCACAACGCCAGCTGCTGCAGCGGCAGTAACCGGCAGGTCAGCGTCAGCGTTAACGGCAGCAGCAAGCGTCGCTGCCACGGCTGTCGGTGCATCACCGGTCACTACTGCGGCCTGCACACGCTTCGCACCGATGTACAGGCTCAGCGAACCTGATGCCTGCGCATTGCCGCTCAGTGTCACGGTGCCTTTGGCAGTCTCACCTTCAGGCTCGGTAACCGCGATAATCCACAGCTCACCGAACGGATCAACAGCCCGGTACCGCGCCACCATGCGGGCCAGCTGGCTGCCACGGCCTGCAACCTTACCCGCCAGCGCGGCAGACGGCATGATGGTGAGTTTGTTTTTAACGATGGTGCTGTCGGCTGAGGCGAAACCAATCAACAGCGATGGTCCGCTGGACTGTGTGGTGTTCGCTTCGCTGTTGTCCATTTCGGCCCAGAACAGCGGCACGCGGAGGTCTGACGGAATAGTGGGGAACGAAACTGACATTATTCACCGCCCTTTTTCTTGGCGTCAGCAGCGGGCTTTTCTTCTTCCGCTCTGACTTCTTCGACATCACCATCCGCAATGCGGCGGTGCCAGTAGCTGCTTTCTTCGACGTTCCGGCCTTCTGAAGGCAGCAGATCGCCCCGGGCAGGGTCAGGAACTGACCGCCCGCGCTTGGGTCTGATTTGCATGATTTACTCGCTGAGGTTGATTTTGGTGTGGTGCTCAATGATGCCGTCAGGACCGTTGCCCGGATCGATGTAATCAACGTCGATTTCCACCGTTCGCAGCTCATCCAGGGCGTTGAGGTCATCCTGCTGGCGCGTGTCCTCTTCGGCGATTTCCCGAGTCAGCATGAATTCAAACTGGTAGTAGAGGCGACCCCGGTCCATATCCAGAAGCTGACCGCCCGAATACGCCACCGGACCTGCATCTGAATCGGGTTCCCAGCCCAGCAGCGCCTTCCAGATTTGCTGCCGCACATCATGCACAGCGTCATAACCGGCAGCCTGACCGCGCTCATCGCGCGTGTTGTCGATCACAACGACAACAGCAAAGCCTTCGGTCACGTTCTGCCAGTAGTCGGTCAGGGACGTCTGCTCAGCGGTCACGTCTTCGGTTGGCACCACATAGGCGGCCGGCAGCTTCATCTTCCCGGTTTCGGGGATGGACTTGAACTCAGCCGCTCCGGCTACGTTGCCAGCGAAAAATGGACATCGCGCCCGGAGAGCAGCAATCACCAGTGAAAGCTTCATTTCTTTTTCCTTTCAGGACGAAGAGAGGTGCGCAGCGCACGGGACAGCACATAGCGCGTCCACGTTTTGCGGGCTTCCAGTACTTCGGTCATATAGTTTTTACGCGGGGCAACACGCCAGCCATTGCCGCCGGACTTGCCTTTGTGGTGGCTCTTTTTGCGCTTTGCGCCGCGTTTAACGCCGTAGAACAGGAATGCAGGATAAAAGTCGCCATCAATGAGGCGGTTTCCCTCGCCCCGTTTCTGGTTCGGCGCGATGCGCACCATCAGACCCGGTCGGTTTTTTGATGCGCGGGGAACGTAATAGCCGATAGACCGCGCCAGTCTTCCGGTTCTGAACCCAGGATTCTCGCCCGGAGCAGAGCGACCGCGACGCATGACCAGACGCCGTGCATCGCGCATATGCACCTGACCAATCTGAATAAAGGCACGCCGCATTTTGGCCCGATTGAAAACGAGGTCCTTAGGCTGCTGAAAATCAACGTGCAGAAGCGGCTTAGCCATACATCACCTCATCATTGTCCACGGCCCTCAGCTCCTCGCACTCCAGCAGCAGGTAACGCCCGGCAGTGTTGAGGTCTCGCAGGCGCTTAACCCGATAAACGTAATTGCTGTAAACCACCTCAAAATCTGAAGTGATTCCCCGGCGATAACGGATCGTCATGTAATGGGTGATGGTGTCATCAGCCTGAACGGACTCATGATAGGTGGTGGCTCCCACCTGCCGGACCTTCGCCCAGACATCCTTTTCATTCTGATAGACCGGCTCAGTGCCGTAATCTGCTGCTGCCTGGTCGATACGCTGGCGCAGATGGATGCGCTTATTCAGCTCACCGGGATCGGGCAACGTGAATACGGCGCTGGTATTGGATGAGCGTCGCTGCATGCTAATACCCCGACACCGGCAGACGCCGCGAATAGAGCAGGAACTCAAACGCCTGCGGCGTCTCCGTCATCTCCAGCTCTGACACTGAGCTGCGGTGTTCATACCAGTGACTCACCAGCATCAGAAGCGCAAGCCGGATATCTTCGGTGACTACCATGCCATCGGTATCAAGCGGCGCAATATCTGCCACCGTTTTATACAGATTACGGTTCAGGTATGTCACCGCCTTCGCCTCGGCGGCCAGAGCGAAAAGCTCAAGCAGCCGATCCTCTTCCGTGAAGTCGCTCTCCAGACGGCACTGCTGTTTAATTTCTTCAAGTGTCAGCAGCATGGTAATCAGCCTTTTTTGTTTTTACCTTTTGCTGGCTCTGGCTCTGGCTCTGGCTCTGGCTCTGGCTCTGGCTCTGGCTCTGGCTCTGGCTCTGGCTCTGGCTCTGGCTCTGGCAGAGCAGCAGTACCGTCTTCAACCAGTTCTGCATAGCCTTTTTTAATCAACTCACGACCATGCTGCTCGTCGGTCTCAATGGTGTTGCCTTCAGAAACGACCGTGCCGCCGAAGTAGTTCGGTTTAATCAGAAGCAGTTTCATATATAACTCCCGGAAAGGCGGCCCGGAGGCCGCCGTTGCTATTACGCAGCTGCAGCAGGTGCGGTAAAGGAACCGTAAACGAACGCTTCAGGACGCTTAACGGCCAGCGCCAGACGCTCTTCACAACGGATTGAGATCATGTTTTTCTCAAAGTCGTCGGCGTTTTCGGTGGAGATGACCACGTTGGCATCTTCGCGGTCGAAAATCTGCGCACCGGCATTGAATGCGCCGGTCAGGAATTTACCCTGGAACGCAGCCGCTTCGGTCGCGACAACCGGCAGACCCCACAGGGTAGGACCGGTCAGCGCTGCCGGGTTCGCCAGAATGTAGCGGCCCAGCGTATCTTTAGTCAGCTCGATCTTCGCCCAGTCGATGAAGTGCAGAACATGACCGGAGGCCGGGAAGCGTGCCAGCTGCGCCTGCAGCATAGCCAGTCGCAGGTCGTCGATACCGCTCTGATTCGCCACGCTGAAAGCAGCGGCGTATGCAGATGCCTGCGGAACGATGCCGTTCAGGTGCGTGCCGGTGCCGTCACCGAACAGAATCTCCTGCTCTTCAACATACTTCAGGCCGTATCGCAGCTCTGCGTCAATCGTGGACTGCAGCTGCGGCATATCGTCCAGAATCTGCTTGGCGGCTTTGAACAGGTGCGCAATGGTGCGAACCGGCGTGATTTTTTCCGCAAAGGTAATATCGCTGTACGGCTTGGTGGTGTTCTCAGCGACGGTCGCAGCCTTATTGGTAAAGCCGGTCTGCTGAACCCAGTAGATGGTATTGGACTCAGTACGGCCCGGCGCAATCAGGTCGCGGATAAACAGGCGCTGTTTAGGCTGCTGATCGATGCCCGGCAGGCGGTCAGGCGCTACAATCTGTCCCGGCACGTTGACGGACAGCAGGGCCGCCTTAACGGGAATACTCAGGCGCTTATTGCCTTCAATGCTGGCTGAGAACGCTTTCAGCGCTTCGGAGGAAACTACCTGACCGCCCACGGTTTCGATAACGTTTTTCGCATTCGCCAGCGGCATCTGCGCAACGTGCTGCTCCAGATCACCCAGCGCCGCCTTCAGCGTTTTCTCTGCTTCACGCATGGCGTTAATTTCACTCGCCATCTTATCGACTGCTGCTTTGGTTTCTGTTGACAGCGAACCTGATTTTTTTGCCTCGGCCAGCGCTTCTTCAGCCTTCGCGTTGAACTTGCTGCTGGCTTCGTTGATGCTGGCAGTAACCTGTTTCAGAACTTCATTTACTTCAGACATTGTTAATCCTTATTTGCCGAACGCGGCCAGCGCGTTTTTAAGTTGTGCCATATTTTCAGGGTTAATTTCGTCGGTAGCGCCCGGCATACCTTCAGGGGTGGCAGCAGCGCCTGGCTTGCCGCCGGTTAATGCTTTAAGAAGTTTTCGGCGCTCGGAGCGCGGGGTGTCGGTTTTAGCCAGCAAAGCATCCAGCTTGCGCAGCGCGGCTGCAGGGCTGTCGTCACCGTCAGTGATTTCATCTGCCGCCAGCAGGCGATCTGCAAAACCTTTTTCAACCGCATCACTGCCGCCGATGTATGTTTCAGCATCCATCATCGCGTCGATGGTGGCAGCATCCAGACCGGTGCGTGCGCCATAGATGTCGTTCATCGCCTTGTCGAAAGGCACCATGTCCGCCGCAATCTGCTGCAGGTCGTGACGGTTGCCCATCGCATACACCCAGCAGTTATGGATCATCAGGAAGGCACCGCGGCCAATCTGAACCTCGTCACCGGCCATTGCGATGATCGACGCAGCAGAAGCAGCGAGGCCCAGTACCTTGACGGTGACTTTTCCCTCGTACTCGCGCAGCAGGTTATAAATTGCCAGGCCTTCGAACATATCGCCGCCCGGCGAATTGATGTTCACAGTCACGTCAGCACCGCCGATTGCGCGCAGTGCCGCTGCGATGCGGCTGGCGGTAACGCCGTCGCCGTACCAGTCAGCACCAATGACGTCGAACACGGAAATGCTGTTGTCATCACTCTTTGCGGCTTTTATACCGCCGTTCCAGCGCTCCATTGCGGAGGACGGCAAATCGCGATTTTCGCGCGCAAAAGGCCGCCCCTCCGGCGCTGCCGGAAGACTTTTTACTGTCATTGGGGTTGCTCCTAAGCCGCCTGTTTAAGCGGTGATTGTTCTAAAGGAATGTCCGGGAAAACGGCATCGTGGACTTCGCGCAGCAGCTTAGCGTTTACCGCCTGACTGTTTTTGCGCAGGTCTTCAAGCGGGGTCAGGTTCAACTGCACGGTGTAGATATCACCACCTTCAATCGGCGGCAGATTCTCCAGGCGGCGCACATCATTACGGGACATCCAGCCGTTCTGCAGCGCGGTGGTGTAATAAGCGGAGCGTCCGGCGCTATCGGCACGAAGCAGACCTTCAACGGAGAACTCAGCAAACAGGTCTTCATCACCATTCAGCAGACAGCGTGATATCTCCTGCTCAATGTTCACCAGCATCGGGCGCAGCGTATTCGTCAGGAACAGCAGGTTCATGCCTTCAACGCTCGAAGCCCAGCTGCTCTGCTTATCAACGTGACCGACCATAAACGGCGGCACGCGGAACCAGCGGCAGATTTCCTCAATGCTGAACGATCGTGACTCCAGCATCTGAGCATCTTCAGGGTTAAGGGTAATGCCCTGATAGGACATGTCGCCCTCAAGGACCATCACCTTACCGGCGTTTTTTGAACCAACGAACCGGTTGAGGTTTTCGCGGTTCTTCTGACGCTGCTCTTTGGTCAGCAGGTTCTTTGAAAGAAAGAAGCCTGAGGTCTGAATGCCGTTTTCAAAAATTTTTGCGGCTGACTCTTCAACCGCCATCGCTGCACCAAACACGTCGCGCCCGGTGCGCATCGGCATCATTCCGCACACGCCATCCAGACCAAACCCCCGGATGTGCATCATGTTTTTAACCGGAATGATGCGCGGAACGCCCTTCTCTGTGTAGGTATATTGCAGCTCCCCGCTGTCGAGACGCTCCACCTTCATGCTCTGAGGAAGCAGCGGCACCAGAGAAACCAGCTTCTGACCGATCATCTTTTTCTCAACGTAGGCGTTACCGCGCAGGCAGATGCTGGCAACAACCATCAGCATAAAGCGCGATGGCGTCATTTCGCTGTTCGGACGGCGGCACAGCAGCTGATAAGCAGGATGATTGAGCGCCAGCTTGCGGGAGCCGTCAGAGGCACGCTCGTATACCTTCATTGGCAGGGTTGAGACTGACTCGCTCAGCAGGCGCACACAGGCCCAGACCGAGGCTAACGCGAGCGCTTTCTCTGCTGTCACTACCTTTCCGCTGCTGCTTGCGCCGTACCACTCCTGCCAGAACGCAGCATCATTGAGTCCTATCGACTCACCGAGCCAGTTAACAATCGCGCTCTTGATGCGACCCGGCTGTTTTTTTTCCTTCATCAGATACCTACCATGATCGGGTCATCAAAAAAGTCATCAGGATCGCCGCTATCCACCAGCACCGCATCCTCTGCTGCGCCGATCGCCATAGCCGAAGCCACCACGCCATCGATGCGGCCGGTACTTTTCTTTTTGGCAAATATGCGGTTGTCCTTCTGGTCAGCCTCAAGTACCGCACAGGCGGCATTCCAGCGCAGGCAGGGATTGGGCCGGATAGTTAGCACCCGGTTATTAAGATGCTCCTCAAACAGCTCGATAGAGCGCGGCATCCACAGCCCGGACTCCTGAGCCTTGTAAAATCCCTGACCATGTGGAACAAGGTCAACGCTCACAGACTCGCTTTCCAGCTCGGGCTCCAGATATTTAATACGGTACTGGTCAAACGCGATGCACTTAATATCGTATCTGGCCGCCAGTTCACCGATACGCACCGCGACAAATCCATAGTTGACCGCTTTACCTGGCGGCGCGTGAATAAAGCCGTTACGCAGCCAGGCGTCATAAGGAACGTGGTCAGTTTTGGCGCGCTCAAGCAGCGAATCTTTCGGCGTCCAGAACTCAACTAAAAGCTTTTTGGATTTCGGAAAGTAAAGCGCCAGCGCCGTAAGGTCCCGGGAGCCAGACAGGTCCAGCCCGCCATAGCACTCCTCACCTGCCAAATCCTCGGGGTCGAAGTCCTGTTCGCAGTTCATCCAGGTATCGCTGTCAATCCACGGATCGGACGCTTCCACCCACTGGCAGAAGTTCAGGCGGCGGACGATGCTTTCTTTCGACGGCATGCCGCGCGCCTGCGTCACCTGCTCCCGCAGATATTTATCCGTGAAGGTCTGACCCAGCGACGGGTTAGCCTTACCCCAGCAGGTTTCATCCTTAAACGGGTCATCGCCCTCATCCAGTGAACAGATGAAGCTGAAAAAGCTGTCATCCTCCAGATCACCGGCAGCAACCTTGCGCCCGTACTCATGGTACTCATAACAGACGCTGGTTTTATCATGGCCGCTGTTGGTGATAAGGAACATCAGCGCCTGACGGCGGCCTTTAGTACCGGCACGCATCATCTCAACAACGGCATTCGTTTTGTGCTCATGCACTTCGTCAATCAGTGCGCCATGCGGGCGCGGTCCTGACTGACCGTCATCGGAGCTGATCGGCTTGAAGAAAGAGCCCGTCTGCAGGAACGCGAGGTTCCATACGTTCAGGCCGGTGCCGGATTTCGTAATGCGCTGCGCAAGCGCGGGCGACTGATCGACCATCGTTACCGCATCGCGGAACAGGATCATCGCCTGGTCTTTTTTCGTGGCCGCAGCGTACACTTCAGCGCGTGGCTCTTTATCCGCCATCAGCAGGTAAAGACCAACACCGCCCGCCAGTGGCGACTTACCCGACCCCTTACCGGACTCGATGTAACTCATGCGAAAGCGACGCGTGCCGTCCTCCGCCTTCCAGCCGAACAGGGAGCCAACGATGAAACACTGCCACGGCAGCAGAATAAAAGGTTTCCCCTCATGCTCACCGCCGTTGAGCTTCAGAACCTGAGCAAAGAAGTTAACAACGCGCGTTACCGCTTCAACATCCCAGAACAGGCCACGCTTCGGCCCCTCTTCTAAATCCCGTATATGGCGGGCGCACGCTGCGCGGATGTCTGGTCCGGCAATAACAGTCCCGCTGGTAACATCCATCGCATACTGCGTCGCCGGATCAACCGAAGAACTGGTTGAGCGGGTCTTCTTCTTTTTCTCCACCATTCACCTTCACCTTTGACCGGGCAGCCGGTGTCAGGCCGAACTCTACCAGGTAGCTTTTAAATCGCCGGTCTGCATCAGCCAGCATTGAAACAGCCGGGTTGGCTTTAATCAGAAATCCGCCATCGGTCTGGACCGTGTAAGTTCTGCCCTCTTCGGCAATCGTGATCCGCAGCTGAAGAATGTCAGCATAGATATCGCACAGCCTTTCCAGTGCCAGCACATCAGCCACGGTCAGCACGCCCATTCCATCAAGCAGAACGGTCAGCTTTCCCCACGCAACCTTTCCCCAATCAGTGAGGTGTGACGGTGGGCTGGGGATTTCTCTCGCAGGAGCAGGCTCTTTGTCGTTGAGTTTTCGCTTGCCCGGATTGCCGGTAACGACCTTAAGATGGGTCGGTTTTGGTCGTCTTCCGGCCATAAAAACCTCCCAGAAAAAAACTTTTCATTTCGCGGTTGTGCATAAAAATGGGGGCGGGCGGTCAGGAGGTCGCTATCCCCTGAACTCTGCACCCGCCCTCCCCGATGGTGATGATAATCGTTATCATTTGGTCATGACCCCTCTCACTCCCGACATTAAATGATATTCATTCTCATTTGCGCCAATGGGATGACGGGTCGAGGGGAAGGCCGTTCTCATCGCACCCTATGACGTGTCCGCGCTTCTCTTCGCGCTGCTTTGTCGAGTCGTGATGCTGCTTGCAGAGAGGCTGCCAGTTGGCCTTGTCCCAGAATAGCTTCTGAGCTTTCGCTATCTCGTCCTGCTTGCCACCATTGATGGCTTCCTTCAACCTGTGTGGCTTGATGTGGTCAACTACAGCGGCAGCCACCGCTCTGCCCTGACGGTGGCACATGACGCAAAGGGGATGTGATTTGAGAAATGAGAGCCTGGCTTTGTCCCAGCGGCTGTTATAAATGCGTGGCTCGGACATGTTTACTCCAATAAAAAACCGCCCGGAGGCGGCAATTTAACCCTCTAACGCAACCTGAATTGCGTCAGCTAGTTCTGATATTTGTGCTGATGCACTCCTAAGATCGAACTTCATCTTATCAAGACCTGCACTACCACCAGCGGCACTAGCCGATGCTTTAGCTAATTCGTAGGCCGCCTGGACTGCGATTAAGCGTTTATGTCGCTCAATTAGCTCCTCACTGGTCATACGATCGTTGATGAAATAATCTTTAAACATCTAAGCCTCCTTAGTAATGGAGGCTACACATTATCGTTAGGATAAATCTTAGTGAAGATAAATTTATAATTCATCATCAGACGCACTCGCAAATGCGCCTTGTGATGAACTCAGCAATCTGAATCTGGACGGGCTACAGCGCGACACGCGGCCATACAGGCACGCTGCATATCTTTATGTGCTTCGCGCAACCATTCATGCGCTTCCCAGTTTTCCTGCGAGTTCTGCAGGCTTGGATCGCTCTGCATATCGTTACGATGCTCCATCAACAGAGCAATGAACTGGCGGCTCAGCTCTTTAAACTGATTCATCTTGCCAATTTCGCCATACGATAGAGTCCGATATCCCTTAATGGTGCTGCCGTCCTGCGGTTTTGCTTCGCTCATTAGGTTTTAACCTTCTCAGTTGGTTGGATTGGCTTCACATGCGTGAACATGAAGCCTTCATATGGCAGTGGCATATAACAGGCCAGCAATGTGATCAGGTCAAAGAACCATTCAGGCACACCATTAGCAGCGCACACATCAGGTTCGCCTGATTCCATATTGCGTAAGTAAACCGGAACTACGTTGGCGAACAGGCCGGTATGCTCCCATTCGCTCTTATCAACCCTGCCGAAGAATACTGCCATTTTATTTCCCTGATCCGATGCGCCGGATAGCAGCGCGGTCAATGTTGCACTGACCCAGAGCGCCATATAACTCAGCGTTGAGGCTTACGCTGTCACCGAACGTCATGTCCAGTGACGGCGCTGGAACATCAATCTGGCTGGTCAGGTCAGCCGGAAGGCTTAGCTGAGGCTGTTTTACTGTCCGGTACTCCACCAGCGGCTTTTGCTGCGTCACGCAGCCTGTCAGCAGCATCAGGGGGAACAGGAGCAGCAGCACACTTGTCTGCCGCAAGGTAACGCTTAATTTCATTCTGTAGTTTCCGGTTCTGCTGGGCTGTTACGGCACGCTGCTCTGCGACCTGACTCATCACATCGTTCTGCTGCTTAACTGCAGTTACCAGCTCAGTGACGCTTGATGCCAGGCCATCGTTCTTGGAGCGCAGGTCGTTAATCTGCTCGTCTTTGCTGTTTGCCAGCTTCTCTAGCCTGTCGTTTGTTGCTTTCAGCTGTGAGTTGCTGGCGTTCAGTCCCCACAGCGCCACGCAGATAAGACCGATGATTACCAGGCCTGAATTGTTTCGGATAAAGCCGATTACTTTGAACATAGAATCCCCTTAGATTTTGATAAGCGGGATTTCCGGTCGTCCAGACCATTGGTGCCACCGTTAATGATTCTGGTGATGCGGATAACATCATCAGAGTCAGCCAGCTCGTTAAGGCCGTTATTCTTCCACCATGCCGCCGCTGACATCGCGGCAAAGCGATAGCCCAGCAATAAATCAGGATTAGCCACCACATCAGCGCCAAGCTGTTTCACCAGTGCTGCATAGTTGGCTTTGCCGGTAATCTGAATCAGGCCACGCCCGCGATAGCGGTACCCATCCCCCGAAGCGACATCACCATTGCCATTACGGTTTGCGTAAATGATGCTGGCGATCATCTTCTGATTAGCCGCATGCATCGCATTACGACCATAGGCGCTGGCCTGCTCAGCGGTAATGCGTTTGCCAAACATCGCAGTAAGCGCGTTCTCGCTGTAGTTCAGCCCTTCTTCCACCTTCAGAAACCCGGCTGATTCATGCCCTGTCTGCGCCAGAAAGTGAGCCTGCCGCAACGTCGTGCTTATCTGGAACGCTGAGAGGCTTGCCGCTATATGTGGAAACCAGGCATCACGCAGCGCATTGCTCACGCCGGTCGCGAGCTGAAAACTATTGGCTGTCAGCATTACTGTCCCCCAGTCGCTTATCTATCTGGCGGCGTATCTTCGTTGACACGTAGTCAACACCGAGGAACCCAAGGAAGACCGCAGCAACCCGCGTAATGTCTTCACTGAAGTGCCAGTTAAACACCGAACCAATTACCTGCAGGCTTGGCTGCAGGAAGAAGGCGAAGACGCTGCACATCGCTGCATCAAGCAAGCGGCGTGACCATGCGTCTTTGCCAACGTAAGTGGCTCTCAGAATCGCCATGACTCCGGCAAGACCCGCATAGCCGGTTTCGTTTTTGTGGGCGTAAAGCCAGGCAATCAGGCTTGCCCAGAACCCAACGTCTTTGTCCGGCATGCGTTTCATCCTCACCTCCATTGATTGGCAGGTGCTGTCGGTAGTCATAAGAAGATTGCGCAACACCACGGTGTCAAAAGTGTGTGTGGAGACTGATTGGCGTGCGCAAAAACGAAAAAAGGCCGCTCTCTGGCGACCTCTTTGAATGGGAACCCTGACGCTATAGCGGTAACTGCCTTGCCCGTCGGCAACAGGGTTAATTTGTTATCCCGTATAGGGGATAATGTTCACTCCATCCCTTGCAGGGAATATTTAAAATAAAACCGCCTCCAGGCTGGTGAGGCCCGAGGCGCTTTGACATCCACATTTGGAACTGACTTTTAGCAGATAAGCTGCACTGCTTGGTAATCGACCTTATCAGATTACTAAGGAAAATGCGGACCGCGTTAGAGGTTTTTTAATATTTTTTTTCGGCGTCAGTTCGTCGTCCATATCAAGCCGCACATCGAGCATTGCCAGGCATCCTTCAATAAAGCCTTCGGCCATCTGAATTTCAATTCTGACTATCTTTTCATCACGCTTTGCCTGCTTAGCAAGGGTGCGCTTTGAGATATTGAAAAAGTAATGAAGCACAATGATCGCATGCTCATCCGGACGCTTAGCCTTAAGCCGTGACAGGCAACCTTCAATAATCAGCCCATCTCCATCGCTGCATGTAAGCGTTAACTTTGATTCCTGCGGCAGCAGCCCTTTAAATCCAGCTGCGATTGCAGAGTAATCGACACCGCTGCTGTCTGATTTAGCCCATCCCGCCCAGCGCTCTAATACCTGTGACATGTCACGCATATTTAATCCTCTCCACACACTTTATTTTTTGTCTGTCCCAATCACTCCGACTGCAATCGCGTGATCGAGGAATCTGAACAGCAGCTCAATCTGGCTGCCGTACTTCGCTTCAAACGCTTTCATATCCCGGTGCAGTTCATCGTGATGCGCTCTGCATAGCGGTATCACGAATAAATCATGCGCCTTGGTTCCCATTCCCCCCTGACCGTGTCCAATGATGTGATGAGGATCGTCAGCCTGCCTGCCGCAACATGCGCAGCTCTGTGACTTAACCCATCTTGTGTATTTCTCATTCTCCCAGCGCTTACGCTTAGGGCGCTTCATGAAGGATTCTGGTGATTCCGGGTCGGCACCAAGGCTGATTATCTTTTTGACGACCAGGGCTGCGTCCTGAATCACCTCGCGGGCAGGTCGCGCCGGAACAATGCAAGCCTCTTTCAGCTCGCCAGCCTGGACAGGCTCTTTCGGCATGCGCAGAACGCGCCGGGCCGGTGCCTCCGGTATGAGGTCAATTACATCATTCAGGGTCGCCCACCAGCATAGCTCCGGAAGGGTCAGAAGGTGCTCCACTGGTAATGCCAGCTGGTGGCACGCGGCCCGGATTAACCAGAGAGCGGTGTTGCCCTTTGCGATGCTCTCAACCTTTCCGGGTACACCATTTTCCCTGAACTCATTATCGTGGCTGTAGCAAAGAGACACTAGGCCGTTTTCAGTTTCTGACACAGTAAATTCATGATGATGCCACGTACCGGGCTGCTCCCACTGGCAGCAGCTGAAAGACTGGACGAAGGATGCCAGCGCATTCAGCCCACCAGCGGCCTTAACCACGCGTTCATGACTGAAGAAGGGAATCAGTGAGGGCTCATCAAGTAAAGGCTGTGTGCCGTCATTCAGGCGGCCTGATGGCATGTCTGCCATATCCAGTGTCGGCGTGCTGATGACCACCCTGCCCTGAAATAGCCTTAATAGCTCAGGACCAGGCTTCAGCAGTACGATACCTGTGCGCGGTGCCACCTCGGGTGTAAGTAATGCTCTCATGCGGCCACCTCAATGCACGGTGTCGAGTACACGCAGGAGCTCAGAGAGTTTGGTCCCAAGAAATAAGGTTGGCTTTTAATAGCCGATACAGGGATTTCTGTATTGCTCAGAAGCTGAACGAGTTCATTGGTCTGTTGAAAGTTACGCAAAAAGGATGGCTTATGACAGCGTTTGCCGCCTGCTGCACGATGAAGTTCGTTAAGGCAATAACGGTCAGAGTTTAGCTGACGAACGGAAACCCCATCAATCACTAAAAGCTGATTCATGCTTTCTTCTCCACACACTGTTTCAACCGGCCCAGCCCTATCATCTGCAAATGAACGGGACCAACCTTTATATGAGGGCATCTGCACATGCCCAATATTCTAAATATTATAACCGGTAGCAGAGCCTCCTTCACCAAAAAAAATCACATTAACAACCTTATTTCCACTTAAATTACTTTAATGCGTAACACCTCAATTTCTACTTATTTTTTCTATTAAGTTTCCTTGCCTTCCTTTGTTGCTTTCTAGCACTTTTTTTCGGCTGCCTTGAATTTGCGCTTTGTTTTTTTTCCATTGGAAAATCACCTGGCATTACTGGATATTGATATTCTCTTGCTGAAAATTCTTGCAACCTGTCAGGTTGAAAGATATTGAATTGCTCCCTATCATTTTTAGCATTTTCATAGTCTTCTTCTGTCCAAGAAGTAGTATCTAAGTAAACCATATCTTCTCCACCACTTCCGTTCCTAGGCTCAGTGGCAATCCCTACAACAAAATCCAATGAAGGATAAAGCAATTTTGTTGATGTGCAATAAATGCGAAGTAATTCCTGCCTATATTTTCGGTATGCTTCATAATCTTCGGCCTGCGGTGGTATTGGCACCAAAAGCCAAACATAACCATTATTAGACGAAGTTGGAGATACCATCACACGTACAGCCCGAGCACCAGGGTCTGATGATGTAACTTTTTCAATAATAGATTTGGATAATACCCTACGCGCTACCCTTCTCTCTGATGCCATCAATTTCAAACCCAATATAGCATCTGACAAAAGTGTTTCTCTATCGTAGATGAGTGTGCCAGCTAATGCATGCTTTCCGAAATGTTCTATAAAACCGTCCCAAAAATAAGATACTTTATCTTCCTCTTTGCCTCTCTTGTATTGAGGGAGACTTATTAAAGAATTATAATGCCCTTCCAAAATATAGGCTTTTTGATTATCCTCAATGTAAAATCCCGGCTCTCTTCCAGGCTGCGAACTCATAAGATAATGAGCAAGAATTTCTTCTTCTCCAGCCGCACTGCCAAGCAGACCAGAATTTATGAACTTTTCTTTTTTTTCGATATAGTCAACGAAGTCTGAGATTGTATCTAACTCACTAAGAATTATATCCAAGGCTACGTCATCGAAAACATGCACAAAATCTTTATTTGCAATTGGATGACCAACTGTAAAAGGATGTTCGAAATGTTCATCGCCAGAAATAGATGGATCTACAATTAAGCTCCCTGAACCATCTACTAATTTTGAAAACCTTTGGGAAGCATTTTTAGCGACAGCAATACGATGAATTTTAATTTTATCTATTGTAGGTATTTCATGAGGGAATGGTATGGTGCACTTTTTATCTAAAAACAAGCGGCCAGGCCTTTCTTTAATCGAGCTTTCTGCCCCATATAATTGGCTAGCAGATTTTATAACAGCTTTTTTAACCCACCGCCCCCAATCAACATTAATATTGCCTGTATCTTTGAAACCTATATCTTTATCTGAAAATATTATAACATGATTATCAAAAACAACTAGCAAATCACATAATTCTTTGCCATCACCATTAACACTTTTCTTTCCTTCGTCGGTATATACATTGGGATAACTCCATAGATTAAGAAATGTTTTATTGCAAAGCTCTGCTAAATATCTTTCAGATTCATTAATTCCGTCTTGCTTTTGCAACTCCGTCATATCGATCTCCATTAAGATTCTCATCTAAGAAAAATTAAAAATTAATTTAAATTGCATTATTATAAATAACGATTTATTTTCATCTGAAGTTTAGACTTTTTTTAGCGGGGAGTGCACCTTACTTTTAAGGAGAATACCTCTTTTTATAATAAACAACTAGCTATTAACCTTAAACGCCAGTGCATAGTGTCTTATTGTGACCTCCGCTCTTCCCAGTTTTACTTGCTCCCCCCACTCTACAGTAAATCGCTTAATCTGGTTATCATAGACCCACACACCCGCATGCGTGAGGCTGTCGAATAATGCTTTGAGGTAGTTATCAAGATCACGCTGGCGCTTGTCTGGCGGGAACAGCAGCGCGCTTACCTCTACGTTCACTGTAATCGGCACAGGGCACCGCTTTAGCTGTTCCATGACTGATGCTGAGGCGTTGGAGCGAAAACAGCGCCCGGAGGCGCTGATCAATACTCCCTTTCTGGTGTTACGCCAGTACGTGTTAACGCTTGGCGGGAACGGGAGCGTTAACTTCATGCCGCGCTCTCTCCTACATCCGGAATTGTCATCTGCCCGGCCACTTCACGGACTGCCTGACGCAGCATGCGGATGTTTGACCAGCAATCCCGGTCGGTCTGCTCCACCAGCGCAATAAACTCCTGAACCGAGCATGGCTTGTCCTGGCGAACTTCAGACAACACTGCTGAGAAGCGCATCAGTTGCTCTGTTGCCACCTCTGAATCATCGTGCTGCTCTGAAAGCCACAATTTCAGTTCAAGATCGTCATGGTGCTGCCTGATGAGGCGCACTGCACTGGCAATCGTCTCTGCCGGAACTGTCACGCAGGTAGGATTCTCAACTGAGTCTGCCGCCCAGGTATGCGCCCATTTGGATTCGCTGTAGGTGTACTCAGCTTTCATTTTGAACGCAGCAATAACGCAGGCCCACACTTCAATGCCACTCTGCTCCAGTATTTCGTGTTTCAGCAATGGCAGGTCATCACCCGCTTCGGGCTTTGGTTCAGCCGTTACCGGTTGTTCGCTAACTGATTGTGTGGCGCCGTAGTGCTCTTTGGCGATTAGCACAATATCCATTAGCTCCGCCGCCTGAAGGTCAGTCTCAAATTTCAGCGTAATGCGAGCTGTCTCATCGCACAACTCTGTCTGACAGTGTTTAGCAATCAGCTCTGCCAACTTTCGCGCCTGTGCTGCGCTGAACTGCGGCATCGCGTCGGTCTTGGTCAGCTTCTTCTTACCCGCCGCTTTGGCCTTCTGCATTTGCTCCTGAGCAACAGTAGAGGCTTTCACACCATGCTCGCGCTGCAGGGCCACTGCTGTAGTCGCGGCCACTTCCCCAGACTTCACCATCTCAATCAATGGTTCACCAACGGTCAGCAACTGAAGGTGTTGCTCAACATCGGTGATCGAACGCTTCACCTTTGCCGCAATCTCGCCGGGTTCCAAACCCTGATTAATGAGGCGCTGGTATGCTGCTGCACGTTCCAGCGGTAACAGGGCGCGGCCCTGACTGCTGGTAACCATGAACGCGACGCTATCAGCTTCGTTGCCCACGAAGTCTTTACACTCAAGGCGCAGAGTATAGCCTGCTTCCTGTGCCAGCTTCGCACCGTAATAGCGGTGATGGCCGTCGATGATCTTAATGCCCTTCTCAGTGACCTTAACAGCCAGCGGAGGCACATGCTCACCAGCGATAAAGGCATCGCGGAACTCCTCGACATGGGTCTGGTCGATCTCACGGATGTTGTAATTAGTTTCGACATACAGCTCATCGACGCCCAGCAGGTAGGTTTTGCGGGTGGTGATATCGGTTTCGCTGTTTTTCTTGTCGTCGTAAATGCGCGCTAAAGTACTCATGCTGTGGTCAGCTCCCATGTCAGGACAATAATCAGGGCGGCAATCATCACTACTGCAGTGGGAATGGCCCGGTAGAAAATCTCATTTCGCTGGTAGTGACTCTTCAGGTGCGCTTTCATTGGCGATCCTCACTCAGGAAGCTTTCGCCAATACGGCCTGTATCAAGTCCGCCGTAGCTGCCACAATTGAAAGAGCCCCTGACGGCACAGCGGTCACAGTTCTCTTTGGCTTCATTGCGAGATGCATCGAACTTCGCCACCAGCATTGCTTCGCGCCATACCTGTGCTGCACGCAGCCAGAAACCTTTACTCTCCAGTTCGGCGGCCTGCTTCGCCTTGGAGCTGTATCTCTCGCTCTCAACCGGTAACGGGGCGGTGTTGATCGAGTAACTCCAGTCACTTGCCCGCTTCAGAATCCCCTTGGTGAACAAAGGTTTGATAAATCGCTTCACTGACGTCTCATGCAGGCCCATGAGCTTGCAGAGTTCACGGACCTTCAGCGGGCCATTGCGGGTAATCAGTTGAAGAATTTTTGATTCGTGGTTGATCATGATTTTCTCCCGTTAACCGCGAAAGCCGTGAGGCACTGAGCTGTCAGGCTGTGGAATGACAGTGATATCCCGCTGCATGTTGCGCTTAAGGGCATTCCATTCAGAGCGCGGCGGGCGACCGGCCTTATCCCATTTGGTCGCTGACTGGAGATAGCCAGGCAGGTTGCCGGGGATGAACAAAGTTTTGGGCCGCATGTACTGGTATTCCTCAGTGCCTTCCCAGTGGGCGTGTTTGTAATCCACCACCAGGCAAAGCTCTTCCACCGTAAATGCATCTTTCAGCCGGGATTTGATGTGACCCATCGAAGACTGCGCCTCTGTGTGCTTAGCGCCAGTAACTTTGTTCAGGTGACGTAAAATCTGACGTGATCGATTAACAATTGACCACTCATCGTCTGGTTGCGACGCAACCTGACAAAAGGGTTTTTTATCTGATGGATCATGTTTTGAATTTACTGACGGATCGTCGCCAGATTCTGGCGGGTCAAAAATGTTATTTTTGCTGGATTCTGACGGGTGAAAATTTGATGCGTCAAAATTCGGCGCATCAGATTTTGATGCGTCGTATTTTGATGTGTCAGATTCTGACGCCTCAGATTCTGACAGGTGAGCGGCAGCTGATTCGCGAAGCTTTTTGACGTTAAGCTGATACATGTTGGAGTTGTTGCGGTTACCTTTGCGGCGTGAAGTGCTGGTCAGCCAGCCCTCGCTTTCCAGCTTACGGATTGAGGTGCGAACGGTGCTAGGGCCAGCACCTATCTGACGGGCGATGGTAGCGATTGACGGCCAGCAAACACCCTCATCGCTTGAGAAGTCAGCCAGGCGTGCCATGATGGCTACCATCGTGATCTTCATGCCGGATGATGCGCAGCCGTCCCAGACGAATGCAGATAATTTAACGCTCATGATTTACCCCAACCTCTCTGAAATATTGCTTGAATCGTTCGAGAGAGCTGAAGCACTCACCATGTTCGTAGTTGTCACGCAGGTAGATAACCCGGTCGTTCTCTGGCTCCCAGCGGATGACCCGCACAGGGATGCCGCGCTTATCTCGGAAGATGCGGTCAAGTTCTCGCATTTGGTCACCTTCATTCGCTGGCTAGCATCGCCCACAGCCCAGTCAACAAAGCTGTGGTTAACTTCTTCTGCGCCGCCCGGTACATTAAGCACATACCGCAGCGGCTCACTGCTTAAGCGGCCGCCAGCCGAAGGGAGGCAACGGAATTGCGGCAACCCTGATAATCTGGTTAAATTGTTCACGCGATTAGTTCTCCACACACGTTGATTTAGTCGCATCGAACGCCGCGGGCTGCAATCCTGCGGCGTTCACCTTTTCTGGCGGGCAAAACACGCGATACAACAGCGTCAGATGCTCCTGCCACTTAGCCATAACCTGATAACTGTTCTCTTCAATCTGCTCGCGCTCAGCCGCATCAATCACCCCATCTGCTGTTGCCTTACGGATGTAAGCTGAATGCTTGCCAATCCACTCAACTGACTCCATGAGACGCTGATTGATATCTGCATTGTCCACATCCTCAATGTCTACCAGCGGGACGTTTACACTGTTTGACTGACGGGACACCGCGTTAGCGATGTGCTTGGTGCCGCTTGCCTGTTGCAGGACCATCGCCCAACCTATTGGGAAAATCTGATCGCCATTAGTGCGCAGACGGTTGAACAGCGCATCCTCGGTTACACCCAGCCATTCAGCTGCTTCTGCGTATCCCCCCGGAAGACTTGAAATCGTCTTCTTGATTGCTGCCACCAGCCATGCCGGTTGCTTATCTACATGCCAGTGCTTTTGATCCACGGTTGCCCCCTGTTTTCTGTGGTTATCTTTACGAAGCGTTTGAAATAGGCTTGTCGTAAAGGGACGGTTGAAATTTGAGTTTGCCTTTAGTACGGAAGGCAGCTTCAGCGGCACGGCCTTTTGGAATTAAACTACCCGGACGCTTTCGCCACTGATAAAAGGCCTCAGGTGAAACGTTGAAAAAGGCTGCCGCCTTGTTTGGTGTACCGAAAAACTTCTCTAACTCATTGGTAGTCATAACTGCCTCCCCTAAGAATTCTTAGATAGTATTTTCTAAAATAACTTTGGTCAATAAAAACTAAGATAACTTCGTCATTTTTCATTTAGAGGATTTACTGTGAGCTCTCTCGGGGGGCGCGTTAGGGCGCTACGCATGGAAAAAAGGCTGACACAGGGTCAGCTTGGTAAGGCTGTAGGCGTTTCGGACGTGACCGTAGGCTATTGGGAGCGTGATCAGAACACACCTGGAGGTTTGAAGCTTTCTAAGTTAGCTTCTGTGTTAGGTGTAAGCGAAACGTATTTGTTGTACGGTAAGGAAGATGAATCAAACATTGCGCCAGCGCCAATTGGCAGCATGAAGGTTCCAGTAATAAGTTATGTACAAGCTGGAGTTTGGACGCCTGAATGTGATGCGCGCAATCTAGAAGGGAATATTGATTACGTGTTTAGCACGGGTAACTTCTCACAGGGTACCTTTGCCTTAAAAATCAAGGGCAAGTCGATGGAGCCGGATTTTGTTGAGGGCGACCTCATCCTTATCGATCCAGAACTTAGCCCTCAGCCTGGCGATTATGTTGTGGCTAAAAATGGCGAAGACGAAGCGACCTTCAAAAAATACCGAGCCCGAGGAGTAACTGAGGATGGTAAGGAAATTTTTGAACTTGTTCCTATGAATGAAGACTTTGCTGTACGCAGTTCGGCCAAAGAAAAATTTAATATCATTGGCGTTCTCGTCGAACATCGTCGCCTTATGAGGCGTTAAGACATCCAACAGATTTGAAGCCTAAATTTATTTAGGCTTTTTTCTTGACCTCAAATCTAAGTTATCTTAGATTAATTTCAGAATACTTAGCCGCGCTTGTAGGCGCTGTTTTGAAGATGTGTGGAGAGGTAATGAAAATGATAAAGAACATGTCGAACACATCGGTCAGGGACCTGATTACCTTTCTGCGTCTCTTCCCGGAGGCCGATGTGATCTGCTGTGGTGATGCTGGCTTGGTGAGTGTGCAGTGTGATGTTGAAAACGTGGTTCGCGGACCAGCGTTTTAAGAGTACGGAATTGCTGTGTTGGCGGTTACTCGTGATGGTTTGGTTTAACCGCCCTTTTTCACAACGACAAGGACATTTGCAAAGCGAGTGTTTTCGAACGCTTAAGAGACGTGGAGTAAGTGTCCTTCTCGTTGTGGTGAATGCGGCCAGCGCACGCGGAAGACTGACAACGATTGCATACAGTCTAAGAGTCTCCGCTCTGGTGTCTGTCAGTCTGACCAGAGCACCGGGAGGCACCCGGCACCGCAGCAACCTTTCAAGTGTGTGGAGTAATCGGGCTGTGGGTTATTGCAGTAACCCACCAGCCACTTTAAGCGAATCCAAAAAGTTTTTATTGCCGTCACTGGCAAGGGATTCATGCAACCAAAAATCGTGTGTGGAGAGTTTCATGGAAAAGCCAAACGACCATATCACCGTAGGCATTATCACCCTGCCCTACAGCCATATCCTCAACGGCTGGGTAATGCCTGACGGCTCGGTAATCAGTAATCCCATTAAGGCGCAGCGTGAAGCTGAGCGGCTTAATAAAACCATCAACATCACCATTCACTGAGGGCGATGACATGCATCATTTCAAATCGAATAAAGAAGTTGTCGCTGCCGGCCACCAGTTCGCTAAGAACATCGGCAAAGAAACCTCTCTTATGGACATGGCGAAGATGGTGACTGAACTGGCATCACGTCTCGACGTGGCCACCGTTCGCGCAAATCTCATGGCTGGAGAGGTGCTGCGTATCAACAGCGTCCTGCCTGACACCATCACGGCGCTTCAGGCTGCCGGGGCTGATATGACCCTGATTGACGATCTGAACGCAGCGCTCGCCACACCCGCCTGTGATCAGTGGATTCGTACCATTCGCGGAGAAACACTCAGTGAAGCTCGGGTTGCTTTATCTTCGCTTGGTTATAAGCAGCCTGGCATCAATCAATGCATCAACATCATTTCTCAGCTGGAAATGGACTTACTCCGCTCACGCACGGTAACACTGAAGGTGGTGTCATGAAAAAGGTTGCCCAATTCCGGCGCAGCAATGGGGCGAATGCCGGATTCAGTGAAAAGTTAGCCTGGCAGTTATCAAAGGGTCCGGCAACGGGCCGGGAGCTGGCAGAACGTCTCGGTATGACCCTCAGTGAGTTCAACCGTTTGGTTATTCACATAATGCGCAGAGGTGGCAAAACGCTGCAGGTTGAAGCCTCTAATCAAATCAGCCTTGGCGGCGGCTATATCGACCGCACTTATAAACTGGTCAGAAATCCGCGTCGTGTTGCCTCCCCACCATGTAAGCCAATGGTGATCAACTACAGGAATGACTGCTCTGAAGAGGCAAAGAAGCGCCACAGAGAAGCAGCAAAACGCCGCGCCCGTCTGATTGCAAGCGGGCTGTATCTGGAATGCATGGGTTAAGGATACGATTCAATGAGCATTAAGGCCTTAGAAGTTCATCGTGACCAATATGGCTATTGGTCTCACCCGGATTATCTGGCGTTCTGTGATGGTCGTGAATTCATTTCTACCGCAGAGTTTGATCAGTGGATGTCTGAGCATGGCTTGCAGTGGAAAGTTGAATACCGTGATGAAGACATGATCGACCCCACCGTGGATGGTTACGATATCTCTGCCTGGCATCCTGAAAGCCCTGAAGGTGAAGGCTGGTTTGTTGGCTCCATCCATGACACTGAAGACGGTGCGGTTTGTATTTGGCTCCGCGCCGGTAAGGATGGTGAGTGATGGAACGCTGCCAGAATTGTCGACGCTTCACGGGTCAGCCGCGCCAGCCTAAAGTCGGAGAACACGTTGACTTCACTATCGTCAGAGGGGATGAACGGAGTAAGCGGATATCTGTGCGCACCGGTAAGCTGATGTTGATAAAAGCTGATGGTTTCAGCGTCATCTATCGCAGCAAAGTTTATCACTCTGATGCGTTGTCATGCCCGGATGTGCCTTCAGCTTTAACCCTGTCTTTCGTCGGCATGTGCGAGTGCGAAAAGGAGGCTGACCATGCGTGAACGCCCTATCATCTTTAACGCCGACATGGTTCGTGCAGTTCTCGACGGCAGAAAGACCCAGACGCGCCGAATTATGACGCCGCAACCAGCTGATGATATTCAACTCCACGAATTCCCAAATAAATCATTGCTGGGGTGGTTGTCGTCATTAAAGCACAAGCATGGTTCTTTCACTGCCCACACATGCCCATTCGGCCAGCCAGGTGATCGCCTGTGGGTGCGTGAGACGTGGTCTGTAGTGAGCCACGCATTCGATGATGATGGCCTGATGATTGATTACGTTCCTGAACGTCCGGCAAAGGCGGTGCATGAGCAGCCGTTTGGCAGGGGCTATTACTCGGGTCACGCCATTTACGCTGCTGACGGCGGGTTTACGTGGGGTGACGATGATGGCTGCGTTGATGGCCGATCATGTTGGAAGCCATCAATCCACATGCCGCGCTGGGCGTCCCGCATAACGCTGGAGATTACCGGCGTTCGTTTGGAACGGTTGCAGGATATTAGCAGGGCCGATATGCAGGCCGAAGGGATGCGCTGGAGAGAGGAATTCCCATGCCTTTGGGACGCCATCTATGGCGCTGACAGCTGGCAGGCTAACCCGTGGGTGTGGGTCATTGAGTTTAAGCGCGTGGAGGTGGAGTGATGGAACAGCCGATCCTCGATATGTGCTGTGGCTCTCGGATGTTCTGGCTCGACAAGAAAGACAGCCGCGCGATATTCGCAGACATCCGCAAAGAGTCACATGTGCTGTGTGATAACCGTGCTTTGCATATTGACCCCGACATTATCGCTGACTTCCGTTCTTTGCCCTTTCCTGACTGCAGCTTCGCACAGGTGGTGTTTGATCCACCCCACCTGGACCGCGCTGGAGAAAACGGCTGGATGAGGAAAAAGTACGGTGCGCTGGATAAGCAGACATGGCGCGACGATATCCGCGCCGGTTTCAGTGAGGCGTTTCGTGTTTTGCGGCCACACGGCACGCTGATTTTCAAATGGAATGAGACACAGATACCAGTAAGGCAAGTGATCGCCCTTACCGAACAGAAGCCTACCATCTGGCAGCGTACTGGTAAGGGAGACAAAACACACTGGATTATCTTTTTGAAGGAGGTGGGTTAATGCCGAAATCCCCCGCCGAACGCAAAGCCGCGCAGCGTGCCAGGCAGGCCGCTGCCGGTGGTAAAAAGCTGGAGCTGGCGCTTGATAGTCAGGAGCTGGAGATGCTGGCGCAGAACTGCGCCGCACGCCGCCCCGGTCGTGAACCATATAAGCTGAACGAGTACATAGCGCTGTTAATCCGGAAGGATGCCGCTGAGCTGGCGCAGCAGGTTGAGGTACTGGCCCACCAGCAGTGCGGGAAATGCAAAGAGCAACTGCCGGTGCAGTCCTGCCCTTGCCAGGGTGAAGCAGCGTGCTGGGCCACCAGCGGCTGGCATGAATTGAGACTGAATATCAAGACGCCGTGACCTGTCACGGCTCAACAAACCTGATGCAGCAGGAACGTGTGGAGAAAAATATGCACCACGACTTTATGAGTGAAAAAGAAGTTTTGGACGAAATTGGTAAAGCGAGAACGGCACTCTGGCGGCTGCGCAAACAGCATGGCTTTCCAGCGCCAGTGCTAACTCATCCGGCGCGGTATAGCCGCAGAGCGGTTGAGAAATGGATTTGTGATGGAGGGATTAACCGAACTGTTTAACGTGCCAGAATATTTTATCTGCGTACAGCTCATATGCCTTTCTTTGATCTTCCAGCCAGTCGTGTTTGTTGTATACAGCCATGACACCACCAAGTTCATGCCCCAGCATTTTCTCAGTGACATGGGGCATGATCCCTTCACTTGATAAATTCGTCACCAAAGAACGGCGAAAGTCGTGGGTGCGCCATTCAGGAATATCAATAGTCTCTCTCAGTTTCCGCATGTAGAGATTCGATGAAGAGCGATCAATAGCTTTATCCAGCTCCTGCCCTGGAAACAAAACCTTATTCCCACTATTAAGCAGGCGCTCCACCATAGGCTTCATTTGCTCAAAGATAGGACGCCTGATGATATTGCCCATCTTTGAATGTTCGGATGGTGTGGTCCATATCCAATCTGTGGTATTAAACTCAGCAGCGTTAGCCAGGCGAAGCTCAGACAAACGAGCCCCCCATAGCAACAGCATTTGATGCAGTAACCTGTTGGAAGTGACGATCTTGCTGTTCTCAAGCGCCACCCATATTTTTGCTAACTCGCTGTAGGTCAGAACACGATCACCAACGTCCGGTTTCTTGCCAATATTTTTGACACTCAGTTTAGTGATCTCACATGAAGGTATCAGCTGCCTGCTGATGCACCAGTGAATGACTGATCGAAGTTGGAGCAACAGAACGCGGGCTTTTTTCTTATTCAGTTTTTCCTGTTTATCAAATAACTGGACCCAGGCTGATACAGGGATGTTGGCAACAGGCACATCTTCAAACTCGTTGTACATGGTGTTGTACACAACCGATTTATACAGCACCTGCGTATTGTGCTTGAGGTCTTTAACATATTTTTCCCACCAGTTATCGAGGCACTCTTTCAAAGTCAGCTCACCAGTGCTTCCGGCAAAATAGGTTTTTGGGTTAACCCCCTTCGTGTACAATCCACGCATCTCGCCTACGGCAATGCGGGCATCTTTCAGCGATGTTGAAGGGTAGCGACCTACAGTGAGACGCACAGGCTTTCCATTCCAGCGGTAGCGGTGCTGAAATGTAATCGTGCCAGATGGAGTGATGCGAACGCTCAAGCCGTCACCATCGGTTAGTTCCGCTGGTCCGTTGTAAGCTTTGCCATTGATGCTTCTTAGTTTGGTATCACTCAGCGCCACATTGATGTCCTGTACACAATCCCTAACGGCATTCTGTACTCAATATGTACCCATTGGCAAGTGAACGAAGTGATGTTAAATGCGAAGTCAGGGGAACAGAGCGAAACAAATTAGAATGCAAAGCTTGTAAAAATCTCAGGTTTTACGATAGGATGCGAACCGTCGGAACAACTTCAAAACTTCCGCAAACGAGGTCCCCTTAGTTAAATGGATATAACGAGCCCCTCCTAAGGGCTAGTTGCAGGTTCGATTCCTGCAGGGGACAATATCTGCCCTCCCTTTTACACCTGCCCGCATGACAAAACCTGCTTTTTACCTGCGCGATTAATCCTCACTGGTTAACCTGATCAGAATGCTGTCCATGACGTTTCGTCACGCAACGAGTCTGACCCGGTAATACGATTTCCGGAATGTCATTCGGTCAGGCATTGAGCAGAGTCTGCAGAACATTCATCCGCGCTGACTGCATCGCGGTCGCCATGCTTATAGCGGACTTAATCACAGCGCATTTTCGCGTCTGCGACTACTCTGCGGCATTCTGTTTTATTTCAGCATAGCTGGCTGTTAACTGTTTCAGATGCATCTCCAGCTGTGCGCGGGCTGCGGCAGGCAAAGGGGCACCAGCCGGTTGTTGAGACAGTACGCGCAGTTGTTCTTCAGCGGGTATCGATTTGTGAAATGAGTGCATCGCATTAAAAACAATGGATTTCAGCTCACTCACCGTGATGTATTTGCCTTTCTGCTGATCCAGCCCGTTCAGCCTGTTGCTCAGATTTTTTAGCGTTGTCATTCCCTGATCCCAGCCATTGCGCTGCTCTGACGACAACACGGCCGCATTAAGGTTTTGCTGCCACTGATCTGCCAGGGATTTGCCCTGCTCCGGCCACAGCGCCTGAGCCTGCTCTGTGAGTGTCCGGCTGTAGGCGATACTCCAGTCAGGAGGCAATCTGTCCAGTCGGGCAATCTGCTGCTCCGTTTGTGTAATGAGAGACTGGGGTAGCGGCGGTTGCCGACGTAACCGATCCAGATCTTCCGGCGCAAGCGGTGAAGGTAGCGGTGCCAGCGATGCGGCAAACCGGACCTTCAGGGGTTCGGACCGGTTCAGAGAATGCCATGCCCACCCTGCCACCATGCATATCATCAGCATGGCGCACATCCCGGCAGCAAAGAATGTCCATCTGTTAACCGGGACGGGCGCAGCGGCCAGCACGTCCACGTTCGGCTGCGGTTCCGATTGCGCGACATATATCCACTTCACTGCCCTGCCCTGAGCATCATCAGACCGGCAACCGGCAGGCTCCTTTGAGGCGGCTGTCGCCTCCTTCATCACGGTGGCAGGCAATACGGTATCTGGCTGAGTGTCCGGCGCGGTGCAGGCCGTGCCATCGCTGTTTTCCAGCCGGACAGCACTCATGTGCATCTGAGTACGCAACGTATCGAGCTGACTCAGATGCTTAAGCTCCAGACGCTGCAGCACCTCTCCCAGTCCGGTAAGCAGTTGCTCCGCCCGGTAGAGCTGGCTGAGGTCGCTGTAATTTAACGGAAGCGAGCGCATTCGCTGCTGCAAACGGTGACTCAGACTGCTGAGGATTTCCATACGGGCATGGACTGGCTGAGGCCACAGCGCCCCCCACTGATGTCTGACCAGGGCCTTGATTATCGTCAGCCCTTCATTAAGCCCGAATAAGCCAGCCAGTTGCACACGCGCCAGCGTATACCAGGCTGCCGTTTGCAATTCCACGCCGTTCTGCTCAAACAGTGAAAGGCAGAGCTTTTCAACATACTGCCAGTTCACATCCGGGCGCGCCGGATGTGTCAGCTTACCGAGTTCATCGCGCAGGGCGCTGTAATCCGGCAGCGTGCGCGGATCACCGCCGGTTTTGATTTTTCGCGGGGAAGTGTCATTCATGACCAGTTGTCCATTGGGTAGATCTGAAGGGATGAAAGATGTTCGTTTAAATGGCAGGGAGGATTTCAGGCAATTAACAGGTTTAAAAATCACGCACTCTTTTACAGCCTCAGACGCTACTGCAGGAGCGCAATAATCAGGCTAAAAAACGTGCTCTCGTTAAATCCCTCCCCTGAACGGGAGAGATCACCAGACGGAGCAAAGGTCCAGTCGTTCACCGAAACTGACCGCATGAATAGTCGTCCCAATGGCATCACCTGCACGCCATCCCTGAAGGTCACCTCCACGCATCCTGTCACGCCCTGACCGTACAGGAATACCGGCACAAAGTTTACAGACCGGTTGTCGATATGGAGGGCGAAACTGGCAATCTCAAATGCTCCGCTGTCGACCAGCAGGTCCGTGACGGAGACGACCTGCGTTTCAACATGCAGGCCGGTATCTGTCAGCCATATATCCATCTGCTCCTGAAGCTGTGTCATTCGCAGGCGGAATGCCGCTATATCAGCCTGCGTTTTACAGGTAAATGAGACCGGGTCACGTTGCCTGTCCTGCAGTTTTTTGAGGAACTGTGTTTTTAGAGACATGGTGCTTTCTGGCCTCAGATCCGGGTTGTGGTGTCGAGATAGTGCTGTTGCTTCAGGTGCCTCAACAGCACCCGCCCCTCGGGCATAAACTCAGTGCCGTAGCGGACAAGTCCGACGCCTTTCAGCTCTGCATCAATGGCATAGCGCAGTTCGCCGGGCACGTGCTGCTCAAGCAGAACAACGTCTATCTTTTTCAGGCGGGGCTCATATCTGAGCAGCAGCGTCGAAAGCGTGCCCATCAGTTCATGAGCAGTACCTGGCATGCCCTGCAGGATTCGGGTCATATCCGGCAGGCCGTAGTCGGGCAGATGCGCCAGCGTACCGGCACGGCAGTTGAGGATACGCTGCATATTGTCCAGTACGGACAGAATCAGCTGGTTCTCCTCGCTGACCTGATGGAGATCGAGGCCGCCGGTGAAGTTACCCGTCAGCATTTCATACAGTGAAGGCGTATTGTTTCCCTGTGGCATCAGTCATCCCTGAGCGGTTTCAGCGTCAGATGGTTGTTACCGGCTTCAAGAATGCGCGGCTTATCCGGGTCAAGATCTTCGCGCTCAATCACCAGCTTCCAGTTGTTGTTAACCCTGTCCGGGTGGCGGAAGAGCCCAGCCACCGCGACAAACTGTGCATCGGCCTCCATCGGCATATTCAGGTCCGCATCACCGCCCGGCTTCAAAACCACATCACGGCTCGCCAGCAGGTCAGCTTTCAGAATGGTTTCCCCCTCTTTCAGCAACTGCTGGTAGACCGTTTTGTCGAAAGTTTTGCGATCTCTCAGCTGCCAGACACGAATAATCACCGGCTCAGACAGCGAATTACTCTCGCTGGAGTCGGTGTTAAGTGCCTCACGGGCAGTGAAATCCAGGTGCAGCACCTTAATCTTTTTGTAGAACACCGCGTTAAATGCTGATTTGGTGCCATCGCTAATACCCTGCGTCACCCCGCAGCCCGCCAGACTGAATGTCAGCAGGGGTAACAGCCAGCGCGCGGTCTTAGTTAAACTTGTACGTAACACGTCGGTTTCCTTGTTGTGGTGTGGCGGGCTTCATGCCGGTGTAATAGCCCAGTTCTGTCGTAAAAGTCTGCGGGATATCGTCCGGGAGGGCTTCGTCTTCCGCGCCCAGCACGCCATTCATCCCCAGCCAGAAAGGCCCTTCGCCGAGCGGCGGCGCGGCCAGCAGTCGGGTTCGGGTGGTCAGGGTGATTTTTGCCTTAAAACGCCAGCCAAGGTAGACACGCAGCATCACCAGAAAGTCCTGATACAGCAGACCGTCCGGTTTCCAGCCCTGCGACTCCTGTTCGTTTTCGGTGGACAGGGCAATCAGCAGCTGGCTGCTGGCATCCATCGCCTCGTCACCCAGCGGCGTGTTGCCATCCAGCAGAAAATCGTCGTCTCCGTAAAAACCTAATGGCTGACTGATTTCCACCGGACGCAGGCAATATGGGCTGACCCTGACGGTGGTATCCGGGGCAACCAGCGTCACCAGCGCCTGTATTCCCTCCTGCGTTTTTCCCGGCTGGCGAAGTACACCAAGCAGCGCCAGAAAGCGCGACACCGGCGTGGCAATATGCTTTGCCGTCCCGAGAATACCCAGCCCCACCAGGCCAAGCAGCGACTGTGAAATCGCATCAGTACCGCCTGGCTCAAAGGTGGCCGGATACGAGTACTTACGCCAGATGCGATAAAATTGCGTCAGGATGCGGTGGCTGAAGATATCCAGAAAGCCCTGTAGCGCCTCATGCCCTTCCCGGCACTGGGCGATGTCATCGAGAGAGGCGGTCGGCAGCGGCGAATCCACGCCGTACATGCCCATAAATGTGGTGCGAATGAGCGGTGGTTTGCTGCCATTCTCTTCGTCATACCCGACGGCTTTGAGTTCGCCAGCCGGAAAGCCCATTCCGGGATGCGGCGCAAAACGCACCGGATCGTCAGAAGGATGGCTGGTTGAGCCTATCAGCGGCCTGCCCGGATTCTGCTTCTCCAGTAGCTGGCAGAAACGGTAAAAGTTTATCCGGTTAAGGTCAGCCTCCAGTCGTGGGGTCAGCCGGGAATACGGCGGTTGTGCTTCTCTTCCCATTCCAGACGCTCTCCGGTCGGTTGCAGGATGATAATCAGGCGGTTGAACAGATAGATATCGGTATACAGCGCGAAGAAGCGACTCAGCATCTCACCAAACAGGCAGATGTCACCGCGCCCGGCAAAGCCGTGGCTGTCGAGCGTCACGTCAATCTGCACGCCGCGCACCAGGTAGCCCTGTTCGAAGCGCTCCGTTTCGCTATGCTTCACGTCGATAATCGCCTCCAGACGACGGCGGTTCATCTCACTGTCCGTCCACTCATACAGCGCCAGGGTGCCGCGCAGCACGTCGGCATTATCCATCATCGACAGGAAGCCGCTGCCAAGGTGGCAAGCACGCGCCAGTGGAAGCGATCCTGATCCGGTGGATAACAGGGTAATGTCGGTGCACACAGGTTGCGGACGGCAATACTGGCTGAGGTGGTTTTCATCACCGTATCCAGGACGGTGCTTTGTAGCGCGCGGCGTGGTAACTGGCCGTTGGTACCGGTCAGCGTGAGAGACAGGCTTTCATTTTCCGGAACGGTATGGTTATCAAAGGCTTCGCCACCGAGGACAAGCCAGGTGTTATGCAGCCCGGACGGGCCACGTCGCACGCGGGTGTGGTAATAATATTCCGGCGCCTCATGACGCATCATGCCGCCTTTATGGCGGAAGCTTGAGAACGGCACGTAGGTATGCTGGCTTGATGACATCACAGAATCCACCGCGTATATCTCGGTATGGCCATCCTGAACGCGCATCGGGCGCAGCATATATTCGGTCTGCAGGGAGTTGACCGTCAGTGGGTCAGATTCCAGCGGAAACAGGTTGATCACCGGCACACAGTTCAGGCGCAGATGCTTTTCGGTAAAGCTGAAGTCATGCTCCCAGCGCTCCGCCAGCACCACGTCGATTTCAAACCAGGGGAGCTCAGCCGGAAAGACGACAGTTTCCAGCCCACGCAGGCCCGCAAACATGAACTTCTCGCGGAAGGTGAAATACTCCAGCAGTAGCTGATAGCCGCTAAAACTGCTGCTCCCCTTCGGCCACAGGTCGTCATCATCGCCAAAGCCCAGCGCAGCGAAATAGCCGTCCAGCGGTTTTCTGTCCACATCGCCCGGCATGCGCAACCACAGATGCGCCATGTTCATGGTAAAAGCTTCATGCATGGCGCAGGCCAGCGGCGCGTCGGCATTAAAATAGAACGGGATTTGAGTGAGATCGATACGACGCCAGTCGGCAAGGTGGCTGCAGTTAAAGCGCAGGCTGATAACCGAACGTCCGTCAGAGTCAGTCGACAGGCGGGCGTGCTCAAGCGACAGTGGCCGGAGGGTAATCGCTTTGGTGGTGGTGTAGCGGCAACGCGTGCCCTTCTCACCGATCGGCCTTGAGTTCACCTCAAAGCCTTTGACGATTCGCATCGGCTCTTTCATTTCGCGCCAGTCAGGGGTGAATTCCACCACTGACATCGACGGAATGGTGCGCAGGTAATGCGGCCAAAGCAGGCTGACCAGGCCTTCGGTCAGTTCAGGCAGGTCGTCATCGAGCTTCTCCCGCAGGCGGCCCATCAGGAAAGCAAAGCCTTCGAACAGGCGCTCCACAAACGGGTCACGTGCAGCTGCCTTGTCGAGATTGAGCATTGCTGCCTGCTCGGGATGCGCACGGGCAAACTCTTCACCGGCTTCCAGCAGGTAGCGCATTTCAGCGTCATAATAACGCAGGGTCAAATCATCCATAAAAACCTGAATAAGTGTGAATTAAAGGTATGCGAGGGATTTTTACCCGCAAAGCACTGCACTGCTGGCTGGATCGAGCGCAATCAGCCCTGCAAGAAGCTGGTCCATCTCTGGCTGTAACCGTGATTTATCGGTTTCACTGCGTGTGGCTTTCATGCGCAGAAGTCTGAGGCGGCGTGATTTCACTTCAAACAGCAGTGCCGGCGTCCACTGCGTGAGGGTAATGGACTGTGCGGCACTATCGAGCTCACCCAGCAGATGCAGGGCCAGTTCATTTTTGCCCTTCTGCTCTGCTACGCGGGCCATCAACAGACGCAGCAACCATTTGTCTTTTGTGGTGTCAGTGCCCGGGCGGGTCTGCAGCCAGTGAAGTGTGGCATCCAGACCGTCACTATCCGCTTTATCCAGCGCTTCCGGCTCGAGAGACAGAATATCGTTATCTGTCTCACCGACGCTGACCGGCTCATTCCGCCAGCCGGACATATCGTCCAGTACGCTCTGGTTTATCCAGTTCAGCGTCACTTCATCAGCAAACGGCGTTCCGTCATTAAAGGCCAGGGTTTCAAGCCCGGTAAGGCGGCGCAGCAACCCTTTCAGGTCTGCGGTGATGATGTCGGCCAGTACATCCTGCCCTGATTTCATCAGGGCCTGGTGGATATACCACTGTAAATCCAGCCAGAGGTGATTGGCACCGCGTGAGAAGGTATTGTCCGCTTGTTCCAGAATCTCCAGCCAGCTCTGCTGGAGATATAGCCGTTTGAGCATGGCCCGCTGGTCAGCCCGTGGCGGTTCGATGCGCGTTTTCCCCTCAGCATCCGGGGCCGGAATAGTGTTCAGCGTGTCATGACACAGACTCTTCATCAGCCGATGCGCCGCAAGCCAGCCACCGGGCTGTTCACGCAGATACCCTGTCAGGATGCGCGCCTGAGCCAGTAAATCCTGACCAGAGGTAATGCGGCTCAGTATCGGCGCGTCAGGCTCTGTCGCGTGTAAGGTCTGTGACTGACTCTTGTTACTGACATTCTGAGGTACCACGGCATCCACACCCCCGGCCTTCATCAGGCGGGATTCCAGCGCGCTGTACAGAGCATTCAGCGCCGGTCGTGATGCCTCCGGCTCGCTCTCCAGGCTGTCCGTAATGAGCAACAGCGCCCCGGCGGTACGCTGTGCATCCTCGCGGACAACCTCCGGATACAATGACAGACTGTCCAGAACACGGGTACCGCCGAGCCATTCGAGCGCGGCCCTGCGGCTGCGATCCCGCTGCGGGTGAAGCTGCATGCCGAAGCGCTGCAGTAATCCCGCCAGCAGTTCAAGCCCTTCGGCAAAGCCAGCCTCGCCATCCTGGTGCAGGCGCGCCCAGCAGTAATACGTCGCCACCCGGATATCTTTCGCCCCGGTGATCAGTAATTTTTCGGCAAGCGTACATATCAGCCCGGTATCGATCCCGGTGAGCTTATTGACCTCTTCGCGGATACGCTGAAAATCATCATCATATCCCGGGTCTTCACCGGTCAGACTGCTGCCACTTACCGGCGCAAGCCAGGGCTGCCAGTTTTTTGTGCGTGCCTGTGCCTGTTGACGCAGCTGAGTTTCGTCTGCCTGACAGGCGGCAACCAGATTCTGCAGTGTGCTCATTATTCGACTCCATCCATGTCACTGTTTCCGGTACTGGCCATCAGCGCCTGCGCGGTGGCCGCACTGTCGACACTGAATATCTGATCGGGCAGCGTGAAACCGCGAAGGTCCAGCAGTGCCAGCGGACCTTTGCCGAGTTGTGAGCGCAGCACCCACTGCAAAGTGCGACTGTCCGGGGCGGTAAAGCTCATCATCCACTGGCTGCGGTCAAGCTGCTGGCGTTTGCCCTGCTCCAGCCAGCGAATAAAGCCCCAGGTCCCGCTGTAATCCCCGAACAGGCGCGCACCGGCGTTGACGGTGGTCCAGGTCAGCATCGTCCCCGGCCTGTAAGTTTCTCCCGGCCAGCGGAAACTCTGCCAGTCGGCCATCTGGTTGAAGTAATGCAGCTTTTGCCCATCAATGATCAACTGCGTCTCCACCACCTGCGGTACAGGACGCGCCTGCAGCTCAAAGCTGATGCCCTGGCTGCCATCGGTAAACAGAATGTCCGACAGCTGGCTCAGCTGGTTAACCGCACGCAGGAAGGCCGGGTTAAAGCTCAGGCCCTGGCTGTTAATCTTATCCGGCACCCACTGGCTGCCCTCTTTGTGCAGCACACCGCTGAGCTCTGTCGTCAGGAAGCGCTCAATACGTCCGCTATCCTTACGCACGAATTCAGCCAGCATCGGCAGGGAGGCATCACTTTTACTCGCAGTAAACGGGAAGCGCCCGTCAAAGGCGGTGCGCCAGTTTGCGACAACGGAACGACTCCACTTATCGTTCAGGCTGGCTGCTGAGGGCTGAAGCACGGTCTCCCAGGCCTGGGTCAGCGGCTGCACAAACATCGTGTTGCCAAACCCACTCCACTCTTCACCCAGGCTGGCAGAAATCAGGCTGCCATACTGTTGGGTGTCAGTAAGATCCACGCTTTTACCCTGAAATACGGTCTGCGCCAGGGTCTGCATCATCTCCAGCGGATCAGAGGCGCTGGCCACCTGTTGCAGACGCAGACGCACACGCGTGATACGGGTCAGCCAGGTCTGCAGGCTCAGGGAGTTGTCAGCGGACATGACGTTGCTGCTTTTGTTTTTACCCAGCAGCTGAAGCAGCGGGCCAAAGGTTTCATCCAGCGGCCCCTGCGGGCCTGCCGCCGACTGGTCAATCGCCGGTTTATCTTTGCCGCCCACCAGCTCTTTAGCCGACTGGATGATCGAGTCCGACAGACCTTCGCGTTGCTGACCGGTCTGTCCCTGCCAGGCGAGCGTATTCATCAGGGCAATCAGTGGCGACTGACGGACATCACTCATCAGCGTCAGCTGGTCGGTGACGTCGGCGATATTGTTTGCCGGGTTCCAGTGCAGACTGTTAAGGAAACTCAGCCAGCGACCAGCAAAGTCAGTGAAGTACCTTTGCGTCAGACGGGCTTTCAGGGCTTCCGGCGACAGATCGGCTGAGACTGACTTATGGGAATCGCTCAGCACCCAGTCGATTTCATCCCGACGGGAATTTGCCGCTTTTTCGATGGCGGGCTGAATGCCCCCCTCCCAGGCCTGGCGCGTGAACATGCCCGGCACCACATCTTCAGTCGTGAACAGACGACGGGCATCGGTACCGCCGGTCATGTCCTCCAGAGAGAGATCGGCGAAGTTACGCCGCACGGATTTGAGCATGTTCTGGTACAGCGTGCTTTCAGCATTACGCCGTCCAATCTGCTGCAACAGGACCTGGCGGCTCTGGCTCACCAGCTGCGCATCCGGCGTGATTTTCCACTGTGGCTGCTCTGGCAGTTCGGAGATATAGAACGCCCACAAATCCGGCGACAGGCTTTGCCACAGGCCGGCTGAAATACCTATCCGCGCCGGCTGCACGGTTTTCATAGCCTGCGCATAAAAGGCACCATCGGCTTTATCCGGACGAGCCATCATCAGCCAGGCTTTAAGCTGGTCATAACCCGGTTTAGCAAGCGCAGCGCGCTGGTCACTGTTGGGGGCTGAATTCACCAGCGCACTGAGTTTCTGCATCAGCGCCTGATTCGCCGGGTCGCGTATCAGGCGGTTGTTTGCCACGCCGTACCAGGGCAGCATCGCATCAAGCAGCTGCGGGTTATGGTCCAGACCAAAGCGCTGATACCAGGGTGCGCCGTCTTCAATACGGTGCTTCAGGCGGCCGGCGTCATTACGCAGCCTATGCAGGGCGGTGAGCTGGTCATCCGAAACAGAGGGATGTTCTGCCAGGGCATGCGCCTGCCCGGCAACAGAAACGATCTGCTGACGGTTGACCGCGAAAGACAGCAGCGTTCCCGCGCCCCAGATACCGATAAGGGCCATCAGCGCCCAGGCAACCGTCTGTTCCCACGCCATACCGACCCGGCGGCCACGAACACGGACGCAGTCATCCACGATGCCCTGCCAGGTGACCGGCAGGCTCAGGGCGTGGCGCTGTGATTCGGGGATATATTTATCAGCGTCGGCAGGTGCAGCACCGGCTGCTTCTCCTGCGATAGCAGCGATTTTATTCTCCGGCAGGCTGAACATCAGGCCACGCAGCGGAATGCGCTGCTGGGAGGCTGCCAGCCATGGCACCAGCTGCTGAGCCCAGCGGGCGATACCGCCGTTTTTGAGGTGCTGGCCCAGTCGCAGCAGAAAGTCGTGGCTGTTGTTCTCAGCGACCTGACTCATTCCCTGGTTTCGCAGTGTTGGCAGCATCCGTTCAAGCTGGCGGGTAATGTCGTCAGGCTGGGCACGCAGCGGGAAAGTAGCCCCAACCGTCTGTTCATTACGTTTTGCCTGCGACCAGGTGCTGTCGCACAACTGCCATAAATAAACCGGGGCAGAATAACGCAACAGTTCGCTGATTTTTTCCAGTCCGCGTAGATCACTTTCGCTCATCTGCGGCGTAATATTCTGTCCTTCGCCATTTACGCGTACGATGCCGTCCAGAGGACGACCACGTCGCAGCTTGCGCAGGGCGGTGTATTTTTTTTCGTCGGGTTCAGCGGTCAGGCTGCCGCCGTAAATCAAGACCGTGCGGTTACCTTCCAGCCACTGACGGGTTTGCAGGTTGGGCACGAGCTGTGCGATGGCGTTTTCATCGCCTGTGACTAATAGCAGACGAACTTTACTTCGCCAGAAGAAGCTATAGCGGCGGCGGAGATGGCTACCGATGTCTGCCTTGAGCGGCAGCAGGGGCGTTCTTTTCTTTTTGACCGGTCTGGAAGAAGACTCTCCCATCACTTTATCCCGAATCATTAAATGAAAAGCGATAAACCCCAGCACCAGTACGCAGAGCGACACTCCCCAGACAACAAAACAGGCCGTCATAATTCGACGTATCACGTCCCATTCCGTGGAGAGATCTTCCCCCCAATACCACCACAACAATCCACCTGCCAGTACAAGCAGCGTGACAGTAGCAACAAACAACACCGCCGTGGCAAGCACCGAAAATTCAGCGGGTTTATTTTCCTTCACCATAAGGTTTAATAATTCCAAGAGCGAGAGTATGTAGAGGGTCTTTGGCTATCCAGCCGCAGGGTTCTTGATAAGTTTTTGCGTAAAGGGCCGCCAGAATCAGCACGATAATCATTTCCATATCACCGGGGTTCCCCCAGTTGAGGTCCTGAACGTGATGGGTCACATTCCAGCCGCTTTGCGCCAGGGTGGGCAGCGTCGGCTGTGAGAACAGCATGCAGGCGTCAGGCGACTTTTCGAGGTCGCTTTGCTGCTCCGCGCGCTCGCAGATTGCGGTTAAAACCTCTTTTCCAGCGATATCGTAAACCTCCCCCCGGGTAACGCTGACCAGCCCTTTCTGCGCGACCAGACACAGTGCAGCGGACTCACCGGCAGGCTGTGCAGAATTAAACGAAGAAGCTATCGAATGGCACCCGGCGACCAGAATAGCCTCTGATTCAGGGAGCGTTTGAGCCGTTGCGGCAAGTTCAGACAGCGTCTCCTCGCCTTGCCATGTCTCCGGTTTGTCAGGAAGCGCCACGTCCGGAAATGAAACCTGCATTTGAGTACAGAAAGCACGCCAGGCATCCAGAGAACCCTGCCAGTAGCAGCGCCATAAGCGTGGGAGGGAGGAATCTGCGCTTTGCGTCTGCCATTGCAACACCAGCAGTTTTGCCAGCAAAGCCTCACGTTCAGCCACCGTATCAACCAGCGTTCGACCAATACGCAGCGCTTTCCCGCTCGACTCATTTTTGATCTCAGGAACACGATGCTCCCGCTTTAGCAGCCTCAGCCAGTGTTGCATATCGGTTCCGGCCGGGCCCAGCAGCACCATTTCACTGAGCGCAAAACGGTATTGATGCTGCTCCCACCAGGCCTGTCGCTGCTGCTCAATCAGTTGTTCATAATACCGGGCGTTATGAACCGAAGTCCGGTAATACAGCTGGCGTATTAACCAGAGCACGCCCATCAGAACCACCGCACCAGCCATTCCTTTTATAACCAGCCCTGCACCGCTCCCGGCAGAATGAAGCAGCGCGCCGCCCCCTGCGAACAGCAACACCATCAGCGCGCCCGCGGACAGCCATCGCTTGCCATCAGGAGGGCGCGCGCCCCGGTAGGGCGGATACTCCGGTAACGGCCTCACAGTTCAATGCCGCAATCGGGAAAGGAGCTCACTAGCGTGCAGCCGCAGGCACAACGGTGACCGTGCAGCGCCACCGGCTGTCCGTCTGCTTCCGATAACGAACTGCCTTCGCTGATGACCGTCATGCCATGTTTATTGCACTTCACCGCATCGCCTTTACAGGCCATCCCTTTCCCGAAGCAAAGATAATGCCCGCCCAGCACTTTCCCGCCGTACTCCCGCAGGGTATCGCCTTCGCGTATCACTGCTTTCATCCTTTGTTCCTCCCTGAATCAGGCCGTTACGGTCGCCTTAAGACTTTCCGCCCAGCCGGACTCAATCATCGATTTTGCCAGCGCCAGCCGCTGCTCGCTGACGACCTGAGTCTGCTGTGCAACCACCGTGCCTGGCTCCATCGTTGGTGCCTGCAGCTGTGCGGCATCAGGCAGCATCGGCAGCGGTTTGCCGGAAAGCAGATCGATGGCCTGTGTTTCGAGGTAAACGGCCCCCACGGTACCGGCAAGTCCCGTGAGTTTGCCCTTCGCGCTTTTCTGTCTGATGATAACGGCCGCGCCTGCGGCAAGGGTCGCCACCCCCACCACCGCCCCGGCAATCATCAGCGGCGTCATCGGCTTACTGCAGCGGCTGCCGAAGTAGATCATCCGGTAGAGGAAATAGCTGCCCCAGGGTTCGCGGGAGCCTAAGGCGTTGTGCATAAACCATGCGCGGGAATCATGGACCTGATCGTCAAACAGCGCCCGCACCAGCCCGCCAGGTTCAGTGGCGTTACCCGCTTCGCCGCTCGCCGGGAAAAGCACTTTTACACGATCGTCCCCGGCGGTTTTCATGCGGAGCCATTCGCCATACTCATTGTCGTTATTCAGCAGGAAGATGGCGTTACTCACTGAATCAACGGCGGTAAACATCCAGTTGCCGGTACAGGAACGGGAAAGACCGTGGTAATCCTCTCTGAACTCTACGGCGGCCTGGCGCAGCTGGGTTTGTCCCAGCGCGGCGTCGAAATCTTTCAGCCCCGGCGGGAGCATCAGGAAACCCTCTTCAGGTTTATGTCCGGCTATTTTTTTCTTGCGCTCTTTCTCAATCTCCTTCTGTAAGTCATCTCTCTCCGCCTCAGACTGTTTTCTGACCAGCGGATCGCTGTCTTTATCCAGCCCGTTCGCCGCCGAATCAACATAGAAGCGCTGGGTCTTGTAGGCTCCCCCGGCATAGCGGTTGATACGCCACGCGGTGATCCAGCCCATCTGATCTTCAAGCGCTTTCTCCAGGCTGACCGGCGCGCGCGGCGGATCATATTTTGCGGCCTGTTCAGGAGGAATCGGGGCCGCGGGCGAACTCAGGCCGAGGGTTAGCTCACGCCAGGCGTTGAAACGATTTATTAATATTTCTGATATAAAAAATTCACGCCCTAAATCAAAAGGCATGGTTCGCCAAGGGTCGTTTGCCAAATCCACAGGAAGCACTTCCTTAGGTACTTTTAAAGGAGCTCCAGACTCAAAGGCAGAGGCATACATTTCATGCAGCGCTATTTGTGACAACAAATAACCGTCGTTGTCTGCATTTGCCTTTCCCTGATCCCCCGGTGGATACCCACCACCTAAATCCGAGTGCATTCCCGGATAAACCACCTCCAGGCTGTTCGCCGGATAATGACCATCCGGGCGGCGGATCGAATCCAGCGGGAAGCACAGCCGCTGCTCGTGGGAAGAGACCAGGTGGACGCAGTTTTTAATCAAGCCCCCGTAGACCTTCTCTGCCGGCAGTTCCTGGGTCCCGTCCGCCCATCCCATATGCCCTTCCGCGACCGGGGCGATATGCGCCACGCCCACCGAGGCCACCGTATCCAGCAGGCCAAGAAACTCCACGCTGAGCGGAATTTTCAGCCCCCCTACCGCCAGGCACTGCTCGGGCTTATCCTTCCCCTTTTCAGGCTTAGGCAGCAGCTCACTGAGCCAGTTGACAAAGGTCCGCGCTGCTGCTGCCCCGCGCGAGAAGCCGTAGACGTACAGTTTGATGCCCAGCAGCTTCGGCTTACCGGGTTCGGCCGGTACCAGGGCCTTTTGCAGGGCTGGTGCCATATCTTTCAGCAGGCTCTGGAAAGTTTCAAAACGGTTAGCGCTGCCGGTCAGTCCAAAGGACACCACAGAGGTCGCCATTTTATCCACCGCTTTCCAGCTTTCGTCGTCCGACAGCGCATCCAGGCCCATCGTCCGCTTCAGCGCATCGATAATCCGCAGCAGACCCCAGTTTATTCTGTCCTCACCGTGGGTCGCTGCTGCCAGCCCCATCATGCTGAAATCCAGATCGTTCACCTCGGGAAAAGGTGTCCCGACGCCGGGAATATAATATTTGTAGTATTTGTCATCACCGCTGCCGCTGGCATCCAGCAGCTCCGCTTTTTTGTCCGCCAGCCCCCCGGCATAGCCCTGGCCGATGGTTGCACGGAACAGACGGGCAATATTGGTGGGGTGCTTCGGGTCAGCAATATATAAGTCGTGATTAAGGTTATTACCGGTGCCGTCAAAAAACAGGCTGATATGCAGGGTCTTGCAGCAGGGGGGCTCCACGCGCCGCCCGGCGGCCAGGCACAGCTCCTGCCGGTAAGCCAGCTCGTGGTTATCCTGCTGCGCGCAGTTTGTGCCAACCAGCGCAGCCTGAGCGGGTAAACGCCCCTGTGCCGGAAACGCCGGTGGGAACCACGCCAGATCGGTGATTATTTCGGACATACTTTGGGCTCCGGCATCTGCAGCGGTTCGTTGATTGGGTAGCCCGGCCGGCCGGGGCTCACACAGCTGGTGGTCACTTTCACCTCATCACAGGGCATAAAGTGCACCGTGATCCCGCAGGTCTTTTGCCCCGTATAGTCCGGCACCGGCACCACCGCGCTGTGCTGCTTATTCTGAGCCTTCATTTTTTTTTCCCAGGCCAGATACTCATCCCATCTGTCAAACCCTGGAAACCCATCCATATCACCCACTCCCGTTTCCCAGTCGACTTTCACCGTCATACCCGGCCGCCACTTCGCCGGCACACCATAACAGCAGCCGCCCCCGCCGCCCTGATACGGCCCGATGATATCTATTCCCGACTGACCGTCGACGCTGAAATGGTTGATTGCCCATCTGGTGTGGTTGATGGCCTCGATGGTTCCGCCGCCCCCGCGAATTTCCGCATTCGCCGCAGGCTGGCTGCAGCCCGCCAGCAGCAGGGCACCCAGAACCACGAGGTAAAGTCGTATTTTCATTTTGCATTCCTTTGATGAAGAAACAGATGACATGCGTCCTGCTCAGCCATGACTTTTCGGAATGGCATGGCTGAGCATTACTGAAGGGGAATAAAGGTCAGGCTGGTGATTATTGCGGACAGA